>Ga0184623_10000100_pt1 | contig 33304 bp, 28 predicted proteins | sample PLM1_100_b1_FD_133138 | JGI IMG/M metagenome (GOLD analysis project Ga0184623, IMG submission 133138) | Groundwater sediment microbial communities from an aquifer in East River, Colorado, USA - PLM1_100_b1 | ecosystem: Environmental > Terrestrial > Soil > Riparian zone | place: USA: East River... | reverse complement strand
TTAGATGACATGGTTAAAGCACTCGATGAAAGTACAGCAGAAACTAACAGCAAAGAAGAAATTAAAAGACAATTATCCTATATCACATAACAAACAACTAAAAGTAAAATATGATTAAATGAATAATGAGACCGAGTAAAAAACCTGTCCTAATATTAGTTACAATAATTTATTCGTCATTACATGATTTGTCGCCACATGGTTACGTGAACTTTTGAATTGTCCTGATTGTTGCATACTAATATCGATTGAGTAAAAGATTATATAGAATCACTGGATCTAGCAGTTAATGGCAGACGATGATGTCATAAATACGGGGTGTTCCCACTGTTGAGGTGCTGTAGATTCGGAAACAAAAAATTGTAAAAGTTGTAACGGTCCCCAGGAAAATTGTGACTGTAAAATCGTGCCACACTAAGACAAACATAAGCAAGTCACTTATATTTTTGATAAAGCGATATTGAATAAGAAACTGCTATAGATATTAAAATAAAAGTGAAGTCATACATGTTTATTTATTCTTATTCTTTCTTCTTTCTTCTAATTCATTAAATAATATTTCATTAAATTCCTTAAATATAGTAGGAAATATGTGACAATGGGCCATTAATCTTTTAATGTTCAAATCTCCCAATTGTTTTGCTATTTGGGTCATATTAATAATCATCTTGTCTTTCTTATCATGATATCTATGTGAGTATGAATACAACATATCATAAAATGAAATGACATAGTATTAATCAATAGTTACATAATATTTTTCTAATTCATCAGACTTGTTAAGAATTATATTTACTTTACCATAACAAATCTCTTTAGAAATGATCACGTTGTAATTACGGCAATAGGTAAATCACAGAAATGCAAAATACCTTACAACAATGCAGATCAAAGAGGATAGATTTGTTTTATTTTTTCTGTTCACATCTTTAGCTAGTATGCTTATCCTTTCATTACTTTCTATTGTAGTTTCGAATAAGATATTTGCGGCAGATACGTTTACAATTGAGGCAAAAATAGATCTAACAAAGATAGTCAATCCAAATAAACTTAAAGTTGTAGCATTTGCTAATGATGAAAATAAAACTACGAATATAGATATTGATGAAAAAAATTCAAAAGTAGTTACTGTTCCATTTAGCTTCAGTAAGAAAAATGATGTTGTTACTGTGGGGCATAACGATGAGTATTTTGTATGTGCATATAATCTCGAGAGTAAAACAGGATTTATGAAATCATATGCTTGTCATGAAGGTGATATTGCAAATCCGGATGGAATAAACACCATAGGTTTAGATTCTTTTCAGGCCGTGGGTACTGAGGAGTCCAATACAAAGAATGTAAAGATTGACATATTGATACCACTTTATGATAGAAAAGATGTAAAGGAAATTAAGGTTTTAGCCATGGAAAAAGGCGAATTTATTTCCAAGGCAATAGAAGCAGGAAAGTTGCTTGAAAAATCAAATGGTGATACAATAAAGGCTTCGTTTACATTCGATAGGAAAACAGACATCGGAGAAACACAAATGGGAGACATGTATTTTGCTTGCGTTTCTTCTAATGAATTAAATCCTCCAGAAGGAACAGAATGTGAACATAGACATATAAAATCATTTGAAAAACCAAATAGTATATTTGCAAGATAACATTTATAATAATACACAAACCAAAGAAACAGAAAAATCATTACTTTTTTAGACCGCTTTTACTGTACGAAATTGATAATTTTGGTTCGATAAGCTAATCGTTAGATCATGATGTATTGATGAGTGATATTTGATCAAATTTGTTAGTACGTGAATTTATTTTAGAAAATTTAGAAAAAAATTTATGTACTCTAGTAATTTCAAATATGTATAATGATTAATGCGATGTGGTAACCTTGTTATGCGATAATTTAGATAATTTTTCCAACAAAAACAATTCAAGTGGTAAATAATATGGTAAGTTGAAAGGTTAAATATAATTTTATTAGCAGTATACCATCATAATATAAAAAAAATATAAAAGATTTACTTATTTATCATAGTAATTATTGCATTAAATGATGAATAAGAAACAGGATATGAAAAGGCTCTCCATTCTAGGAACAATTATTACACCTGGAATGTTTGTTTTTGCAAACAGGATCATCCCAATAGAGGCAGAAAAAGCAATTGTAAGAAGTATGATCGTATGAAAAAACTAACAATAGTATTAGATAAAGGTAAATTTGATGAAGATGATATGAATTGGAAGAAATCCAGGAATTCTGAAATTTATGCAGATGTAGATTATTTTGAAGAGAGAAGATTATTAAGAGGGGTAACTGGGTCTGTTTGAACATGGATAAAACTATTTGTACTGTTTCAACGTTCATGATATCAATAATATTACTTTTGAATGTTGGTAACAAATCCCTTGGAGTAGAACAAGAATTGTTAGAAATTCCACAGGCAAAGTCGGTATATGACACAGAAACTCTGCATTTACCCAGATCTGTTGCTTATTTCATAATACTTATTGCTAATGAAGCGCATGAAGAATGGCCTAAAGAAAAACATAAATTTCTTACAGATCACAATCCATATTATGTACCAACGCATCTAGTTATTCCACAAGGAACAGCCATATTGTTTCTTAATGCAGATGCTCCCTGGAATATGCCTCATCCTCATACTATTAACCTAAAAGACAGTTCTGATAATGTGATTTATACCACTGGAAACATGGATTATTCTGATGCATCTGATTTAAAAATATTGCCGGTAGGAAATTACTCTATTATAGATACCAAATATGATTGGATGAAAGGTAGCATAACGGTAACGGATCAAACTTCTACAGGTAATGAAGTAGTGGGTGGATTTTATGCTCCAACTCATCAAGTATCGGATAATACCGATAATGATGGAGGAGTACATCCAGGATGGCTAGGCTATTATGAAACTGAATTCCCAAAGAACGGCTTTAACATTCTTAGCCAGTACAATTTCAACTACAATGCTTGCTCTTATTGTGAAGCCAAGTATTGGCCCGATAATAAGAGTGGTGATCACACATTGATAATTTTTGGTACTGATCAACCACTTTCAGAAGCAGTAACTAAATTAAAGAAATTACTAAAAGATAATGTATACATCTGAAATAATTCTTTTTCCTTTCTTCTCTTACTTGTTTTCGCAAAATTGTTAAAGCTATCATAGTGGAAATTCTTTTTTCTTCTTAACACCCACTCCCTCCTAGGTATATTCACCATTATAAAATGAATCTTGTAATTTTATAGAATGGGCTGTAAACATATTTGTGACGAAATAGGAATATTAGGAGCAAGCTATCGCGATGGAGTCAAATATAGTAGAAGATGTTCGGTATATTTTTTTCATGATGGATCATTTTGTCCGTGTTGTCATCTTCATCTCAGATCCAAGCCAATTAGATCACGAAAGTAAAATTTAATCCTAAAATTCCGCTAAAAGAAATTTCAAATATATGCTGACCTGAAGAGCTATGGAAAAAAGTTTTAGGGCCAAGAATTACTAGTTTATGCTATGAATGAAAATAATCTTGAAACAGCTACATTTGCTGCTGGCTGTTTCTGGGGGGTAGAAGAAGCGTTCATAAAAACAAAAGGAGTAAAATCAACAAGCGTTGGATATACCGGGGGAAATTTTCCTAATCCAACTTATGAGGACGTTTGTACCGATAGAACTGGACATGCTGAAGCCATACAAGTAAAATATGATCCTAAAGAAGTTTCATATAAAGAACTTTTAGATTTGTTTTGGTCTATTCATAACCCGACTACTAAAAATAGGCAGGGTCCTGACATAGGGTCTCAATATCGTTCTACGATCTTTTATCATACTTCAGAGCAGGAGCAGATTGCTAGAGAATCAAAAGAACAGTTAGATGACTCAAATGAGTTTCAGAACAAAATAGTTACAGAAATTGTACCAGCAACTTCATTTTATGAGGCAGAAGACTATCATCAAAAGTATTATCAAAAGATTGGGGGAGGTAGTTGTTATCATTGAAAATTAGGGTCTTGATGGATTGGAGTTTTTTCAAGTATAAAACCAGTATCGTTACGAAATATGAACATTTGATATCAGCAAAAATTCAATAATTCCTATATCGAGAAAAGAGTTCGCAGATCCTTATAAAATTTGTTGAACATTGTACAATAACGCCTAAACACCAACTGGTGGGTTATTATTGGTTGGTCGTTCTTGTTCATTGGCCATAACTCCCACCAGTGATCAATATTCACCAAATGATTTTGATGATCCTGCATGTGTTTGTATTTCTAATTCATACATAGTCTATTTGACAATAGTCTGACTCTGTTCTCTCATAAATTGTGTAAGATAATATCTACCGCCAGTGCCTTTTCCTGTAGTTCCAGAGTCCTTCCAACCTCCAAATGATTGGCGTCCCACCATGGCGCCAGTTGTGGAACTTTTTTTCCTGTTTACATAAACGACTCCCGCTTCTATATCTTGGAGAAATTTCAAAATTTCTTGTTTCTTGTTACTGTAAATTCCTGACGTAAGACCATATTCTGATTCGTTTGTCATTTTAATTGCGTTATCAAATTTATCATATTCTGTTATACATAAAATAGGAACAAATAATTCCTTTTTAAGTAAAGAATGATTCTTTGGTAATCTATCTACAATCGTAGGTTCTACATAATATCCATATTTAAACTTGTCATTTCGTATTGCTGAGCCTCCTGTAAGAATGTTACCATCTTTAGAAGCAAGTTTAGAATATTTCTTGAAATTATTGTACGCATCTAGATTTATTACTGGTCCTACAAAGCTATCTTTCTCCTTGGGATTTTCAACTCTCAGTTTTCTTGTCTTTTCCACAAGCCTTGATAAGAATTGAGATTTAACATTGCTCTGTACATATACGCGCGAACATGCACTGCATTTTTGCCCTGAAAATGAAAACGCAGCCTTAGCTACCCCTTCAGCTGCCATATCTAGATTTGCGGTCTCTGTTACAATAGTCGCATTTTTTCCTCCCAATTCTGCAATTACAGGTCGAGGTCTTGTCTTGTTGGATTCACTCATCAACCTGTAGCCAACCTCCCTTGATCCAGTAAATACAACACCGGATATTTCTTTACTCTCAATTATTGTCTTTCCTATTTCTTCGCCTGATCCTGGAACAAAATTTATTACCCCATTAGGCACCCCCGCTTCAATCATAATTTCAACAATCTTATAACCAATTATTGGAGTGTCACTGGCTGGTTTTATAATTACTGTGTTACCGGTGATAAGAGCGCCAGCACTCATTCCTACTAATATTGCTGCCGGAAAATTAAAAGGTGCGATAATAGCCCAAACTCCATACGGTTTCATAATACTTGTATACTTTTCATTTGAACTTCCTGATTTTCTAGTAACAAATCCATTGTTTTTTTGCATCTCATCAGAATAGTACATAATAAAATCAATCGCTTCATCTATATCCGCAATTGATTCATACCTATTCTTTCCATTTTCAAAAGTAAGCCAAGCCGATAATTCAAATTTACGTTTCTTTAAAATGGTACCTATTTTTCTAAATAACTTTACTCTTTTTTTATAATCTATTATACTCCATTCTTCAAACGCATCCATTGCTGCCCGAATTGCTTTTTTTGCATGAGTTGAGTTACCATTTTGCATATATCCCAAAGTGATTCTTCTATCTGTTGGGGACGTGCGGATCACTGTTTGAGATGTATAGATCTTTTTACCATCAATAATAACAGGATAGGTTTTTCCAAATTCAGAAGAAACCAAATTAACTGCTTTTTCATATAAACTATGAAATTGATTTTCTTGATTACGATCAAGAAAGGTCTGGAAGGTATCTTCATTTTTAAATACCATAATATTAATTCTCACTCATCTTTAAAAAGTATGTAACAAGGTGATGATGATGATAATCATAACTAAACAATAAAGATATTGAGAAATCGAAACAATCAAGATTGTATCAGGGATCTGGCAAGTAAAAATATATTTCTTTTTCTTTCCCTAATTCTTCTTAAGGAATACTGTAACCATTTTGCACCGTACGGAATATATTCCAATACTACATATCCATTTTTAACCAATTGTTGTTTCAACTCATCTCGGACTCCTTTCAATAATTGAAACTGCAAATTTTTCATTCTTTTCGATCCTTTAGTGGATAAAGCTAAAGCCTCGTCTACAAGTTTTGAATCATGGGTAGCAATGGCCACAACTCCATTGTAGGTAGGTTCTTTGAATATTAGTTTCACAAGCCTTGAAAAATTTTGACTTATTTCATTATTTGATTGATACGCTTTATCTTTTTCTTCGCTATACGCGCCCTTCACAATTCTTAAATTAGCAGAATTTTCCATTAGGTGTAATAGATCACTATGACTTCTTCTAAGATATGATTGAATTGCTACACCTGTATCCCTATTTTTTCTTAGGATTTCAAGATAAATTGATAAGGTGTCTTCTACAAAGTTGGAACTTTCAATATCAATCCACATAAAATGTCCACTCTGTTTTGCTTTTTCAGAAATCTTTCTAAAGTTCTCTAAACAGACATCATACCCAACGCTAAGACCGATTTGGGTTGGTTTTACAGAAATACTACCCCTCACATTCTTAGATCTTAATAGATCAAGTAAAGTAAAATATTCTGAAACTGAGCTATCAATTTGAGATTTTTCAGTATTTCCTTCGCCAAGATAGTTAAGGATGGCTGACATCCCTTTTTGATTTGATTTTCTCGCCTCGGCGATTGCGTCATTATTGGAATATCCGGCAATCCATCGTTTGAATATTTTAAATAACATTCTTTCTAGAAGAGTTGGATCATAATCGTAAGAATGAGGAATTTTATTTTGCAATTATATTATCTCCTCAATGGGCCTCCCCAATGAAAAATGGTTATTTGATATTTAACTTTACTTTAAAAATAAGAAAAGTTCTACTATGTGATAAATTAAAGTATCACGTCATAGTTAAAAAATCTATGAAAATTTCGGAATTGTGTAAGATGATTGAAGATTCTATTCACTCTGGAAAATATCCATTAGAAGATCAAGAACAAAAAAATTTTGCGAATTCGGTAAAAATCATAAATAGATCAGATTCTGAAGATCTGAAAAGTACAGATATCAAGATTGAAGTCAGAATACAAAATCTATACACCATAAATAATTATGTGCCCAATATTCAGCATCTGCCAGGATTAATTGAAATGGATATTTTGGACTCATTTAAAATGATATGCAGACGGTTAGGAAGAATTTCACCAGATATGATTTCTAATAATTGATGTTGCATTACAATTATCGACAGTTTTAAGCATAGCTCCAAAAAGAACGGGTAATCGCTGTTGAATACATGCAAATAGAATCGACACATAGAATTTCAAAATCTACTTAAATTATCATTCTCTTCCAACAACATAACTCCAACAACAACATATCTCCAACATGCAATAAGGACAATACGTGGGCGAACTACTTTTTTTGCATTCTTCAACGAGACAATTGCACTCCACACATCTTATTTTCAATTCTAGTAGTTTGTTCCAGACGGTATATGAAAAATGTTTTATTACACCAGTTTTGCGACTGTGAGGGCCTACTGTTATATTTGGTGTTGACTAGATTATGACCATGGCAAAAGACCCAGTGTGTGGTATGTTTGTAGAAGATAAACCTGATTCAATTAAATATGCCATAGATGGGAATGAATATTTCTTTTGCAGTTCTCAGTGCCTAAAGGAATTCAGAGAACCTGAAAAAGAGTTGAAGAAATTAAAGTTTCACGTAACAGTAAGTATAGTGTTAACAATTCCCATCATATTCTTTAGTTTACCACACATGTTACCAGCACAATTTGGAAACTTGGTGCCGATGGAGTTGATGCATATTTCCAATTATATTATGCTCGTGTTAGCTACACCGTTACAGTTCTGGGTTGGTTGGAGATTCTATAAAGGGTTTTGGGATGGCATAAGAGTAAAAGCATCGAATATGGATACGCTCATTGCGATAGGAACAACAGCAGCGTATTTATATAGTGCAATGGTAACAATCTTTCCAAGCTTATTTCCATATAATTCAGTTTATTTTGAAACGTCTGCTGTAATTATTACACTGATACTTATAGGCAAATTACTCGAAACGAGAACAAAAGAGAGGGCTTCAAATGCAGTTAGAAAACTATTAGATTTGTCACCTCGTATGGCAAAGGTTTTACGTCCAAGAAATAACTCATCAGCGCAAACCTTGGAACAGGAAGTAGAAATTCCGATTGAGGAAATAAAAGAAGGAGATATATTGATTGTCAGACCTGGCGAAATAATTCCGACAGATGGAATAATTATCGAAGGCGCCTCCACAATAGATGAATCTGCTATAACTGGTGAGAGCATTCCTGTGGACAAATCAACAGGTGATGAAGTGATTGGAGCTACAATAAATAAAACAGGGCTTATGAAATTAAAAGCTACAAAGATAGGACAGGACACCGTTCTCTCACAGATAATAAAACTGGTAGAAGAAGCTCGAACAGGAAAAGCTCAAATCCAAAGAATGGTAGATCAAGTTGCAAAGTATTTTGTTCCGGCCATAGTGATTACTGCTATAGCCGTGGGCTTAGCGTGGTATATGATAGGTAACATAGGATTAACTTATAGTCTGCTTGCTTTCGTTTCTGTTATAATTATTGCATGCCCTTGTGCATTAGGTATAGCTACCCCTGCAGCTCTGATGATGGGTTCTGGCAAGGCTGCTGAATATGGTATATTATTCAAAGGAGGAGAATATCTGGAAATAGCTAGTAAAGTAGATACAGTTGTTTTTGACAAAACCGGAACACTGACAGAAGGCAAGCCTTCAGTTACTGATATTTATCATATTTCAGATATAGGAGAAAAGGAACTGTTGAGACTTGCAGCAATAGCTGAGTCAGGCTCAGAGCATCCCTTAGGACAAGCAATCGTAAAAAAGGCTAAAGAAGAAATCTCAGTCCCTAATCCAGATTCATTTGAAGCTATATCAGGTCAGGGTCTCATGGCGAAATATGAAGGACATCTCATCTTGGTAGGTACAAGAAAATTGATGAGCGAAAGTGGGGTTTTAGGTCTGGAAAATGTTGAGGCAAGACTCAAGCAGTTTGAAAATATGGGAAAAACGGCTGTATTAGTAGCAATAGATTCCAAGTTAGCTGGAATTATAGCCCTTGCTGATACAACAAAGCAAAATGCAAAAGAAGCTATTGACGCCCTGAAGTCAATAGGCAAAAAGGTTATGATGCTTACTGGTGATAACGAAAGAACTGCAAAATTCATAGGATCAAGGCTAAGAATAGATAGAGTTATAGCTCAAGTCCTTCCTCAACAAAAAGAACAAATGATTTCTAATCTAAGGACCGAGGGCAAAATAGTGGCTATGGTAGGAGATGGGATTAACGATGCACCAGCGTTAGCCAGATCCGATTTAGGTATTGCTATTGGCTCCGGAACCGATGTCGCAAAAGAAACAGGAGGCATCATACTTATTAAAAATGACATTAGAGATGTTGTGACTGCTCTTGAATTAGGAGAAAAAACCGTTTCCAAGATTAAGCAAAACCTCTTCTGGGCTTTTGCTTATAACACTGGTTTAATACCGGTTGCTGGCGGAGCTTTAGTCCCGTTTCTTGGTATAGAGATATTTGGATGGCTCCCGATGCTAGCAGCAGTTGCAATGGCTATGAGCTCTGTAACGGTAGTAGGAAATTCCATATTACTGGGAAGGTATAAACCTGAGTTGCTACTATCAAGCAGAACAGAGAATAAAAGGAGTAAGGATGAGCCACTTGTCATTAAAACATAATAAGATTTAATTAATTTTGAATGAATCTTTATTAAAATTTCTAATTAAAAATTATAGTATATTTCGATAAAATCGCTTCTATTGATTAACGGGTTGTATTTCGGTTTAATTTAGAACTTAAGAGAAATTTTTATGGAAAGACATCATAAAGCAAATATGGAGGCTTAATTTCACAACTAAAAATAAGGAGGTGGACAACGTTTCTTATGGGTGTTTTTAAGTGGGTTTCACAACTATCCTCAGAAAAGGATTCATGATGTTATAGGTGCATATTTTATGTTGAGATATTAGTTAGGTCTGAATTGACAAGAAAATATATTCTGACAGTTGCTCTTCTCATTTAATCATTTTTTTCTTTTCTAGACAATCTTATGAATTTCTTATCGATAGTAACCCGACAGCTCAAAATACTAGTCCCATTATCGTAACTGTACGCTCTGTAAGCTCTAAATCAGTTATCTGATATTATTATCAGTAACAGTAAGATTGCTACCTCGATTGAGTAACGACCTATTAACGGGCTTATTAAGGCTTGTTCAAACACATGCTGCCTATTTGTCAATTGGTTTGACCTTGATTATGATTCTGAGCCTCGTGGGGGTTTCTCCGCTAACAAAATCCTCACAATCAGCATTTGCTCAACAATTGGCCACATCATTGACACCAGATAATTCTTCATTCAAGTTCGAACGAGGCTACCCAGCCGCCGGCACAGCCGAGCGTGCCTACAACGAGACCGACTTAGGTCGGGCCATAGAGGCGTACAAGTTCTTCTATGGAACAGTCTCGACCGAGGGCCTCATGCAGGGGATTCCCGAGACCGTTAAACCCAACGAAGGCGCTGTCAAGCTGGCCGTTGGGCCGCGGCAACAGATTTTGACTGGTAACGCCGACACACCATATTCCTATGGAACACTTGACCTAAAGGCTGGTGGCCCGATGGTAGTAGAACTACCCCCGGGTAGCTTCATCGGCTTCGTCAACGACCACAATATGCGCTGGGTGCTCGACATGGGTACTAACGGACCTGACAAGGGGCAGGGCGGCAAACATCTAGTTCTTCCCCCAGATTACCAAGGCGACGTCCCCGCGGGGTACTACGTTGGCAGGAGCGAGACTTGGAAAGTATTTTTTGCTGTTCGCTCCCTATCCCCTGATGGCAACACTACCAAGGCGCTTCAGGCAATCGACGGAGTCAAGGTGTACCCACTCGCCAAGGCCGGAGAGCAGGTCAGTTTCAAGTTCATTGACGTTACCAACAAAACTATGCCAAGTAATCTGCTGGCGTGGGAGGACAATCTCAACTACTGGAAGCAACTGAAAGCCGTAATCGACTCCGAGACGAGTCCGGTGCAGTTCCGTCCAATGCTCGGAATGCTTCAGTCTCTGGGCATCGAGAAGGGAAAGCCCTTCAACCTTGATGCCCGCCTGAGTAGCATCCTCGAGGAGGCAACAAATACCGCCCTAGCCGAGATGAGGGTCAATTCGTACGCCAACCGTGAGCCCTTGCGCATCGTCTGGAGTGACCGCAACTGGGAATGGGTTCCGCTCCGGGCAATGAACACTACGACGAAGGATTTCGGTGTAGCAGCATTCCTCGACCTGCAGGCTACCGACAACAATGCTTTTCCAATTTACGGTGCTTCGGCGTCCATGGGTAAGCGGGAAGTCGGGGCCGGCTCGATATACTACGCGGCCTACCGTGACAATACCAGTGCGTTTCTAGACGGTAGTAAGAGCTACAAGCTGACTGTTCCGGGGCCGGTGCCAGGGAATCTCTTCTGGTCAGCAACAGTATATGATGTGGACACGCGCTCCCAGATTGCAACCGACCAGGACAGGGCTTCTGTGGGCTCTATTACATCAAAGCCACAGCCTAACCCGGACGGCTCTATTGACATCTACTTGGGCCCGAATGCTCCGGTGGGCAAAGAAAACCAGTGGATTAAGACCATTCCTGACAAGGGATGGTTCGTTTACTTCCGCATCTACGGCCCAACGGCGCCAGCTTTCGACGGGACATGGAAACTCAATAACATTGTGGAGATGAAATGAACTCCATCATAAGGACTGCAATAATACTATCTTTAGTGGGCCTGTGCTTTTCGGGTTCTTTTAGTGCTATACAATATTTACCTGCTGTCCAAGCACAGACGCAAGCAGCCACCACCCAACCTTCGATTGAAGAACTGACTGTACAGATGGCTCAGATTTCCTCTTCAAATAAACCGGAAGATATCGCCACGCTTGCTTACATATGGGGATTTTCGCTTGTTACAATGGAAAGACAGTTCAATTATGTGACCAGTCCAAATGTTCCTCCTGGTCCTGGACGTGGTCCTGCCAATTCAGTTTCGTGTGCTCGTGACCTTGCAAATGCCAGTTTCACTGACATTGTCAACATAAATGTTGACACTATATACTGCTATGCACAATTCGACCTCAGGAACGAACCAGTGGTCGTTGTTGTACCGCCCATAAGTGATAGGTACAATACATTCCAGTTCCTGGATGCATATACAAATAGTTACAACTACCTTGGACAACGTGCGTCTGGAGTAACTGGCGGTACATACTTGCTTGTGGGTTCAGATTGGAATGGACAAGTTCCCGAAGGGATGACAAAGATATGGACTCCGACAAATCTTGCTTGGTTATTAAACAGGATTTTAGTAAAAGGGCCGTCTGATGTGCCCAATGTCAACGCTATCCAAGACAAGATAATTGTAAAGCCATTATCAGAATTCCAAGCAAATACAACATCATCTCCAGCACCAGTAACAGAGACAAATGTCTCAAAAGAAATTCCAATTGGACCTCAGCCAACATTAATTGCTCCTACTGGCATCAAAATTTTTGACGAAATAGGTGCTGCTATGGTTGGTAACCCCTTAAATCCACCAGACCCTGTACTTGTGACTAAACTTGCTAGCATAGGTATTGGACCTGGTAAAGTACCTTCGACAGAAGCCAACGATACAATAAAGACAGCACTCCAAACCGGCATAACAAAGGGTCAAAAAATGATAGACTCAAAGGTTGCAAATATTGGGACAGTGGTGAATGGATGGCTTACAGCTCCGCAAGCAGGAGTTTATGGAACAGACTATCTTTTCCGTGCTGCTACTACCCAATATGGACTTGGAGCGAACATCGGACAGGAGGCTTTCTATCCCTCGACATTTACAGATAGTCAAGGACTACCACTTAGCGGAAATAGCAGTTATCTAATACATTTCGACCCCGGACAAACTCCGCCAGTCGACAGCTTTTGGTCCGTTTCGATGTACAACGACAAGTACCTTCTCATAGACAATCCAATAAATCGTTACTCAATAGGAAAGTATACTGAAGGACTAAAGAACAATACAGATGGTTCACTTGATATATATATACAGAATAAGAATCCAGGACCAGATAAAGAATCGAATTGGCTACCATCTCCTGAGGGGTCATTTCTTATGTTTATGCGTTTGTATCTACCACAACCACAAGCACTCAACGGAACATGGCAACTACCATTAGTGGAGAAAGTAGGCGAAGTATGTAACTGGGCTGTAAATATTGTACGAAATACGTTTTGTACACATCCCAAAATAATTAAATTTGCTAAAATTCGAATTAATGACAAAATTCAACCTACAATTTCCCAACAAATTGAAGTAAGGATTTAATTTAATAGAAACAAAACAAAATCAAAAACCCTATTATCTTTCGATCAAAAGTATGTCTGGCAAATTGGTCTGCTCTTCTCTCATCTTACTATAATAACAAAAAAAGAATTTAGGTTACCATTCGTCGGAAAGTTAAATTCATTCTTGGTCGAGTGATTTTCCTAGATTTAGGTAGACTATGTAGCCAGTTTTTTTGTGTTGCATCCTTCATTAGCAGTAAACTACCGTGTTCAAGTAACACTGAAATAGTTTCGTTACTTTGTTTATGCTTTAAGGAGAATTTCCGCTCCGCCCCAAAACTCACTGAAGCTATAGGGCTATTATCTTCAATTGATTCTTCATCATCGCTATGCCATTCCATACCTTCATTGCCATCATGATACAAGTTCAATAAACAGGAATTAAATTTTGTATTCGAGAAATTTTGTACAATTTGTTTAAGGTTTACAAGTTCTCTAGTTCACGGTAATGCTTGCTTTATAGTATTTGAATAAATATACATGTTGTATAAAGTAACTGACCAGAATGCCTTTACCGGTGGTATTTGACTTTTATCAATATGAATAACATAATTGTGCATCCTATTAGATTTTGACCTTGACTATCTGTAAATGTTACCGGATAGAACTCCTGAGCAATATTAGCACCAAGCCAGGAACATATGTGGGACATATCATTATCAATGCCTGATATTCCCAGAGATGAAAGGTAAGATAACGTCAATTCTGTTAAGATAGATAATTTATTTAAGATATTCGCAGTTTACATTTGCAGTATCTTCATCAGGATCGAAATCAGTTACTGTGTCAATACCTTCGTTACACTCAAAGAAGTCCTTACCAGGCCCTCCAACAAGCACGTCGTTATCAGAACCACCAAAGAGATAGTCATTCCCTTCTCCTCCATCTAAGTAACTTTCAGAATATAAGAGCATGTTGCTGTTTAAGAACGCAAATATATCACTTACGCCATTGCCCTTAATTGATATATCACTATTCGCAACGAAACTTTGTTCCCCTATACCAAGGAGTTTCTCTTCGAGTCTATTAACTATGGCTGTCTGATCTCCTATCAATTCACTGGACAGGCTGGTGCTTGAATCAGCATAAATGTAATCGTTGCCATCTTGACCAAAAATATTATCCAAACCCCCTCCTCCCTGAATTGAATCGTTTCCATCGCCGCCATATATAACATCCTCACCATTATTTCCTTGAATAACATCATCACCTTCCAGACCTGAAATCTCTTCGTTAAGTAATGAGCCTATCATGATATCGGCCTCCACGGTACCAGTGCATATTAAACTGGTGCAAGTGATGATATTATCTTCCAGTCCAGAACTTTGAATATTGCTTGACTGAAGACCAATCATTGAAAAGACGCTAGTCATTGCATTGGCTTTCTTTGTTAAACCCGTAAAACAGAGAGTAAAGACCATAGAAAATACTATCATTAGGATAACTATTATCGTAATACTACTATTCACAAAGGAAATTTAGGAATGAAATATTAATAGATGTGGATTCTAGTTTCGTATAAATTTACATATACAAATGATAGTATAATAATATATATAAAAAATTAGAATAACGTTACGAAATATTTTTCTACAATTCATTAACTATTTCCTCCTTATTGTCACTGTTATGAGATAATTTCATTCATTTTTCTTCGATAGTTTTTTATAGAAAATAAGTCCATTAAAGGTAAATTGTGCATAAGTTTGAAACGAGTATCCATAGTGCTAATGACAGTGGTTCTAATTATTGGTATTTTAGCTGTTAATGGAAAAGGTGCTAGTGTGAGAGAAGTTGAGGTTGAAGGACCTTTCCACGGTCCGGCCTTTGCAGAAAGTAATATTTTTGGCTTCCAGAACACAGTAAAAACCCCGCAAGGAGATTTGACGACTTGTAGTGGCAATTTTATTGTACCTTCTTCTATCTGTGTCGGCACAAATAAGAATGATACAATAATAGGGACTATCGCTGGTGGTATTATATATGGAAACGCTGGGAATGATATGATTAGGGGCCTTCTATCACAACAGATCATATATGGAAACGCTGGGAACGACACAATACAGGGTGGAAACAGCACTAACATTATTTTTGGGAATAATGGAGATGATACGATTCTTGGTGGCAGTGGTTTTGACCCTATGAAAGGCGGAGGGGGTAGCACTTTAATTGGAAGTTCAGGAAATGACAAATTAATAGGGGGACCAGACAACGACGTTCTCGAAGGAGGACAAGGCTATGATTTCTTTCAGTGTAACGGCAAACCTGATCTGATACTAGATTTTGATCCCAGCGAGGATAAGGCATCAGGTAACTGTATCATTGCATGAGATACTTGGTATGCAAATAAAGAATGTTGGTATTACCGTGCAAAAAGTCGTCAATGAATTGAACGAAGTTAAGGTTTTGTTATTCCCCCGTCTATGCAATTTATAAGATCTCGCAATTGGGGTTAGCAGTGTCCTCATCAGGATCAAAATCTAGAACACGATCGAAACCTTCATTACATTCAAAGAAATCTTTACCTGGTCCTCCTGAAAGAACATCGTTATCGGACGCCCCAAAAAGATGATCATTCCCTTCGCCACCAAATATCAATGCGCCACCGCCACCAAATACAATATTGGTACCAGAGTCACCAAAAAGATAGTCATCTCCTGAATTACCAAATATAGTATCAGAACCCTCACCGCCTTGAATGGTATCATCTCCTTCGCCGCCATTTATAACATCAGCAAAACCATTACCTTGTATTACATCATTACCTTCGAGACCAGATATCGTATCTCCTATCGCGGTTCCAATCATTACATCATTTTCTGCTGTACCGTCACAGATAACGGGCGGACAAGTTATTAAATTACCACCTATATCGGGATCTCCTGATGCTATTGGCATTACGTTTAGCAAAAGTGGAAATAAAACAAAGATAGATGCTCGTAAGAAAGAAGATATTAAGGATGTGTTACTCATGAAAATTCTTGTTAATTTTGAGTATTAATAGATGCGGAAAATAAGTTACTATGATTTTTACCTTAAAAAACATAGAATACTCTTATCTTTAATATGATGTAATTAATTACTGAGAAAATAATCATTAAAATTCAATCAATCATTAACCAATGACAATCATGCATTAAAATTGACAAAATTTGCTTGACTGAATAATCTGTCCATATCTGACTTTAATCTTTTAAAGAAATTACGAAGTCATAAACAACCATCATTGACACGAATTTGCTTTGAAACGGCAAAGGATAAGATACTTGGTGATAAATTGACATCCGTCTATTGTTCTTTTCTCTTGTGTTACGTAAGATAAAATTATAATTTTGAAATCTTAAGTAGTTGAATAAATTAATATGAATAAATCCGGGATCGCGTTATCAATAACCTTGACTTGCACATTGAACATACTACCGCATGATTATTAGATATACAACTTAAACTATGCATATCTAATATGCAAATTCATAAGTAATATAGGATAATAAAGAGTACTTTACCATGTCTTAAAGATCCTCAAGATGTAGTTATTGGAACAACTTAACTTTACCAATAAGCTAAATTTCTTCTCGTCAGTGTTCAGCTCAACTAAGTAATGTTACTTTCATTATAGAATAAAGTATGTGAAATTTTTTTCCATACGCATTTATATTATCATAGATATTCGGCTGTATGAATAGAAACGTATACTCTAGATTCAACTTGATGATTACTACACCAATGTTAACACTACTTTCATTTTACTTACCAGGTATGTTAACTTCAACAGCACACGCCGTCATAGGTACACAAACTGATGATGACCTAACAGATGGTGTTAATGATTTAATAAGATGTCTTGGTAACTTCATGTTTCCTCCAACTGTTTGCAAGGGTACGGACGATAGTGATAAAATAGTGGGACAAGGTCCGGAAACAATATACGGTCGCGATGGAGATGACGTTATACAGGGTGGTGGTGGAGCGGATGTCATATTTGGTAACGATGGAGATGATACCATTCAGGGTGGTGAAGGTTCAGACTCTATATTTGGTAACGATGGTGACGATGTCCTATTCGGTGACTCTGGTACTAACATCATTTTTGGAGGAGGTGGAAACACGCTATCTGGTGGTGAAGGAAGTGATCGCATATTTGGGGCTTCAGACAATGATATCCTGATAGGTGGTCCTGGTAACGACTTCTTTGATTGCAATGAGGGTCTTGACACAGTAACTGACTTCGACGAAGGTGAAGACACTGCTAACGCCAATTGCGAGGTTTTGCAATAAACCTCTACTTATCGTTTGATTATAATCAAGCATCGATAAAGCCAAAGCCTTCTTATTATAAAATGCATGCAGATCACTAATAATGAACGTAATTTCAATTGTTTATTGTAGCGTAATTATTTATCCATTTTTCTATGGTTACATTAACTAAGGTTACGATCTAAGTGTTTCTCATGCTAGTAAAATTAAGTCTTATTACATCTCTTATTCATCTGTAATAGGTAATTTGTATTAATTTTCAAGAAATGCGAGAACAAGATTACTAAAATGTTCTGGATATTGCATCATTAATGCATGTCCTCCCCCCTGAATCTCTACTAGAGCAGCTCCAGGAATTTTGTTACTAATCAACAGTGAATTTGCAGGTACTGTTAAGATATCGTCTGTTCCCACTATAACCAATGTCTCTTGACTTATCTTATCAAGATAATTACATGTTCCTGGCCAATTAATTATTGCATCTCGTTGTTGACTTATAGTTAAATCCGAAATCTTTTCCATAGATGTTGGTATATTCTCTAAATAATCTGGATTTTGTGTACGCCATTTCTCGGGAAACAATAAAGGTAAAAATTTCTGTAATCGTTCCGATTGAGTACCGAATTGATCCGTAAATGCTTTCATAACTTGCATACTAGGCAGTATAGATTCCTTTCCCCCACAAGTTGAGGCATAAATAACAATCTTTCTGATTTTGTCTGGATATTCAAGTGCTAACTCCTGAGCAATCATCCCACCCATAGACCATCCTATGACTTCTGCTTTCTTAATTTTTAATGCATCTAATAAACCAGCGGTATCATCTGCAAATTGTTTTACTGTAAACATTTTCTCTCCAGAAGTCGTATTTCCGATACCCCTGTTATCAAACACTACCACGGTATGATTTGATGATACTCTCTCTAGAAATACTGGATCCCAAAAGTCTAGTGGTGCGGATAATCCATTTATTAGTAAAACAGGACTGCCAATACCAAACATTTTATACGCAATATCTATATCGCCCACATGCACTTTCTTTGTCTCAATTTCATGAATTTTCACAGTATCTTTGAAATTTATGTTAATTTGTCTTGCTTGATCATATGCCGTTATTCCTTCAAGATTATTGGCACCAGCACCGGTTAATATTTGATTATTTGAGACAGCAAGAATTATGAAAAATGCTAGTAATAGGAAAGTAAATTTGTGTGTCAATATATTCAGTATACGCTTCTAGCTTATTACCATTAAAACACTGAATAGTACTTACCATCTGTAATTAATTTTTCACCTTCTACTATGCCATTTTCAAGAGCCTTTCTAGGTATCATTTCTTAACATCAACTGATGGTACTTTGCCGGCTCCGATACATAACTGAACAAGTCGCAATGACTACAAAGCTAACACTTCGATTCAATTTTGAACTCAATTAATTTTTCCATTTCAAGGTTTGTGGTGTGTGAATATAAACTATATTGTTCTGCCGCTTTGAGTTCTTGAATTATGATGGATTATTGCTCTCTCATCAGCAGAATGGCACTAATTATAAACAAATATTTTGTATGGATTTTTTTATAATTGATATTACTAAAAATTCCATTAAACAAGCAATGATTGTATAAGAACTATATAATAACAATAGACTATCTGGTTTGATGTACTGTACTTACAAAACTGAAAATTTGTTAAATTCAGAGATAAAGAATATTATTGAATTATTCGAAATGCACGATCAGGTGTTTCTACTAAAGGACGATGAGGTATACAAACTTCATGTAACAAAAGAAAATGTGCACAAGCTGTTCTTAAATTAGTATACAAAACAAAATGCACACTACATAGCTTAGGTATCTCCAGTATAAAATAAAATGTAATGGGTTCAAATATTAGAATTCTAGCATTATCAGTTCCACCGAACCCGGACCTCTAGCAGTTCTCTAAATGGACTCAGTAGCAATATTATAATAACATATTTCTTCACATTTAGAAATGATTTGAAAGCCTTAAATACTGTTGGCCAAGAGGTGAAATATGAAGGTTACAATAGCTAGAAATGTTTCAATAATTGTTGTGCTTGGAACTATATTATTATTAGTTTTTGGAGTTACCATGAAATCATGGAATCCATCGTCATATGGTGATGTTTACGCACAATCTTCAACAGGCGAACGTCCGAACATTTTAGTAATCATGGGAGACGATCTGGGCTTTTCAGATATTGGCTCGTTTGGTAGTGAAATATCGACTCCTAATCTTGATGCTCTTGCAAAGGAAGGAAAGATACTTACAAACTATCATACGAATCCTGTATGCTCTCCTGCTAGAGTATCATTCCTTACTGGTGTTGATAATCATATAGGAGGTATTGGAACTATGTATGAAAACATAGCACCCAACCAGGTTGGAAAGCCAGGTTATGAGACATACATCAACAACAGAGTTGTTACTATTGCAGAGATGTTAAGAGATGCAGGTTATGATACCCTTATGTCTGGAAAATGGCATCTGTCTGGTTCTGGATGGGAGAAAGGAACAACCCCATACGACAGAGGCTTTGAAGATGTTTTTGTGCTATTAGAAAGTGGAGCTCAGCATTTCAGCGGTGATGCGTATTATGCTGGTGGTCATCCAACATTCTTGAACAATGATACACAAGTTCCCAGACCTTACAATGGTACTTATTCAAATGAAATGTACACAAATATTATGCTTGATAAAATAAAGGCGCATCAAGGTAACGGGAATCCACTATTCATGTATCTTTCATTCCAAGCATCACATAGTCCGTTTCAAGCACCGCAAGAGTTCATCAAGAAATATGAAGGAGTATATGATGTAGGATATGATAAAATAAGAGAGGAGAGATTTGAAAAACAAAAGGAGCTTGGGATATGGCCGCAAGATATGAAGCTTCCACAAAGACTTCCGCAAACACCTGCTTGGGATACTTTAAGTGCGGATGAAAAAACAAACAGAGCAAAGATACTTCAGGCACACGCAGCGATGATAGAAGATATGGATACTAATATTGGTAAGATTATACAATATCTAAAGGATATTGGGCAGTACGATAACACTTTGATTGTGTTTACATCCGATAATGGAAGTAGCGAACCTGTCGAAATGAAAAATTTGGCTACCGTTGGAGTTGAGGAAGCGAACAAATTCATTAGTACATTTAACAATAGCGCAGCAAACATCGGAAATGCAGACTCTCTCGTTAATTACGGAGCATGGGGTGCTGGAGCTTCAGTCTCTCCATTATCGTATTTCAAAACAACACAAGGTGAGGGTGGAGTTAGACCTCCGTTTGTAATGAAATTGCCAGGTACTAGTAATCAAACACAGTCAGACATAGTGAATGCATTTATTCAAGTCAACGACATGACTCCTACTTTTCTAGATTATGCAGGCGTACAACCTCCTAGCACTACTTACAACGGAACGGAAGTTCATCCAATAATGGGAAAATCCATAAAGCCACTTTTAGAAGGTAAAATTGCAATAGTGCATGCAGAAGACGAACCAGTCGCGCAAGAGATGTTTAACAACAGTGCCGTTTGGATGGGTGACTGGAAAGCAGTAAGGAATTTCCAACCCGTAGGTGATGGTCAATGGCATCTATTCAATATTACAAGTGATATTGGTGAGAATACAGACCTTGCCAGCCAACATCCGGAGATACTCAAGAAGCTTATTTCAGATTATGACAAGTTCGCAAAAGATGTTGGGGTAGTAGTACCATCTGGAAGTATTGAAGCTTTCCAAACAGTGGGCGAGAAATCAGGTTGAATACATGTGGAAAGATAAAGCTCATCGAGTATTTCTAAACTGCTTTAGAAAGACTCGACTACTCCTAAACTACTAGCATAAAACAGATTACTAGCATAAAACAGAGTAGTTCTGAATATGAATTTAAAAACCACGCTTGTTTTTTTAGCTTATATTTTTGTCCTTTGGTTTACTGCCAACATCCTATCGATTTTATCAGATATACCCTCACCAGCACTATCACAAACTCTTTTTAAAAAAATAGTTTATGATTCTACCTTCACATACTCCCTCGTGATTAAGACGGGAAGGGGATGTGCGATTGAAGATGTGGATGGCATGAAGTTTTTAGACTTTACATCCAATATTGGTTCCTGTCCTTTAGGATATTCCCATCCTGAAATTCTAGAGGTAATCAAAGAGTATTCCAGTATTGAAAAGGGAGTCCATAAAATAGCAGGCCAGGACTTTTATTGAGAAGAACATCTTGAAATCGCAAAGAAGCTTCTTTCAATAAGTAAGAAGAATTCCAAAGTATTTTTTATAAATAGTGGCGCAGAAGCTGTAGAAAACGCAATAAAGATAGCATATAAGAAGACTGGTCCTCTGCCAGGAATATCATGTAATGGTGGATTTCATGGTAGAACTCTTGGTGCACTTAGTTTTACATTGAGTAAAGAAGTACAGAAAACAAACTTTCCAGAGTTACCAGTTAAGAGAATAAAATTTTGTATAGTTGATTCTGATCCTCAAATAAATCAATTGGAGAGTCTGTTAAAAGAACACAAGGTAGCTTTCATTTTAACTGAAATTATACAGGGACAAGGTGGATTAAATGTAGCCAGCAAGTTATTTATCCAGAATATTAGAAAACTAGCAAATGAATATGAGGTCCCTCTAATATTTGATGAAGTTCAGAGTGGAATGGGAAGGACTGGCAAGTGGCGGGCTTATCAACATTATGGAGTAGAACCTGACATAATGACCGTTGCAAAGGCTTTGCAAGTTGGTGCTACGGTATATGATAAGAAATACGATCTCCGTGAATCAGGAGTGCTTTCAAGTACCTGGGGAGGCGGAAGTAGAATTGATATGGCAATTGGTGCCAAGATAATAGAAGTCAGTCTAAAGGATAATCTTATATCTAATTCCCAAAAAATTGGTGATATGCTATTAAAAAATTTTCTTGACATTGTTGGTATCAATAGTGTTACTGATGCTAGGGGAATTGGATTGATGATTGGTATAGAATTTGATACAAAAAAGATAAGAGATTTCATAGTCAACCGATTGTTTAAGAAAGGTCTCCTAGTTCTTCCAGCAGGAATGAAGTCGATTAGAATAATGCCACCATGAATTATTAATGAGGAGGAAGCTGCCAAAGGTGTTTCGTTGATAAATGATACTATAAATGAGTATATTAAATAACTTCAAGTGATACTTACTTGACATAAAAAATTAGATTAGTAGTCATTCATTTTTGTAATTTTACTACCATCATGCTTCAATCCAGAAAGGTCTAGACTAGTATGCTTTGAAATTATTTCCTAATATTTCAGATGCAATTTTGAGTTCCAACACTTCATTTGCACCTTCATAGATCATTGTTGCACGAGAATCAAGAAAGTGTTTTGCGACCCGTGCTGTTTTCTGGTAACCAAATGATCCAAATACTTGCAGTGATCTATTTGCACAATCAAACGCAGTATTTGTAGCATGGAATTTGGCAATAGCTGTTAGCCTATCGGCTTCACTTCTTAATGATGAGTAAGTGTTGTTATTGCGATTTAGTTTTGATTGCCATTGCTTTTCTGCTAGCTTAATTTGCTCAACGTAATCATGCAATTTCTGTCTAGCACATGCGGCTCTATATGTAAGCCATCTGGAACTTTCAATACCTACAGCAATCCTTGAAATGTGTTGTTGAATTAACTGTTTTTTTGCTAGGAGAGATCCATGTTGTCTTCTTGACTTGGCATGTCGCAAGGTTTCATTAAGACAATCTTTCATTACTCCAATAGAGCCAGCCGCAACACTCAACCTTCCATCAATCAACGCACTGTATGCAATGTTTAGTTCCTGGCCGACATTCCCAAGTAAATTTTGTTTTGGTATGCGACAACCTTCAAAATAAATTTCAGCATTCTTAATGGTAAGAAGTCCCATTTTGTTCTTCATCTCTTGCTTTCTAATTCCAGATGAATTCATATCTACAATAAACGCAGATATTTTTCCGGTAGTCTTATCCCGAGCATATGTTGTGATAACATTTGCTATTGTTCCATTTCCAATCCAGTGCTTCTTTCCGGATAGTAAATAAGATTCTCCGATGTCTTCATATTCACTGTTCATTGATGAAGGATCGCTTCCTGCTTCTGGTTCGGTTAATGCAAAGGCCATGATACTTTTACCACTCGTTGTTGCAGGTAAGTAAGACTTCTTTTGATCTTCATTTGCCCACCCTTGCAGAACCATCTGTCCTATTGAAGTATGTACAGAAAAAAATGTTCTCATAGAATTACCCTCTTCACCAATTCTTTCTAGGGTCTTACAATATGTTAGAATATCATATCCTAACCCTCCATATTTTTTTGAAATTGGGCAACCAAGCATTCCAATTTTACTGAATTCAGGAACTAATTTTTCATTGATTCTATCTTCAATGTAGCTTTCTTCTTCAAAACTTCTAATAGATTTGCAAACACTGTCAACCCCTGAAATCAACTCTTCCTGATCTTTAGTGGTATCAAAATTCATGCAAGACAAATTTGAATATTGAGACACATGATTCATTAATCACTTTAATATAAAAGTATAAACCATTTTGATGATGGTAATTAAGTGATCAAAATGTTATGGTTATATATGAATATGATTGTTGACACTTGAGAGATAAATTGCAAGTAATAATATCGTAACTTAGTTTTTACTAATGTGGGTATCTTTTGTTTTGTCGATTAATTTTCTTAAAGTATTTGCGATTCTTGGAGTCATATAACTAACTATACAATGCCGTTTTCTTGATAACTTGATTTATAGTCCTGAAACAATGTTTGTTTGATGTTTTCCACAAGATTTCCGATCTCGTAGACATCATTCAATTCATTCAATGTTTTTGATTTTATACCAAGAGAGTCTAATTCAGATATCCAGTACCTAAGTGATTGTGTGTTTTCAGGCATCTCGGTATAAGATTCCATTTTCATGATATATTCGAGATAAGCTCTGACTGCATAATAAGATATTGTTAAAGATATTTCTATGTATGTCGTCTGAGAGCTCAGACGATCTCAGCTATCGCGGAGACTCATGTTAGGAAAAACCAGCGACATCGTTCCTTATAATCAGATATTTTGAGTAAACCCAGCTTTACTTCTGCACTTGTACCAGAAATTATAAGTAGTTTGACCTAATAACTATCAGTACTTTTTAAATTGACAAATTTGATCTCTTTATTTGTCTCAATGACAATTTTCATATTAACTGATACAGGCTTAGTATTGGAAACTGTTTTTGGAGGAAAAGATGATGATTTGATAAAATATTGTTTTAGCTTTAAGTGGGGTTCTGATGGTACAGGTGATGGTCAATTTTTGCGTCCTCATGACGCAAATTTTGATTCAAATGGAAATGTCTATGTTAGTGATAGAGACAGGAATGATATACAAAAGTTTACCCCTAATGGAACGTTTATCATGAAATGGGGTTCTGAGGGTGATAAAGAGGGACAGTTTAATGTGCCATACAGTATTGAAATAGATTCCCTGAATAATATCTATGTTGTAGATAGAGGTAACGATAGAATTCAAAAATTTGATGTAAATGGTACGTTTATCAAACAATGGGATAGGCCTAGCAGAAATAATGGAGGAGAGAACGAATTTGCAAGCCCAGAAGATATGGTAGTCGATCAAAAGTCAGGTATTATTTATGTTACTGATACGGGAAACGAACGCGTCCTGAAGTTGGACGGAAATTTTTCTTATATTTTGGAATGGGGTTCTAAGGATAACAAAGCAAGTAATGAAGTAGGGGAATTTAACCATCCACACGGAATAGATGTCGATTCTAAAGGTTATGTGTACGTCAATGAATTAGAAAATCCAAGAATCCAAAAATTTGATGCAAATGGGACTTTTATCAAACAATGGGGTTCTGAAGGGAAAGGACCGGGAGAATTTACACCATTGTTAGAACATTTAGAGGTAGATTCTAAACGAGACATGCTATTTATGGTGGATGGCGCTCTTAATCCAAGAGTTCAGGTTTTTGATACTGAGGGCAATTTCACCACATCCATAGGGACGAATGGAACTGGAGATGGTCAATTCTCAAAACCCGAACATGTTAATATTGATTCCTTAGGAAATGTATACGTTGTAGATAGGGGTAATCAGCGCATGCAAGTATTTTCTCCTTGTTAGGCAAACGATATATCATATTTCAAAGAAGAGTTAATGCTTTTAGTTTAGATTGTTTAGGTTTTATGAAAGAAAGAAAGAAGGATACGAGATCGGTTTGAATTTGAATTTGACGTAATTTTAATTCGGATAGAAGATGGATTTTAGTTGCATAGCCAAGTCAGCGAGTAAATTTGTTATTAATAAGTACAATTCTTACTTGGATATTTGGATTTTACTGGCAATCCTTTGGGTTCTATAGAAAGTTCCTTTAGTTCTTAAGATACCCAATAAGGACCCAATTATTAATGCAGGTAACGTACAGATATCTAGAAGCAACTTTGATACTAAAAATGTAAGATCATATTGTCTACTTCTGTTACAAATAATAACTCCCAATACATTTGTTATTATGACAGAAAATAGACACAGTAATTGTATCGAAAATGATATTATTGAATAGATATTAAATATATTTGAACCTAATACGATTATTGTAACCAAGTCTAGTAAGATTAGGGAAAGAATAAAGATGTACTTCAAATAACGCAAACCTGTAAGAAAAATCTCAATTTTATTTTTAAGTGGCTGTTCATGTTTTATCAATCTTGGTATCATTTTTATGAATCCTCTTGTATGGCCTTCACTAACTCTAAGTCTCTGCTTAAAATATGAGGAAAATGAAGTTGGGGTCTGACTCCCAGCATTCAAGTTCTCGTCAAAGAGAATATTTGTCTTGCATAACTTGGAACTATTTTTAGTCTCAGTTGGATTATTTTTATCTTGCTCTCTCAAATAAAGCTGCAAAGTGAGGTCCCAGTCCTCACAAAGATCAGCCGAAAAACCAATTTCTTTCAGGATTGAACTTTTAATCATAAAAAGACTTCCTGTAATTTGAACAGGTAGGTTTAGTTTATCTCTTGCAACAAATTCTATCATATTTCGTTGTGCAAGTCTAAATTCTACTCCTTTACTCACCCAGTTTGTAAATCCTGTACTTGGGTAAAGATAGTTGTTGTATGGTATACAATATCCCTGTATTGCATTGCACATTTTTTTAGAATTAAACAGGACATTGAGAAATTTTTCGATAATACCTGGGGGAAGAATCACATCTGCATCAAGTATAATTACCCAAGAACTATCTTTTCTCAAGTATTCAAGCGCCAAATTAAGAGCTCCTCCCTTCCATCCAATTCTTTCGCTTCTTCTTATTACCTTTAGATTTTCCATCCTTTCTGTCCATTCTTCCAATATCCGTAGTGTTGAATCGGTAGAATCGTCCACTACGATAACCTCAAATCTCTTACGATCATATGTTAACATTTCTAGTGACTTTAATAAGTTTCCAATAACGGATTCTTCGTTATTTGTAGCGACAATTAAGCTTACTATAGGATAGGAATAATTCTCTGAATACTTCGATAATTTTGATTCAGGAACATCAAAACTTGCTGCAAATTCGTTATGATTTAAGCTAGAATAATTTGATGGAATATCTGTTTCCAAAATTTGTTTTCTCAGATTATCATGTAATATTATATCCTCGTTACTAGTAATAGTGGGACTATTATTATGCTTGTCTAATGTTTTTAACATCGACATTGGCGGAGATTGATGAGTAAACTGTATTGATTTTGAGTGATACATTCGTGATTTATAGAGAAAAACGAGCATTCTGATGCCGTAGGCAAACAAAAATAATGACATTATTAACGAAACAGCTTCTAACATTTCATGTGCATTATGTATAATGTCATTATAGAATTTAAATCCATTGTAAGGGAAAATAATAGTTTAACTTATTTTTACTTGAATTACTAATAAATTACGCAAAAAGTGTGTTATTTTCTGATTTAATATATCATCATGAAAATTAATTAAGTTGATTTGTTTGCAATCCTCTATTGTATAATCATCTTAAAAAATAAAGCTTGTTGCCATCGTATCTTAGATTTGAATAACACATTAGGAGGAAATTCAAATCTAGATTCACACTAACCCATGAATTCTGACTAACACTACAGAATCAGAATTTTTGCCACTGTTTGTTGTGCTTTTTCAGATGACATGGCTCGGAGCAAAAATAGTCATCACACATATGACAATATGTAGGATAATCTTGAAGTTTTTTACCGCAGCTTGAACAAGATACTGACATATCCATTATATTATCCAATAAGAGTACACCATCATTGCATAGAAAGTTTGCTGTGATTTGGGTGATCTCAAACTCATTTATGGATAAATTCTACCTAAGCATGTGGAAATAAAATAACTAATTGTATGAGAATTATTGTTGAAAGTTTGAAATTGTGTTATTTTCTTATGTACAAGTCAATTCCCTTAAATAATTAGTACCAATAACTTAGGTGCTTATTAGAAATTGTTTCTAGTTCACAGCTTTTAAAATATATGGTTACAATATAAGGTTACATGAAAATTGGGATAATTGGCGCTGGAGACGTAGGTGGAACGCTTGGAAAGAGGTGGAGACAAAAGGGGCATGAAATCATGTTTGGTGTTCGCAATCTTCAATCTCCTAAGATACAAAAATTGATTCAGATGGATGAGAATTTTAAGGTCGGAGATATCAGAGAAGCTGCGGCATTTGGAGATGTCATAGTTTTTGCTATACCCTGGACTTCAGTTGAAGAAACAATACTCAATGCAGGAAATTTGTCTGGTAAAATATTGATAGATCCAACTAATCCACTAACACCAGATCTAAAAAGATTAGCTCTAGACGATACTTCGGTAGCCGAAAAAATCGCTAATTTGGCTAATACTACCACAGTCGTCAAAGCTTTTAATGCGATAGGGGCCAAGACGTTAAATAATCTGATATTTGATTCGCATAGGGCAGATCTTTTTATATGTGGCGACGATAGTCATGCGAAGCGAGTTGTAGAAGAACTGGCCACTGACATTGGATTTGATGTAGTCGATGTAGGACCACTTGTCAACGCGCGTATGTTAGAACAGTTGGCACTGCTCTGGATAGAGCTTGCCTTTAGTCAACAGATGGGACCAAACATTGCTTTCAAATTATTAAGAAGGAAGGATGAGTTTTAGCTTATGATTCTATTCAATAGCTACATACAAAGAATTTTGTTTTGTTAATAGTAATAGTTTTGTACTAATCATCTCAGATAACAGGATTTACACATAAATATATGTAAAGCCCAATTATCCTATGTCTAGATTCGCCCTATCATTTATCTTATCTATACTTTTTGGTTCTACGATCCTTATTCCAGGCTACGTGGGAATCTTAGAAGGAGAACTTAATAACTCCGTAACAAATGTTTCAAAGCTTGGTGCATCTGCAGCTGTCGACAATAGCGTGAAATTGCAAAACAAAACTGTTGAATACTATCAGGATTCACCAGGATATCTGGTATATCCTGTTTCGTCAAATGATACTTTAAGCAACAAACTTCCTGCAGTGGTGATGATTCATGAATGGTTGGGTTTAAATGAAAATATTAAGGATATGGCAAATATCTTGGCTAAACAAGGTTTTGTTGTATTAGCTGCTGATCTCTATAAAGGAGAAGTCGCAAATAATCCACAACGTGCAATGGAATTAGTTCAGTCGGTAAGAGATAATCAGAATAATTCCATTGATAACCTTCAATCAGCCGTAAAATATTTGGGTTCGCTGCCAAACGTAGATAGTTCAAAAATTGCATCGCTGGGTTGGTGTTTTGGTGGTGGCCAATCACTGCAACTGGCTTTGAATAGCCAAGAGCGTCCCTTAGTTGCAAGTATTATTTATTATGGTACTCCTTTAGTGACAGATGAGGCATCACTATCAAAGATAAAATGGCCGGTATTGGGAATATTCGGTGACAAAGATCAGGCTATCCCTTTAGAAGAAGTAAATCTATTTAGAACTTCATTGGATCAAAGTGGAATTACAAATGAGATTCATATATACAAAGGAGTTGGACATGCATTTGCAAATCCCTCTGGAGATAACTATGCTCCAAAAGAGACTGAAGATGCTTGGCAAAAGACCCTATCTTTCCTAAAGAAATACGTAATGGATACTTAAATACAATTTGCATCCAATATTTGAGAAAAAGCAATATAACAAGTCAATAATTTAGAATATATTTATATCCTAACTATCTCTTACGATATAGGATAACTTGCGACAATATACCATTTGCTTAAACAGGGTAAATTATAGGTGTATCACATGTTTATAATGGATAGAGAAAAGATCCAAAAACCAGATATACCAATACAAGCGTATCAAAACCTGTATTTGATCTTTATTACTCTATCAATAATTTCGTTATTTTGTTTAATTTCTTTATCTTACGGTTCAGACTATAGAATATATGGTCAAAATGTGACAATTCCTGCGCCTTCATTAACAGATTCAAATCTTAGAGTAGAGTTGGTAGCTCGGGACTTTGATTTCCCAACAAGTGTTGATTTTTTGGGAAATGATCATATCCTAATATTAGAAAAAAATACAGGTAATGTATATGAGATAGTTAATGGTAACGTTACTGGTCCACTAATTCAAGTTGATGTATCAAAGAAGGATGAACGTGGATTATTGGGAATTGCTGTATCAGACAAAGAAAATGAGAATTCAAAAGACAATACTTTTGTTTTTCTTTACTATACACAATGCATAAAAAATCCAGTTAATGGTTCTCAAAATTGTGGAAATTATGTATATAGATATGAACATGATGCCAAGAATAATACACTCATAGATCCTAAATTAATTCTAAGTCTACCTGCATTGCCAGGACCAAGTCATAACGGAGGTAAACTTCTAATGGATAAGGAAAAAAATCTTTTTGTTACTATCGGTGACCTACAAACAACTAAATTTAACCAGAACAAGACAGGCTTTGATACTAAGGTACAGAATATTATAAATGGAACTTCTCCTGATGGTCGTGCAGGAATACTAAGAGTAACTCAAGATGGTAAGCCTATTGGTAATGGAATACTTGGCGATAATTATCCTCTTAATCTATACTATGCGTATGGAATAAAAAACAGCTTTGGGATAGCTCTTGACCCAGTTACGGATAATTTATGGGATACAGAAAATGGTCCTCAATTTGGAGACGAAATTAACCTAGTCAAACCAGGTTTCAATAGTGGATGGGAGAAAGTGCAAGGAATTTGGAAGTTAAACCAGACAAGAGAGAAAGAGGACACTTTTAACGATTCTAACAAAGAAGTAGAGTTTGTTGATTTCATTGGTAAAGGAAACTACAGCAATCCAGAGTTTGTTTGGGACAGACCTGTAGCGCCGACTGCCTTAATATTTTTAAATTCTGATAAACTCGGTCAACAGTATGAAAATGATATTTTTGTGGGTTCAGCAAAAAAAGGAACGATTTTTCATTTTGATCTAAACGATGATAGAGAGTCATTGGATTTATCAGGTGATCTTGCCGATTTAGTGTACAGCAAGAAAGAAGATTCTAGTAAAATAGTATTTGGTGAAAATTTTGGAGTCGTGACTGATTTAAAAGTTGGCCCTGATGGCTATTTGTACGTACTTTCGGGGTCCCGAGGGGCTGATGAAGGAGCGATATATAGAATAGTTCCAAACTTGAAATAATTCCTTCACTTTTTCAATTTATAATCATCACTGATTATTGGATTTTTTAGTCCGCAAATTGAATTAATTATAATAAAGTATTATGTAAATTTTGTAAATTTTGAAGTTTTTTAGATAGCATCACAGATAAAATTACTTGTCTCATGCGATAGTAATCGATGAAGATACTGGCTTGAATACTTGTATACGAAAGTTGCCAGTATCTGCTACATATACAAAGCCTGTTTTCATATCGACTCCAACTCCTTCTGGTAGAATAAATTGACTAGCTCCATTACCCTGTGAACCAAATTTTGTGAGAAATGTTCCGTTCGCTGAAAATACTTGTATCCTGTTATTGTTTCTGTCGGTGACATATATATTGTCATTACTATCAATCGACAGACCGGAAGGTCCATTAAACTCACCATCTCCGATACCCTTTGATCCCCAATTTAAAATGAACTTGCCATCAGCAGTGAATTTTTGAATGCGATGGTTTCCAAAATCAGCCACATAAACGTTATCATTTGAATCAATGACAACACTTTCTGGCTTTGATAGTTGACCAAAATCCGAACCTTCTTCGGACCACTTCAGTATGAATTCACCGTTACTTGTAAATTTCTGAACGTTTGCTAAATCCCTATCACTTACATATACATTTCCTTCGGAATCTACTCCTGGTACGTGTGGATGAAGGAATTGTCCGTCACCTTCTCCTTTAGTTCCCCACGTGGTAACAAAAGTACCGTTAGTTGTAAATTCTTGGATACGATAGTTAAATTGATCACTCAAGTATATCTTCCCTGATGGTACAACAGTCAAAGCTGAAGCTTTATGTATTTGACCATTTTCCGCACCATAAGTTCCCCACTTAGTTATGTAATTCCCATTAGTATCAAAAACTTGGATCCGATGATTCGCATAGTCAGCAACGTATACACGCCCGTTTAATGCATCAACATCATTTTGTCCATCAAATCTTCCGTTGCCTTTACCAAAGGAACCCCACATATTAACAAAAGTAAATCCCTTGTCGAGGGAGGTCGATATTCCAATTGATTTTTCAACGTCTAGTTGTGTTCCTAATGGCAAATTGTTTTTGTTCTGTTCTTCATCTTTTATACTCTCAAGTATATTTGGTCTGTTTTCCAAGTCAGCTGTATCCGCCAGTTCGGTATTCTCGTCTACAAAGATATCAACAAAATCACTTGCTGAGTTACCTTTATCATCTTTGGCGATAATTTCAAAGGTTAATTTGTGATTGTTTGTGGTTACTTGTGGAACTGTGACTTCGAAGGTTAAACTCGTGGTATTTCCGCCTATCTGTGGTGCTATTTCTGAAGCAATTGTCTGTGAAGATATATGAGCATCTTCTGGACTTACAGGTTTACCTCCCGCCTGCTTCCATGTAAAAGATAATTTCTCGTTACCGGAATCATGAATCGAAGTACCCTTCATCATTACTAATGATCCTTCTGCCACTCTTTGATCCTGTCCTGAGTCAATAGTCAGCTTAATCACACCATTATTGTGAGGAGGATTGTTCTCTACTTCCTGAATCTCAGAGCTCTCAGTATCATTTTCTATTATATTATCTAGAATGGAAGGAGATTCATCTGTAATATTTTCGGAAACTGTAAGTTCTGGTGATGGAGATTCATCTGTAATATTTTCGGAAACTGTAAGTTCTGGTGATGGAGATTCATCTGTAATATTTTCGGAAACTGTA
>Ga0184623_10000099_pt1 | contig 33370 bp, 24 predicted proteins | sample PLM1_100_b1_FD_133138 | JGI IMG/M metagenome (GOLD analysis project Ga0184623, IMG submission 133138) | Groundwater sediment microbial communities from an aquifer in East River, Colorado, USA - PLM1_100_b1 | ecosystem: Environmental > Terrestrial > Soil > Riparian zone | place: USA: East River... | reverse complement strand
TCCACGCGCACGAGGTGGCCGACATGCTGGACTCGACCGTCGAATCGGCCAACAGCGCCCTCAAACGGGCGCGCGCCAGCCTGCAGCGCCGCCGGCCATCGACCGCCGACCGCGAACTGCCTCCCGCCTCCGACTCACCCTCCGAGGATGCGATCGTGGCGAAGTTCGTCCGCGCGTACGAGTCTGCCGATCTTGACGCGCTGGTGGCCCTTCTGACGGACGACGTCTTCATCTCGATGCCACCGATGCCCTTCGAATACGAGGGCCGCGACGTCGTGGCCCGCTTCTTCGCCAGCATCTTCCGCTCGGGCCGGAGGTTCGACCTGGTGCGGACGCGAGCCAATGGTCAGCCGGCGTTCGGAGCCTACCTGCGCGCCCCTACCGGCATCCGCCACGGGATCGGCCTGTTCGTCCTCACCCTCACCGGCGACCGGATCTGTGCCATGACCCGCTTCGACAACAGCGTGCTCCCATGGTTCGGGCTGCCGCGATCGCTCCCAAGCCGATAGGCAGCTTCCGAGTGCGCTCTGCATCGCCGATGTGAACGCGGCAAACGACAGAGACCGGATGTCCTAGTACTCCAACCAAGGATCGTGACCTTGCCGGTCAGGGCCGCACTGAGCCGGCCAACGGACGAGGGCGGCCATCGTTGATGACCCGGTGGTATGTGGACAACCGGAGATCAGACGGTGGCCGCGGGCCACAGCTAGAGGTAGAGCCTGCCCGTTTGCAGGCGGGCCTGGAGGAGCTGACAGGCCGGACGCGGCACGGAAGGTCAGGGAGATCGCCCTACCATTCCCTCGTAGCTCAATGGGCAGCAGCGGCCGGCTGTTAACCGGCAGGTTGGAGGTTCGAGTCCTCCCGAGGGAGCGGCGTACATCGACAGCGATGCCCGCGAGGCCCAGGTTGGTGTGGGCGGCGCTCTTATAAGGCGACGGTCGGGGATTCGACACCCTCCGCGGGTACGCACAGGAGCACGCAGAAAGAACACATGGCGGTCGTGGTGTACGGGTCCGTGCACGTCAGGTTGTGGCCCTGAAGGTCCGGGTTCGACTCCCGGCGATCGCCCCATGCGCGTCGTGGACGGCGGCACGTCCAGCAGGCTGTAACCCTGCCGCCTTCGGGCAGACCTGGGTCGGCACCAGGGACGCGCACGCTCAACACCAGCCAGCCGACCCTCGTAGCTCAGGGGAGAGAGCGCGACGTTCCGAACGTCGAGGTCGCTGGTTCGATTCCAGCCGAGGGTGCACCTGGTCGGATGCCCGAGTGGTGAGGGGCCCGTCCGCAAAACGGGACACGCCGCTTCGAGTCCGGCTTCGACCTCCAACCATGCCATCCACTGTGGAGTTCGACGCAGGTGAGCGTTGGCTGCTCGGCTGCCCCTCATAAGGGCGGACTGCCCGGTTCGACACCGGGACCTGCGACAACGGACCCACGCCCGACTAGCGAAATCTGGGTGGCGCGGGCCCGTTACGGCAAGCCGAGCGGGGCCGGCTCCCGGGTGTGCTTCCTTCTCATCGACTACGAATCGGAACTCAGCGCATCCACTCACCGGCCCCGCTTCCACGTCCATGGGCAGGTCCGAGCCGCGCCGCCCCAGGCTGGTGAGGTGTTCGACGCCGCGGCCGTCGAGCAGCGCTTCGACCTCGCCGGCCCCGGCAAACTCACCATGCCGTTCGTCGTCGACCTCGCCGCGCGCACCATGCGCTGGCTCGACGTCACCGCCCGGGTCACCGGCACCAACCACGCCGTGCACCGCCACCACGACAAACTGGCCCTGCTCGGCCGCGCGCTCACCGACAGCTTCGACGCGAACGCCAGGGTCACCCTCGGTGAACTCGGCCGCTGGCACGCTGCCACCCGCACCGACGAGGTCCTCGTCCGCGACGGCGGACGCCTCACCCGGTACCGCCGCCGCCCCGGCGAGACGCCATCCGGGTTCGCAGCCCGGCTCGGCGACACCGCGGGCGATGGCGACGCGACAGCGGTCGACGCCGCGGGCGGCGCGCTCCAGTTCCTCCTCCGCGGTGACCTTCCCACCCCGGCAGGCGCCGACGTATACGCGCTGCACCCCGCTGCCCTCGACGCGTCGACCGTGCACCTGCTCGCCGCGGCCGACCTCGCCGCCCAACTCGCGCTAGCGCCGCTGGTGCTGCCCACCGCCAACACGTCCATCGCCACGCCGTTTACGTAGGACGGTCCTCACCGCACGAGGCGAACCGGGAGGCTGCTGTATCCGGCGAGGAAGTTGGAGTAGATCCGGCGCCGCTCGCCAGCCGGGCGGATGTCGGTGACGACCTCCCGCAGCCCGTCGAGTAGTGCGCCGATCTCGATCCGGGCGAGTGCGGCGCCGAGGCAGAAGTGTGGCCCGTAACCGAACGTCAGGTGCCGATTGGGGGTGCGCCCGAGGTCGAACCGGTCGGGGGCGTCGAAGGCGTGCTCGTCCCGGTTCGCCGAGGTGTTCCAGAGCGTCACGGTGTCGCCGGCGCGGATCCGCCGGCCGTGCAGCTCGACGTCCTCGGTGGCGGTCCGGCCGGCATGCATGGCGGCGGTGGTCCAGCGCAGCACCTCCTCGACGGCGCTGGCGGTGTCGACGTGGCCAAGGCGGAGCGCATCCCACTGGTGTAGGTGGTCGATGAACGCGGCGACGGCCCCGATCATCGACAGGCGGGCGGTCTCGTCGCCACCGAGGATGAGGCTGTAGCAGTTGAGGATCACCTCGTCGGTGGTGAGCGGCGCGCCGTCGAGGTGGCTGGTGACGAGGAGGCTGACGACGTCCTCGCGCGGGTCGGCGCGGCGGCGCTGCGCGAGCTCGGTGAAGTACAGCAGCAGCTCGGTGCGGGCCCGCCACACCTCGGCGGGCGACTGCTCGGGTTCGTCGGAGCTGAGCGCCGCTCTGGTGAGGCTGAGCAGGAACTGGCGGTCCTCCTCGGGCACGCCGAGCAACCCGCAGATCGTGGCGAGCGGGATGTGCGCCGCCACGTCCTGGGCGAAGTCACAGGCGCCGCGCTCAACCGCGGTGTGGAGCAACCGCCGGGTGTCGTCGCGGACCTGCCGCTCCAGCGGCGCCAGGAATCGCGGCGTGAACGCGCTGGCGAGCAGCTTGCGCAGGGCTGCGTGGCGCGGGCCGTCGGTGGCCGCGATCATCCGCCCGCCGGCCGGGTCTCCGCCACGCTGAAGCGAGGCGAGCACGTTGCCGCGTTCGGAGCTGAACAGGCGGCTGTCCCGATAGACCGCGACGATGTCCGCGTACCGGCTGAGCACCCAGAAGCCGGGTGCGTCCTCGCGGGGCTGGTGCCAGGACACCGGCGACTGCTCGCGTAGCTTCCGCCACAGGTCGCGCAGGTCGTGCTCGGCGTGCGTGAGCGGATCGGCGAGGTCGACGTCCAGGCTGGTCACGGCTCCTCCAGGATAATCGTGCCGACCCGAAGCTCGTCGGAGACCGAGCGCCGCTTGAGGTGGAGCCGAAGCTGACGCGCGTCGAGGCCGCGTCCGGTCGCGATGGCGGTGACGCGGGATCCGTCGACGGTCACAGTGGCGCTCTCGACAGCAGGATGGGTAGCGAGGTACCGCTCCAGGCTGGGGATGTTCAGCGAGAGGCCCGCCCAGTGAACGGTGTCGGCGGCGGCGCCGAGGAACGTCAGATGGTCCTCGACACGCCCGCGATCACCCGTACGGATTCTGATGCCGTCCATGTCGACCACGATCTCCCCGGCGACGCCGCGCGGGAGGCCGACGCCGTCCGGACCGCAGACCTCCAGCCGGACCCCCGGCGCGACGGACCGCAGCACCGGCGGCCGGTCGCCGAGGTCGGCCGGGCCGCAGGTCTGGACCGCGATCGGGCGCAGCCCGGCCGGCGCGTACAGGGCGTGCAGCCGGACTCCCGCACCGAGCAGAGCGGCGAGTGCGGCGGACGGCCGGACCTGCGACACCGGCGTGACCAGGTCGGTGAGCGTCCCGGCGCCAGCCCCGACCACCTCCTCGATCAGCCGGTACGGGGCGACGAGGGTGGTGAGGCCGTGCTCGGCCACGGCGGCGCGCACGGCGTCCGAATCCACCGGCCGGACGCCCCGGTGCGCGTGCAGGGCGCCGCCGCTCACCCGGGCCAGCCACGCCTCCAGGGCGTGCTCGGGCGTGCCGGGCTCAGCGAGTTGCAGGACATCACCCGCCAGGCCGGGGAGCCAGTCCAGCGGAGCTGCCGAATTACCCGCCCCAGCAGCGGCGCCCACCCCAGGGTCCGGAGCCGACGCCAGGGAGCCGGCCACGCTGGCGGGAACGAGCGGTGCGAGGGCGCGGAGCGGCGTGTCGGGTTCAGCGATCGCCCGGTTCAGCACGGCCTGGAAGTGGTCGGCCATCGCGGTGGCGGCGGCACGGTCGAGGATCCGGCAGGCGTAGTCGAGCCGACCGACGATGTTCTGACCCACGTCACGCAGGTGAAACATCAGGTCGAAGCTCTGCGCGCTGTTCGGTGCGACGAAGTCCCACTGGAGATCCAGGCCGGGGATTCCCGGGATGTCGTCCGGTAGCCGCAGGTAGGACAGCGAGACCTTCGAGAACAGCGCCCGCGCGCCGGAGGCCCAGGGCTTGCCGCCGGCGAGCTGCCGGAACGGCACCCGGCGAAACTCCTTGAGCTGCGCGAGGGCGGACCGGGCAGCGTCGAGGACGGTGCGGAACGTGTCGTCGCCGCGGACGGTCAGCTCGACCGGTACGACGTTGATCGCCAGCTCGATGTGGCCGCGCGACTCGGGGGTGCTGAGGTCGACGGGGACGCAGAGCACCATGCGTTCGTTGCCGTAGCAGTGCAGCTGTGTAGCCAGGCCGGCCAACAGCCCGCCGAAGAGGCTGGTCCCGGCGTTGGCGGCCAACTCGCCGAGGCGGGAACGCTGCGCTCGGTTGAGGACGAAGCCGGGGGTGGTCCCGGCGCCACCCGCCTCCGATGTGGACGCCGTAGGCAGGTTCAGGCAGGGGATCGCCGGCACATCCAGCGCGTCCCAGTGCTTGCGTGCGCGTTCCAGCAGCTCCGCGTCTGGCAGGGGGGTATCGACCGGCGGCAGCGGCGCCAGTTCGGTACCGCCCAACGCGGTGACGAAGTCCCGCGCGAAGAGGAACTTCGACCGCCCGTCGAAGCAGAAGTGGTGGACGACGACGAGCAGCGTCTGCCGGCCCGGCGCGTGCCGGAGCAGGGTGAACGCCACACCGGGTTCGGTAGTGAGGTCGAAGGAGCGCGTCCCGTGCGCGTCTCGCCAGGCGCGGGTGGCCGGGATCTCCGCGCCGGACGGGCAGGGCGCGTCGGCTGGGTCGAAGTGCAGCGGTCTGCCGGGCGGGCGCACGTCCAGGACAGGCTGGTCACCGTCGAACCGGACGAGGGTCCGCAGCGGCGGGTGCCGGTCCACAATCGCCTCGCACGCGGCCCAGATCGCCGTTTCCGCCACGTCGCCGGTGATCGTGACAGAGAAGAAACCGGTGTTGCTGGTACCGGACTGGAGCTGTTCCTCGTACCAGATAGCCTCCTGCGCGGTCGATAGCGTCACCGTGCCAACCCGAGGTCGAGGAGGTCGTGGTCGACGCCGGGCACGTCCACGACGCCGACGTCGGCGAAGAGCCGGACGGTGTGTCGGGAGGCGCTCCTGATCGCCGTCCGCATCGCCTCCTCGGAGTAGCAGTCGTCCAGGATGTCCTCGACCAGGGGCGCGGCCAGCCCGGCGGCGCGCAGCGAGGCGCGGATCGGGGCCAGGTCGGGCCGAAGGCAGTCGTCGATGAAGTGCGGCAGGCTGCGAGCCACGCTGCCGCGCAAGCCGGTCGGCAGGCTCGTCCACAGTTCGCGGAAGAACTTGACGAAGAACGCGTGATGGTGGGCCTCGTCGCGGGCGTGGTCGCCGACAACCTCACGGACCGCCCGGTACACGGTCGGGTCGCGCGGCACGTCCGACAGGATGGAGGTCACCACCGTCTCGAACACCACGACCTGCAGCAGCTTCGCCAGGTCGGAGTGCTCGGGCAGGAACCGGTCACCAGTGCGGTCCAGCCGGTCGAGCCGGGGCTGGAAGTCGTACGGCAGCGCGGCGATCCCGGTGGCGGCCTCGATCTGCTGGATGATGTCCAGGCTGTACAGCGCGTGGTATCCCTCGTCGCAGTAGATCTTGAACGCGTCCAGCCGGGTCTGCGGATCGACGGAGAAGTCGACCTCGTTGTGCGCCACCATCGCCACCCCCCGATTCACCGCCTTGGTCTCCAGATGGACGGTGAACAGCAGGTACTGGTACAGGTGGCGGGCGACCAGTGCGCGGCGCGCGTCCGGCGGCAGGTCGGCCAGCCCTTCGTGCCGCAGGTACGGGATCTGGCTCTCCGGGAAGAGCACCAGGCCGGTCTCGCGGTCCTCGTGCAGGATCCGGCGCAGTTGACCCCGAACGCCGGCCCGCTCGTACCAGCCGTGCATCGGCCGGCTCACGGCTCTACCCCGTCACACATCGGTGATCAGCCCCGCGATAGACGCCACGGCGGGCGGCTGCAGAAGCGCGAAGTGGTCGCCGGGCACGCGCTCGATCGCCAGTCCGGTGTGGAGCCCGGCCCAGCTCGCCGCGATCCGCTCCGGGTAACCGGCGGGGTTGTCCGCGCAGAGGAACAGTCGCGCCGGGGCGTCGACCGGTGCCGGCTCGTACCGGGCGGCGAGCTCCAGCAGGTCGGCCCAGTCGTCCAGGAGCGCTGCGGCCTCGGCGGGCGGCGTGGACCGGTAGCTGGCCAAGTCGACCCCGAATCCGGCCAGCAACTCCTCGTGGTTGTCGCCGCGCCCGCGCAGGATCGCGGCGAACCCGGCCAGCCGCTCCCGGTCGTCGGCGACGCGGGGAGCCAGCGCGTCGAGGAGAGCGACGCCGGCCACGGCGCACCCGCGGGCGGAGAGCCGGCCGGCGACTGCGTGCGCCAGCACGCCGCCGAGCGACCAGCCGCCCACCACGATCCGCCGGTCCGGCACGGCGGCGGCCAGCGCTGCGGCGTACCGGTCAGCGAGGTCGTCCAGCGACGCGTCGGCCGGGTGGGCGCCCGGCAGCCGCTCGCAGCCGACCGCTGCCACCGTCTCCGGGAGTTGCCGCACGAGGTCGGCATAGCAGAGCAGGGTGCCGCCGACCGGGTGGATCAGCGCCACGGTGGTGTCACCATCGGCCTCCCGCAGCCGGACCACACCAGCGGACATCGGTGCGTCGGCGAGCAGCGCGGCGAGCGCCTCCACCGTGGGGTTGCCGATCAGCGTGCCCACCGGCACCGCCCACCCGAGGTCCTGTTCGATCCGGACGGCGAGGCGCACGGCGAGCAGCGAGTGGCCGCCGAGGTCGAAGAAGCCGTCCTCGACGCCCACAGCGGGCATGCCCAGGACGTCGGCGAACAGCGCGCACAGGCGTTGTTCGAGATCGGTCCGCGGCGGCCGCCCGGCCATGCCCGCCGAGGTCTCGGGCGCGGGCAGCGCGGCGCGGTCGAGCTTCCCGTTCGGCGTCAGCTGCAACGCGTCGAGTGTCACGAACGCCGACGGCACCAGGTACGCCGGCACCCGCTCGGCCAGGTGGGCGCGCAGCTGGGAGTGGTCCGGGGCGGCGCCCGTGACGTAGGCGACGAGCCGCCGGTCACCGGGCCGGTCCTCGCGGACCACCACGGCGGCACGCTCCACCGCCGGGTGTCCAGTAAGGACGGTCTCGATTTCGCCGGGCTCGATCCGGTACCCGCGCAGCTTCACCTGGTCGTCGGCGCGGCCCAGATACTCCAGCTGACCGTCGCCGTTCCACCGGGCGAGGTCGCCGGACCGGTACATCCGGCCATCAGGCGGGCCAAACGGATCGGGGACGAACCGCTCGGCGGTCAGCTCGGGCCGGTTGAGGTAGCCGCGGGCCACCAGCGGGCCGGCGATGTACAGCTCGCCGGGGGCGCCGACCGGAACGGGCTCGCGGGCCGCGTCCAGGAGGTAGATCCGGGTGTTCCAGATCGGGCGGCCGATCGGGACCGGCCCCGGCGCGACCGCCTCCCCTGGGCCGATCTCATGGACGGTGCAGCCGACGGTGGTCTCGGTGGGCCCGTACTCGTTGATGACGGTCGCGCCCGGGTGGCGGTCGCGCCAGTCCTGGACGGCCTCGCCGAGGAGCTGCTCGCCGCCGAGCATGAGCGTCCTGGTCGGCGAGTACGTCTCCGGCAGCGCCGCCAGCAGCGGCAGGTGACTCGGCGTGGCCTTGAGGAACGCCGGCCGCTCGGGCGTGGTACCGGGCGTCTCGGCCAGCTCGGCCAGGTGGACGCAGCCGCCGGCGGTGAGCGTCCCGAACAGGCCGGTGACAGTCAGGTCGAACGACACCGGCGAGTGGACCAGCGCCGGCCCGTCCAGGCCCGGATAGGCATCCCGCGCCCACGCGAGGTACGCCGTGAGCGACCGGTGCTCGACCACGACGCCCTTCGGCTGCCCGGTCGAGCCCGACGTGTAGATCACGTACGCGGCGTGGTCCGGGGTCAGCGGGGCGAGCCGGTCGACGTCAGTGACGTTCTCCTCCGTACCTTCGCCGCCGATCGCCAGCGAGTCCACATCGGACGGCAAGGCGACCGGGCCGGTGGTGAGCACCAGCGCCGGATCGGAGTCCCGCAGCATCGACGCGATCCGCCCGGCCGCGTACGCGGTGTCGATCGGCACGTACGCGCCACCGGCCTTGACCACCGCGAGCAGGGCGACGACCAGCTCCACCGAGCGCGGTATCGCCACTGCCACCAGCCGCTCCGGCCCGACGCCGCGCGTGATCAGGGTCCGCGCAAGGGCGTTGGCGCGCGCGTTCAGCTCCGCGTACGTCAGCACGGCGCCGTCGCAGGTGAGCGCCGGAGCATCCGGAGTGGCCGCCGCCTGCACCTCGAACAACAGCGGCAGGACCGTCTCCGGCACCTCGCGCTCGGCGCCGTTCCACTCCACCAGCAGCCGGTGCCGCTCGTCGGGGCTGAGCACGTCGAGCTGGCCGATCGGGCGGTCCGGCGCGGTCACCGCCGCGTCCAGAACCCGGGCGAGACGCCCGAGCAGCGCGTCGATCGTGCCGGCGTCGAACAGGTCGGTGGCGTACTCGGCGACGCCCTGGATACCGGCAGGCGCGCCGTCCGGGTCGTAGAACTCCTGCAGGTTGAGTGAGAGGTCGAACTTGGACACCCCCGCCTGCGGGGTCTGCCCGATCTCGGTGCGCAGGCCGGGCAGCCCCAGCTCCCCGACGACGTTGCGCTGCAGGTTGACCATCACCTGGAACAGCGGGTGCCGGGCCAGCGACCTCGGCGGGTTGACCGCCTCGACGACCAGCTCGAACGGCACGTCCTGGTGTGCGTACGCAGCCAGGTCGGCACGCCGCACCCGCTCCACGAGCTGCCGGAACGTCGGGTCGCCGGCCGTGTCGGTGCGCAGCACCAGCGTGTTGACGAAGAAGCCGACCAACTCGTCCAGGGCCGCGTCGCCCCGGCCGGCGCTCGCCGTGCCGACCGCGATGTCCGTGCCAGCGCCGAGCCGGTTGCAGAGTGCGGCGAACGCGGCCTGCACGACCATGAAGACGGTGACGCCGGCGTCACGGGCGAACGCCACGACCCGGTCGTGCAGCTCCGAGTCGAACTCGACGGGGAGCAGCGCGCCGCGGTGGCTCGCCGCGGTCGGGCGTGGCCGGTCGGTCGGGAGCGCCAGCTCGTCGGGGAGCCCGGCCAGGGTGTCCCGCCAGAATGCCAGGTGGCCGGCGAGCGCGCTCCCCGGATCGTCGGCCGCGCCGAGCGTCGACTGCTGCCAGAGCGTGTAGTCGGCGTACTGCACCGGCAGCGGCGCCCACTCCGGCGCCTGCCCGGCGCAGCGAGCCGCGTACGCAGTGGCGAGGTCGCGTCCGAGCGGACCGAGCGACCAGCCGTCACTGGCGATGTGGTGGACGAGCAGCAGCAGCACGTGCTCATCCGGGCCGGTGGCGAACAGCCACGCCCGCAGCGGCGGTTCGGTGGTCAGTTCGAACGCGTACCGGGCGGCGTCGTCGAGCCGCGCGTCGAGCCCCGCCGGGTCAACCTCGACCAACTCCAGCGCGGGGCGGGAGCGCTCCTGGTCCAGTACGAGCTGCCGCGCCTCCCCCGCAACCTCCGGAAACACCGTCCGCAGGCTCTCGTGCCGGCACGTCACGTCGGCGAGCGCGGCGCGCAGCGCGCCCCGGTCGAGCTCGCCGGTGAGCCGCAGCACGAGCGGGATGTTGTATGTGGGGCTCGGACCTTCGAGCCGGTTGAGGAACCACAGCCCGCGCTGCGCATACGACAGCGGTACCACCGCGGGCCGGGTGGCAGGGACGAGCCGGGTGCGCCAGGCGGTGGTGAGCCGGTCGACCAGGCCGGCCACCGTCGGGGCCTCGAACAGGTCCAGGACGCCCAGCTCGGCGTCGAGCACGGCACGAACGCGGACGATGAGCTGGGTGGCGAGCAGCGAGTGGCCGCCGAGGTCGAAGAAGTGGTCGTCGATGCCAAGATCCGGGATTCCCAGCAGCTCGGAGAAGAGTCCACAGAGGATCTCCTCCTCGGGTGTGCGCGGCCGGCGGTCGAGCTGCTCGACTGCCACGGCGGGCCCGGGCGCCTGGCCGCGCGGTGCGGGTGCGCGGAAGGGCACGTCGCCGACTGGCCGGTCCGGCTCGCGCAGCAGCGCGTCCAGCAGGCTGGTGAACGCGGTGACCAGCTCCTCGATGGTCTCGCGGGAGAACCGGTGCGCGCTGTAGGCGAACTCGCCCTTCAGCACCCCGGCTTCCAGCACCATCGACAGGGTGAGGTCGAAGTGTGAGGTGTGCCAGATGAACGGCAGCGGCCGGACGTCGAGCCCATCGAGCTGCCACTCCTCCTCCACCTTGACCCGGTTATAAACGAGCGCGGCCTGGAACAGTGGGTTCCGGGCGCCATCCCGCGACGGGCGAGCCAGCTCCACCACGGCTTCGAACGGCGTCCCCTGGTGCTGCAACGCCTCCAGCACGGTGCGGCGGTGCGCTTTGAGAAGCCGGCTGAACGTGGCGTCGCCGGCGACCGCCGTCCGCAGCACCACCGTGTTCTGGAAGAAGCCGACGGTCTCGGCGAAGCGGTCGTCGGTGCGGCCGGCCATCGGGGTGCCGACGGCGAGGTCGGTCTGCCCAGTCCAGCGGTGCAACAGCACGTCGAGCGCCGCGTAGAACGCCATGAACGCCGACACCCGGTGCTTGCGGCACGCCTCGGTGAGCAGCTCGGCGGTCTCCTCCGGGACGGTGAACAGCACCCGGTCGCCCGTGAACAGGCCCCGGCCCGCCTCGACCAACTCGTCCGGGAGGCCGAGGCTCTCCAGCCCGGCGAGCTGGCCGCGCCAGTATTCCAGACCGGCCGGGTCGGGTCCGCCCTGCTGGCTGAGGCAGAAGTCGGCATACCCGTGCTCGGGCGCCACCGCGTCGAGGGCCGCCGGGTCGGTGTAGAGGATCCGCAGCTCGCGGGCGATCACCGCCGCCGACACCTCGTCGATGATGACGTGATGGAACGCGAACACCAGTGCGTGTTCCGCCGGCGCGATCTCGACCACAGCGACCCGCCAGAGCGGCCCGATCCGCAGGTCGAACGGCTGCTCGGCGCGGCGGGTGGCAGCGGCCGCGGCCGCTTCGACCGTCCCGTCCACGTTGGACCACGCCACGGTCACCTGGGGCGCGTCAGCCGGTGGGTGGATGACCTGCACCGGCTCGCCGTCGCGTTCGACGATCGTGGTGCGTAGCGCTTGATGCCGGTCGAGCAGCGCGTCGACCGCCCGCTGCAGGCGTTCGCGGTCTAGGCCACCGAGGACGTGCAGCGCGATCGGCACGTTGTAGACGGCGCTGTCCGGCGCGATGCGGTGCAGGAAGTAGATCCCGCGCTGCGGCGGCGCCAGCGGGACGGTCTGGGCGACGACGGTGGTCATCGCCTCAGCCCGCCAGCACCACGTCGTGGGCGGTGAGCCACTGGTTGAGCTGGACCGCCATGTCGACACTGAGTCGCGTGATCCCAACCCGGGCTCCGTAGTCGGGGCCGCGCAGCGCCGCCTTCGCCCGGTCGACGTCGAGCAGCGCCCGCACCGGCGCGCGCTCGTCAGCGAGGATCGCGGCCAGCTTCTCCCGCAGCCCGGCCCGGTACGCCGGGTCCTGGGTGGTTGGGAACGGGGCCTTGACCCGCTCCAGCACGCTCGGCGGTAGCAGGTCCGCGACGGCGGCACGCAGCAGGCTCTTCTCCCGGCCGTCGAAGCTACGCATCGACCACGGCACGTCAAAGACGTACTCCACCAGCCTGTGGTCAAGGAACGGCACCCGGCCCTCCAGCGCAGACGCCATCCCCATCCGGTCCTTGCGGTCGAGGATGATCCGCAGGTAGCGGGTGAGGTTGAGGTGTGTGATCTGCCGGATCCGGCGGTCGAGCGCGCCCTCGCCAGCCAGCTCGGGCACCTCGGCGAGCGCGTCGTCGTACGCGGACGCCTGGTGCGCCGCCAGGTCCAGCTTGGTGACGAGGTCGCGGTCGAGCAGGCCGGTGAGCATCTCCAGCTGGTGCGACGCAGCGAGCCACGGGAACGTCTGCGCCTGCCGGTACCACTTGTCGTGGAACCAGATGTAGCCGCCGAACAGCTCGTCGGAGGCGTCGCCGGTAAGCGTCACCGTCGAGGTGGCCCGGATCGCCTGGGAGAGCAGGTAGAGCGAGGTGTACATCTCGCCGCCCGGCGCCGGCATGTCCAGCGCCCGGATCACCTCGCCGCGCGCCGCCGGGTCAAGCAGGTCGGCGGAGTCGAGCACCACCTCGGTATGGTCACTGCCGATCCACTTCGCCACCTCGGCCACGTACGGCGCGTCCGGCGTGCCGTACATCTCCCCCGGCCGGAAGCGCTGGACGTGCCCGGCGAAGTCGACGGAGAACGTGCGGAGCTGGCCGCCGCCCCGGGCGCTCACCGCGCGTGCCGCTAGAGCCGCGATCGCGCTGGAGTCCAGGCCGCCGGAGAGCTGCGTGCAGAGTGGAACATCCGACACGATCTGGCCGGCGATGCTCTGTTCCAGCAGCTCGCGGACTGTCCGGATGGTGGTTTGCAGGTCGTCGTGGTGCGGCCGCGCCTCCAGCCGCCAGTAGCAGGTGGTGCGCGTCCCGGCGCGGGAGAACTGGAGCAGGTGGCCGGGCGGCACCTCGCGCAACCCACGGTAGATGCTGCGGCCCGGTACCGGAGCGAACGACAGCATCTCCCGCAGGCCGTCGAGGTCGACCTCGGCCGCGACATCGGGGTGGGCCAGCACCGACTTCGGCTCCGAGCCGAAGATCACGCCGTCTACGGTCTGGTGGTAGTACAGCGGGTAGATCCCGAACCGGTCCCGGATCAGGACCAGCTCCTGCCGGCGGACGTCCCACACGGCGAACGCGAACATGCCGACCAGCCGCTCCGCACAACGCGGACCCCACTGCAGGTACGCGCGGAGCACCACCTCGGTGTCGCTCGTGGTACGGAACGTGTGGCCGTGCCCGCGCAGCTCCTCGCGCAGCTCGACGTAGTTGAACACCTCGCCGGTGTAGTTGAGCACCGCGACCGGGCTGCCGTCCTCCTCGGCGACCATCGGCTGGCCGCCACCGGCCAGGTCGATGACGGCCAAGCGGCGGAAGATCAGCGTGACGTGGTCGTCCCGCCAGATGCCTTCCGAGTCGGGGCCGCGGCGATCGAGGGTGGCGGACATCCGCCGCGCCACCTCATCGTCGCGGTCACGCTGCTGGTCGTAGGCGAGAACGCCGGCAATTCCACACATCGTCAGTCAGTTCTCTCTCGTGTCGGCGGGCGTGTGAGTCGTGGCCCGCGCGATCGGCGCCCGAGCCCAGGTGCGCGCAGCGAGGTAGCCGGCGGCGATAAAGATCGCGACAGCGATGACGGCGAGCAGGACGCGGTAGTCGACGCTGACGATCAGTGCGGCGCCGGTCGCCACCGACACCACCTGCGGCGTGGTGACCACGGTGCTGGCCGCCCCGGCGACCCGTCCCTGCAGGTGCGCGGGGGTGTTGTGCTGCGCGACGGTGAACAGGCCGACGATCGCCATCGGGATGCCGAGCCCGATCGTGGCGGCGCCGGCGAGCGCAGCCGGCATACCGGGCACCAGCATGAGCGTGGCGCCGAGCGCGAGCAGCGCGAGGCCGAGCGTGGTGAGCCACCCCTCTCCACCGGACGGCAGCCGCCTGACGATCCGCATCGCCAGCAGCCCTCCGGTGACCGAGCCGACGGCCTTCACCGTGCCGATCACGCCCATAAACGCCGCTGGTTTGTGCAGGCCCTGGTCGACCACGGCGAAGATCACCGACTCGAAGAAGCCGAACGCGAGGAGCGCGCCGCCCATCGCGACGACGACCTGCCGCAGCGGCGGCGTCCGAAACAGGTGCAGCACTCCGGCGGACAGTTCGGCGCCAAGGTGGCGCTCCCGCCGCTCGGGGCGAGGCTCGACGACCTTCACCAGCGCGACGCAGCCGGCGCAGAGCACGAACGTCACCGCGTCGAGTGCGGCGACCGCCCGCGCGCCGAGCGCCACGTACAGGGTCGAGCCGACCACCGGCGCGACCAGCAGGCCGACCTCCTGCGACGTCCGCAGCAACGCGTTGGTCGGCCCGAGCCGATCCTTCGGGACGAGAACGGTGAGCAGCGCGCTGCCGGCGGCGTGGTGCAGCCCCGAGCCGAGACCGAGGCCGGCCAGCACCAGGTAGAGCAGCCAGACGTCCTGCGGCCCGCGGACCAGCAGCGCCAGCGACACCCACCCGGCCAACAGCAGGTTGAGGACGGCGATCAGCGGCCGGCGCGGCAGCCGGTCGGCGAGCAGCGCAGTGAACGGGTTGAGCAGCCGCGGAGCGAGGAACGCCAGGAACGCCAACCCAGCCTGCGCGTCCGAACCGGTGAGGTCCTTCACCCAGATCGCCAGCGCGAGCGAGAGCGCGGCGTCGCCGAAGACCGAGACGCCGGTGCCCAGCACCCACAGCTGGACGTTGCGCCGCTCAGGCGGTAATGCCGTCGTGACGGTCGTGGCTGTGGACTGCTCGGTCATACGGCGATGCCGCCCGGCCGCGATGCCGCGTCGTCACGCGCCGACATGCGCCTGCTCCAGCTCCAGCGCCAGCTCGGTGACGGTCGGGTTGTCGAATACGGCGAGCAGCGGTAACGCCGTGTCCAGTTCCTCGCGGAGGCGGGCCACCAGCCGCGTGGCGACCAGCGAATCGCCACCGAGGTCGAAGAAGTCGTCGTCCGGGCCAGCGTCCTCGACCCCGAGAACCTCCCGCCAGACCCGCAGGACGGTCTGCTCGATGTCGCTCTGCACGTCAGACATAGATTCCCTTTCGCTTCCAGTCCGGATCCGGCAACGCCTTCCGGTCGGTCTTGCCGTTCAGGGTGATCGGCAGCTCCGGCAGCGCCAGGAACACCGCCGGGACCATGTAGCTGGGCAGCCGCTCGCGGACGTACGCACGGAGCTCCCTCCGGTCCAGCGGCTCGCCGCCGTCGAGGACCACGTAGGCGACGAGCCGGGCGTCGCCGAGGTGGTTGTGCCGGATCGCCGCCGCCGCCCGCTTCACCTTCGGGTGGCTGGTGAGCAGGTTCTCGATCTCGCCCGGCTCGACGCGGTACCCGCGCAGCTTGAACTGCCCGTCGATCCGGCCGAGGAACTCGATCACCCCGTCCGGGCGTCGCCGCGCCAGATCGCCGCTGCGATACACCGTGCCGCCGCCGCTGGACGGATCGGGCACAAACTTCTCCGCGGTCAGCTCGGGCCGGTCCCAGTAGCCGCGAGCCACGCCGGCGCCGCCGATGTACAGCTCGCCCGGGGTGCCGTCGGGTACCGGCGCGCCGGCCTCGTTTACCAGCTGCACGGTCACGTTCTGGATCGGCCGCCCGATCGGCACCGAGCCGTCCAGATCCTCGTCCGCCCCGACCGGGTGGGTGCAGGTGAAGGTGGTCGCCTCGGTCGGGCCGTAGCCGTTGACGATCTGGCAGCTCGGCACCTCGTTCCGCAGCCGGCGGACGTGGCTGACCGAGAGCACGTCGCCGCCCGCGATGACCGTCCGCAGCCCGCGGAAGGCGTCGGGGTGCTCGTCGATCTGGCGGTGGAACAGCGCCGCCGTCAGCCACAGCACGGTCACGCCGGTGTCGCGGAGCAGCGCACTGAGGTCAGCGGCGAGCACCGGCCCGGGCGGGGCCAGCACCAGGCAGGCTCCGTTGAGAAGCGCCCCCCAGATCTCGAACGTGGCGGCGTCGAACGCGATCGGCGCGAGCTGCAACAGCCGGTCGTCCTGGTCGATGCTGACGTAACTCGGCTCGGTGACCAGGTTGACGATGTTGCGGTGCTCGACCATCACGGCCTTCGGCCTGCCGGTGGAGCCCGACGTGTACATGAGGTACGCGAGGTCGGCGCCGTCGCCGTCGCCGTCGCCGTCGTCGCCGTCGCCAGCCACGCCGGTGAGCGGATCCGGGCCGAGGAGCAGGCGTTCAACGGACAGCTGGTCGAACGCGGTGTCGGTCGTCTCGTCGGTGACCACCGCGACGGCACCGGAGTCGGCGAGCGCGGCGGCCAGCCGCGCCTGCGGATCGCCCGGTTCCAGCGGCACATACGCGGCGCCGGCCTTGAGGATGCCGAGCAGCGCCGCCACCAGCCGCGGAGCGCGGTGCAGGCCGACCGCGACCCGGTCACCGGGCTGGACCCCGGCCGCGACGAGCCGGGCCGCGACGCCGTCGGACCAGGCGTCCAACTCGGCGTAGCTGACGGTCCGGCCGGCGGCGGCAAGCACCGGAGCCTCGGGCGTCTTCGTCGCCCAGACCCGGAACGCCTGGTGCACGGTACTGGTCACGGCCGCACCGGCGCGTTGTCGCGGAACAGCCGCAGCTTCTCCTCGCCGACGCGCTCGCGCAGCGCGTGGTCCTCAATGCCCTGCCCCTCCCCGGTGGCCAGGCAGAGGACGCCGACCTTGCCGGCGTGCGTGTTGGTCTGGACGGAGCGGGTCGCCTCGGCGACCTCGTCCAGGGTGAACACCCGGGACAGCGTCGGCACCACCAGGCCGAGGCTGAGCAGCCGGGTCGCCTCGACCGACTCCTGTGCGTTGGCGCCGTGGCTGCCGATGATTCGCTTGAGCTTCATCCACAGGTACCGGTTGTCGTACTCGTGGGCGTAGCCGCTGCTGGACCCGCAGGTCACCACCGTGCCGCCGCGGCGGACGACGAACACCGACGCGCCGAACGTCCGCCGCCCGACGTGCTCGAACACGGTATGCGGATCCGCGCCGACGTGTTTGCGGATCGCCGAACCGAGCGCCCGCCACGACTCCATCGGGTTCGACTCGTCCGCACCGTCCCCGAACCCGATCTCCTCGCGGTCGAGCACCACGTGGCAGCCGAGCCGGTCCACCAGATCGGCCTTGGCCGGCGAGCTGACCACGCCGACCGCGATCCCCCCGGCCTGGCGCACCAGCTGTACAGCGTACGATCCGAGGCCGCCGCTGGCGCCCCAGATCAGCACGATGTCGCCGAGCTTGATCCGGGCGCCGTTCGGGCTGATCAGCATCCGGTACGCGGTGCCGAGGCAGAGCGTGTTGCAGGCCGCCTCCTCCCACGACAGGTGCGGCGGCTTCGGGATCAGCTGGGTGGCCTTGGCGATGGCGAACTCCCCGAACGCGCCGAAGTTCGTCTCGAAGCCCCAGGCCCGCTGGTCTGCGGCGAGCATGCCGTCGAGCTGCGCGATCGGATCCTGCTCGTCGATGTACGGGGCAGCCACCACCACCCGGTCGCCCACCGACCAGTGCCGGACCGCCGCGCCAGCCCGGACCACGACGCCCGCCGCGTCCGAGCCCAGCACGTGGTAGTCACGGTCGTGCCGGGTGGCCCAGCCGCCTTGCCGGCTGAACTGGCGCAGGAACCGGAACGTCGAGACGGGCTGGAACATCGCGGACCAGACCGTGTTGTAGTTCACCGCCGAGGCCATTACCGCGACCAGCACCTCGTCCGGCGCCAGCTCGGGCATCGGCACCTCGCCGGTGTGCAGCGACTTCCGCACGTCCCGGTCGACCACGCCGGCGAACATCTCCTCGTCGGACCGGCGGATGTACCCGGCCTGGTACGACTCGGGCACCCGGCAGTGCAGCAGCTCCTGCGCCGCAGCGCCGCCACGGACCATGGCCGCCAACTCGCTCATCGCGCCTCCTGTCGGCTGAGGCCGGCGCGAGCGCCGGCGGGTTCCGGATCGGCGGGCGTCATGGCCGCGCGGAGCTGGCCGATCGAGGCCCGCGCCCGCACGGCGGCGATCAGCGCCGGCAGCACGTTGCGTTGCGCAGCCACATCGGCCCGCAGCCGCGCCAACTCGTCGGCGCACTCGCCACGCCGGACGACCCGGCTCTGGGCGTCATCCGAGGCGTGCCGCTCAGCGTCGAGGAGCCGCTGCTCTGAGTCGGACCGGAGCGCGTCGCCGACCCCGACCACCGGCCCGCTGTCCGCGTACGCCAGCTCCTCCACCTCGCGTTCGAGCCACCCGCTGCGGATACACGCGGCCATGCCGCCACGCTCGCCGATCCGCCGCAGCCACTCCTCGACCTCGGCCGCGATCTCGCTGGCCAGGGCTTCGACCACCCGGGATCCGCCGAGCGGGTCGACGTAGCGTGCCAGGTCGGTCTCGTGGGCGAGGATCTGCTGCGTACGCAAGGCGATCCGGGCGCCGAGCGGGCCGGGGGTCTGGTGCGCCTCGTCGAAGCTGCATACGTGCAGCGACTGCACCCCGCCGAGCACCGCCGCGATCGCCTGGATCGTCGTGCGGGCCACGTTGTTCAGCGGCTCCTGGTACGTCAAGGCCGAGCCGAACGTGTTGACCTGGATCCGCATCTTCATCGCGCGCGGATCGGTGGCGCCCCAGCGCTCGCGCATCCGTTCGGCGTACGCCCTGCGCGCCACCCGGAACTTCACCGCCTCGGCGATCAGCTCCATGTGCGTACCGAAGATGAAGCTGAACCGGCGGGCCACGTCGTCCACGGACAGGCCACGCGCCACCAGTCCGGCCAGGTACTCGTCGACGTTGGCCAGCGCGCACGCCACCTCCAGGCTGCGGCTCGCGCCGGCCTCACGGACGTGCCCGCCGGAGATCGAGATCGGGTTCACGCCGGGCAGCGCGCGGGTGCAGTACTCGATGACGTCGAGCGTGTACCGGACGCTGGTGTCCAGGTCGTAGACGTACGCCTTGCGGGCCAGGAACTCCTTGAGCATCTCGTTCTGGAGCGTTCCGCGCAGACTCGCCACGTCGACACCGGACTCCTCGGCGACCACGAGCCACATCGCCAGCAGCATCGGCGCGGTCGCGTTGATCGTGAACGACACCGATACCTTGTCGAGCGGGATCCCGGCGAAGACGGCGGCCAGGTCGTCCACCGTGCTGATCGATACGCCGGTGCGCCCCACCTCGCCGAAAGCCTGCGGGTCGTCCGGGTCCAGGCCGAGCTGCGTGGGCAAGTCGAAAGCGAGTGACAACCCGGTCTCGCCCAGCCCGAGCAGGTAGTGGAAACGCTCATTCGTCGACGTCGCGGTATGCATTCCCGCGAGCTGCCGCATCGTCCATTTCTTGGTGCTATATCCGCCCGGATGCAGCCCAGCATCGTACGGATACTGCCCAGGTTCCCCCGTCAAGAACCCACCCTCAATTCAGCAAATAGTATTAGAGTGCGGGTCACGTTACCGGGGCGAACTCCGGTCGGCTCGGGCCTAAAGGGCAACCCTTCGGGCAGTGCGAGCATTGTCACATCGTGGGCCGATGCAGCTGGCCAGCGCCCTATTGGTGGATGGTCTCAATAGTGATGGCATCGCTGAGGGCGCGGGCGTGATCCAGCACTTCCTCTGCGGTATCGCCGGTGACGACCGCGAGCGCCGCGATGCCGCCGCCGAACGCCACGTCGAACGTCGACACGCGTGCGTCGAGGAACTCGTGTACGCCGCCACGCTCTGTGAAGGTCGGGTCGATCGCGACGTCGATGGCTCGCCCGGACAGTCGGGCGTCGAGGGCCGGGGTAAGGAAACCGGCGTGCCGTGTGAACCGCACCGGCTCCATGGGTCGCAGGCCGAGCGCCGCATGTGCAGCCTCGGCGATCACGTCGTAGCCAGCGGCCAGCTCCAGCATGCGCCAGACACCGCCGCCCAACCGGCCGTTGACCTCGATGATCCGCGGCACTTCGGCGGTCAGCTTGAGCTCGGTGTGGGTGATGCCGTGGGTGACGCCGAGCGCTCGGAGTGCAGCCGTGGTCATGTCGTACAGCTGCCGCAGCCGGTCGGCCGGCAAGGTGGACGGCGCGAACGACGCGTTCTCCCGGAATCCGCCGGACAGCGGCGCCTTGTCGGACACCGACAGATGCCGGACCTCTCCGTCGTAGACGGCCGACTCGACGCTGACGTAGTCCCCGTACCGCGGGTCGTCGCGCCACGCGTGGCCGGGTAGCAGCGCTTCGAGCAGCAGATACGGCGACTCGGCGCCGCGCAAGAGCCGCGCCTTGCCGCGCAGCGACGCGGTTGTCTCGAGCGTCGCGAACGCAGCACTCGCCGCCACATCGAGCTGCTGGGCTGACTCGACCAGCGTCGTGAGCATGCTTCCGCCGCCCTGCACCGGCTTGAGTACCGACGGGAACCCGATCTTCTTCGCCGCCGCCGCTACGTCGGCACTGGTCCGGATCGGGGTGTACGCCGGCACCGGAACCCCGGCCGCGTCCAGCGCCGCGCGCTGGCGATGCTTGTTGGTGAGCAACCGTGCCGTGGCCGGCGAGTTGTGGCGCAGCCCCAGGACCTCGGCGATCCGCGCAGCCACGGTCACGGCGCTCTCGGAGAACGTGAGCACCCCGTCCAGCGGCGACCGCTTATGCCGCGCGACAGCCGCGTCGAACAGTTCGTCGTCGCTCTCCACCGACATCACTTCGCCGGTCGCCCGCATCAGCGGCAGGTCACGCGCCGTAGTCATCGCCGGGATATCACGATCAGTGTCGTACAGGTCCTCGGCATAGTGGATCCACTGCACCGACGCGAGGTCACCGACGCTACGCACGATCAGGTGCGGAGTCGGTCCGCCAATTCCCGGTATCACTAAGAGCCGCCGTTGCACGTCAATACCCTTTCCTCACCATGCCCAAGGACGCCCGCGGAATGGGGCCACGCGAAACAATGCTTTGTGCGGCATTCTGCCATTGACCGCACGAGCATCGTGGGCGAACACCGCGTCTCGAAAGGGCGACCTGTCGCCCGCTGTGACTCGGACATTCGCGAAGGACAGCGCTGCTCGGCTACGCGGCTGGCTGACCGAATCGCCTACTCGTACTGCGGTTGGAGGCTACTTGCCTGAGATCGAACGGTCAGGGTGAACGGTGTGAAGTCCACGTCGGACGTTCGTCGCGCTTCGACCGTCAGTTCCCAGGGCCGGCCGCCGGGGTTGGTGACGGTGCGGCTGAACGGGTGCCGCCGAGGCAGGAGCCGCCGGGCGGCGGCGGGCTGCCCTGCATCGGAGGCCAGGCCGGCGTGGGCATTGACATACGTACTGTATGTATGTGACGGTGGAAGGCGTCACCGAGGAGGTGTGTCATGGCACGGACCGACGCGTTGGGAACCGTCCACGAGGTGGAGCTGCCCATGGGCCGCATCCGCTACCGCGAGAGGGGCGAGGGGCCACCGGTGGTCTTCGTCCACGGCCTGCTCGTCAATGCTGACCTCTGGCGAGCGGTGGTTCCGGGCGTCGCCGACGCCGGCTTCCGCTGCATCGCCCCGGACTGGCCGCTCGGGTCGCACGAGGTGGCCGTGCCGCACGCCGATCTCAGCCCGCCGGGTCTCGCCGCGCTGATCGCCGCGTTCCTCGACCGGCTCGACCTGAGCGACGTGACGATCGTCGCGAACGACACTGGCGGTGCGCTTACCCAGATCCTCATGGCCAAACACCCCGAACGGCTCGGGCGCGTCGTGCTCACCCCGTCCGACAGCTTCGAGCGGTTCTTCCCGCCCGTATTCGCCTCCATGCCCACGGTGGCGGGCATCCCCGGATCGATGTGGCTGCTCGCCCAGCTGTTGCGGGTCCGCGCACTGCACCGGCTGCCGGTCGCCTTCGGCTGGGTCGCCAAGCGGCCCGTCCCGCCCGAGATCGCCGATTCCTACCTGGAGCCGAGCCGGCGGAGTAAGGCGGTGCGGGACGACCTGCGCAGGTTCCTCCGCGGCGTGCACCGGCGGCACACCTTGGCCGCGGCCAAGGCGTTTCCCATGTTCGCCAAGCCGGTCCTGCTGGCCTGGACGACGGAGGATCGGCTGTTCCCGCTGGAGCTTGCTTATCGCCTCGCCGGCCTGCTGCCGCAGGCGACGGTGGTGACCATTGACGACTCCTACACCTTCGTACCCGAGGACCAGCCCGAGCTGCTTACGAAACTCGTCATCGACTTCGCCCGGACGCATGCCGCGACGTAGCGCTGGTCCCGCAGAGCACGAGCAGCCGGAGAACGCGCGGCGCGGCGCCCGGCAGCGCACCACGGAGCGGCGGAGCCACGCTGACCGTTCCCGCGCGACACGCGCCGCGCTCATCGAGACCGCACGGAGGCTGTTCGCCGAGCGCGGCTACGCCCACGTCCCGGCCGACGAGATCGTTACCGCGGCCGGGGTCACCCGGGGTGCGCTGTACCACCACTACGCCGACAAGCAGGACCTGTTCCGCGCGGTCTTCGAGGAACTGGAGCAAGAGGTGACGGCGGAGATCGCCGCGGCCATCGCCGCCGCTCCCGACCCGGCGACGGGCATGGTGGTCGGAGTCGGTCGCCTGCTCGACATCTGCCAGCGGCCGGACGTGGTCCGGATCGGGCTCACCGACGCCCCGGCGGTTCTCGGCTGGCAGGCCTGGCGCGAGATCGAGGCGCGCCATGGCCTGGGGCTGATCACCGAGAACCTTGAGGCCGCCGCACGGGACGGCGTGCTGGTGCCCGCGCCGGTTCCGGTGCTCGCGCAGCTCGTCCTCGGTGCGGTGATCGAAGCCGCTCTCCTGATCGCCCACGCCACCGACCCGCAGGCTGCTCGGGCCGACGCCGAGCAGGCCCTTCTCACCCTCCTCTCCGGCATGATCGCGCCTAGATGACCGGCGATGGATCGAGCCGCGACATGGACGGGCACACGAGGAAGACCCCGTAGGCGAGGCTGGCGGACCACACGGCTCTGGCGTTCAAAGGGGACTGTTGCATCCGCGGAAACCCAGCCCCAGGTCTGGGCGAACTGGCGGTGAGTTTGGCCATCATCTGCGAGACGTGGGGTTGCACCGGGACAGCGCGCGACCTGGCGGGCCATCGGCCAGACGCTGCACGACCCGTTTGCACGTGCATTAGGTCTTGCGCCTGCAAGGGTGCAGCGGGCATGCTAACGCAGCACGTGTACACAGTCACTCACGGTGCGTGATCGGAAATGGAAACATGGCAGCACCGGAACGCCCGACGGCACTGACTCGACATCGCTATCCCCGGCCCACGGTCTTGCGGTGCCGCAGTGTGCAGGCCTCAGCTCGGCCTAGGTGCGGGTCCGCGCGCCCTGGCGGTTAGTAGCGAACGCTTAACGCACAGTAACGAAATCCTCTGATTGAAGGAGTTCTTCTCGTGCCTTGGCGGCTCCTTTGGACAGGTGTCCCTGGTCGTCGCGGGGGAGGGGGTGGCCAGTGTTGAGGCCCCGATCCGCCGCCGAAGTGGGCCGGCCCGACGCGCAGACCATCGAGATGGTGCGGGCGTCGTGCGCCGCCGTCATCGACGAGCCGGCCGTGATCGCCGAGTGCTTCTACATGCACCTGTTCGACCTCGCGCCGGAAGTGCGCGGCATGTTCGCCAAGGACATGTCGGTACAGAACGAGCGGATGAGCCGGGCATTGATGGACGCCGTGCGGGGAGCCGACAACCCTGCCTGGGTGGAGTATCTCTTACAGCGCATGGGGGCCAGGCACGCACGACATCACGGCGCTGTGCCGGAGCATTACCCATACGTGGGTCGCGCCCTGGTCCGCGCGGTACGTGATCTGTCACCACAGTGGGAGCCTGCTCTTGGCTCGGCGTGGGTGCAGGTATACGAGTGGATGGCCGCCCACATGGTCCTTGGAGCCGAACGCGGCGCCGAACTCCCCCTGGAGGACCACCCGACGATTACGAGCAGGCTCGGTAACGGTCGCGATCCATCGCCGACACCTTTATCTCCCGTGAATTAGGCGAAGCGCCGTTACCCTGCCCACGGCCGGGCGACTGCCGCCCGGACCGTGCGCCGGTGGTTCACCGTCACCGCTCATGGCGCTCCGCTCGGGCGGTACGTCCAAGGAGGAGTCCACGGAGCGTGTGTCGGTTCGCGCGAACCGGCTGACCGGGCTCGGGGGCCAGCGGATCTTCCGGATCCCTGGCCTCCCGAGCGGTCAGATGAGATCAGGCCAGTTCAGCTCAGGCCGGCCGACGACAGCCACTCCTTCGCAACCGCGTTCGGGTCCTGCTTGTCCGTGACGACCTTGCTCAGCAGGTCGGTCAGCGTCTTGGTGTCGAGCTTGGCCGAGACCGCGTTGAGCGCGGACTTGACCTTGTCGCTCGCCTTGGCCTTGTTGATGAGCGGGACCACGTTCTGCGCGGAGAAGTTGGACTTCGGGTCGTCCAGGACGACGAAGTCGTTCGCCGTGATCGAGGGGTCGGTGGTGAAGATGTCACCGGCGTCGATCTGCCCGTTCTTCAGCGCGTTGACCGTCAGAGGGCCACCCGCATCCAACGTCCGGTACGTGCCGAACGTGACGTTGTAGTTCTCCTTCAGGCCCGGAATACCATCCGGGCGGGTCTTGAACTCGGGCGGGCCGCCGAGCGTCAGTTTGCTGGCGACCGGCTCAAGGTCGGCTATGGACTTGAGGCTGTGCTTCGAGGCCGTCTCCTTGGTGACCACGATGGCGTCCTTGTCCTCGGCCTTGGACTGGTCGAGCACGATCAGCTTGTCGGGCAGGGCCTTCGGCAGCGCCGCGTACACGTCGTCAGAGCTGGTTTCCGGCGCCGTCTTGTTGAGGAACAGCAGCAGGTTCCCGGTGTAGTCGGGGATGAGGTCGATGGAGCCGTCCTCGAGCCCGGGGACGTAGGCTTCCCGGCTGCCAATGTTCAGCTTGGTCGACACCTTTACGCCCTTGGCCTTCAACGCTTCGGCGTAGATGTGGGCGAGTAGGACGTTCTCCTGGAAGTTCGCCGAGCCGACCACGATGGTGTCGGACGGGGCCGAATCCCCGGTGTCGCTCTTTGTCGGGTTATCACTGCCACATGCCGTTACGGCCAGTGCTACGGCGGCGATCGCCGCTCCCAGAGCCATTCTCGAGCGCAACATGCCTTCTCCTATGGACAGTTTTGAGATCCCGGTGGATATGTTTGAAATCCGGTGGAACACGCCCGCCCACGTGCAAGGAGGCGGGCCGTTTCTGTTCGATTGCCCCGCGGTGACTTCCCCACGTCCCGCTCACACCCGCGCGACCTCCGCTTCGACGATCTCGGCGGACAATGCGTCGGTCCTGCCGGCGACCGCTGTCGTGGCGTATCGGCCGGAGATCCCACGCGAAACGATGCCACGCTGCATCAACGCCAGCATGAGGTCGGCGAGCACCGCGAGCACGGCGACCAGCGCCGCACCGGCAGCCATCTGCGCGTAGTCCTGTTGTGCCTGGCCGTCGAACACGTAACGGCCGAATCCACCGAGCGATACGTAGGCGGCGATCGTGGTGGTCGCGACCACCTGCAGCGTCGCACTCCGTACACCAGACATGATCAGCGGCAACGCACACGGCAACTCGACCCTGAACAAAACCTGACTACCGGTCATGCCCATGCCGGCGGCCGCATCCCGGGCCGCGGGGTCGACATTCTGCACCCCCGCGTAGGTGTTGCTCAAGATGGAAGGAATGGCCAACAGCACCAAGACGATCTCGGACGGGATCAGATATGCGGCGTCGCCTTTGCCGTGGATGTGCGGAGAGATGAGCACCACGAAGAAGATAAGCAAGCCGATCGTCGGCAGCGCCCGGAACGAGTTGGCGATCCCGGCGACGACGGCGGTGCCTTTGCCGGTGTGGCCGATCAGCAGGCCGACGGGCAGCGCGATCAGCACCGCGATCACCAACGCGATGAGGGAGTACTCGATGTGCTCGGCCAGGCGGGTGGGGATGCCATCCGGACCCTGCCAGTTCGCGGAGGTCGTCAGGAACGTGATGATGTCTTGGAGGATCATGACGGCTGCACCGCCCGCCGCCACGGGGTGAGCAGTCTGGTGGCGATCACGATCGCGGTGTCGTACACCAATGCGAGGGCGACGCACAGCACGATGCCGATGATGATCGGCGGGAAGTACGAGAGCTGGAATCCGGTGGTGAACAACTGCCCGAGCTGGGGCACGCCGATCGTCGCGGCGACTGCCACCAGGCTGACGTTCGAGACAGCCGCGACGCGCAAACCTGCCGCGATGACCGGGACCGCGATCGGGAGTTCGACGGAGATCAGGCGCTGGAATCGCCGGTATCCCATCGCCGTCGCCGCCTGAGCGACATCGTCAGGCACTGCGGCGAGCCCGTCGGCGACGACCCGGACCAGCAGGGCCACGGTGTAGACCGTGAGGGCGATGGCCACGTTGATGGGGTCGAGCACCTTGGTGCCGATTATGCCCGGGAGAATGACGAACAGAGCGATGGACGGAATCGTGTAGAGCAGTCCCGAGATGCCGACCAGCGGGCCGTAGGACCAGCGATAGCGGTGGGCCAGCCACCCCAAGGGCAACGAGATGATCAATCCGAGCAGCACCGGCAGCGCCGACAGCCAGACGTGGTAGCCAAGCCAGTTGAAAATCTCGTCGCGGTGCTGGTTGAAGTAGGTGATCATCTGCCGGCCTCCGCAGCCGAAGGCGCCCCGGCGGTCGGGTTCCGGCTTGCCGAGGCCTGGTGTGCGATACGTTCGACGACTTGAGCGGCGGTGACCGTTCCGACGAGCCGGCCGGCTTCGTCGACGATGGCACCCCGACCAGACGGGGAGGAGAGCGCGGCATCCAGCGCGGCTCGCATGGAGCCGCCTTGGGTGGCCAGGGTTCCTCCGCGGTGCAGCAGCGTCGGCACGATCTGGCCCGCTGGCGCCGCGGCGGTCTCCAGCCAACCGAGCGGCTTCTGCTCGTCATCCACGACCAGTGCCCAGCCGTCCTGCGCGACCGGGCCGGCCGCCGCGACGTCGCTGCCGAGCCGGACGCTCGGCTCGTCCCGGGTGGGCAGCACGCCGGCCGGTTCGAAACCGAGCGCACGGTAGCCACGGTCGCGGCCGACGAAGCCGGCGACGAAGGCGTCGGCCGGGCGGTTGAGCAGCTCTGCTGGCGGGGCGAGCTGGGCCAGCTTGCCGCCCACACGCATCACCGCGACCTGGTCACCGAGCTTGACCGCCTCGTCGATGTCATGGGTGACGAAGACGATCGTCTTGCCCAATTCATCCTGCAACCGCAGGAACTCGTCCTGCAGCTGACCGCGCACCACGGGGTCGACAGCGCTGAACGGTTCGTCCATCAGCATGACCGGCGGGTCGGCGGCCAGAGCGCGGGCGACGCCGACGCGCTGCTGCTGGCCACCCGAGAGCTGGGCCGGGTAGCGCTTGGCGAACTTCGGGTCCAGGCCTACCCGCTCAATCAGGTCCATCGCTCGCTGGCGCGCCTCGCGGCGATTCTGGCCGAGCAACAGGGGGACCGTGGCCACGTTGTCGACGATGGTCCGGTGCGGGAACAGGCCCGCATGCTGGATCACGTAGCCGATTCCGCGCCGCAGCTCAGACGGAGAGAAGGTTCCGGTGTCCCTGTCGTCGAGCCAGATCCGCCCGGACGTGGGCTCGATCATCCGGTTGATCATCCGCAGTGAGGTCGTCTTGCCGCAGCCGGATGGGCCCACGAACACGGTGATCTGCCCGGACGGGGCAATGACGTCGAGCTCGTCGACGGCCACCGTGCCGTCGGGATACTTCTTGGACACAGACTCGAACCGGATCATCTGGTAGCCACCTCCACCTACGCGCGACCCGAAGACCGCCCGGTCGTCATGCGCCGACCAAATGCGACGCAGCGAACTGCTCGGAAACGGCGCGAGCCTCGCGGCTCACGATGCGGCCGAACGCACTCAGCTTCTTGTCGTCGATCCGATAGGTAGGCCCGACGAGGCTGATCGCGCCGGCGATCCCGCCTGGGCGCCGGATGGGCGCGGCGATCGCAGTAACATCCGGTTCCACACTCGACCGCTGCGCGATGTATCCCCGCTTCGGTACCGCCCCGCGCAGGGCCGCACCGACCGCGGAACCCTCCAGCGGCACGGTGCGCCCGACCCAGCTGGTGTGCCGGATGGCGTGACTGCCCTCGACCATCCCGACGTACAGCGCGGTTGCGCCAGGTCCGAGCACGCTCACGTAGGCCGACTCGCCGGTCGAAGCCACGACGCGTTGCAGCGAGGGCTCGGCCATGCCGACCAGCGACTCTCGCCCGAGGGTCGCGGCTCCAAGCTGGATCAATCGAGAGCCCGCACGGTAGAAGCCGCGCTCGTCACGAGCGACGAAGTCGGCGTTCTCCAGGGTGCGGAGCAGCCGCAGCGCGGTGCTCGGGGAGAGATCCACTCTCCGCGCGCAGTCGGTCAGGCCGATCGCACCTTCAGCACAGACCTCGGCGAGCAGGCCAAGCGCGCGTTCGACCGCACGGGTCGAGGACGCGGGCGGGGTGGCTGGCGTGCTGGCCATTGTCATGGGAGCCTTCGTCCGGATCAGGGACTGCCACTAGGCGAAAGGATCATGCCATGTGGTGAGAGAGTGGCACACTTGGAGACGCAGTGGAAGACCTCTGGTGCGATTGAGCCGGATCGAGACCTAGGTGTGACCGCACGCCATACACAACCAGCCAGCGCTTCGCGGTACTTCACCCAACCCAACCGAGATTTTCGGCAGGAGATTCGTTGATCCGCATCGACGGCGCGCACTTGACCTGCGCTGACATCGCCGCGGCCGCCTACCGCCGGGACGGCATCGTGGTCACCAGCGATGCCCAGCAACGAGTCGCGGCGTCGTACCAGTTCGCCGACCGGATCTCCCGCGAGCGCACGGTGTACGGCAGATCGACTGGCGTGGGCGCCAACCGCGACGTCGACGTCACCGACCCGGCCAGGCATGCCCTGTCGCTGGTGCGCAGTCACGCGACCTCGGCCGGGCCGGTTCGAGCGGCGGAACGAGTGCGCGCCACGCTCGTCGTCCGTCTCAATCAGTTGGCGGCCGGCGGCAGTGGCGCTTCGCCGTCCGTGCTGAACGGGCTGGCGGCCATGCTGGCGGCCGACGCGTTGCCCGAGGTGCGTGAGCACGGCAGCATCGGCACCGGCGACCTCACCGCGCTTGCCACCATCGCGCTCGCGTTGGTCGGCGAGGTACCGACGACGAGGCCGCTGCCCGCCACGATCGCGTTCGGTGTACACGACGCGCTGCCGTTCATGAGCAGCAACGCGGCTGCGATCGGCGACGCGGCGCTGGCTTGCACCGAATTGCAGATGCTGGCCCGCGCCTGCGTCGTGGTCGCGGGGCTCACCTACACAGCCATCGACGGCAACCCCGAAGCGTTCGCCGAGGTGGTCGAGCGGGTGACTCCCTTCGATGGCGCCCGGCAGGTCTGCCGCTGGATGCGGTCGCTTACTGTCTCGGCCGCTCCCCCAGCGCGGATCCAGGATCCGTTCGGCCTACGGACACTTCCGCAGGCGCATGGCGCCGCCCTGGATGCGCTGGCCGAGTTGGATGACGTCGTACGCCGTCTTGCGAACGCGCCATCGGAGAATCCTGTTGTACTGGCTGGCCCGGGCGGCGATGGCGAACTCGCCCACCACGGCGGCTTCCACGCCGTATATCTGACTACGGCTCTCGATGCCGCGGTGATCACCGTCGCGCAGTCGGCAAAGCTCGCGCTGGCACGGCTGGCGACCTTGAGCGATCCGGCCTTCACCGGCCTCGCGCCGTTTCTCGGCGACGGCACACCCGGCATGTCCGGCGTGATGGTGCTCGAGTACGTCGCGGCTTCCGCCCTGGGCGACCTACGGGCGGCCGCGACCCCGGCCGGCCTGCAGGCGGTGGTCCTGTCACGGGGTGTGGAGGAGGATGCCAGCTTCGCCTCGCTGGCGGCTCGCCAGGCGACCAGCGCGGTCGGCAACCTGCGGATCATGCTGGCCTGCGAGTTGGTCGCGGCCGTGCGCGCCCTGCGGTTGCGGGGCATCTCGCCGGCCAGCGAACCGCTCGCCTTCGCCCTCGCGGCGTGCGCGGACCTTCCGGGCAGCCCCGAGGATCGGAATCTGAGCGGGGACGTCCAACTCGCCGAACAGGTGCTACCGGCGCTCGCCGAGCTGGTCTCGTGGGCGCCGGCCACCCGCAACGGCTCCCACCGCTAGCGAGCCCGCACGCTCACCCGAGGGTCACGAGGGTCGCGGGTCAGACCATGTCGTCGAGTGGACGTAGCTCGTCGGCATAGGAGACCGACGTCCGCCGCAGTACCCCGGTACGGCTGACGGCGTACTGACCCATCCGCCACAAGGGAGGCGAGTATGCGTGTATCGAGACGCTGCCCTCGTGCCGGCCGGTGAGCCGGTGGATGTGGTCCGGACCGAAGCAGTAGACCGTTCCAGCCGGAACCTCGGTCTGGATGCTCGGCGTGCCCACCGCGAGGTTGTGCTCGGTCAGGCACCCCTCGGCGACCGCGACGGCACCGGATGAGATGTCGTGGTCGTGCCAGCCAGTGTCGTTCCGCGGGGTCCAGCAGAGCACCCACACGTCCACATGGGTGTCGCGGTGTAGCTCGACGTAGTGCCGCGCCTCGTCGCTGTAGGCGACGTGCTCGCGCCACTGCGAGGGGTCGTCAGCGATGGAGCTCACGAGATTGTGGAGTTCGTGCTTGTCCAGGTCCCGTCCTGGCAGGGTGTTGAGCGAGAGGCCCGGACGAACGCCATCGTGCCGCTCGGCAGAGCTCTGAGCCGGAATCCGGCGGGCAGCGTTGCCTGTCATCGCGGTGCTTCCGAGGATCTGGTCAGTCATGGGCGACCTCCTTCGAGGAAACGGCGGGGATTGACCACGCGAACAGCGTGGGTGGCGGCCGCGCCTAGGCCTGGATCAGTGGGTTCGGCGTACGGACGGTCGCTGCCGAGCACGATCTGGTCGATGCCCAGGACGCGGATGAGGCTGTCCAGTCCGCGGCGCCCGTAGGACGACGTGTCGACGAACGTGTTCGGGTCGATGCGCAGCGGGTAACCGCCACGGGCGGCGAACCGCTCATCGTGGACCGGCGCCAGCCCGGCTCCGGCAGCGAAGCAGATCCGCAGGTCGGGCAGGAGCGTGCGCCCGACGGCGTGCCAGGCCCACCATGCGGCGTGCAGCTGAGCCGGGTACTCGACAACGGCCGGCCACCACGCGGGGAGTGCCTTGTCGTCGCTGCGCCGGTTTGCGACGGGCCCGGGGTGAACGAGCACCGGCCGGCCAGCCCGCTCGCAGACGCGCAGCACCTCGGCGGAGCGCTCCACGCTTCCCGGCGTCGCGAGCTGGGTCGCCGGGATCTGCAGACCCGCGAAGCCGTTCTTCAGCAGGTAGCTCAGCTGCTGGAGGTCGGGGTCGACGTGATTGACCGATGCCCACGCTCCGAACGGTTCAGGCAGGCTGCGGGCTCCCTGGTGCCAGGCGGCGAGCAGCGGCGCGGCCTCGTCAGGGTCAAGCTCTTCGACGCCGAGTGGGCTCGACAGGGCGAGCAGGACGCGGCCGCACCCGGCATCGAGCGCGGCGCGTAGGGCCACGTCGTGCGCGGCCGGGTCCACCTCGTAGGTCTGTTCGCCGGGCAGATGCAGTGTCCATCCGTCCAAGCGCGGACCCTGGCGTCGCGCCCTCAGGGCATCCACGAACTCGGCGGGCCACAAGTGCTGGTGCACGTCGACGGACGCGGGTCCATGCACGTCCACCTCCAGTGAAGCGTTTAACTGATCCGTTACAGTGAAGCGCTTCACCACAGACCTGTCAACGGTTCACTAGGCTGGCCCGATGGAAGAGCGCCGCAGGCGTCCGACGCTGCGCGACATCGCCGAGGAGACCGGTCTCTCCTCGGCTACGGTGTCCTACGCCCTCCGCGGCCTCCAGGTGCCGATAGAGACACAGGAACGCGTCCGCGAGGCAGCCCGGCGGCTCGGCTACCACGCCGATCCGATCGCGCGGGCACTCGTCTCCGGCCGCACCGGATACGTCGGCGTCCTCTGCAGATCGCTGGAAGACATCTGGCAGCAGGGGGTGGCGGCGGCGCTCGGGCGCGGGCTGCTGCAGGCGGGGCGCAACGGCCTGATCGTCGACGCGTCGAACGACCCGGAGCGCGAGGCCTCGCTGGCCCAGCGGCTGGTCGACCAGCGAGTCGACGCGTTGATCGCCCTCCCGGTCGACCCACGAGGTGGGCACTGGGCGCGAATCGCGCAGCGGACCGTCCTCGTCTCGATCGGCGACGGACTTCCCGGCGCGGCCACCGCGGCCGAGGTGGTCTTCGACAACGCGGGCGGAGTCACCGACGCGCTGACCCGGCTGGCCGAGGCGGGACACACCAGGGTCACTGTGCTGACGTCGGTCGGCGTGTCGACGCCGGATCGCCCGGCCGAGAGCGTCGTGCACCGAGTCGCGGCAGAGCTTGGCGTGACAGCAACGCTGCGCTCCGCGCCCCACGATCTCGACGGCGCGAGCGAGGTGGCCCGTGAGGTGTTGACCGGAGCCGACCCACCCACTGCGTTCCTCTCGCTTGCCGACTCCATCGCCTATGGCGTCTACGCGGCGGTGGCCGAGCTCGGTTTGCGAGTGCCGGACGACGTTTCCGTGCTCGGCTTCGACGACCATCCCGTCTCCCGGCTCCTTACCCCGCCGCTGTCGAGCTACCGCTGGCCGGTCGACGAACTGGTGACTGAGGTCGTGCAGCGGACCGTGCGGGCGGTGGACGAAAGTAAGCGCAGCAAGCGGAAGGTGCTGACCGCGACGCCACAGATGCGCGGGTCGGTGGCGCCGCCGCCAAGGCGGGCACGCTCGCGCACGGCCGGATGATCCGGAGGCGAGCTCCGGCGAGGGGATCGGCGCCGAGTTCGTCGGCGAGCCGGGAGACCTGGGACTGCGGGGCGTTCGCCGCACCGAGGGGCGGGTCGGCGCTGTAGATCCTGTCGATCTGCCGCTCCGCGGACACGACCCGGCCCGCGGGCGTACAGCCGTTCGTCCTGGACGTAGTTGAGGAACCTTGCCAGTTGGCGTGGATCAAGGCTGCCGCTCAGAGGCGGTGCTCGCTACGGGAGTGGGCAGCGCGCGGCGCGTTCTGCACAGATGCGGTTGATCACGG
>Ga0184623_10000098_pt1 | contig 33581 bp, 34 predicted proteins | sample PLM1_100_b1_FD_133138 | JGI IMG/M metagenome (GOLD analysis project Ga0184623, IMG submission 133138) | Groundwater sediment microbial communities from an aquifer in East River, Colorado, USA - PLM1_100_b1 | ecosystem: Environmental > Terrestrial > Soil > Riparian zone | place: USA: East River... | reverse complement strand
GCTTCGATGCGTCCGCCGCTTCGGTGGCCTCCGCAGCCTCGGCGGGCGTCTCCTCAGATTCCGGCACGTGGGGCTTCCCCGCCTGCTCCGCCTCCCGCGGTACCGGCACCGGAGCACCGGGCTCCGGGGTCGTCATCAGCTGCGTCGGCTGGTTCCCGTCCGCCGGAGCGTGCGTGGACATCAGAACGGTCGGCTCCTCCACCTCCGGCGTGGCGTCCTCCGCAGCCTTGACGGCGTCGGCCGCCGCATAGCTGCCGGCCTTCACGTCGGCGTCGGCCTTCACGTCGGCGTCGGCCTTCACGCCGTCCTCGGCTTTCACCTCAGCGTCGGCTCTCACCTCAGCGTCGGCTCTCACCTCAGCGTCGGCCGAGGCGTCGCGGGGCTTCACGTCGGCATCAGCCTTCGCGGGCAGGGGTACAGGCACGGGCGCCACGCCCGTCGCCGGAGAGGTGACAGGCCGCTCGGCGTCCGCGTCCTCCTCACCGAACAGCTCAGCGGACCGGCCGGTGAGCCGCGCCACCGCTTCGCGGAGCCTGGTCATCTCCTGCTTGATCTGGCGACGCCGCTCCTCCAGCTGCGCGACCTTGAGGTCGGCCTCCGCGACGAGCCGGCCCGCCTCGGCGCGACCGGTCGCCACGATGCCCTCGGACTCGCGGCGCGCAGTGTCGGTGATGCCGCGGGCCTGCTCCTCGCCCTTGACGCGGAGCCCGGCGGCGTACTGCTCCGTCTGGGTGCGCAGCGCTTCAGCGCGCGCCTCAGCCTGTGCCCGCACGCGGTCGGCGTACCGGTCAGCCTCGATGCGGACCGACGTGGCGTGCTGCTCAGCCTGCGTGCGGACGGTCGTCGCATGCTGATCGGCTTCGCGCGTGAGCTGCTCGGCTGCGGCCGTCCGGTTCGCCAGCTCGGCCTCGATCGCGGACCGCCGCTCGGACGCGGTCTTCTCAAGCCGGGCACGCAGGCCGGAGATCTCCTGCTCGGCCCGGTCCCGGATCTCCTGAGCCTCCTCCTCCACGAGGGCGAGGATCTGCTCGGCCCGGGCACCGAGGTGCTTGAAGGACGGGCGCTCCGCGACGGTCCGGCGACGGAGGTCGAGCATTTCGGCCTGGACCTGCTGGACCTGGGCAGCCAACGCCTGCGCCTGCGCGATGGCGTCCTCACGCTGCGCAGCCAGCGCGGCGACCTGACCCTCTACCTGGGCGACGAACCGTTCAACCTGTTTCCGGTCATAACCACGCAAAGCAATGTCAAAGGTCGATTCTGTAGTTGAACCACCGCTTAAAGTAAAAATCTTCTGATCTCCGTCAGCCATTTACCAATCCTCACATGGTCAGCCCGCTATCCGGAAACACGAACACGCGGCCGGACGGGTTCCCGGCAGTTCTCCGGGCCAACAGCGACCGGCGACCGGCCGCCCGGTATCCAGCCCGTTTACTGGCGAGATGCCAGCATGGCTGGCACGCCGCTCATGACCATGCAGAACGCGCAAGAATCGCCGCGCGGCGGGAACCCGCCAACACAGACCGGTGCCCGCCGCCCAGGTGGGCGGCGGGCACCGGCTACCGCATCAGGAAACGCGTCAGGGGGTCAGCAGAGTGAGCCCGAGCGCGCTCAGGACCTCGTCGACAGGCTGGAAGAACGACCGGAAGCCGCTGGTGCTGCAGCCACCGACCGTGCCGCCGGAGACGATCCCCTGTGCCAGCGAGCCGGCGAACAGCGCACCGCCGCTGTCACCCGGCTGGGTGCACACGTTGGTCCGGGTCATGCCGTACACGGCGCCCTCGGCGTAGTTCACCGTGACGTTGTACGCCTGGACCGTGCCGCACGTGGTGCCGGTCGTCGAGCCCGTCTTGCAGACCGTCGAGCCGACCGGAACCCGGCTGAATCCGGTGATGTTCCTGGTCCCGCTGTTGTAGCGAACCGCCGGTCGCGGGTCGAGGGAGGTCGGGTTACTGACCCGGATCGTGCCGTAGTCGTCGCCGGGGAACCGCCGCGCGACGCTGTTGCCGATCGTCTGGCTGCCCGTGCTCCACCTCGCGATGGCGCGGGTGCAGTGACCGGCAGTGATCACGTAGTAGGTGCTCCCCGACCGGGCGTTGAACGCTGACGAGCAGCGGGAGCTGCCGCCGTAAATCGCCTGCCCGCCGTAGAACGCCTGGGTGCTGAGGCTGCCCGCGACGCGTTCGACGCGGACGGCGGTGCCGAGTCCGCGAACCCTGGCAACGAACGCGGTGGCGGCGGCATCCTTGGCCCCCGCGGGGACCTGCACGGCGACGGTGTTCGTGGTGACGTCGACCGCCCAGGCGGTGTTCGGCGCGGCGGCCCCGCGGTCGAGCTGGGCCTTGATCGCGTCGAGGCGCGCTGCGCTGTTGGTGACCACCTTGGCGCGCACGCCGGCAGCGCTGACCTGCGCGGCAGCGGCCTTGTCGAGCACGTTGACGACGAGCGCACCGCTCTGCCGGTCGACGAACGCGCCGGCTGAACGGGTACCGAGTTGGCCGGTGAGACGGGCGGCGAGCGCGTCCTGAGCCGGCTGGGCGGCGATTCGGCGGGCCGCGTCGGCGGCGGACACGCCCTGGGTGCGGAGGTACTGGATCGCCGGCTGGTCACCCTGTGCGGCCGAGTGGGCGTCGGCCGCCGCAGCGTGGGTAGTGGCGGCGGGGCTGGCGAGCGGTAACGCGAGGATCACGGCGGCGGCGGCTCCGACGAACGAGGCGGCGAGGCCGGCACGTCGGGGAGTACCGACGAAGGAACCGTGGGGTAACTGCATGGAACCCTCCTTGGGTTGGCGGCGCGCCGGGTAGCGCACCGATCCGCCGCGACCCCCGGGTGACGGGCCCGCCGCGACGGTGGCCGGATTGCTCTCAACCCAATGCCGGTAGGGCTGAGAACCCCCTGGCTCCGGCCGGCAGCGAAACTAACACCCATTCACCCGAAATATCTAGACTAAACGGGTTATAAGGAATACGGGTTATGAGGAATGAGGCACGAGACGGTCGCTCCTAGCGGCGTGAGCGGCGGCGTGCCCGCCGTAGACCCACCAGACCGCCCAGGATCAGCACGGCACCGAAGGCCGCCAGCCCACCGATGGCGAGCGGCGACAGCACCGGGGTCTTCTTCTCGGTAGCCCGAGCGGCTGACGCCGTAGCACTCGGGCTCGCCGGCGTGGTCGGCACGGTGGGCGCGGACGTTAACGGCCGCAGCCACCGCTGGATCGGCTCTCCCGCGCCCTCGGACGTGGTGAGGTAACCGGCACCGTCCACCGTGAACGTGATCGCCTCGCCCTGCGGTTCGCCGGGAAGCGGGGTGCGGCGCGGCTCGTCAGCGGTCATGCCCTTCGCGATGTCGCCGTCGGGCACGTCCCACTCGTACGCGTCGGTGTACGTACGGATCACCACCCGGCGGCCGTCCGGCGAGAGCGCCGCCCCGGTCACGAGCGTGCTGGCGAAACCGCCGACGTCGGGCCCGCCGGTCGTGTCGGTCGGGGTGATGTCCACGGATCCGGCGAGGCGCATCGGCACGGTCGCGGGCGGGCCGGTGAGCGGGCGGGTCGAGACGAAGATCTGCGCGGTTCCGGTCAGCGCCTTGGTCACGAGGACAGCCCGTCGATCGGCCTGCACCAGCAGCGCCTCGGCGTCATGGGCGCCGTCGGGATAGATGAGCCGGTAGGTGGTGCCGCGGCTGCTGCCGGGCGGGATCCGGTTGATGGCGACCCGATCACGTTCCCGGTCGTTGTCGCCGATGTCGGCCACCCAGAGCGTGCCGTCCGACGTCCGGGCGAGGTCCTCGGGGTCGAGCGGGTCGAAACTGCGGTCCGTGATCACCTTCGTCACCCGGCACTGCGGGTCGAGCACGTAGAGCCGCAGGACGCTGGTGCCGAACTTGCCGTCGTTCATGGCGATGTACCCGGTGGGCGTGGCGACCAGCCCGCTCACCTCGTCGAGCCGCGCATCGTTCACCACGCATGCCGTCGTCGGCGCCGCCGCCACCGGACCGGCCGCCACCAGAACGCCGATTCCGCAGGTGAACGCGGTCGCGATCCGCAGGCCGAGGTGCACCCGGTCAGTCTGCCAGCTCACGGCGGACGAGCCGCGCAGCCGCGCGCCGCGGCTGGTTCAGCGGAGGAAACCGCTGATCACGGCACCGACCATGACCACCGTCCACAGCATCGTCTGGACCCACGGGCTGCTGCGCCGCCACGATCGACTGGTCGTCATCGCTGCCGCCTCCCTACATCCTGATAGGGAAAGCCTTACCCATACCGCGGCGAGCTATGCGCGCGGGATTCAGCGAGTAATCTTCGGTCCTGATCCGGTGGAGCCGCGCACGACCAATTCGGGCCGGAACATCAGCTCCGAGCCCGGCGCGGGTACGCCGTCACTCTCGTCGAGCAGCGCCTGCACGGCGGCGATCCCCATCGCGTCCACCGGCTCGCGCACTGTCGTGAGTGGAGGATCGGTGAACCCGATCAGGGGCGAGTCGCCGAAGCCCACCACCGACACGTCCCCCGGCACGGTGAGGCCCAGCGCCCGCACGCCCCGGATAGCGCCCAGCGCCATCATGTCGCTGCCGCAGATGATCGCCGTGCAGCCCCGCTCCACCAGCGCGACGCCGGCAGCGTGGCCACCCTCCACAGTGAACAGCGAGTGTTCGACCAGCTTGCTCACGTCGGTGACGCCGAGCCGCTCCTTCATGTACCGGGTGAAGCCCTCGATCTTGCGGATCACCGGCACGTACCGGCGATGGCCGATCGACAGCCCGATCTTCTCGTGGCCCAGCTCGACGAGGTGCGTCACCGCGAGCCGCATCGCTTCCCGGTCGTCGGTGGAGATGAACGGCGCCGCCACACCCGGCAGGAATCCGTTGATCATCACCAGCGGCACACCGCGGTCGACAAGCTTCACGTACCGGCTGGGATCCGACGCGCTGTCGGCGTGCAGTCCGGAGACGAACACGATCCCGGAGACGCCGCGCTCCAGCAGCAGCTCGGTGAACTCGTCCTCGGTGACGCCGCCCGGGGTCTGCGTGCAGAGCACCGGTGTGAAGCTGCGCTGGATCAGCGCCCGCTCGATGACCTGCGCGAAAGCCGGGAATATCGGGTTGTCCAGCTCGGGCATGATCAGCCCGATCAGTCCCGCACTGCGCTGCCGCAGCCGCACCGGGCGCTCGTAGCCGAGGATGTCCAGCGCCGCGAGTACCGCTTCCCGGGTGGCGGCCGAGACGCCCGGTTTGCCGTTGAGCACGCGGCTGACCGTCGCCTCACTCACCCCCGCCTGTGCGGCGATGTCGGCCAGCCGTGCAGTCATAGCCCGTGAGCCTAGTTGACCAGCCACCTCATCCGACCGTCCACCACGCAGCCGTCTCCGCCGGCACCACCCAGGTCCGGCTGCGACGGTCGGAGAGCAGGTACACGGGGCCGCTCGCGCAGAGCAGCTCGCCGTCGACAGCCAGTTCGACCTCGTCCGGACCCGCGTTCACGGCACAGACGAAACCGGGCCCACGGTCGAAGATCAGCACACCGGAAGGACCGTCCAGCCAGCGCAGCGCGCCGTCCCCGAGCGCCGGGTGGTCACGCCGCACGCGCAGCGCGGTGCGGTAGAGCGCGAGCATCGAACCGGGCTCGCCCGACTGGGCTTCGACAGTGATCCCGGCCCAGGACGCCGGCATCGGCAGCCACGGCTCGCCGGCCGAGAACCCGAACGGCGCCTGCTCCCCCGACCACGGCACCGGCACCCGGCACCCGTCCCGGCCACGCTCGGTCCGGCCGGATCGCTCCCACATCGGGTCCTGCAACACCTCGTCGGGGAGGTCGAGCACCTCCGGCAACCCCAACTCCTCGCCCTGGTACACGTACGCCGATCCGGGCAGCGCCAGCATGAGCAGCGCCGCCGCCCGCGCTCGCCGCTGGCCAACAGAGCCGCCGCCGTACCGGGTGACGTGGCGCTGGACGTCGTGGTTGGAGAGCACCCAGGTGGGCGCCTCTATGGCGAGCGACTCCTCGACAACCCTGCGCATCGCCGCAGCGTCGAAGGCACAGTCCAGGAAGTGGAAGTTGAACGCCTGGTGCAGCTCGTCCGGGCGGACGTACCGGGCGAGGCGCTCGGCGTCCGGCACCCAGGCCTCGGCCACCGCGATCCGGTGGCCCGGGTAGGCGTCGAGGATCGTGCGCCACTCGCGATAGATCTCGTGCACGCCGTCCTGGTCGAAGTACGGCAGCCGCTCCTTGGTGAGCAGGCTGACCTGGCCGGTGCGCCCGACGTCGGCGAGCGCCGGGTCCTTCACCATCCCGTGCGCGACGTCGATGCGGAACCCGTCCACGCCACGGTCCAGCCAGAACCGCAGGATGCCGGCGAACTCCGCCCGCACCTCGACGTCCTGCCAGTTCAGATCCGGCTGCTCGGGGGCGAAGAGGTGCAGGTACCACTCGCCGTCGGGCACCTGCGTCCAGGCCGGACCGCCGAAGATCGACTCCCAGTCGTTCGGCGGCTCATCACCCTTACCGCGGCAGAAGATGTACCGCTCCCGCGCGCGGTTGCCGGGGCCGCCGGCCAACGCTTCAGCGAACCAGGCGTGCGCGTCCGAGGTGTGGTTCGGGACCACGTCGATGATGCCGCGCAGCCCCAGCTCGTGCGCGTCGGCGAGGAGCGCGTCGAAGTCGGCGAGGTCGCCGAAGACCGGGTCGACGTCGCGGTAGTCGGCCACGTCGTACCCGCCGTCCGCCATCGGCGACGGGTAGAACGGCGTGAGCCAGACGGCGTCCACGCCCAACTCGCGTAGGTACGGCAGGCGGCTACGGGCACCGGCCAGGTCGCCGATCCCGTCCCCGTTTCCGTCCGCGAAGCTCCGCACGTACACCTGGTAGATCACCGCACCGCGCCACCACGGGCTCTCGTCGCGCGCGGCGGCGATGGGCTGGACGGCGGTGCTGGCGTGCATGCAGGAACCTCCGGTGAGTTGGTTACGCCTTGGTGCCACCGGCGGTGAGGCCGGCGACGAGGTGCTTCTGGGCGAAGAAGAAGACGATGCCGACGGGGATCGTGATCAGTACGGACGCGGCCGTGAGCAGCCCCCACTCGGCCTTGAACTGGCCGACGAACTGCTGCATTCCGACGGCGAGCGTGTAATTGTCCTCCCCCACCATGAACGTGGTGGCATAGGCGACCTCGCCCCACGCGGTGAGGAAGCAGTAGAAGCCGGTGACCGCCAGCCCGGGCCGCGACAGCGGGACGATCAGGCGCCAGAAGGTGCCGAACGGGGTGAGCCCGTCCATCCGGCCCGCCTCATCGATCTCCGGCGAGATCGTGTCGAAGTAGCCCTTGAGCATCCACGCGCAGAACGGCACCGCCACCGTGCAGTACGCCAGCACCAGCCCGCCGTACGTGTTGAGCAGGTGCAGCGCGGCCATGATGTTGTAGATCGGCACGATGAGGATGGCCACCGGGAACATCTGCGTCACGAGGAACCCGGTCATGAGCGGCCGCTGGCCGGGAAAGCGCATCCGCGACAGCGCGTACCCGGCGGTCGCCGCCAGGAACAGCCCGACCAGCGTGGTCAGCCCGGCCACGGCGAGCGAGTTCGCGAACCACCGCACGAACCTCGTGCCGCCGATCACCTGGGTGTAGTTGGCGAAGGTCGGGTCGCTGAAGAGCTTCAGCTCAGTGGACTGCCAGCCACTCTGCGGCTTGAGCGACGTCAGCACCACCCACACGACCGGGAAGACCGCGATCGTGCTGGCGGCGATCAGGGTGCTGTGCAGGGCCACCGACTTTGCCGGGTGCCGCTTCACGCCGTCTCTCCCGGGGCTCGCAGCGTCCGGCGGTAGAAGCTGGCGAAGAGGAGCAGCATCGAGAGGATCAGCACGCCATACGTCGCCGCGCCGGAGTAGTCCCGGATGCCCTCGAACGCCCGTTCGTAGGCGAACGTCACCAGGATCTGGGTGGCGTCACCCGGCCCACCGCCGGTGAGCAGGTAGATGATCGGGAACATGTTGAACGTCCAGATCGTGCCGAGCAGGATCACGGTGCCGCTGACCGAGCTCAGCCCTGGCAGCGTGATGTGCCGGAACCGCTGCCACGCCGTGGCGCCGTCCATTTCGGCGGCCTCGTAGAGCTGCGCCGGGATCGACTGCAACCCACCCAGCAGCGCCACCATCATGAACGGCACGCCGAGCCAGACGTTCACCGCGATCACGGACACCTTCGCCATGAACGGGTCATTGAGCCACTCCACCGGCGGCAGCCCGATCTTGCTGAGCACGACGTTGAAGACGCCGTACTGGCTGTTGAAGAGGAGCCGCCACGCGAACGCGCTGACGAATGCCGGCACCGCCCACGGCAGGATCAGCAGCACTCGGTAGACCGAGCGGCCACGAAGCGGGCGGTTCAGCAACGTCGCCAGCCCGAGGCCGATCCCGTAGTGCAGGGCCGTGCAGGCGGCCGTCCAGGCCAACGTCCACAGCAGACGCGGATAGAAGTTGCCCTCGGCACCCGACAGCAGCCGTACGTAGTTGTCGAGGCCGACGAACTCGTACGTCGCCGGGATGTGGTTGACGCCGATATCCCGGCCGACGTTCGCCTCGTTGGCGTCGGTGAGCGAGAGGTAGACGCCCCGCAGCAGCGGGTATCCGACCAGCACGCCGAGCACGACCGTCACCGGCGTGACCATCGCCCACGCGTACCAGTTCCGGCTTGCCGCGGCCCGGATCCGGCCGCGCGGCCGCGGTGGCGCGGGTGAGCGCGGCGGCGCTGGCGCCAACGTCGTGGTCATCGCAGTCCCTTCTGGTTTGTGTTAGCGGTTGGGGCCAGCCGCGCACGGCGCGGCGTGGCCCCAACCGCTAACAGGGGTTTCTGCCACCGGCGGCGGCGCCCTGTGCTGTAGCCGCCCGGAGGCCGGGTCAGCGCCAGTCGGTCAGGATCTGCTCGTACGCGCTGGCCACGTCGTCGAGGCCCTTCTTGGTACTCGACGAGCCGTTGAGAACCTTGGCGTAGTTCTCGTCCAGCGGCTTGAACAGGTCGCCGCCCTCGGGGATCGCCGGGCGGGCCTTCGCCGTCTCCAGCACGGTGCCGAACGAGGTGACGACCGCGCTGTCCTTCACCGCCGCGTTCTCGTACGCCGTCTTGCGGGTCGGCAGGAGGCTGAGCTTCGACGCGAGGAACGCCTGGTTCTCGGCCGAGTTCATGAACTTCACGAACAGGTACGAGGCGTCGATCTGCTTCGATCCGGCGTAGATCACGTAGTTGTGGCCGCCGGTCGGGGCGCCGGCCTTGCCGCTGCTACCAGCCGGAACCGGGGCTATACCCAGGTTGTCGGCCTTCTTGAACGCCGGGCCGGACAGGTCGTCGGCCACCGACCACGGGCCGTTGATGACCATGGCGACCTTGCCGTCCTTGAAGCTCGCCTGCATGTTGTTGTAGCCGTCGGCGAAGTCGGGCTTCATCGCGGCACCCGAGGCGATCAGGTCCTTCGCCCGGTCCACCGCCTTGACGGCCTCGGGCGAGTTCACGGTGATCTTCTTGGCATCGACGTCGACCAGGTCGCCACCCTCGCCGTAGAGGAACGGCAGCAGGAAGTAGCCGCCCGGGTTGAGGTAGACGCCGCCGGCGCCAGTCTTGGCCTTGACCGCCAGCGCCGCGGTCTTCAGCTCGTCCATCGTCTTCGGCGGCGTGACGCCGGCCTTGGCCAGCAGCTCCTTGTTGTAGAGCAGCGCGAGCGTGTCGGTGACCTGCGGAACGCCGTAGGTCTTGCCACCGAACTTCGTGCTGGCCACCGGGCCGGCGAGGTAGTCCTCAGCCCCGTCGGCGGCCGGCGTGCCGTCGATCGGCTGGAGGTACCCGAGCTTCGCGAAGCCCGGCGTCCACGCCACCTCGGAGCGGAACACGTCCGGGGCGCCGCTACCGCTCTGGGCAGCGGTCTTGAACTTGTTCTGCGCCGCGTCGAACGGCACGTTGACGTAGTTCACCTTGATCTTCGGGTACTGCTTCTCGAACTTGGCCACCAGTTCCTTGAAGGCCGGCGCCTCGTTGGTGGCGTCCGAGGTGTCCCACCAGGTCACGGTGCCTTCGACGCTCTGCGGGTCCTTCGCGGCCTGGCTCGTGCCCGCCTTGTCGCCACCTGAGCACGCGGTGGCGGCGAGCGCGACGACCGCTAAGGCCGCCGCCGTCCTGACGATCCGTCGCATGTGCAACTCCCTTGTCGACCGGCCGCTCGGGGCAGCGGCGGCTGGCCAGGAAGTTAGCAAGAAGTTGCGGTGATGTGAAAGGTCTTGCAGAACTGCTATCTGGAAACGCCGCCTCTAGGGCCACCTACTGGGGAGTTTGCCCCGGTTCCAGGCATCGCAAGGCTGGGCAAGTTCTTGCGAGCAGTCCGCTGGGGGCGCCTCGTGGAGTTCGCGGTTGTGTCGCGGACACGCCGCGACACAACCGGCGATCTCCGCGAACACCCGGGTCGAGGGTCAGCGCCAGGTGTCCGTGCGCGTGCTCGTTCCGCTCGACGGGGTGCTGGCCGAGCGGTTCGGGTCGCTCTCCCACGTGATGGTGCCGTCAGCGTTCTTCTTGACGTACTTGTACTGGTACGTCGTCGACGGCGGCAGCGCGATCGTCCCGCTCCACGTCGGGTACGCGGCGGACGAGAGCGCCACCGCACGGGCTGGATCCCATGAGCCGAGCGCCGGGATGCTGCCAACCACGTACACGTTCTGCCCCCACGCCGTCGTGGCGGTCACGTTGAAGGTGGTGGCAATCGCCGACGCGGACACCCGGGAGCCAGCGTGGATCGCTAGGCCGTCCATGGCACCGACCGTCGCCGGCAACTGACCGGCGGCGTTCACCGTGACGGCCGGGCCACTACAGGCGCCGCCGCTCACGTCGCCGTGCAGGACGTCGCCATGCAGGACGTCGCAGTACGTGCCGGCCGGGAGACCAGTCTGGAACGTCCGGCTGAGCGCGCCGCCCTCCCGGTTGAGCGCCAGGAATCCCTTGTCCCCTCGGCTGAACGCGACCTGGTTGTCTCCGTTGGACCACCAGTTCGCAGTACCAGTGCCACGTACCGCGTTGTGGAAGGCGACCATGTTCGTGATCGGCCGCCAGCGGTGCTCGCACACCCATCCGCCCGAGAAGCAGGTGACGTCGTTGGTGTGGCCGGCGCCGTCCGACGGTGGCCCCGCGTCACGGGCGGTGAAGGCGTAACTCGACATCAGCTTCGGCGACCCGTACGGCCAGGCGAGTTGGAAGACGTTGGCGAGGGTGTACAGCTGGCCGTCCTTGTAGGTCAGGATGTCGCCGCCGGCGCGCTGGGTGTCGTGGTTGTCGACGAACGTCACCGCCTTGACGGTCGGCTCGTACCCCCACGCCTCGCCGAGATCGTGGAACCAGGCCAGCTTGCCGGTGCGGAAGATGCGCCCGAGGTCGCGGCCATACCGGAACTCCAGCAGGTCGCCGCTGCCGCGGTACTCCGACGGGACGATCGGCTCGCCGTCGCCGAAGATGACCTCCTGGTACACGTACGCCGGCCGGCTCAGACGCGAGACGATGTTGGCCACGTCGGCGGCGGCGACGTGCTTGGCGCCGTCGATCCGGAACCCGTCGACGCCGAGCGTCAGCAGGTCGTTGAGGTACGCGGCGATCCGGCCCCGTACGTACTCCGCCCCAGTGTCCAGATCGGACAGATCGACCAGCTCGCAGTTCTGCACCTCCCACCGGTCGCGGTAGTTGACGATGTCGTCGTTACTGTTGCGGCCGCAGTGGTGGAAGTCCTGGGTCTGGTACGTACCCGGGTAGTCGTAATGGCTGTACGGCGATCCGCCGCTGCCGGTGCCGGACGAGTCGCCGGCCATGTGGTTGATCACCGCGTCGACGTAGACCTTCACGCCAGCGGCGTGGCACGTGGTGACCATCGCGGCGAACTGCTGGCGCGTCCCGCCCCGGCTGCTCAGCTGATAGCTGACCGGCTGGTAACGCTGCCACCACGGATACCCGCTGCCGGGTAGGACGACGTGCTCCTGCGGCGGCGACACCTGGACGCCGCCGAACCCGTTCGGGCCGAGGTGCGACGTGCACTCGCTGGCGACGTCGGCCCACTTCCACTCGAAGAGGTGGACGAGGACATCCCGGTCACCGGGCGGTCCGGCGTCCGCCGCCGGCACCGTGCCGGAGACCGGAACCAGTAGGGCGGCGAGGAGCGCGGTCAGCGCGAGCCAGCGGCGGCGGTGGTGCCTCACGGGAGCCTCCTAGGGCTTGGTAGCCCGGACGCCCGGTGCGGCAAGTGACTGGAACTTCTTGCAGCTCGACCCGCCGCGTTGGGGGCAGCGGTGCCTGGCGCCTCGGCAGAGGGTCGAGAATGACGGGAAGATGTCCAGTTCGTCAAGGGTTTGTAACGAGCGCAGCCACTGCAAGCGCTTGCGCTCGTTACCTGAAAGTGGGCGACATGTTGGTGGCTATAGGCACCAACATGTCGCCCACTCAGGGGTTGTTAGTGGGCCGTCTCGTGCGCCCGCTTGATCTTGTCGATCGACTTCGGCTTGGCGACCTGGGCCTTCGCCAGGGACGGCGCCGCTCCGACCGGAGCCGGCTTGCCCCGGGTGAACAGCCACTGCTGGAAGAGGTCATCGAGCTGATGGCCCGAGACCTGCTCCGACAGCGCGATGAAGTCCTGGATGGTGCCGGTGCCGTACTTCTTGTCAGTGGTCCAGGTGCGCAGGATCGTGAAGAAGTCCTCATCGCCGACCGCCAACCGCAGCGCGTGCAACGCCATGGCGCCACGGTCGTACACCGCACCGTGGAACAGCGTGGCCGCGCCCGGGTCACCCGGGAGGGTCTGCCAGAACGGGTCGTTCGCGCCCCGCAGCGAGTACTCGAAGTTGAACACGTCCTGCGCCGTGCCCTCGCCCTGCTGCTCCGACCACAGCCACTCCGCGTAACTCGCGAAGCCCTCGTTGAGCCAGATGTTGCGCCACTTCTGCACCGAGACGCTGTCGCCGAACCACTGGTGCGCCAGCTCGTGCACGATGAGATAGGTGTTCTGGCCGCGGCGGAACGAGCCCGGGCTGTACACCGGCCGGGTCTGTGTCTCCAGCGCGAAGCCGATGTTGGCCGACAGCACCACGCCGCCCTGCGCCTCGAACGGGTACGGGCCGACCTTCTCGGACAGCCAGTCGATGATCTCGCTGGTGCGCTCGACGCTGGCCTTCGCCGAGCCCTCGCTCTCACCCAGGTTGTCGGCGTAGGCGTTGACCACCGGCTGGCCGTTCGGCGCTGTGTCGGTGAGGATCTCGTACTGGCCGATGGCGAGGAACGCGAGGTAGGTCGCGGTCGGCTTCGTGGTGCGCCATGACCAGCGGGTGCCGAGCGGCTCCGGCGCCTGACGGGTCAGCACACCGTTGCTGATCACCTCGGTACCGGTCGGCACCAGGACCGAGACGTCGAACGTGGCCTTGTCCGTCGGGTGGTCGTTGCTCGGGAACCACCACGCCGCGATCTCGGGCTCGCCGGCCGCCACCGCGCCGTCCGGCGTGCGATTCCACGCGGTGAAGCCGTCGACGATGACCTGCGACGGGATCCCCGCGTACTCGACCACGATCGTCGTGAACTGGCCCGAACGCAGCGGCTTCACCGGCGTGACGGTCAGTTCGGTGCCCTTGCGGACGTACGCCGCCTTGGCGCCGTTGACCCGTACCGAACTGGCGTTGAGCGCAAAGTCCAGGTTGAAGCTGGTCAGATCCTGGGTGGGGCGGGCGAGCAGGGTGGTGCTGCCCTGCAGCTGATCGGTGCCCGGCGCGTACTTCAGGCGGATGTCGTAGTGCGACACGTCGTATCCGCCGTTGCCGTAGCCCGGGTAGTAGTCGTCACCGGCTCCGGGCGCGCCCGGCCCAGCCACCTGCGCCGCCGCCTGGCCGGCAACCGCCGGAAGGACGAGGGCGGCACTGGCACACGGCGCAGCACCGACCGTCAGTGCACGTCGTCGTAACACGGGTAAGACCTCCCTAGATGCTTCACTGAGGTACAGAACGAACCTAGTCACCCAGCACACGCTAACCCACCGAAATATGACTGATTTCCGCAAACCGTCGCTGCTTGGTCACAACGCGGCACGTGCTGGCTGGCGCTCGGGCCGTCGGACAAAGCGGACTTGCGGGGAAATCGTGGCTACGCGCGCCCGTTGTAGGCACGGGAGTCCGGCAAGTCCGGTTCGGGTTAGGGTGGCGCGGCGGGGGCCGTGGCGGGTCAGGGTGGCCCGCCGGGGCCGTGGCGGGTCAGCGCGAAGTCGTCTCAGGCGCGGTGGCGGGCGAGGCGGCGTTCGGCCGAATCAGCCCGCGTGCGCGCCCGCTTGACCTCGGCCGCCGTACGGTCGGCTGCGTGGCCGAGACGCCGCTTGTCGAGAGCCGCTTCCGCGCGCCGCCGTTCGTTGTCGGCGAGCTGCGCGCGGAGCTCGTCGGCGCGCTCGCCCAGGTCGCGCCACGCTTCCTCGGCGGCATCGACCTCACCCAGCGCCGCCGTGTGCCGGCGCTCCGCCTCGGCCAGCGCATCCTGAGCTTCCGCGACCGCCTGCTCGGCCCGTTCCCGCTCTGCCGCCCGCCGCTCTTCCGCTCGCCGCTCCGCCGACCGGTCCTCCTCTGCCGGGCGCTCACCAGCGCGGCCGGCCCGCTCGGCGCCCGCCCTGCCGGGCCGCTTCGCCGCAGCCCGCGCTCCCCCGCCAGCACCGACACCGGCCCGCCGCCCACCAGCGCCATCGCCCCCCGCAGGCGGTTCGCCGACCACCCACAGCACCGGCCGGTCGTCGCCGTCCGGCAACGGCCCAAAGCCGGCGTAGCTCTCCGGCCGCAACAGGCGCCCGGCGAGGACCCGACGGCCGATCTCCGGATCGGCGACGGCAGCGTTGAGAGTCGCCTCGACTTCGTAGCTGGCTGCGGTGCCAACCGGGTGCCCAGCGTCCGCGGCAAGCTCTTGACCTTGCATTGCCAGCGCGTGCACCAACCGTTGCTTGCGGGCGGTGAGGCCCCGGAGCGCTTCGCCGTCGGAGCTGCGCTGGGCGGCGACCAGTTCGGCGCCGAGCTCGATCAACTTCCCGATCTGCTCCCGCCGCTGCCAGGCGAGCAGGTTCACAACCCACGCGGCGACCAGCGGTTTGCGCCATCGCCCGACCTCGGTGGCCAGCTGCCGGTCACCGTCGGCGCGCAGGGCCCGGACATGGGCGTCCCGGCGCGCGACGAACTCGTCCGGTGCCGCCGTGTACAGCTCGGCGGCGACCTCGTCAGCCCCCATGCTGGCGACCGTACCTGCTCAGGGCCCCTGCGCAGGACACGTTCCTCCGGATGCTCCAGCTCCCGCCCGGGATGCCGTTCGCCGAGGTGGGAGATCTCAGCCGCTGTTCCGGATGTCTGGTTAGCGGGCGGCGTACCGGGGGCTCGGGTGGATCGCCAGCACCGGGCGTGCCGGGCCCACCAGCGCCTCCTCGCGCGCGCACGTCCAGTGCTCGTCCGGGCCGACGCCGGCGACGGTCTGACCGTGCTCGATCACCGGACCGTGCTCCAGCAGGTACGCGGAAATGTCGAGCAGGTAGGCCGCGACCTCGTCCGGTTCCAGTCCGACGAAGTGGCACTGCAGATCGTCCAGGCCGAACAGGTGCAGGCCACGGGTGTCCATGACGCACTCGCCGCGCGCCCGCCCGTCCACCCGGTAGAGCCGCGCGTTGATCGGCAGCAGCGGGTCGTCGAGGTCGATCTCGGGGTCGACGAGCTTCTGCGCCGGCGTCCAGTGGATGGCGGCCGGCGGCGCGACGTCGATCAGCGCCGCGAGCCCATCGCGGACCAGCTTCCAGCGCCGTTGCGGTTCCAGCGGGCGGGCGAGCATGTCGGTGAGGGTGATGCTGTAGTGGCAGCGCGGCAGGGCATCGCCGGCGGCCGACCAGTTCCAGGTCTGCTCCAGCGCACGCTTCGCCGTGGACTGGTCGAACGGCTCGTCGGCGCCGCCGATGAGCAGCATCGCTGTCGTCACGCCGTCCTGGAGGTCGACCGGGAAGTCGTGGCAGACAAAGACGAGCGAGTCGCCGATGAGTGGGTCCACGGAACCGAGCCGCGCCCGCAGCCCAGCAAGGAGTGCGGCCTTGTCGATCGTCGGCCGGTCTGGGTAGAGGAGTTCGAGCCCATAGAGCCCCGCAACGGTGTCCGTGCTCATGACGCGCCACGCTAGCAGCCAGGCGAGCGCTCGGTTGATCGTGGCACGTGATGGATGGTCCCTTCATCGCGCTATGGCCGTATGAAGGGACCATCCATCAAGTAAAGAACGGCTACGCCGCCTTGCGGGTGCGGACCAGCGCCACCGCGCCGAGGACCAGACCGGCGAGACCGGCGATGAGGGCGCCGATCGCGATGCTGCTCGGACCATCCTCGTCGTCGTGCTCCTCGCCGCTCGCTGCGGCATCACCGTCGGAAACCGGCGCGTCGTCGTCGTCGTGGTGGTCACCGTCGGCGGCCTTCACCAGCTTCAGGACGGGCGCCGGGTGCTCGGGCTCCTCGGAGCCGGTCGTCTCGTCGATCCAGCGGACGACCTCGCCGCCGTCGTAGGTCTGCAGCGCCTTGAAGACGAGCTGGTCGACCTCGGGCAGCGGGCCGACGGACACCTCGAACTCCTGGAACTGGCCGGGCTGGATCGCGGTGGCCGCCGAGTCGGCGGTCCAGGTCACGCGGTCGACAGCTTCGGACACGTCTTCGCCGTGCACCTTGATCGGCTTGTCCAGCTTCTTCTTCGTGACCGCGACCTTCCAGCCGGGCAGCGGCTTGTACGACACGTTCGCGATCGCGTCCTTGTCCGGGAACGCGACCTCCAGCTTCGTCGTGGCCTTGTCGCGCTCGTTGGGCACCCGGAAGGCGAGCTTGGCGAAGCCGCCCTGGTTCGCCTCCTTCGGGTTGACCGTGACGTGCGCGGCGGCGGGCAGCGCGGTGGCGACGAGCATCACCGTCGCCGCTCCGACGACCGCACCGAACCGGCGAAGATTGTGCCGAACCATGGAATTCCTCTCGTGGATGGGATGAGCTGCCGGCCCGTTCAGTGGATCCGGATCTTGCGGTCGACCGTCACCTGGTCCACATCGGACGTACGGACGGTCGCTTTCAGGGTCCAGTCGCCGGAGATCGGGAGCTGGACCTCGCCGACGACGTGGTTCTCGGTGATCGGCAGCAGCGGGATCTCGACGGCCTCCACGCCCTTCTCCGGCAGCGCCATCGTGGCCTTCCACTCCTGCACCCGGATCGGCTTGCCGTCCTTGGTGAAGGCGGTGAGGTGCATCGAGTTGTTGCCGCGCTTCGCCGGGCTCAGGTCGATCTGCAGCGAGATCGTGGACGTGGACACCGTGGCGGTGTATGGCAGATCCTGAGGCGTTGTGGCCGTGGCGGCGGTGCGGCCCGGGGTGGTCTGCACGAGCGCCGTGGCCAGACCGATGACGATGACGGCGAGCGCCACCTCGACGAGGATCCGGCCACGCAGCCGCTTCGGGCCATCCTCCTCGGGCTCGTCGGCGGCGGGCTCGTCCGACGCCAGCGCGTGGGCGACCGTCAACGGGTACCGCTGCCGCACCCAGGCCCTGGCCAGCGCGGCCACCCCGAGGATCGCCGCCAGCCCGACGATCTTGGCGATCACGAGCCGGCCGTACGTGGTGGTGAGCAGCGCACCGAACGTGCCGACCTCCAGCAGCGCCTGGATCGTGCCGGTGAACGCCAGGGCGACCACCGCATACGTCGCCCAACGGGACCAGACCGGCAGGATCACCTCCAGCTCGTCCGGTTCGGCCGCCGGCAGCAGGTACTGCGCCAGTACGACCAGCCCACCGACCCACACCGCCATAGCGCCGACGTGGATCGCGTCCGCGGGGATCGAAAGCAGCCGGCCGGGCGACGCCCACGCGTGACCGGAGAACGGCCACGTGAACAGCAGCATCGCCCCGAATGCGCTGAGCAGCCCCCACTCGGCGGTGCCCAGCGCCATGCCCCGGGTGATGCGCCACAGCAGTGGTGCACCGACCAGCAGCAGCCCGAGCCGGATCACCTGAGATTTGCCGACCGTCGTCGACGCGGTGGCGACCACGTCGTCCCACGTGATGTCCGCGATGCTCAGGCCGGTGGAGTACGGCGCCTGGATCACCAGCGATACAACCGTGCCGCCGAAGAGAAGACCCCAGCCGATCCACGCCAGCCGGCCAGGGCCGCTGACGGCGAGCCGCCGTGGCCAGAGCGCGACGAGCATCAGGACCGCGCCGGCGAGCAGCGCGATTCCCGCGTACCCGGCGAACTTGCCCACGGAGAGGAGCCCGCGGACGAGCGGGTCGACCGACGCCTCCTCGCTGCCCGTGATATTCGCGGCCTGCTGCGACGGCGCCCCGACGCTGAACGTGAAACCGCCCGAGATCGGGTGCCCGTCCGCGGAGATCACCCGGTAGCTGACCAGGTACGTGCCCTGCCGGAGCCCGTCCTTGAGCTTCGCGGTGACCTCGGGCCCGTTGCGCTGGACCAGCTTGCCGCGCTTCACCGACTTGCCGTCGGGGTCGACCACGGTGACCTTGCCGAGCGACGTACCGACCGGCTCGCTGAACGTCAGCGTCACTTCCGCCGGCGCCTCGTTGAGGATCGCGCCTGATGCGGGATCGGTGCGGAGCAGCGAGGCGTGCGCGGAGGCCGGCGATGCGGGCAGCAGCACGGCGAGCACCGCGACGAGCCCAGCGAGAACCAGGCCGGCAAGGCGTGCGCGACGGCCCGGCACGCGGCGGGTCACGCGGCGGTCCGGACCGGGCCGCCAGCGGCCGGTGCCCGGTTCGGTGGGGTGCCCGCGCGGCCGAGGGCCCAGAGCAGGCCGGCCTGGAACACCGCCAGCAGGTGCCCGATCTCGTGCGCCACCAGCACGCCGTTGTTCGCGACGTCGAGCGTGCTCGTGACGAGGAGGCAGACCGACAGCGCCACTGCGATCGGCACCAGCGCCGCCGCCCGCGCCGGCCGCCATGCCGCGAAGAGGTAACCGACCGCAATGGCCACGTCGAACGACGCCATCTCGCGGCTGACGTGCAGGGATTCGCCACTGCCGGCGAAGAGCATCGGCAGGCCCACGATCAGCTGGGCGACCGCCGAGACGGCCAGCGCCAGCCGCAGCACCTGCCGGCGGCCATGAGCAGCATCATCCCGAGCGGGCCCGATCGTGGGATCGGCGGCGACGGCGGCGAGCACCCGTTCGGTGAGGTCCGGTACCTCGACGGGCTGGACGCGTACCGCGCGCGTCAGCTCCTCGGCACTCTCCTGCCAGGCCTGGCACGCCGGGCAGACGGCCAGGTGCGCACGCGCCTGATCAGCGGGAATACCAGGATCCTCGCCGTCGATCAGCGCCGAGATCGCGATCCGGGTCTGGGTGCACATCATGGCTCCATAGTCGCTCCGGCTGAACGGCGAGTTCCCGCCGCCCGTAATCTTTCAGTGTGGACGACGTCACGAACTGGGCGTTGCGGGCGCAACACGGTGACCCGCTCGCTGAAGCTGCCTTCGTCCGCGCCACCCAGGCCGAAGTGTGGCGGCTGTGCGCCGCGCTGGTCGACGCCGGCGTCGCCGACGACCTCACCCAGGAGGCGTACCTGCGGGCGTTCCGTGCGCTGCCGGCGTTCGAGGCGCGCTCCGGCGCCCGTACCTGGCTGTTCGGTATCGCCCGCCGCACCTGCGCCGACCACCTGCGTTCGGTGGTGCGCCGGCGCCGCCTGGACGAGGTACTGCGCCGCCGGGCGCTTGCCGAGTCCGCCCCCGATCCAGCGTCCGTGACCAGCGCGAACGACCTGCTCAGCCAGATTCCGCACGATCGGCGCGGCGCGTTCGTCCTCACCCAACTGCTCGGCCTGTCCTACGAGGAGACGGCCGCCGTCGAGGGCGTGCCGATCGGCACCATCCGCTCGCGGGTGGCCCGTGCCCGCGCGCAGCTCGTCGACCTCGTGTCCGAGGCCGCCGCCTCCTGAACCCGCAGCACCTGCCGCCCTCCGTCCTCCGCCCGCCGCACGCCGCCCTCCGTCCTCCGCCCGCCGCCCGCACCGAACCGGACTGTTCCGGTACCCGGGCAATAAACGGGCGACGGATACCCCGATTTCCCCGACAGTTGCGGCCAGGAACCAGGCGCAGCCCGCCCGATTTGTTCCTCTTAGGAAGTTCTTAGGGACGGCACTGGAACCGGAGCCGCCGCCCGGGCGACTAACGCGGTGATGAACACGTCAACTCTGCTCCGTGAACTGCCGCTACGGCGGGCCCTGCCGTGGCTCTCGACGCTGGTGCGGCTGGCGCTCGGCACCGTCTGGATCGTCGCCGGCGCCAGCAAGGTGGCCGACCTCGCCGAATCGGTACGCGCCGTCCGGGCGTACCGGGTGCTGCCCGAGTGGGCCGTACCGACGGTCGGCGCCGGGCTGCCGTTCCTGGAGATTGCGCTCGGGCTGCTGCTCGTCGTGGGCTTCAGCGTCCGGTTCGGCGCGATCGTGTCGGGGCTGCTGCTCGCGGTCTTCGTCGCCGGGATCGTGTCGGCGTCGGCGCGCGGGCTGTCGATCGACTGCGGCTGCTTCGGCGGCGGCGGCGAGCTGGGCGCGGGCGAGGAGACGGCGTACGGAAGGGAGATCGCCCGGGATCTCGGGCTGCTGGCACTCGCGGGCGCGCTCGCGTGGTGGCCGGCCGGCCGGTTCTCGGTGGATCGCTGGATATCGGGGCCGCAGGACGAGGGGGATGCATGAGCAAGCAGAACCGGGCACGCGCGGTGTCGGCGGAGAAGCTGGCGCGGCGGCGGGCGGCGGAGCGGCGCAAGAAGGCGATGATCGGCGGTGCGGTCGCGGCCGCCGTGCTGGTGGCGGCCGTGATCATCGGCCTGGCCGTCTACAACACCCGTGACAAGGCGCCGGACCAGTTCGCCATCCCGCGCGGCGCGACCGCCAACACGGTGGTCGTCGGCAAACCGGACGCGAAGGTCACGATCGACCTCTACATCGACTACCAGTGCCCCGCATGCCGCCAGTTCGAGACGCAGGACAGCGCCGCCCTCGACAAGATGGTCGCCGACGGCACGGCGAAGATCGCCTACCACCCGCTCGCGATCCTCAACCGCTTCTCCAGCACCGAGTACTCGACCCGCGCATCGGCGGCGTCCGGCTGCGCGGCCGAGGCGGGAGTGTTCGACAAGTTCACGAAGGCGCTGTTCGCCAACCAGCCACCGGAGGGCGGCGCCGGACTGCCGAACGAGAAGCTGATCGAGCTGGGCAAGGCGGCCGGCGCGACGTCGCCGGAGTTCGCGCAGTGCGTCAACGACCAGAAGTACGCCGACTGGAGCACAGCGCTCACCGAGGCCGCGTCCAAGGCCGGTGTGACCGGAACCCCAACGGTCCTGGTGGACGGCCAGCAGGTCGAGGACCTTACTGTGGACGGGTTGAAGGCGGCCGTGAACAAGGCCGCCAGCGAAGTGAGGCAGGCGCGGTGAGACTGAAGGTGGTGGCTGTGGCCGCCGGCGCGCTGGTGGCACTTCTCCCTGCCAGCCCGGCGTGGGCCCACGACCAGGTACCGGCCGCCAGCGACTACCGGACCGAGCTGGTGGCGGTCACGCCGCAACCACCGGGCCTGGACGTCCGGGTGGTGCAGAACGGCGCCCGCATCGAGCTGCACAACCGCACCGGCCACGACGTCACCGTGCTCGGGTACCAGGGTGAGCCGTACCTGCGGATCACCCCGGACGCCACCTTCGTCAACACCCGCTCCCCCGCGCTCTACGTCAACGAGAAGCGAACCGCGCCGAAGGACGCCGGCCCCAAGGCAACGCCGTCCTGGCGACGGATCAGCGACGAGCCGGTGACCCGCTGGCACGATCACCGATCACACTGGACCGGCACAGCCCTGCCGCCGGCCGCCGCGGCCGAACCGGGCTCGCCGCACCGGATCGCCGACTGGACCGTGGACGTGATCGCGGACCGCACCCCGGTGAAGGTGACGGGCACGCTGGACTATGCCCCGCCGCCCGCCGCGCCCGTGTGGTGGGCTGGCATGCTCGCCCTCGCCGGCGCGATCGTCCTGCTGGGACGGTGGCGCCACGGCGTACCGGTGCTCGGCGTGGTACTCGGCGTTGCGGCGGCCGCCGAGATCGCGGACAGCGTGGGGCGGGTCCTCGACAGCGGCGCTGCCGGGCTCGGCGTCGTCGGCGCGTTACTGACGACCGAGACGTACGGCACGATCACGGCACTCGCCGCCGTCGCCGCGGCGGTGCTCGCGGTGCGGCGGCGTCCGGCCGCACCGTTCGCATTGGCGCTGGCCGCGGCGTGCCTCGGAGTGCTCGGCGGGGTGACGGACATCGCCGTCTTCGGTCAGGCGTTCGCGCCGGCGCCCTGGCCCGGCAATGTGGCCCGCGCGCTTACCGCGGCGACGATCGCGCTCTGCGCCGGCGTCGCCCTGGCCGGCTGGCTCCGCGTGCGCGCCGACCGCAACCCGCCGGCCCACCCGACGCTGGACGTCAGCCTCGCCCGGGCCTGACCCGCTCGATGGTTCGCCGCACCCGCCCCGCGGGCGGCAAATCACGCGTGCTTCGGACGTTCCCGCGCGAAGGACATCGTCGGGTCGAACCCGTACGGCAATTCGAGCCGGTGCGCGGACATCAGCTCGGGGTCGCCGAGCACCTCCGGCGTCACGCCGTCGGCGACGATGATCCCCTCGTCCAGGATCACCGAGCGCGGGCACAGCTCCAGCGCGTACGGCAGATCGTGGGTGACCATCAGCAACGTCACGTCCAGGCTGAGCAGGATCTGCGCCAGCTCGCGGCGGCTCGCCGGGTCCAGGTTGGACGACGGCTCGTCCAGCACGAGGATCTCCGGCCGCATCGCGAGCACGGTGGCCACTGCGACCCGGCGGCGCTGCCCGAACGACAGGTGGTGAGGGGCGCGGTCGCGGAAATCGGCCATGCCGACGGCGGTCAGTGCCTCGTCGACCCGGGCGGCCAGCTCGCCGCCGCGCAGCCCCAGGTTGGCGGGGCCGAACGCCACGTCCTCGGCGACGGTTGGCATGAACAGCTGATCGTCAGGATCCTGGAAGACGATGCCAACCCGCCGCCGTACCTCGGCGAAGTGCTGCTTCACTACCGGCAGCCCGCCGACGGCGACCGTGCCCGCGCCACCGGTGAGGATCCCGTTCAGGTGCAGGACAAGCGTCGTCTTGCCGGCTCCGTTGGGGCCCAGCAACGCCACCCGCTCGCCCTGCTCGATCCGCAGGTTGATGCCGAAGAGCGCCTGGTGCCCGTCCGGGTAGGCATAAGCGAGCCCGCGGACGTCCAGGGAAGCGCTCAGGTCTGAAGCCACGCGACCACCGTAACGAGAGCGGCGGCCAGCGGGAGGCACAGTGCGACGGCCCAGTGACCGGCTGTGGCGACCCCGCCTGCCGGCGCAGGCATCCGGCCCGTGTACCCCCGCGAGACCATCGCCAGGTAGACGCGCTCGCCGCGCTCGAAGGACCGGATGAAGAGGCTGCCGATCGAGGTGGCGAACGCGCGCGCCTGCCAGAGGAACCCGGGGTCGTGGCCGCGTGACAGCCGGGCGATCCGCATGCGCCGCGCCTGGTCACCGATCACGTCCAGGTACCGCAGCATGAACGTCGCGATCTGCACGAGCACCTGCGGCGCCCGCAGCCGCTCCAGACCGAGCAGCAGATCGCGCATCGGCGTGGTCGCGGCCAGCAGCAGCGACGCGATGACGCCGAGTGTGCCCTTGGCGACGATATTCCACGCGCCGTAGAGGCCATCCACCGAGAGCGACAGCCCGGCCCAGTCCACCCGTTCGCCCTGGCCGACGAATGGCAGGACGACGGCCAGCACCACGAACGGCAGCTCGATGAGCGCCCGCTTGCCCAGCCAGAGCGGGCCGATCCGGGCCGCTGCGGCAACGCCCGCGAACAGTACCGCGTAGACGCCGAACGCCCAGAACACCTCGCGCGGCGTCGCCACCACGGCCACCGTGACCGCGAACGCGGCGACGATCTTCACCTCGGGCGGCAGCCGGTGGACCGGCGAGTCCGCGTCGAGATAGAGCGGATGGGCGTGGCCGGCGCCCACGTCAGGCGCCTGGGCTGTCCGCGGCGCCAGCGCCACGGCGCCGCACCAACCAGAACAGCCCGCCGCCGATCGCGAACACCACGAGCACGCCGATGACGCCGGAGAGCCCGGTCGCGACGAACTCGTTGTCGATCCCCTTGACGGCGTAGCCGGCCAGCGGCCCACCAGCGAGCTCGTGATCCTCGGCCTTGGTGGCCGCGCAGTCGCCGCTGGCGATCTCGTCCTCGGAGTTGACCGAGCAGCCGTCCAGGGTGGCCGAGTCGAGGCCGTCCGGGCTGGAGCTGGTGAAGTTGCTGACGACACCGGCGAGCAGCAGGCTCACCAGCAACCCGCCGACGAGGAACGCGATGTGCTTCGTGCGACGGGCGCTCATGCCGCACGGTCCGTGATCGGGGTGGCGATCACCAGCGACTGCTGGCGGCCGCGTAACGCGTAGACGAGGTCGGGTCGGACCTTGGCGACCGTGCCGAGGGTGATCGCGGTGATCACCGCCTCGCCGGCGCCGATCAGGAAGTGGAAACCGGCCATCGTGCCGGAGATCGTGGTCAGCGAGATGCTCGTCGTACCGCCGAGCGCGTACTCGAGGACGAACGCCTGCGACGCGACGACCACCGAGATGACCGAGACGATCCACGCCGTCGTGACGATGCCGGCGTTCGTACGCGGCACCACCTTGAGGAGCACCACGACCAGCCCGTACGCGACGAACGTGCCGACGATGCCCATGTTCAGGATGTTCAGGCCGAGCGCGGTGAGACCGCCGTCGGCGAAGAGCAGCGCCTGGACGGTGAGCACCAGGGCGACGCACAGGCTGCCGACCCAGGGCCCCACGAGCATCACCGCGAGAGCGCCGCCGAGCAGGTGACCGCTGACTCCGGGCAGGACCGGGAAGTTGAGCATCTGGACGGCGAAGATGAACGCGGCCACGAGGCCGGCCATCGGCGCCAGCCGGTCGTCGAGATCCGCCCTGGCCTTGACCAGGCAGATCGCCAGCACCGCGGCGGCGAGGACAGCGGCAAGAGCGGAGACCGGGACGCCGATGATCCCGTTCGAGATGTGCATAGCCACCACGTCTGCGTGCACGGCGACTCCTGACTAGTCCGGGCAGGCCGGGGACGGCCTGCGGGGGCACCATGTGCACACGCCCCGACGCGCCGACCAGGAGCGGCCGGTCCCCCGAGAACGGTCCTCTCGACCAGCCGCCGCGCCGGAGAGTGCAGCTTGATCCTTGCAGTTGCCAAAGATATGCAAAAGTCGAGAAGCTCGATTTCCGGTCTGCGTACTTTGTCCCCGCAACCGGGTTGAGCTGGGCTTTTACTCCTGGGCCGCACTGGAGCCTGAACGTGCTCTCAGGCTCTCAGCGAGGTCACAGCCGGGTGCGTCCACGATCGACTCCATGACCACCGCAGACCCTCCACACCCCGGCCTCGCCTGCGCGGAGCCAGCGGCCGTGGGAGCCCGCGCGGAGCCAGCGGCCGTGGGAGCCCGCGCGGAGTCGGCGGCCGCGGGGGCCGCCGAACTCCGCCAGCGGGTGGCCAGGGCCGCCTCCGCGGCGTGCGCGTGCGCCCTGCTGTTCAGCGCGCTTTACCTGTACGGCGATCCGGCGCAGCTACGGGACTCCGGCGAACTCATCGCGTGGGCGGTGGGCTGGCTGCTGCCGGGCGCCCGGTAGGCGACGCCGCACCCCCTAGACCAGCAGCTCACCCCGAGCGATGGTGATCGCCCGGCCGGCGAGCCCGACCCGGTCGCCGCGCAGCTCCACCCGGACCACGCCGCCGCGCGCCGAGGCCTGCTCGCCGACCAGCTCGTCGCGGCCGAGGCGCGACGCCCACCAGCACGCGAGCGTGGTGTGCGCCGATCCGGTGACCGGGTCCTCGGGGATGCCGGCGGCCGGGTAGAAGCAACGGCTCACGAAGTCGATCCCGGGCCGGTCGCCCGCCGCAGTGACGATCACGCCGCGCGCGGGCACCGTGGCGATGGCCGCGAAGTCCGGGACGAACGCCCGCACCTCCGCTGCCGACGCCGCCTCGACCAGCACGTCGGAGATCCCCCGCGCCACCGCCGTGACCGTGAGCCCGCTCGTCAACGCCGCGACGGCCGCCGGCTCGATCGGCAGCGGCCGGTCGGCGGGGAAGTCCATCTCCACCCAGCCGTCGGCGCGGGCGTTGCAGATCAGCTCACCGCTGCGGGTCGTGAAGCGCTGGCCGCCGCCGAGCACGTGCGCCATGGCAAGGGTGGCGTGGCCGCAGAGGGCAACCTCGGTCGTCGGCGTGAACCAGCGCAGCGGCCGCGTATCGCCAGAGGCCTCTCGCGGGGCGAACGCCGTCTCGGCGAAACCCAGCTCGGCCGCGACTGCCTGCATCCATGCGTCCCGCGGCACCTCGTCGTACCGGACCACACCTGCCTGGTTGCCGCGGAACGGCTCGTCGGTGAAGGCGTCCACGATGTGCAGCTCCGCAGCCATGCCACGGACCTTAGGTCCTACTACTGTCAGAAAACATGACCGACCAGACCCGTCTCGCCCCCGGCGACCCCGCCCCCGACTTCGACCTCACCGACGACAGCGGCAAGCAGGTGCGCCTCGCCGACCTGCGCGGCCGCAAGGTGATCCTGTACGCCTACCCGGCCGCGATGACCCCGGGCTGTACCAAGCAGGCGTGCGACTTCCGCGACTCGCTCGGCTCGCTCCGGGCGGCCGGGTACGAGGTCGTCGGGATCTCCCCCGACAAGCCCGAGAAGCTGGCGAAGTTCCGTGAGCGCGACGGGCTGACGTTCCCGCTCGTCTCGGATACGGACAAGAGCGTGCTGAAGGCCTACGGCGCCTTCGGTGAAAAGCAGCTGTACGGCAAGACCGTCACCGGCGTGATCCGCTCGACCTTCGTGATCGACTCCGATGGCAAGATCGAGGTGGCCCAGTACAACGTCAAGGCCACCGGTCACGTCGCCAAACTCCGCCGGGATCTCGGCCTCGACTGAACCGGCAAACGTCGGCAGCGGGTGGGCTTTCGCGAGCATTGTCCAGCGAGAACCCACCCGCTTTCGCCACGCGGAATTGTCGCACCCCCGCGATACTCTTGACCTATGCGAAACAGCGCGAAGGTCCTGTTCAAGGCCGGCTTGCCGGCGCTCGCTATGATGTTTGTGGGCAGCGGTTCCTCGGCCCGCATGGTTGATCACCACTCGTACCGTAAGCACGTGTTGGAGCCCGCCTATGTGGCGGCTCCGGCCATCCACGCCGAGGGAATGCGCTGGTCGGCGCTGAGTTCGACGTAATTCCTCAGCGCATTTCTGAATTCCTCGAATGGCGCCGTCAATTCACGAGCTCCACGTAATTCGGTTCGCTGGACGCTGCGCCAATTCGGGAAGCGCCACCCGACGCCGACGGCACTGCACGGAGCAGTGGACGGTTCCGCGTAGGATGGCGGCACGGCGGGAGTGGTGTAACGGCAGCCACGCCAGGTTTAGGTCCTGGTGCCCGTAAGGGCGTAGGGGTTCGAATCCCCTCTCCCGCACCCAATCCGGTCACGGCGCCGCCGCGTCAGTCGACGCGGCGGCCGCCAAGCACCTCACGGATGACCGGCGCGAGCGCCCGGAACGCCTGGCCGCGGTGGCTGATCTGATCCTTCTCGGCCGGCGACAGTTCCGCAGTGGTGCGGTCGTAGCCGGTTGGGGTGAAGATCGGGTCGTACCCGAAGCCACCCTCGCCCCTGGGCACCCGGATGAGCGAGCCAGCGAGGCGCCCTTCCACGACGTGCTCGGTGCCGTCGGGGAGGACCAGCGCGGCCGCGCAGACGAATGCGGCGCCCAGCCGCTCGTCCGGGACGTCACCGAGCTGAGCGAGCAGCAGGTCGAGGTTGGCCTGGTCGTCGCCGTGCTTCCCGGACCAGCGCGCCGAGAAGATGCCGGGCATCCCGTTGAGCGCGTCGACGGCGAGACCGGAGTCGTCGGCTACCGTCGGCAGGCCGGTGTACTGGACGCCCTCGCGCGCCTTCAGCAGGGCGTTCTCGGCGAACGTGGCGCCGGTCTCGGGCGCCTCGGGGTAAGGCGGCACGTCGCCGAGGCCGACCAGCTCGATGTCGACGGCCTCGGCGAGGATCCGCTGCAGTTCCGCCAGCTTCTTGGCGTTGCGGGAGGCGAGCAGCACCTTCACGACGCCAGCGCCTCGGCCTGCAGGCGGGTCAGTTCGGCGCAGCCGGCGACGCCCAGGTCGAGGAGCGCGTCGAGGCTGGCGCGATCGAAGGTGGCGCTCTCGCCGGTGCCCTGCACCTCGACGAACTCGCCGGCGGCCGTGCAGACGATGTTCATGTCGACCTCCGCAGCCACGTCCTCCTCGTAACAGAGGTCCAATCGCGGCTCGCCGTCGACGACCCCGACGCTCACCGCCGCTACCGACATCGGCAGCGCCTTGGCGACCGTCGTGGCCAGCGCACCGCGCCCGGCCAGCCAGGCCACGGCGTCGGCGAGCGCCACGTACGCACCGGTGACCGCTGCCGTCCGGGTGCCACCGTCAGCCTGGAGCACGTCGCAGTCCAGCGCGATCGTGTTCTCCCCCAACGCGGCCAGGTCGACCGCGGCCCGCAAGCTCCGGCCGACCAGCCGGCTGATCTCGTGGGTACGGCCGCCGATCCGGCCCTTCACCGACTCGCGCTGGCCACGGGTGTGGGTGGCGCGCGGCAGCATGGCGTACTCGGCGGTCACCCAGCCCAGCCCGCTGCCCTTGCGCCACCGCGGCACGCCCTCGGTGACGCTGGCCGCGCAGAGCACCCGGGTACGGCCGAACTCCACCAGCACCGACCCCTCCGCGTGATCGAGCCAGTTGCGGGTGATGCCGATGGGGCGAAGCGCGCTCGCGGCGCGGTCGTCAGGTCGAGTCATGGATGTGAAGCGTAGTTGAGTACGGCAACGACGGCGGGGGGCGGCGCCGCGTACTCCGCCATGGCCCGTCCAGCCCGTGTACCCGCAACATCCCGGCGACCGCGGCCGGCCAGCCGAACCCCGTGGCGTGGTCGCGCGCGGCGCGGCGCCGGTCGGCCTCCGGGCGCGCCATGACCTCCAGCACGCCGTCCGCGAACCCCTCACCGGAGACGACGGCGCCCGCCGGGCCGACGACCTCCCCCAACGCCCCATCGCCGGCCGCGACCACCGGTGTGCCGCTCGCCAGCGCCTCCAGCGCCGCCAGCCCGAACGTTTCCAGCGGCCCTGGTGCGAGCGCCGCATCGGCGGTGGCCAGCAACCGGGCGACCGTGTCCGGGTCCCGCACGAACCCCAGGAACCGCACCGGCAGCCCCTCGGCCCGGCGTTCCAGCGCGGCGCGGCGCGGACCGTCGCCAGCGATCGCCAGCACCGCTGGGACACCCCGACGGCGCAACGCAGCCAGCGCGTCCACGGACCGCTCGACCCGCTTCTCCGTCGACAGCCGGCCGCAGTGGACGAGCAGCAACTCGCGCTGGCCGGCCAGGCGCGCCCGCAGCGCCGGATCATGGTTGTCCGGCGTGAACCGGGCCAGGTCCACCCCGAGCGGCACGCGCTCCACGTTCGACGCGCCGAGCCGCCGGAACTCCTCGGCGGCGAACGCTGTGGTGCAGACGACGTGGTCGTACGCGCGGGCGGTGGTCGTGTTGAGCCGGTCGGTGAGCATGCGCCGAGGCAGCCAGCGGGGCAGGAACATGTCCACCAGCGCGCCGAGGTTCTCGTGCGACACCATCACGCTCGGCACGCCGCGCGCCTGCGCCCAACCGCCGGTCCAGCGCAGGGTGGACCGGTCGGAGACCTCGATCCGGGCGGGCCGCAACCCGTCGAGCACACGGATGAGCCGGCGCCGGCCGAGGAGGACGCGGTACCCGCCCATCCCGGGGACGACCGGGCCGGGCAGCGTGATCACCCGCCCCTGCTCGGTGATCTCGTCGCTGGCCCGCTCCCCCGGGATCACCAGGACCGGCTCGTGACCGGCGGCGAGGTACCCCTTGCCCAACTCGCGCAGCGCCGTCCGCAGACCGCCTGATCGTGGGCTGACGAAGTTCGCCAGACGCACGATCCGTTGGCCGCTCACGCGGCCTGTGCCCCGGGCGTCGCGGTGACCGCCGCGTAGTGGTCGAGGAGCGCGTCGCCGATCGCGATCCAGGTGCGGTGCTCGACGGCACGGCGGGCCGCGGCACCGAACTCGGCGCGCAGGCCGGGGTCGGCGGCGAGTAGCTCGACGGCCGTCCGCAGGGTGCCGGGGTCGCCAGGGGTGAAGAGGTATCCGGTACGGCCGGGCTGGACGAGGTCGAGCGGACCGCCGGCTGCCGGAGCCACCACGGGCACCCCGGAGGCCATCGCCTCCTGCACACTCTGGCAGAACGTCTCGTGCGCGCCGGTGTGGGTGAAGACGTCAAGGCTGGCGTGGGCGGCAGCGAGCGCGTCGCCGGTGAGCTGGCCGAGGAAGGTCGCCCGGGGCAGCGCCCGCTCGACCGACTTCCGCGCTGGACCGTCGCCGACGATCACCACCTTGGTCCCGGGGAGCCGGGTCACCGGTTCGAGCAGTTCGACGCTCTTCTCCGGCGCGAGGCGGCCGATGTACCCGACGATCAGCTCGCCGTCGGGGGCCAGCGCCCGGCGCAGCGCCTCGTCCCGGCGGCCCGGCTGGAACCGGACGCTGTCGACGCCTCGTGGCCACAGGTGCACGCGCGGGATGCCGTGCTGGCGAAGGTTCTCGGCCGCCGTGCTGGACGGGGCGAGGGTCCGCCCGACGACACCGTGCACCCGCTTGAGCCAGCGCCACGCGGCTGCCCGTCCGACGCCGAGCCGGTAGAAGCCGGCGAACCCGGCGATGTCCGTCTGGTAGACGGCCACCGAGGGGACGCCGATCCGGTCGGCCACGAAGGCGCCGTACGCGGCAAAGGCGAACGGGGACGCGAGGTGCACCACGTCCGGGACGAACCGGCGCAGCGCCACCTCCACCTTGCGGCTGGGCAGGCCGATCCGGAACGTCGGGTACCCAGGCAGCGCCACGGACGGGATCCGGATCACGTCGTCCCCGCCGACGACCGCCGGGGCTGGCGGTTCGGGGGCGATGACCAGTGGCGTGTGGCCACGGTGGCGCAGGTGTTCGACCACCCGCTGCACCGAGTGCGCCACGCCGTTGACGTCGGGCAGGAACGACTCCGTGACGATCGCTACGCGCATGGCCTCCACGGTGCTGGCGCTATGTCGTCAACTCACCACCAGCACGTGACGTAGGGCGGAACATTTGGCTACACATCGGACTTCGGCGCGCCGCCTCCTTTGTTGATGAAGGGCACCTTCATGCGGCCATCGGCCCATGAAGGTGCCCTTCATCAACGGGGCGGCGGGCAATGCACATTGAGTTGATAGGAATACTGTGGTTTACTCGGCGCCATGGTTGCCACCGCTGCTCCGCTGATCCGGCGGCTCCGCGTCGACCTGGTTCGCGTCGCGAGCGCGCTCTGTCCGTCCTGCTGAAACGCCGGCTCATCCCCGTTCAGCAGGAAAGGATCCTCGCGTTGACCTCGCACGCCCTCACCAAGCCCCACCTTCACACGCAGCTCCGCACCGTCGTTGACGGCATCCTCGCCGAGCGCGCGCAGTGGCTGCCGACCGTCCAGTTCGACGCGGCGCAGCGCTGGTACCGGCGCGTTGACACCAGCCATCTCGGCGATGCGCTGGACGTCGAGGCGTGGATCCTCAGCTGGCTGCCCGGGCAGGGCACCGGCCTCCACGACCACGGTGGCGCGTCCGGAGCGTTCGCGGTCGTCACCGGCACGCTGCACGAGCACTCGGCCCGCACCGGCCTCAGCGGTCCGCCGCGCCTGCTCACCTCCAGCCGCACGTCGGGCCAACTCCGCGCGTTCGGCTCGCACCACCTGCACGACGTCGTCAACGTGGGCAGCGAGCCGGCCGTCAGCGTGCACGTCTACTCCCCCACGATCACCACGATGACCCGCTACCGCTGGACCCGCCGCGGCGCGGTCGTCACGGCCGTCGAGCGTGCCGGGGCAGACTGGTGAGGGCGACCACCCGACCGCCGGGCGCGGCGAGCATCGACGAACTCCTCGACGCGGCCCGGCAGCGGCTCGTCCGTGTCACCCCTGAGCAGGCGCACGCCGAGGTGAGCGCCGGTGCGGCGCTACTGGTGGACATCCGTCCGGCCGCGCAGCGGGCCATCGAGGGCGAGTTCGCCGGGTCGCTGGTCATCGAGCGCAACGTGCTGGAGTGGCGCTTCGACCCGGCCAGCGATGCGCGGATCCCGGAAGCCACCGGGTACGACGTCCGGGTCATCGTCGCGTGCTCCGAGGGGTACACCTCCAGCCTCGCGGCGGCGGCGCTTCAGGACCTCGGCCTACATCGGGCCACCGACTTGGGCGGCGGCTTCATGGCCTGGCGGTCCGACGGCCTTCCGACGCGCTGAGTTCCCCGGGCCGAAACCTAGCGCCGGGCCGGCAGGTCGTAGCTGTGGCCGGGTTTCGCCAGTTCGACCGGGCCGTCGAACGCGGCTGTGGCTTCGGCGAGCGTCGCGGCCTCGTCGCCCCACGCGTGCACGAGGTGGGTGAGGACGAGGCGGCGCGCGCCGGCCTTACGGGCGTGCTCGCCGGCCTCGCGCCCGGTGAGGTGCAGGTCGGCCGGGTGCGGTTCGCTGTCCAGATAGGACGCTTCGCAGAGCAGCAGGTCGGCGTCGCGGGCCAGGTTGACCAGCGCCTCGGTGACGCCGGTGTCTGCCGAGTACGCCAGTGAGGCGCCGCCGTGCTCGATCCGGAACCCGAACGTCTCGACCGGGTGGTTCATCCGTTCCGCGACGACCTGGAACGGGCCGATCTCTAGCGCGCCTGACTCCAGCGTGTGGACGTCGTACACGTCGTCCACTGTGGATTTCTGGTAGTCCGGCCCGTAGATCCGGGAGAGCCGCTCGGCGGTGCCGGACGGTCCGTACAGCGGCAGCGTCGGCAGCGGGCCCGACGGGTTGTAGCGGCGTACCACCACGTAGCTGCACGCGTCGAGCATGTGGTCGCAGTGCAGGTGGCTGAGGAGGATCGCGTCGACGCCGTCGATGCCCGGGTAACGCTGGAGCGCGCCGAGCGAGCCCGTGCCGAAGTCGACGAGGAGGCGGAAGCCGTCCGCCTCGACCAGGTACGCGGAGCATGGCGAGTCGGGGCCCGGGAAGCTGCCGGCGCAGCCGAGCACGGTGAGCCTCATGTGGCCACGCCCGCAGGGTTCACGGTGGCGAACGCGCCGGTGTGCTCAGCGTTGAGCTGCGGTCCGAGGAAGCGCCGGCCCAGCCGTGCGAACGGCTCGGCGTCACCTGTGGCAAGGAAGCGGTGTCGTGGCGGCGGGGCATCGTCAGGCCGGAGCAGATCACGCTGGGTGAGCACCCGGTAGACGTCCTTCGCGGTCTCATCCGCGCTCGACACCAGCGTCACACCATCTCCCATCGCCAGGCCGATCACCCCGGTAAGCAGCGGATAGTGCGTGCAGCCCAGGACGAGCGTGTCGACCTCGGCACGTTGCAGCGGCTCCAGG
>Ga0184623_10000097_pt1 | contig 33726 bp, 31 predicted proteins | sample PLM1_100_b1_FD_133138 | JGI IMG/M metagenome (GOLD analysis project Ga0184623, IMG submission 133138) | Groundwater sediment microbial communities from an aquifer in East River, Colorado, USA - PLM1_100_b1 | ecosystem: Environmental > Terrestrial > Soil > Riparian zone | place: USA: East River... | reverse complement strand
TATTCATATTAAAGACGTATCACTAGATTTGAATGAAAACTATGATGTAATATTTGTAGGATGGATGGATCCTGGAGTTGATTTTAGAAAAGCAGTAGCTAACTGTACTGATTGTATTATTACAACTCTTGATCAGGGTATTAGCCTAGGAGCAGAATTTGAGGAGTTTGGATTTCGTAGGATAGCTTGGTGGAGAACTCCGTCTTGGATAGATGTAAATTATCAAATTATGAATAAATATTATACTAAGATGTCAAATGAAATATATGATTACCTGTTTGATTTACGTGGAGCCCATAACTTATGGTATGTCTATACTAAGAATTTAGAATATATCGATCAAATTACGAATGCACTAAATCATTGCCAACAACAAGGAGTAACTAAATATGATTTTGAAGGGATAATGGATGAATGTGGATTTGAATATGTTGAAAACTCACAATTTTCAAAAAAAGAGAATGATACTAATCTATTTTCTTTATGGAAAATTGAATATGATTAAAATAATATGTAGATAAAAATAATATCGTTTCTTTCTCTTCAGATCATATAATTAGGTTATAATAATATTCTAAGAGTGATTGTTACCATTTTTTCTTTTCCATATTTCGAATATGATAAAAGAGATATTGTTGTGCATAACCACCATATTTGCCAAAATGGTTTCTCACTATTTGTGACAAAATTGAATATTGCTTATAGCTAAGTTTTTTATTTGGATTCATAAAAGTCACTTTTCTATTGTCAAATAATCTTTTGTAGTACATGAATATTGCGCGACCCATCCATACATCAATTGGAAATGCTTCGGTCTTTTCTAGAGAAAATAACAATATACAATCAGCTATTTTATTTCCAATTCCATAAATACTAGTTAGTATTTTTCTAGCATCATCATATTTACAATGATATAATTCATCAATTGTTAAAGCTCCTGTGACAATTTTTTCTGCAATAGATTTAATAGTCTTTGCCCTATATCCGACGCTACAAGAACATAATTCGTTGATAGACGCGTCATATAGATTTTTGATTCGTGGGAAGGTGAAGAATATTTTATTATCAATCTCCTTTTTAGTACCAAATTTCATGGATAAATTTTTTAGCATGGCACGAATCATTGATATGTTTGTGTTACTTGAACAAGCAAAAGAAATCATACATTGATGAGGATCTTGACGTATCAAGCGTAACCCAGTATATTTTTTTAATAGTTTAGATAGAATAATATCGTCAGAAAAGTTCGAAAAAATACTTTGAATATTATCATCTAATCGAAAAATGAAATGTTCCCAATTATCGAACTTTGGAGTCGAGTAAAATTCTATTTTATTGTCTAAGATTGAAAATTTTAAAATATAATTTCCATAAGTGCCATACCATGAATTTTTATATTTTTCCCATAAAAACATCTGTCCACTATTGATACTAATTTCAGGATTAAATTTAGAATCTAAATTTAGCATGTATTTATGTTATTCAACAATATTTTTACTTGTCTTTAGTAATCCTTTTGTTTTTTCTAAATCCGTTTCCAAAGCTTCAATTATTTTAGGGATTTCTTTTATAGAACAATCCAAACATATACATTGTAACGAAAGGGGATATGTAAAATATTTTTCCTGCAATATAATATCTTTTTTACATGCTATGCATTTTTTCAACTTATATGGATCAGTATTTTTTATTATCATTCAAAAATCATTCCAGTATAGAATAATAATATATTAAAACCTATATTATTTACGTCATTGCCTTATTGGTTGGCTTGATTACCATAATTACTCTCTAATGCGACCTCTAATTGTTTAAAATATTTATTTGTAATTATATCACCATTGTCACCAATTGAAATTAAATTAAAATTTGGAGTTTGTTGCGAAACATAGTCCCATTTCCAGTACGCTAATCCCCAAATACCAATATCCTTAAAAGTTTTAACAAACAGATTAGCCTGCTGTTGATCTATATCACTTTCAAAAGGATTTATCTGAAAAACAGTTGCTCCCTCTTCATTGATATTTTTTTCTCTTAGTACGTTGTTCCATTCGCCTACATATATTGGTACACCTGTGATATTTGAGGCCCTAAGAAAAGTATTCAATCTATCTTGCTGATATGAGCCTGTTGGCAATCCGTATATACTTATTTTAAAAACTATGTTGGTACTATTTTGTGGCTTCATTTTAGCGACGTTTTCTGGTATCAGACCAATAGGACTCTTTAGATCAACTGGAATATTCATACTGTAAACAAGTATTTTGTTCGTAAACTTTCTTAATTCATTAACCATAAATGTATTGTACTTGCCTATTTTTTCCCATTGATCGGAGTTGTGGACCTGCGGTTCACTAAGGATTTCATAACCTAAAGTACTTTGATGACTATCTACAGTATCTACTATTTTCTTCAAGAACTCAGCTTGTAGGGTCCATCCATCAGTACCATTCGTATCGACTACTGCCCGATTCCACCAATCTGTCCACCATACTTTAGCGGGTGTATATTTAGGTCCACCACCATTTCCAGGAGGATAAGAAGGATTATTTTGAAATAGATCTGAAGGAAAACCCGTTCCTCTTTGTGGATTAAACCATGAAGAGGTATGAAATTGATGGTTATCATAAAGTACATTAATATTATATTTATCTGCAGCTTGTGCTACAGATTGCAGTTCAAGCATAAAATTTGTAGGATCTTTTTCATAGGCTTCCCAATAAAATACAAACCGCACATGATTCATACCTGCTTGCGAAATTAGTTTAAAACTATCATCAAAAAAGTCCGCTGGCATAACACTTCCTATAATCCTACTCTCTGGCATACTTGTATAGTATCCTTTCATATTAACACCAAAAAATATTTGATTTGTGTCCAAACCATATACATAAAGTACAAATGAATTAGATAACAATAAGCTGAAAATTACAGCCAGTAAAACTAGTCTAGAGCTGACATGACGTCTTGTTATACTAATAGTTTGCATTTAGTTTAGGATAAATATTAACATTATAAATTAGTTTTCCAGCAGCATTCCGTTGTATTAAATCTAGTCAGTGAGATTAGACACTTTGATTGATCTTAATTAACTTCTATAATCTCTCCGTTATCTGGAGCTTTTGCATCAAATCCATACTTCTCTTTGATTTCACTGGCAAATTTTATACATGACTCATCATCTCCATGAACTGTAAGAACTTTCAGATTGCCTTTGATTTTCTTAATTATATCAAACAATTCAGTTCTGCTACTGTGTCCAGAAAATTCAAAATGACTTACATCTGCAAGACTTTTTCTTGTTTTTCCATTATATGATACAAGTCCTTTCTCAAGTAGAAGGCGACCTGGAGTATCTTTACCTTGGTATGACACTAAAGCTATACCGTTATTAGGATTTTTTGATATTTCTTGCAAATAGAAGATTGCTGTACCGCCTACAAGCATTCCTGCAGGAGAGATTATTATTCCTGGTTCTTTTACTAGTTGTTTTCTTCTGTGCCATCCTTGGACCCATTCTATTTCTGATATAATTTTTTTAAATACTTTCGGATCTCTTAAAAATGATGGATTTTTTAACATTATTTCATTGGCTTTTAATGCCATCCCATCCATAGCTATCTTATATTTAAAATTACAAGTCTTCAAAACATATGCAATCTCTTGTGCTCTTTCAACTGAAAAAGCTGGTATGAAAAGAGTTCCTCCTCTTTCTACAACATCATAAGCAAATTCAACAAGATTTTTTTCTGATTCCTCCCTTGGAGTCTGTTCTGTTTGAGAATAGGTACTCTCAATAATTAAGATATCGATTTCAGGTAAATTTAGGTCCGCAGATCTCAGTAGTTTTGAACCTCTAATGTTTATATCTCCAGTATAAAAAATCCGTTTGCCTTCACTTTCTACAAGTATTGAGGAGCCACCTATTATATGCCCAGATTCATAAAGCGTAACTTGCATATTATTAATCAAATGTCTTTCCTTATACTGTAAGGTTTTTGAATGATTCATCATATTATTCAAATCTGCATATTCAAATGGCAAATAAAATCCAGATATTTTGATCATATCTTCAATAAGAAGATTGGTAAGATCGAAAGTTGGATTTGTTCCTAAGACTGAGATATTGGAATTGGATAAAAAAAGTGATGGAATAAATCCTGAATGATCCAGATGAGCGTGGGTAATAACAACTGTATTGATATCTTTTGGTCTAACATGGATCGGAAAGAATGGTTCTTTTTTTAAAAGCACACCATAGTCTAACAAAATATTAGTATTGTCTGATGTTACCGTAAACCCTGAACGTCCAACTTCTTTACCGGAACCTAAAATAGTTATTTTCATTTTAATAATCATTTGTTTATACAGACAGGTTTTAAGTCTTTCATTTTTCTGTTAGCTATTAATAGCAAATAAAAACGACAGAATAAAATTAGAGTAATTATAATTTTAAAAGTTGTCAAGAATCGTCATTACCGGTAATCCGGGAGTAGGAAAACGTACAATCAGTAATATGTTGGCAAAAAGGCTAGGATTTAAAATAATCAATCTAAATGAATTTGTAATAAAAAATAAGGTTGTATTCACAGATAAGGAATTAGGAGTTTATGATATCTATACAAAAAAAGCATCAATGATGCTCAGAAGGGAAATAAAAAGATATAATGATGTTATTATTACAGGACATCTTGCTCCATATCTAATAATCCCTAGTCAGGCTGATCTGGTTGTGGTTTTGCGACGTTCACCTGAATATCTTTTACAAACATTTAAAGAAAGAAATTACACAATTATGAAAATTAGGGAAAATATAACAAGTGAAATTCTCGGTATATCCTTATATGATAGTATAAAAAAATTTGGGGAGCAAAAGATCGTTGAATTTGATACTACAACAACTTCTAGTAAAGAAATTATCAAGCGTTTGATCGAAGCTTTGAGTGATGATTCTAAAAGGAGAATTGGAAACATAGATTGGATGCCTACATTAAAACATCAGCAGGAATTATTGAAATTAGTATCATATTAGCTGTATCATACATTAATTTCGTTTTATTAATTTCAACCGTTTTAGGTCAAAATCTAACAGGATTTAAATAATAAGCAAATGAGAAAAAATATCATGCGGTTTTCATGATGAACAGAGTAAGAATTGGTGTTGATGTTGGAGGGACATTTACTAAATCAGTAGCAATAGACATGAATAATGGTAAGATAATCGGAAAGGTTACGGTCCCAACTTCACATTTTTCAGAAGAGGGAGTATCAACTGGAATTATAGAATCACTAATGAAACTAATACACAAGGAGAGTATTAAAGAATCAAATATTGAACTAATATCTCATAGTACAACACAAGCTGTTAATGCGCTATTAGAGGGGGACACGACAAAGGTAGGAATAATTGGTATGGGAGTAAGTTTGGAAAAAAGTGATATTGTCAAAAGAACAAACATAGGTAACGTTGAACTAGCGCCAAATAAATATTTGAAAACATGTTATAGATTTTTGGATACTTCAAAATTTTTGGATAAACATGAAATTTATCAAATAATAAATGAACTGAAGGAAGAGGGAGCAAAAGTCCTCATAGTTAGTGAAGCATATGGTGTTGATGATCCGAGTAATGAATTATATGTTATGGAAAAATCAGACCTCCCTGCAACTGCAGGACATGAATTAACGGGAATATATGGTCTCGAAATAAGAACTCTAACCGCCGCAATAAACGCCAGTATATTACTTAAGGCTATTAACACAGCAAAATATGTTGAACTGGCGGTACGTCAACAAAAAATCTCTGCTCCACTTACGATAATGAAGGGTGACGGAGGTGTGACTGATATGAATACATTTAAAACTAAACCAATTTTGACTGTTTTATCAGGACCTGCAGCAAGTGTCGCGGGAGCGTTGCTACATTTAAGAATACTTAATGGAATTTTCATAGAAGTTGGAGGTACTTCAACAAATATTTGTGTTATAAAAAATGGTAAACCTGAAGTAAAATATGTTACAATAATGAATCATCCAACATGTATAAAATCGTTAGATGTAAGAGTAGTCGGAATTGCTGGTGGTTCGCTTGCAAGGTGGTCTGGTAAAAAGATAACTGATGTGGGACCAAGATCTGCGCATATTTCCGGTTTAAGATATTCATGTTTTGCTGAACCTCAAGAATTGGAAGGCGGACAAATAATAACATTTATGCCCAAAGAAGGAGATCCGATTGATTATATAGGATTAGAAGTTGGCGCTGGTAAAAGGTTTGCAATAACTACTACATGTGCTGCAAATGCACTAGGGCTTATTCCTGATAATGATTATGCAAAAGGTGATCAAAAATCTGCGCAACTAGCGTTATCAATTTTGGCACAGAGACTAGGAATGGATATGGAGGATGTCGCTAACAAAATTCTTGATATTTCATCTAAAAAAATACAGCAGACAATCAGAACTTTAATAAAAGAATACAGATTAAAAGATGAAAAATTTGTGTTAATAGGTGGAGGAGGAGCTGCCTCCGTGCTTGTTCCATTGATTGCAAAGAAATTGAATACTGAATATAGAATTGCTGACAATTCAGAAGTTATCTCATCTATTGGTGTTTGTACGGCATCAATACGAGAGGAAAGGGAAAAAATCATAAATAATCCTAATCCGAATGACATATCACTTTTTATTCAGGAAGTTGAAAAAATTGCGATTTCTAAGGGAGCACTTCCTGAATCGATTTCTACTCAATCTGAATATATAAATGAAAAATCTCTTCTGCGTGTTACTGCTTATGGTAATATGAAGTTGGATGTTGGTGCTAATGATACAAAAGAAATTGATGATGAGGAAGCAGAAGTATTAGCGTGTGAGTTATTTGGTATCAATGAAGGCGTACATAGAATCTTTGATATGAAAGATTATTACATATTTGCATGTGAAATACATAAAAAGAAACTATTTTTAAAATCAAAAAAGCAATCTGTTTTAGTGCTTGATAAATATGGTCATGTTAGAATATCTATTGAAAATGCAGATATATACAGTGGTAGTCCTCAAGCGATGAAAGAAAAAATCCAATCGTTGATTAAAGACCATGGGCTTTCTAAAAATGAACTCGCTCCGCAAATCCATATTGTTGATGGAAAAAGAATATTAGATTTTTCTAGTTTATCGTCTACAGCACATGTCTTAAAAGCAGTAACTGAAGAGCTGGATAAAACTGTCAACAATCAAGTGACAATAATTATAAAGGTATAAGTTCTTATTTAAAAACTAGTTGTTATTGATTTAAAAAATAATTCGATATTACGCTGCTTAAATCAACTTTGGCAAATTCATTGGGTATTGAATTTGTAGATATTATTTCCTTGATTCCTGCTTTAAGTAATTTTTCTTTAGCGTCATCGAGTAAAAGTGCGTGAGTGCATATAACATACACCTCACCAATGTTGTTTTTTTTCAATATTTCAGTCGCTTTTATAATACTAGTACCAGTACTTATCATATCATCCACAATAAGAGCATCTCTTTTTTTTAGTGGCTGTTGTTCACTAAAAGATATTGATATATCTCCAGTGAACCTATCTCGTGTTTTAATTAATGAAAGCATATTTGCCTCGATTATTCCTGCAAATTTTTTAGCTCTTTCTATTCCCCCTTCATCAGGAGAAACAACGATAGGATCGTTTAACTTGATATTTTTTTTGATATAATTGGCCAGAAATGGAATAGCTGTGAGATCTATTGTTGCAAAAGAGTAATTAAGTCTGTTTGGATTATGGGCGTCAATAGTTATCAATTTTGTAGTTCCTAGTGATGCTAGAATTTCTCCAACTAAATTGATGGTTACTATCTCTCCATCAACAAATACCTTATCCTGTCTTGTATATGCTAAGTATGGACTTACTATACAAATATCACTTGCGCCATCTTTTTTACATTTATAGACAATCATGAATAATTGCATCAAATGCTGATCTGTTGGAGGATATGTAGAATGTATGATTATGCAGTTCTTTTTGGCAACTTTATCTAGTCTAATTTTACTTTCTCCATCGGCAAAAATACGTAATTCAGTATTCTTGTATTCTGCATGTAAATCTAATGAAATCTTTTTTGCAAGAGAAGAATTTCGGTTATCTGAAATTATAACAATATTATTTTTTTGCAATGTAAGAATATGGAAATATTTTTCAACAACTATTTAAAAGTATTAAATTAGCTGGATAGTTTAGTTATTCTGTATATGGAATGTAAAATGTTTTCATATCTTCTGCCAAGTCTACATCATTATGAATAGTTCTTGCTTCATCTAAGAGAATTGTTGGATCATTATATCTTGAACTGAAATGTGTGAGTATTAGCTTACCAGAATTTGATTCTTTGGCCAGTAGAGCAGCTTCGGCAGATGTAGAATGAAATGTCTCGATTGCCTTCTTTTGGTAATCGTGAATGTATGTTGACTCGAAAATTAGGATATCACATGAATCGAAAAAATTCCTTAGTTTTAAGGAGGGTCTCGTATCTCCAGATATACCTATTTTTCGACCTTTTCTCTTGGGTCCAACTATTTCATTTGATTTTATTAATTTACCACCAACAATTACATCTTCACCATTTTGCAGTCTACGATATAAGTTTCCCTTAGGAATGCATAGTTCTATAGCTTTTTCAATATTGAATATGCCTGGTCTTGGATGCTCTTTGATATAATAAGAATATGCAGGTACTGAATGGTCAGCTCTACAACAGCTTATTTGATAGTCATCTTCATCTGCTATAATACCTTCCTTATCAATTACATGAATAATGATTTCAAATGACAATCCGATATTGATAATACGAAAATTTTCGTTGATAAATTCTCTCAATCTTGATTCTCCATAAATATCAATTTTTTTTGTGCGGCCTAAAAGAGACATGGTTTGAAAAAATCCTAAAAGTCCTAAACAATGATCAATATGTAAATGAGTTATGAATACTTTCATTTTCTTATTTATCCCTAGTTTGGCTTGAAGAAAGTTTTTTTGCATTCCTTCACCCACATCAAATATTAACAATTCACCTGCTCTCTTAACAACAATTGAAGATAAACCCCTTTTTTGGGTTGGAATGGCTGCTGATGTTCCAAGAAAAACAATCTTCATGTCCGCCATAAATAATACATCAATAAGTAAGTTGGTAAATTATAAGGGTTTGTTTGGACAGTAACACGATAAAAGAATCTTAATAATTTACATGCATTTCGTAATGCAATTTGTAATAGTGCCAATAAGCTCTAAGAACTTGTGAAATATGTATATTGATTTTAGTAAACTGTTAAGTATTGAAAACGATTGTTAGTCTGAGAATTTAGCTCATTGTTTTGAAAAAATCTTTCAAGAGTTGTTTTTGGTTTTGAGATAAAACATCATATGATTCGATAAATTCTCTTTCTATACATATCTGTTCTTTTATAACGGAACGAAATTTATCAATAGTTATGGGAGTGATGGTATCTATTTCACCAGTGCTGTAAGCATAGATATATGCAGTAATAATTTTTATTACAAAAGATGGTATTGTATTTAATAGCAGTAAAATACTTTTTTTCATTACGTCATTACTAGATGCACTCACATTCATATTATTGAAGTAAGATTCAAGGATTTTTATTCTGCTATTTCCTAATTCTTCAATGGATGATGCAGCGAGAATGCCAGTTTCTGTTAATTCGTAGAATGGAACTCCCTCTAATTGAAGTGCCTTTGGTCCGCGTCTTAATGGGAGACGTCCTCCTTCCTTCACTACTCCTGAAGGTATTAAAACTTCATCGAGATCTTTGAATATACCAGAGTAAATGTTTTGCCATAATATACCATTATTCTTTGCTATTGCATGAGCAATTGATGTTCGTGTTCTTAGTTCAGGATTTTTTTCCAAAGCTAAGTGAATCATAATACCTCTTTGTCTTTTGGCTTCACCTGTAAACTTATTTTTCTTTGTTTTAAAGGTATCAAAGATAGCAATGTGGGCCTTTTTCTGTTTCAAACATTTTCACCGATTTATTATCAACATAATTTTTACTTATTATTATAGTCTTTAATATTCTAATTGTAATAACAAATTATTTGGTAAATTAGTAATGGATTGATTGAAAGTACTAAATGAAATCAATAATTGTATGCTGATCTTTTACGCTTTGCTTAAAAAGTAGATTTAACTCTGTCTGTAATGTGCTTATCCTGCTCGTTAGATAATCATTAATTTTAAATTCTGAGCAAATATTTAATGCAGTTTGTACATATTTTTCAACCGACCCGCGTGTAACAGTTTGTAATAATTCATTATTACATTCTAGGCATCGACCGACAAGGGGCATTCTTCTGTATTTTTGTCCACATTTGGTACACCTAAAGGATTGTGAAGAATATGCCCTTAAATTTCCCATAATATCAGGTAAAATGTGGGTCGTTAGTACCATGGACATTACTTCGTCTGCATCAACTGCATTAATTAGCTTAGCAGTACTTATTTGCATTTTTAGTTTTTCTTCCATTGTACTCAATGTTGAATACAAACTATGTGATTCGTCTAGCATAATATTGTCGGTTGTATGAGTGAATTTATAATCAAAGAATTGATTTGTATGTCCTAGTCTTTTCTTGACAAGATCAATGTTGTCGATTACATTGGTTGTTTTTTCCATATTCCAAGAAGATCTATAGAAATCCAATGGGTATGTATTATCGATATCTATATTGTGGGCTTGCCTTTGGACTTCATGTGGAAATACTAAAGGTTGAATAAGTAACGGTGCATCCATTAGGCCACCAATCCTATCAGGTAGGTATTCCCTTGAAAAATTCAGAAAGATATCCATCAGCAACATTACAGAATCTGCATCACCATCACAATCTCTTCGTTTTGCAGAATGCCAAATGGGTGAACCAAGACAAACTTGGGAATTCACAAATCCGATAACTCTACCAATTATACCAACGGATGTATGGGGTGCCAAACCAACGATCAAATGTCCAATCAAGTCGTCTATGGAGCTAATTTTGTAAAATGCATCCAGTCCATAGAATCTTGTCAGTTCTTCATCTACATACTGAGCAACTCTTAAAAGATGTTCTGCAGCATGAAGTGGTATTATTATATCTTGTAGGAATAATTCTACTAATTGTTCTGGTGATTCTAAATCCTTACCGCTATAATCTTTAAGATATCCAAGTTCTCTTAATTTTGTGATATTTGTCGTAATCCATTTGGGTTTAAAATGGGTTAATGGTTCATTTGTAGCGTCAAAACGTATGGTCCCATCCTTAAATGTATACAAGTTGTTTTTTTGCCTTAAGATTCCTTTTTCTAATGGTTCTGCACATCGATTTTTACCCATTAGGGATTTAACCCCTTTTAGTGGTTCAACTGGTTGTATGTCAAGAAATTTCTTTGCTTTTTCAATAGCAATCTTAAGCGGATAGCTAGTTGGTGAATGTGTTTTTAAACGGTTTCTGCAGACAGGGCAAATACCGTTTGGTTCTTCATTATTAACTTCATATTTACAGGTTGAGCACATCATATGAATTGGGGTATCAGAATGACAGTCTTGACAGGAAATGGCTATGGATGGTGATTTACAATTGTTACAAAATCTGTTCGCAATTTCAATATAAAGTGGTTTTTGCATCGCTTTCAAAATATCTCTGGTAGGACCACCGTTTGTTCCTATTGGGAATAAAACATGAACAGGAGGTTTCATTTTTCTATCTGCAGCTTTTTCTGGACGTCCAACACGAACTGCAATTGAAGAAGAGAATTTTTCTTTTATAGTAACTTTTAGTAATTTAGAAATAGAATCTAAAATATGTGTTTTAACATAATTTGGATCACTGTCTGAGGGAATAGTTGATTTTAAGAATATTTTATCGAGTTTGGTTTCGTATTCAATGCACTTGGTTATCAATTCGGTTAATATGTATAGATGATTAGGATCATCTATCCTTATTTTGCTGTCGTCAAGACAAAGTGAATGTATTATGCCAAGTTTTTCAAAAATGTTTTTTACATCTAAGTCATTAGTAAAATACTTTTTTTCATTAGTATTTTTTATTATCTCTCTATTTTCTAGTAATTTGGTAATTAGAATAATAAATTCATTTAATGTTAAAGCACTCCAATAAAAAACATATCCAGGATAAAGAGGTATATCAAAGGATTGACTAATTTTGAATGCTTCAATAACGGATGGTTTTTTTTCCAATGGATGTTGTATTAACTCGATTAATCTTTTATTCTCAAAAATTTTCGAGAATGAATCAGGGTGTGTGTTAGTTAGTTTATTTTCTAGTTCTAGAGCCCATATTTCTTCAACATATGATGATGGGAGTAATTGGCTATTATTTTCAAGAAAGTCACCATAACTTATTAGAATATCTCCTAGATAGAGAATTTTTGTGATCTTACTGGCAATGGATTTTGCTTGACTTAGCGTTTCTATTTTCATAACACTTCCATCATTTAACTTTACAATAGGTGGTTCGATGCTATCTACTAGAGCGATGGTAGAGGCTTTCCCTGGTGCATCAATTTTTATTTGCGTACCCACAGCGATTGCATAATTTAATAATATTGGAATGGTTGGATGAATTCCAATTGTAGCAAATCCTGTGTTGCAGCTTCTCCCATACCGCAATCTAAAACCACCTATTTTTTTTTGCATCGAAAGCACAGGTCTTCCGGTAATGACTTCAGTCATCCTATGGGATACGGTATCATCTTCTGGAGTTTGAATTGCTCCTTCAAGATTTTTGAGCCAGTCCCAGCCTTCTATTTTTAGCGTCTCAACTATCTTCAGTAATTTTCTGCTTCGGCCTATCAAACCATCATTCATTACTCTTAGTGCACCACCACGAACTCTATTAGTAGAAACTCTTTGCAGATTACGGTGACCCACTACTTCTACAGGGTCCGTGTCAATACCATCAATTTCAACAGGAAGACTACTTATGCAAGTAATGACATCTTTATCCGAAACCTTAAACTGGAAATTACCTACCTCTCTTTCATAAATCCTTAATTCTTCAACATATCTACTAATTTCATCATCATATGAATTTGCTATGTACCTATCTAATCCAATAATCTTTCTGACATGATCAGCGATTAGCATTGTTACGGCAGCTTCGGTTCCTCCTGCAGATCTTATTGGACCAGCAAAGGAAACTGACAGATATTGCGACTTGTTGGCGTTTGTTTTTATTTTAACATCATAAATTCCTTGCAATGGTGCTACAGTTACCCCTTCTGTTACGACAGAAAGTCCAACTCTTACTGCGTTGCTTAGTTTTTCCTCAATAGTTTTTCCTCCACATTTACCCAATACAATTTCTTCCGCTATCTTTAATGCTGTTAGTTCTTTCCCTAATTTTGGAAGAAGTGTTCTTAATCTACTAGAAATATCGATTTCGTGTATCTTTGCTATCCTGTCGGGTAAGTCATAACCAATCTGTGACTCAACTTTTTCGGAAATATCAAGACCTTGTTTTTTAGCTGTTTGTGCAATAGATATGGTATCTTCAATATATTTTGAAATTTTTTGGTGATACTCAATATAATAGGAAGGAATTTGGACATCTTTGTTTTCTTTAATATGATTATTCAATTTCTTATTGCTTTCATAATATTGACAAATTCTGACTCCCAGTCTTTCTCTCTTTCAATCATAGTACCTATCACTATAATGTCAGCGCCTGCATTAGATATTTTTTTGGCAGTCTCGGCAGAATTAATTCCACCACCAACGATTAAAATTCCCTTATAGAATTTTTTTACATTGCTTATCATCTCTGGTGATATATTTTGTGATGCGCCGGATCCGGCTTCAAGATATAAAAATCGCATACCCATGTATAGTGCGGCTAGAGCGTACATTACTGCAATATTTGATTTGTTGAAAGGTATGGATTTAGCTTGACCTATGAACCATGCCGTGGATCCATCACCAATGATAAGGTAGCCAGTTGGAATAGCTTCTAGATTATATTTATTGATGACTAATGCTCCTTGTGCTTGGGCGCCTGTTATATAATAAGGATTTTCAGAGTTAAGCAATGAGCTGAACAAAATTGCATCTGCACCGGGTGATATTCCTGTGATATTTCCTGGAAATAATATAATTGGAATACGAATATTGTTTTTTAATTGTGTCACAAAATTTGATAATTCAATTTGATCTGATATTGATGAGCCACCGACTAATATTGCTGAAGCACCAAACTTTTCTAATTTTTTTGCCAGATCTATAGTCTTAAATGAGTTTTCAGAGTCTATAAGGGGAAAGCACAAGGTCTTTTGTTTCTTGATTTCATTCAGAATATATTTTTCGGTGTTTCGTATTTCCATCATTTCTCAAAGCAGGTACTTGTATAATAATAATCTCATCAGAGAATTTAGACAACTATTGAATACCTATTTCAATAGAATAAGTTAATTAAAATATGGTACTATACAAATTTGTATAGTAAAATGGAAAATAACGATTTGAATTATACAGTGTTTTTGAACCATTTTATTGTAAATTCTATATTTACAGAGAAGCAAATATCAATTATTTATAATAAGATGTCAAAAGGAAAACCTAATCAAAATATGACTTCTGGTGCATATTATCGACAATTAGGGCAATGTCGGACCAAGATAAGGAAAGCGCTTTATACATTATTGTTATTACGACTGCTTAATGTTGTTGATACAGAAACATTTTCGACACTGGATCAATTAAATAATCAGTCGAATGTGATTTTGAAAAAACAAAGTGATGAAATTGATGTTGCTAGTTTAAATAATGTGATTTTTTTGATTGATAATGTGATTAGGAAGCTGGTATTGATATAGAAAAATTTTATAAACATGCATATGTAAATCACATGATATCACATGAACATATTTGACTTTAATTTAGGATATTCATTCTTCGATGTTTTGATCTCAATCATGTTTTTTGTGATATCCTTTGTTGTTTTTGTTCATTTCGGCTATTTCAAAGATACGAAAGAACGGGATAAAGAGAATTATAAGATTAAGGATATGTTAATTGAGGGATATTTTCACAAGTTTGATGAATATAACAATATTATTTCGGATTTACGAACAAAAATAGACCTGATTGAATTAAAAATTGGTCAAAAAGTGGAAAACATCTATGATCAAAACAAAGTTGCTAGTAGTGATATCGTTAATAACGAATCACAGAGAAGTGCATCACATGTTGTAAGTCCTATGACAAAGAATGTGATTATCACGGAGAAGAAGGATGATGTCGAAGGTGGTGATTTTGGTTTGCGTTTGAATACCACAGATTCGATACTTAAAATATTAGAGGTGCCCTTGACGTCGAGAGAAATTCAGAGAAGAATTAAAAAATCACGTGAACACACATCTCGGTTGCTAAAAAAATTATATTCAGAAAATATTGTGATGAGGGATGAGAATACCAGACCTTTCAAATATAAAATCACAAATGAAGGTCGTAAACTGTTGGAACAGACAACAAGGTCGACTGGTTAGATTTCTCATAAATTTGTTTATCGTAATTTAGATTCTCTTTAATCAAAGCATACACCCACTGTTTACCATTTTTTGATCTGCTAAGTTGTTTTCTTATGTAAAATCGAGATAAATAGATAGAAATAACACTTAATTGGATGGATTCGTAATAGAGATCTTTATAGATTCTTAATAAATCAGAAGAGGTAAATGTGTGATATCTAAAGTTCTCAGTTATTATATTCCACAATTTTGAACCTAATTTCATGTCACTTTCTTTATGTTCAAAAATATTATCCATCGAGTTTTTTTCAAACATTTGTACAAATTCGATTACATTCATTATTTTTTCTTTTGATAAATTACCTTGTAAAGATAAGTTATATTTTTCTCCATTTTCGTCCTCCAATTCTATTTTAATTCTTTTTCTTCCTAATGACAGGTGGGGATTTGAAATCACATAACACTTAACAATTAAAGTGATTAACAAGTTAACAAATAGCTTAGCTTTTGTTAACTAATCATGATGCGTGAATTTGACGGGCCTTTTTTAGTCGTAGTTATCAATTTCATAATGAGCGACTATAATTTTTTTCCACTGGAAATAAAGGGGTCATTTTAATTTCTTAACAGTGTTGATATGTGTTAACTAGCCTCCAATGGAAACAGAGGGGTCATTTTAAAGATTTTTTATTGTTTTAAATTAACACTATTAAACAATAGAAAAAAGCTTCCACCCCTATATTTCTCATTGAGTTTGTTTTTAACTCTCAAAAACTATAAAGTATTAAAATTAACAAATAAATAAAAGAAAATTGATTTAGGAGTTTTTATTTTATATATATATCCCATTTACTAATTGAATTTATTATATTGAGATACAGGAGAAAAAGAGGGGTGCCAGAGGTGTTTGTAATTGGATGATGACATCTTAAATACCATTTTTGATAGTGCGATAAAAAATAAAAATATTATAAAACATAGACAGGTGTTAACTATCGACTATGTACCAGATAAGTTACTGTTTAGGACTAAAGAAAGTACTGCAATCGCACAATCATTATCAGTTATATTAAAAAAAGGCCGTCCATCTAATTTGTTGATTTTTGGAAAACCAGGAACAGGAAAGACAGCTGTTGTAAAAAACGTTATCGAGCATTTATACAATAAAACCAATCAACTTGACATAAATCTCAGAGTTCCTTTCATTAATGCAAAGAATTCAAACACCCCATACAAAATTCTTTATGAAATTGCAGAATTACTTGGTATTAATAAAGAAGAAAGGAAAATGCAAGTTTATTTTACTGGCCTATCGATGAGCGAAGCTACTGATAGAATTCTTGATTTCATAAAACGCAAATCCATCAAAGTTGTGCTTGTTATAGATGAAATAGACTCGCTTGTTAATAGAAAAGGTGACGATATTCTATATAACTTTACAAGAGCTAATGAAAGAATTCCATCAGATCAATTCATTAGTTTGATTGGTATTTCAAACAGTTTAACATTTAAGGATAAACTAGATCCAAGAGTAAAAAGCAGTTTAAGCGAAGAAGAGCTTGTGTTTAATCCATACACCGTTGAACAATTAAAACAAATTCTAATTGACAGATGCAAACTTGCTTTTTATGATAATGTTATTCCTATGGGAGTAATCAATCTGTGTGCTGCAATTGCAGGAAGAGAAACTGGCGATGCTCGAAAGGCGATAGACCTTTTAAGAGTTGCAGCAGAAATTGCGGAAAGATCAATGACAATGAAGATAACTGAAGATCACATAAGAAGCGCCCAACAAAAGATCGATAGTGATACTAATTTTGAAATTTTGAGCAATTCTACTCTACATACAAAATTAGTCATTCTTTCAATAATTAAATCTAAAAATGGTAGTACAGGAGAAATCTATACTATCTATCAATATTTTTGCTCAAAACTTGAGCAAGAACCTCTAACACAAAGAAGAATGACACAAATAGTAGGAGAACTAGATCAACTAGGATTAATCACAACCAATATAGTCAACCAAGGCCGCTATGGTAGAACACAACGAATAAAACTGCATATTCATATTACATCTGTAAAAGAAGCCATTAGAAACGATCCAGTTTTGTCACCTTTTATTGATGAGATTAGAAATTGAAATCTTTTTTGAAAGATTGAAGGGTTGCTAAATTAACTAATATAGAAATTCCAGGAGTTGGAGTGATGCCCATCGTTTGTTGAAATTTTGTCTGCTTTTGCCACGCTCCAGAGTTTACTATCAATGTACCTTTGTATCTACCCACCTCAGTAATATGTACATGTCCAGCATGAAAAATATCCGGCACATCATCTATAACCAACATGTCCTCCGATTCTGGAGCAATTGGTGTACGATTACCATAGATTGGTGACAAATGTCTAGATTTTAGTAAAATTTTCATTGCTTCTACAGGTTTTGAATAGCTCAATCCAGGCACTGTAGCAATAACATCATCTAAACTTTGACCATGAAACATCAACAACTTCACCTTGTTCAATTCAACAAGAGAAGGATTACCAATAATACTGAAATTTTCCAAGGGTTGAAATTCACGTAAGTTTGTTAATGCGGTCTGTGGTAAGGCCCTTCTTCCAGGATCATGATTGCCAGGAATCAAAAAAACATGTATCCTATTAGGAATTTTTTGTAGTAAAGCTGCTGCATATGACATTTGCCTGTTGATATTTATGTCGACTAATTCCTTATCTTGATTAGGATAAATTCCGATTCCGTCAACTATATCACCTGCTATACAAACAAATCTAATTTTTCTTACTATGTCATCACCTGATGATAGCCAATTTAGAAAATCATTGAACTCCTTTTCCATGAAATATTTGCTGCCTACATGCAAATCTGAAATGAGAGCGGCATATGACTCTGTCCCAGATTTAGACGCAACATGCTCTGGAATATCAGGAAATATAATATCCTTAACAACAAAATCATTTGAATTTCTTTTACCAAAAGACATTTGTAACATTAACATTTGATCCAAAACAAGTGTTGAAGATTCATTAATTAACTCCTTATTCCTGCAAATTACAGCAATACTACCAGTAGTATCATCAATCACCAACTCTACATCATTTTTTCTATTTCTTTTAGACATTATCAAACCTGCTACGAAAACAGAATCAATGGGTTTGCCCCTTTCATTATCATTATCTAGAGAATCAAATCTGGATTTATTCCTAAGATCCTTAATGTACTTTATTTTTTTTATCTGCCTACTTTCTGAACGTATTGATAATATTTTCAAAGTTTTTCTATAACGACTATCAAAAAGTTTAAAAAAATCCTTCTTATCCTCCATGTTTATCTTGTATGTAGGATCAAAAATGATTTTGTAACCCTCACTATTATCCTCCATATTTGTCATCACAGTTTCTTCACCTTGACTATCACCTAGAGAAATCACATTTTTTATATCATCGATTAATATCGGAGTTTTTTTTCTGAATTTATTTTTAGCATCGACAATGGCCTTAATTATTTTTTCAACATCACAATCAAGAGATTTAAGAAAGGCAAAAGCATCAGGATGAACTTGATATCCCTTATTTATCGCATAAATCAATGCAATAGATACTGAATCCAAGTTTTATTATTGAACAGAACAATCATAAATGCTAAAAATGTTTTGTTTTATGCATAATTATTAAAAAGCAAACATTGTGGTTGAGATACATGTATAAATACAATTTCAAAAAAAGAACTCTTTACCTTGGATTCGGTATTTTTCTATTTTTGATCTTCTTTCTTATTGGCACATCAGTCACATTCGACAAATCTACTTCCGCACTTTTGAAAGAACAATTTCAAAAAAAAATTAAAAATATTGATAACATAGGCATCTTCATCAATAACTTTCTAATATCAATTTTGATGTTTATTCCGGGTGTCGGAATTGCATTTGGTCTCTTTTCAGGATTTAGTACTGGTAATATTTTTATGATCATAACAGAAGATTTACCAATCCAAATACCACCATTACTTGTTTTTTTAACGATATTTGGAATCATGGAGCTGATTTCTTATGGTATAGCTATCTCTAGAAGTTATTTACTATTAATCCACATTTTGAAAAGAAAAGACATTAAAGAAAATCTTATACATACCAGTTTTGAAATTGGTATTGTAGCAATAATCTTATTTTTTAGCGCTATTATTGAATGGGATTTAATAAGACAATCTGGAAATATGAATCTCTTAAAATAATTTAATATTGTAATAAAACATGTTCAAAGACAGTATTAATCTCATTCAAAATCCAAATATGTTTTGCGCTTAACCTGATCAATAATCATTACCGACATTGGACTGAAGTGCATATCCTCTAATTCATTCAACTTACCCCTAAATACCCTTTCTTCAGCAGTAGTCAAAAATTCAAATACCCAAACCATTAGGGTGGAAGTATCTATTCCTTCATTTTTAAGGTAGAGTGCTATCTCTGATTGCATAAAATTCTTCTCTCTATTATTATTCCACGGCCTTGGTACCAAAACCACACTCTTCTTATCTCGTATTGTATCAACTAATTCTCTCTTCTTGTCTTCTATATTCTCAGTAACATGAAAACTAAATACTCTTGTCTTATCTAATGGAATCTTTGCCCTTGAAGCAGCAACTTGAATAGAGCTTATCCCTGGCATTAATACTACATTATCATTACCAAAAATTTCCAATAATCTATCAACAACTTCAGACTCTGAAAAGTTTACGTCACCAGTAAATGGAATAGTACAAAACTCACTATCTTGCATTTTTTTGTATACCTCATTATAAGTTTGATCCTGATCCTTCATTGTTACTTCATAAACCTGATGAAAATCACGAATAATCAAATCTCGTATAATTGCTAAAGTGTATTTATAACCTATCAAATACTTGGATCGTTTTATAACATCTTTTACTACATCTGTTAAATACTTCGACGAACCTGGACCCACTCCAACCAGAAATAACTTCTTACCTTTGATTTTATTTTCCGTCACAAAAAGTAGTTATAATATTCTATCTATATTTTACTTTCTTGTTCTGAGGATTCATTTTTTATTAAAAAAGCAACCAAATATAACAAACTTTCATGACATTTTGAATAATGTTATTATTGGATTCCAGTCCATATGATGAAACTGTAAAGGATCCTTTGCAGGATATTTCACCCAACCTTTTACAATTGCAAAGCTATAATTTTTCAGTTTATTTTCAATATTGATTTTAACTTTTAGCTCCGTACCCCATCTTTTTTCAAGAAAATACATATCTGAAATTTGAGAAAAAGGGAATACAATATTTTCATCACTTTTTTCAATATCATTCCTTAATTCAGTAATACCATAACCTTCTATTGGCAAAAAAACATCTTTTTTCTCCTTAAATCGCAAAAGCTGTCGTTGTGAATGTACTTCATGAATTCTGTATGACATGTTTGTCTTCGTTATAAATATCAGCTTTTTTTCCGTGACAACTAGCATTCCCTCCTTTTTCCTTTTCATAAAACCATCCTCTCCTCCCCAAATCCACATTAAATGAGCCTTAATCTGTTCATTCCATTCTAGCAACATTTCATTTGTTCAATACCATGGATTTATTTTTTTCATCAATCAATCCACACAGCCACAATCTGTGCAAGAATCCTATTAACTATTACACATCAACATGGTTTCTTTCTACACCATACATTACTCAATCAAAATACTGATGACTTGCACACAATCTTTTTAATACAAATAATACCAAATTACACATTTAAATGATCGAGGCAAATAGCTCAACAAAATTAGATCAAGACGAGAAACTAGAAATAAATCTCCAAGGCAAAAAACTACACGAAATAAGGAATAAAGCACTTGAAAATATAGAGGAATTCTGGGCACAACAAGCAAACAATCTGATATGGAGTAAAAAATGGGATAAAATTCTAGATTGGAATGCACCATTTGCAAAGTGGTTTACAGGTGGTTTACTAAACACATCTCTAAATTGTCTTGATAAACATATTAATACTATAACAAAAAATAAAGCAGCGATAATATGGGAAAGCGAATCAGGCGACGTTCGAACTCTTACATATAATCAATTGTATATAGAAGTAAATAAATTTGCAAACGCTTTACATAATTTAGGCGTAGAAAAAGGCGATCGAGTTACAATTTACCTTCCGATGATTCCCGAGTTGCCTATAGCTATGTTGGCCTGTAGCAGAATAGGAGCTATACATATTGTTGTTTTTTCTGGATTTAGTTCACAAGCATTAACCGATCGCATAAATGATTCAAAATCTAAACTGATTATAACTGCTGATCAAGGAATAAGACGGGGCAAGATACTTGAACTAAAAAAAATTGTTGATAGCGCGGTTGCATCGACTCCATCTATAGAAAATGTAATTGTTCTAAAAAAAGGAACAACTGAAATTACAATGAATAAAAAAGACCTTCTATGGCATGAATTAACCAAAAAAGTAAAATCCTACTGCCAACCTGAACTTGTAGAGAGTACTCACCCACTTTACATTTTGTATACTTCCGGCACTACCGGAAAACCAAAAGGAGTACTGCATAGTACGGGCGGATATCTTACACATATTTATGCAACGGCAAAATGGGTCTTCGATTATAGAAATGAGGACATTTTTTTATGTACTGCAGATATTGGATGGGTTACAGGCCATAGTTACATGGTATACGCGCCTCTATTACATGGAGTAACAAGTGTTATCTATGAGGGAACTCCTGATTTCCCCACACCTGATAGATATTGGGCAATAGTCGAAAAACATAGAGCCACGATTCTATACACAACCCCTACAGCACTGCGTGTATACATGAAACATGACTTATCAATTCCTAATAGTTTTGATTTATCATCATTACGTCTTTTAGGTACTGTGGGTGAAGCAATAAACCCTGATGTCTGGCTGTGGTATTTTAGAATAATTGGAAAAGAAAAATGTCCTATCGTTGATACATGGTGGCAGACCGAAACAGGTGGAATTATGTTGAGTCAATGCCCGGGTATCGATACAATACCCATGAAACCAGGATCCGCAACATTTCCAGTGCCAGGTATAGATATTGGAATAGTGGATGAAAAAGGGATCGATGTAAATGCCAACAATAAAGGATATCTGGTTATTAAAAGACCATGGCCAGGTATGCTAATGACACTATGGAACAATGATGATAAATATATTAATACATACTGGAATAAATTTCAAGGATTTTATTATTCCGGTGATTTTGCACTTATAGATCCGGATAACTATATTTGGTTATTAGGAAGATCTGATGATGTACTCAAAATTGCTGGACATCGACTAGGTACTATGGAATTAGAAAGCGCATTTATATCCTTCAAAGCAATAGCCGAAGCAGCTGTAATCAGCAAACCTGATAAGGAAAAAGGCGAAGCAATAGTTGCATTCCTAGTTCTAAAGAGCGGATACACAGAATCTCCAGAGTTAAAAAAGGATCTTGTCAATCACATTCGAAAGACAGTTGGACCCATTGCTACTCCGAGAGAAATCTACTTTACCAATAAATTGCCTAAGACTAGAAGTGGAAAAATAATGAGAAGATTACTAAAATCAATAATAACTAACTCTGAAATAATTGGTGATACAAGCACTCTTGAGGATGAAGCTTCAATTGAGGAAATAAAGCAAATCTATCGAGATTTTCAGGATATCGCTAAATGATAATTAAATTCTAGTCAATATTCTAGATTTCAACATTAAACAATTTTATATTGAAACTAATTTTACTTTTGAATCTTTTGTGATATTATGATAATTGATAAATCCCGATGTTGCTGCAAGAATATATTTTGATGGTATCGTATTCTTATATGTACATTGAGCAGCATCTAAAGTATTATTACAGGGTACTGCATCTCTTATCATATAAACAATTTTGCCCGCATCATCAAACCAAATCAAATCCAAATTGAATTGTATGTTTAAAAGCCATAAAGAATACAAATCAGATTTATCATAGACAAGAAGTAATGCTGAGGTAAATGGCAGTTTTTCACTTCTAAAAGTTAACCATCTTTGTCGTTCAGCCGGAGTTTCAGCAATCTCGGCTCTTATTGCGTGATTGTTTATAACTATTGTTCCTTTTGAAAAATCTAGATTCCTGTTTTTTATTCCCTCTGGAACAAATGTTAAACCCAAAATACCCAATATTATACTTCCAATAATAACTGGTAAAAGTACAATGATTTTACGAACCACCTGTAAAACTGTTCTAAAATATAATTTGTAGTTTTTGCTTGTATTTACTATGTCCACAATTTCAATCCAATCTAGTTTATTTATATCGGTGTTATAAAATAGCACAGTGTTTAAATAGTTTCGACTTTACTTTCTGTTTAAGTGAATTAAATGCCAGTAGCAATACTTCCAGATATTAGCGAACAACATTGTATCGGCTGTGCTCTATGTGTCGAAATTTGTACTTCTCTTGGTCCAGATGTATTGAGGGTAAAACCAGTTGAAGGATGGAAAAGAGGTAAAGCTTTTGTATTCTATCCTGAAAGATGCATTTCAGATGGTGCATGCATCGGCGTTTGCCCAACTAAAGCAATATTTTGGATGAGACCAATGGATTATACACCAGGTCAGCCTATTGCACTAAAGAAGAGCGGTCTGTTCGCAAAAGGATGGGAAGAAGGTTAAACCATCACCCCAATATTCATTTTTTTAGAAATTTTTAATTTTAATAAAAAACTGTAACTTGTATATTATTATCAACTAATTAAAAATCCTGATGTACCGTAAGATTATTCAGAGAGTTACTCTTAACAATCCTACGATTCCAACAAGTTCCGTTATATGTATAGCTATAAAATATGGCAATAGATCATCTGGATAAAGTGGAGCCATAACTAAATAGGCATATACTGCTATTAAGTTATGAAGCATTAACATCACTGTAAAGAACATAAGACCGATAGTAAATACCGCTCTACTCTTGATGTATATCTTGATATAAATCACTAGCAATGTCAATAAGACTGCAACATTCAGGACACTTATCACGGTACTTAAATTCATAAGCAAACTCATAGTTGACCAATACAATAATCAAATTGCCTTATCTACTTTTTTCCAAATACCTTCCAATTTATCTAGATGCATGATAATATGAGCAAAAAATAGAAAAAAAATAAAAAGAAAGATTTGTGATTATAATTCAATTAATGGGCTTAGATCTAAAACCAATACTGACCTATACTAACATTAAGTTAAGTGACCTGTCAAATAAAATAATTGCTGTCGATGCTTTCAATACTATTCACCAATTTCTAGCTACTATTCGTGGATCTACTGGGGAACTTCTTACTAATTCTAATGGAGAAGTAACTAGTCACTTAAGCGGATTATTCTATCGTAATATCAATTTACTAGCGGAAGGTATCAAACTTGTCTATGTGTTTGATGGAGTATCCAGCCCCTTAAAAACAAATGAAATTCACCGTAGACATCAAATTAAGGAGCTAGCTACCGAAAAATATGAAAAAGCCCTTCTTCAAGGCAAATTAGCTGAAGCAAGAAAATACAGTCAAGCAACATCAGTTTTAACTGATCAAATGATAGAAGAATCAAAGAGATTGCTTTCTTTATTAGGAATACCAACAACACAAGCCCCATCAGAAGGAGAAGCAACTGCAGCAAATTTAACTAATTCCGATTTAGTACATATTTGTGCAAGTCAGGATTATGATTCTATTTTATTTGGCGCAAAACGATTGGTAAGAAATATTACAGTAAGTGGGAAAAGGAAAGTTCCCAATCGAAACGCCTACATCGATGTTCCTCTAGAAATATTTTATCTTGAAGATATACTTCACCAAACTAAATTAACAAATGAGCAACTGGTTGATGTGGGAATCTTGATTGGAACGGACTATAACTTTGGAGGTATACCAGGCGTAGGTCCAAAGACTGCATTGAAATTAATTCAAAAATATTCAAAATTGGAAAATATCGACCAACTTCAAGAGCCCTTGTCTAATGTTCCATATGAGGAAATTAGAGAACTATTCTTAAAACCAAAAGTTGCAAACGTTACTAATGAGGATATTAAATTTGATTCCGTTAATTATGATAAGATAGTTGAATTTTTATGTAACGAAAAAAACTTTTCAACAGATCGTGTTAATTCAGCCTTAGTAAGGCTTCAAAATTCAGAGAAGAATAAAAATCAATCATTGGAAAAATGGTTCTAGTATAATTATTCTTATGAGCTTTTTATTAATTACTAGGAGGTAGTAATTCTCGTCTCTTCATTTCTTTTCTCTTTTCAGTATCAAATCTCCCAAGCTCATATTCATTCAGATTTACAAATTTCATTCCTTTCGTAAGTATTGGATGAATATCATTGATTTTTTTATAAATTTGCTGACATATATAACGATAATCTGGATGCCCTTGTGCAGAAGTACGTAATTCGATCATATGATAAAGTTCCCTTAAATTAATTTTTATGAAATATGGATATCTATAGGCAAAATTGACAGCATACTGAGCTTCAATAGGCATAGTCTTTGCAATATTTTGATAAACATTATCAGAAAGATACATACAATCTTTGAAATCTTTGTCAATACCAGAATCAATTATTTCTTTGGGAATGTCATATCCATGTTTAGTTGAAAGTAATTGCCTTTCGATAGTAAGAATTCTATGACGATGCAAATCACGGAACATCCCAAAATTCGTAAACATCTCAAATAAATATTCAGCCATCTCAAATGCCCTACCAGGTCTATGCCTTCTATTTTCACGAAATTTTGTGTAGGCCAAAATAATTTCATTTCTCCTTTCTTGTGGAAATGATCGAACTAATTTGATTATATCATGAAGTGACTGCCCATGTGCATTTTCATATAATATTGCAGAAACAATCTTCACTTCTGCATCTTTACTATCCGTATAATCAATTAACCTTACTCCTACAGGAGAAAAATCAGGTTGAATATCTCTAAGATATTTATCTGTCAATTTTGATATCTCCTTATTGGTATTTACCATAAAAGACTGAAGAGATTTCCCATGTTTTTCATTTACACGTTTAATAAACGATGGTATAACACAATTGAGTTCAGAATTCATCAAATGCGCCAAATCCTTAAGCTCATTTAATTCAGAGCAATACAATCTTGTTAAAAGGTATTCAAACGCTCGACCATTTCCAGTTATACCCAAATTGGTAAGTGTAGCTGCAGGTAGCAAATTACGTAATATATCGAGGGTTTTAGATCTTACTGTACTACTATACACTTTCTTTGCTGATTCTATATCCTGCTGGTTTGTAAGTTTGTGGAACGGTTTTTCTGATTTTGAAATTGAATCATAATACACAAAATCATCGATTGGTTCGATTTCTGATATAAATTTCTGCATTAAATTGATACTTTTACTATAAACATCAAATGCGTGGTCACAAGATTCTATATATTGATCTGCGCATTTTGATTTGATTATTCTATCATCTCTATAATATTTATACATGTTACTAACTTTCTGATCAAATGGTATATAACGCGAAGATTTTTCTAAATAAGATAATCCGATCCTTTGATCCTCAATTTTTTTAGCTGCAATATTGGAGATCCACTCTACCGCAATTTGGGCTTCTCCCAACTCGGCAACAGAATCATCACCATATTCTGATAGTATCTTATTATAGAATTCCTTCCCTCTGTTCGGATTTGTAACAAATTCATCTAAAAAAATCTTTCTCATTGTTTTATCCGATCGAGAATATCTCGACATCAGTGCGCCTCTATCGACCTGTCGAGGAGTAGTAATTGCAAATACATACTTATCTGTATTAGAAAAATGTTGATCAAGTATTGATTTTTCTCGATCTGTAAAATCATAAACAGAGTTGAAATTCATAATATTATTACAAAATAATCCATATACATATCTATTCAGTTTACAATAATTTCAGACTACTTTCTATACCAAGTATTAAAACATCTACTAAATTATTGATTATTTTTAACAATGCCATCATTATATCCTTATATTGATTCAATCTCATGAGCGACATAAAGCTCGAATTTGTTGGAAAACAGGTAAAAGATATGTACGGTGCATATGTAGGAAAGGTAATCGGGTTAGTTACTGATATCGATGGTTCTATAGAGTCAATCGGTGTGGATTGTGGTTCAATTGGCTTAAAACAGCTATCATACGAACAGTTGCTTGTCCAAGGGGACTATGTGATTTTTATACCAAGGTGGCGAATGGAAGCACAGAAATTACTTAGACAAAAAAATCTTACACTCAAGAGAGTTAAAGCACTTGAAGATTTGGTAGCAGAAAACGATCTAATGAAGGACGACGCTGAAGTTTTGCATTTAATATATGAAAAGAGATTGTTTGATTTGGAAAGTAACGAACAAGATGTCATAAACTCATTAAATTCAAGATTACAAGAATTGGATCTACAAAGCACAACTATCAAAACGATTATTTTCGATGCAAAGTTACAGTATAGGAGCAATGATATTATTGAAGAAACATATCAACAAATCAATACAAATTCAACCGAATTATTAGATCGTATTAAATTAGAAAAAGATGAGATAAACAGCTTTCTCTCAAGAATTACTCAACCAAATTCAGATATTATCTCAAATAATGAGTCAGAAGACAAAAACATCAACTCAAGTCAACAGGATATAGACCGAATTAGTGATATGGAATCTAATTCGGATAATTTTGAGAATGACGAAAAACAGGAGTCAGCATTGTCTAGTGATGCTCAAGAAGATGATGAGACGGAAGGCAATTGGCTAAGTGAAGTACTTACAAAAGATACAGCATAATGGATGAAGAATGATTTAACTGGATAATTAATATTTTTTATTTTTTCATAGTCATAATATTACTGCATATTATTCAGATTCATAAAATATAAGAAACTAAAATGCATAATAAATGAAGTTATGTTCTAGATTATTGTGCCAATACATTAAAATAAATAAGTTTATTGTATCTTCATATGAAATACAGAAGTAGAACAGAAATAGTAGCAATGATCCTAGAAGCAGGAAATGGCGGGGCAACAAAGACCAGAATAATGTACAAAGCTTTTCTTAGCTATGCTCAGTTGAGAGAATACCTCTCTGTACTAATTGAAAATAATTTACTGGAATATTTAGAAGGCTCACAAACCTACAAAACGACTGAAAAAGGATTGAACTTCTTAAAGATGCACAACGAAATTGGCGAGCTTCTACAAACTTCAATAAAGGAACAAAGAATACAATAAAATAAAATACTTTTTTATTTTTTAATCTAATTTTTTATATTCTATTATTTAACATTTTAAAATTTCACAAAAAAAAGGTAATTTTGATATTATGAGCAATTAGTTCAATACATAACAGTATACATCAGCGAAATATCACTAGTGATATATATGTTAAAATTATACTTTGACATTACCAGTGCCAAATCTTTTCATGAAATGTGGAATCTGTAAAGAAGAAATAATAAGAGAAAAACGAAGAGAGCATCTAAAATATCATAAATTAGATGATACTTTAGTACAATGGATAATAGAGACTGACGATGATTTGATTTCATTTTACGAAAAACATTAGAGATAATTTACATCAATATAATTGGACATATCCTACATTATTTTAGCATATCATGTAATATTGATAAACAAAAGAATTAATTTGAACGGATTCAGTTATTACAATAATGTCAAATAGTGCTCAAGTGTCATGTCCTTATTGCGCGTCGAAATTTAATAATAACGAGGAGTTATCCAAACATATTGATAGAATACATGGTGATTCTGGGTTATTAGAAGGCGATCGAAGACAGTGGAAATAGAATATAAATCAAACATCGGCCCTAAATAATTCCACAGATTTCAAATTTGTTTTGTAATTCGATTGTTGTTAACATTAACACAAATAATGGCACTTGTCAAATACCAATTTACGATATTAAAAATATTGTTTCAAAACCATTAATCAATACCATATTTACATTAGAAAAAAATGTCTGCTACTCTTAACCACATTATCATATTATGGTATCAAAAATATATAAAATTAATTTATTATTTTTATTTCATTGTACTAAAGAACGATCGATATGCTATTTAGTATTGTGACAAAAGAAGAATTATATTTCGGCGGGTATATAATTTAGATAGATAGAAATGAATTCCCGACTAATCGGGAAAAAAAATAAGTACCTCAAGCATGAGTATTTGAGAAACAGTATTGCATTTGAATACAAAGAATGCAAGTCATGTAAAATAAGAACACAATTTACATGCGTTGTATGTGGGTTTTGTTGGAGTTGCCATTGGAAAGTGGAACAATTGGGGAAAATACCAAAATATCTACTGGAAGATATAATTAACGAATGAGTTTAGTTAGTCTGAAACGAATAAAACATAATATACAATCATTTAACTCATATCAGTTTCATTTTTTATTCATCAATTAAGAATTCATCATAATACTGAATGAAAGAATAAATGAATAGACGATGACTAATTACTTTATAATCGTGAAATGATCTTTGTCAGTGTTTCCTCTATTTTCATAAAAAATGCCATTCAACTTTGTCCCATTTTCCACTATATCTATATTCAAGAATCCATGTCTCTGAAATTGAGTTATAACATAGGGCGCTTGACCTGTAATATCATAGAGATCCTCCCCTCCAGTCCCTACTGTGATAAATATAGGCCCTCTTGGATCATCCGTATATTTCTCAGTACCTTTATCAGTTATTATGGGAGTAAATGTTTTAGTTTGGTTGTACATAAGTGGGTATGTCCGCTGGTAATTATGATTGTGAGCTTGTAGTACAATATCGACTCCATATTTATCAAACAGAGGATGATATGGATCCTGCAATTCATCAAGTCCGGGATGCGTTGTATTAGAAGAATAAAATGTTCTAAAGGAGTACACTATTATCCAATTAATACTTTTATTTTCATGCGCTCTTTTAAGATCCTCTTTGACAAATTCATATTGTTTTGAAGTCTCATTATAAGGTATGACTTTATTTTTGGCTGTTGCCATTGAAAGGAAATGAACGTTCCCATAGTCAAATGAATAAAATGGACTATTCATCTTAAAATGTTTCATATATTCACTAAATTTTGCAGGGAACATTTCATTATCTCCGATAGCAATTTTTAGTCGTCCATCAGTATCTAATGGAGAAACAACATCAAACCAACAATCTGCAGTTTTTTGGTACGAAAGGTCTCCCAGTCCTATCACCAGCTCTGGTTCCTTGGACAACATGCTGGTAATCGTTCTTTTCGCGTTATCACTACAGCCAAAGTCCCCAGCAGCCACAAAATTAAAGTCTGATTGATTTGTTTCAACTGCTCCAAATGTATGTGTTACAGAGATACCAACTGTGCTTAAACCAAGCGATAGAAATACCACTATAAATAACAACAAAAAACTATTTCTAAATGATATAAAACTCAAAAATAAATCTATTTTACACTCCTTATATTTCGTATATTGTGATCTATTTTAAGCTAATCTTATAGCAAATTACAGCGATGACAAATTAGATAATCATAATACAAAAAGTGCACTCTAGCTTTACAAACGTTTCAATTAAAGTTGATATATCTGTTTAGTGTTAATATACTATGTCTGAGGTAATTTCTTCAAATGGATATGAGATAAAGAAGAAAGTACTAGAATATCAATGTGGCTGCAAATACTCCTTTCAGGACTATACAAAACTAGAACATGTATGTTACACACATGAAAATGAATTAATTGCTCAATGTGGTTAGAGTTACAGTAGTATGTGAATGAATATTATGTTTAATTATTTGTTAATCCATCCAAAAGTAGTTTATAACAAGTTCTAAAAACACTATTTACTAATCAATCTATTAAAGCGCCGGGAGTGGGACTCGAACCCCTCTATGATGGTCTCGGAGTCATTTTTCATAGAAGTTAGAAATAATAAGTCGACTATGATATTAGCCTTTATTTGTATTATGGTTACAAATTCTATACAGAATATTTTGTTACCATTTTAGCAGCTATTCCGAATGTTCCAACCATGGTTTGGTGCGGTTTACCCAAGAGGGACTTCATTCATAGCCTCCGTTTCCCAGTCCTAGGCGTATTCTTTCCGGATAAAGTACATCCAGCGCAGCAAAAGCCTGTGCTACGATTTTAGGGTTTGCCATCTTCAAAAGCTAGAGTTATTACTGTTAAATTTCACGTTACACTGCTAGCAATATTTTTAAGGTTTGAAGATGCCGATGAAAGGAATTGCGACAACAAAGAAGAAATATCTCCGGAAGTATCATTATGGCAATAATAATTAAAACGGCGCTCTTGGCTTCACTTTCCATAATACTTCTCACCGACTCAACAACTCCAATAGTGAAACCAATTGATGGCGCTGCGGCTGACTCGACAACAGTCAACAACAATGAAGAGAAGAAAACAGGCTGGTCTGATATTGAATATCTTAGTGATGCAAACAATAACACGATGGTGGATTACAAAAACCTCTTTGGCCTGAATATAGGCAAAGTCTATAATCCTAACTTTGTCGACAATGCTGACTGGTTCCTTGGCAGCAGCAACTATGAAGACCATGTAGATTACTATCTGATACCGTACAACTACAATTGGCACTTTTACTCTAAAATATCTGCGCCTTGGTATGGCTGTGAAGCTCAGAGTAAGGCGATGCTTGTGACCGCTAAAAAATACAATGAAACAGAGGATTCCAAATACCTAGAATTTTCCAAAAAAGTATTCAACGGCTTAAATTCTCCTGTTCTAAATCAGGACGGCTGGCTTTTGGGAGTGGCGATTGAAAATAAAAATGCTAAAATACTGAACAGTCAGCTGTTTTGCGTTGCGAACCTGATGACTTACTACGAATATACTGGGGACGACCGAGCGCTGACACTCTTCAAGAAGAGTGTAGACGTACTGGAGAAAAATATTAACGACTTATCGACAGATTGTGGAACCTACTACACTTTGTCTAAGGATAGGCTTGTATCGCACCAAAAGCATCCCGAATACATTAAGATGCTGGAAAGATTGTATTTGATGACGGGAAGCAACACGCTGAAAAAAACGCTGGACAAATGGCAGCATGACTATCTGTTTCCTTGTTATTCTTGAGCTTCTTGAGTAACCATTCTAACAACTTGTATCAATCCCCCGATTAGTATCAATCTTTCCTTTTTGGGCAAAAAGATTACAACGGTGCTCTATTTTGATACTTTTGAATTGATTCTCCAGATAAATAATATTTTTATTTGAACTAAACCTCAACTTTTTTGAGAATGCTTTAAAACTTATTTGAGCTCAATTATTTGAGTTGTAAGAAGGTGCTTGGAACAGGACTCTAACCCCTCTATCAAGGCTTCGGAGTCATGGAATTTAAGAGAACAAAACATAAACAGTTTAAAATTATCTTAAGTTATTTGCATTATGGTATTAGATTCTATTCTATTTGTAACCTTTAAGCTTCTGGTCATTTTGTAGAATTTCTTCCGTACTCTTGTCTAAATTCTTTGAGGAGTTTGGGGATTCATACAATTAAATTTATTTTATAGAATGTCTCCTGTTGGTACTACTATGCCTTAATTCTCTTCTAATTAGGACTTATTATGATATAACTACCTGTGACTAATTTATTGGCACTACTTTGGCGAACTATCTTCAATTGCCTTGGCACATTTATCACAATATTTCTCTAATATTATTGCCTCTTCAGTACTATATTTGACTAACTTGGTTGCAGGTTCTCCGCATCCTATACAGAATCTTGAATTCTTTTTTGGGTTTGATGTAAAGGGCTCAATACTTTTCAGTGTCTTTTCTAACAATCACATCTCTAATTATGTAGAAAGAATGTACATAATAAACTAGATAAAACGTCATTGGTCAGTCTGGTTAAAAATCCAGATTAAATACCACTATCTTGCTTTTTCTTAATTTCTATTGATACCTTGTCACCGACTTTCAGGCCCATCTCTTCATACTCTCTCATACTTAACTTGAATGTGAGAGAATCGCCAAGACCACCGCCACCCATCATTCCTGTAATATTTCCCATGGCTTTTGGCAAATTTTTCATCAAATCTTCTGGAGAAGTG
>Ga0184623_10000096_pt1 | contig 33849 bp, 33 predicted proteins | sample PLM1_100_b1_FD_133138 | JGI IMG/M metagenome (GOLD analysis project Ga0184623, IMG submission 133138) | Groundwater sediment microbial communities from an aquifer in East River, Colorado, USA - PLM1_100_b1 | ecosystem: Environmental > Terrestrial > Soil > Riparian zone | place: USA: East River... | reverse complement strand
CGCCTCGGGTTCCATCGGCACGCAGAGCAGGCCGCGGCACTCCGTCATCATGAACGCCACCATCTCGGGCGTGGCTTTCTCGGCGGCGAAGATCAGGTCGCCCTCGTTCTCGCGATCCTCGTCGTCGACGACCACGACAGCCTTGCCGGCGGCGATGTCCGCGACGGCCTGATCGATCGATCCAAACGCGCTCATTGACGGCCTCCGGCCAGGAGCTTCTCGGTGTACTTGGCGATGACGTCGACCTCGATGTTCACCGGGTCGCCCGGCTCCTTCTTGCCGAGCGTGGTGAGCCCGAGGGTCGTTGGGATGAGGCTCACTTCGAACCAGTCGTCGGGGCCCGAGCGGCCGGGAGCGGGGAAAGAGCCCGAGCGGCCGGGAGCGGGGAAAGAGCCCGAGCGGCCGGGAGCGGGGAAAGAGCCGATGCCGCTCACCGTCAGCGACACCCCGTCGACGGTGATCGAGCCCTTCTCGACGACGTACCGCGCGAGACCGGCCGGCAGCGTGAACCGGACCACCTCCCAGTGCTCGTCCGGGCGGCGCTCAAGCAGAGACCCCGTGCCATCCACGTGCCCCTGCACAAGATGCCCGCCGAGCCGGCTCGACAGCGTCGCGGCGCGCTCCAGGTTGACCGGGTCGCCGACCGCCAGCGCGCCGAGGCTGGACCTGTCGAGCGTCTCCTTCATCACGTCCGCCGTGAACGTCCCGTCACGCACATCGACGACGGTGAGACACACGCCGTTGACGGCGATCGAGTCGCCGTGCCGGGCGTCGGCCGTGACGAGCGGTCCGCGGACGGTGAACCGTGCCGCCGTACCGAGGTCGAGCGAGCCGGCCAGCTCGCCGAGCTCCTCGATGATGCCGGTGAACACTCAGGCCTCCTTGGGGGTGGCGGTGATCCGCACGTCAGCGCCCACGACGGTCACATCCGTCACAGTGAGCCGTAGCGCCTGATCGATGGTGTTGATTCCCGCGCCGGCCAGTGCGGCCGGCCCGGCGCCGAGCAGAGCCGGCGCGACGTAAGCCACGATCTGGTCGACCACGCCCGCCTGCAGGGCGGCACCGGCCAGCGTCGGGCCGCCCTCCAGCAGCATGCGACGGGTGCCCCGGGCATAGAGCGCGGCGAGGAGTTTGTGCAGGTCGACCCGCCCGTCCGGGCTCGCGCCGACCTCTGCCGCCGTGGCGATCCAGGCGTCGCGTACGCGGGCACTAGCGGGTGTGCGGCCGTGGCTGTCCACGACGACGCGGAACGGCTGGTGCCCATCGTGCTCGGGCAGCCGTACGGTGAGTTCGGGGTCGTCGGCGAGCACGGTGCCGACCCCGACCATGATCGTGTCGACGCTGTCCCGCAGCCGGTGGACGTCGGCGCGCGCCTCGGCGCCCGTGATCCAGCGGCTCGAGCCGTCGGCCGCGGCAGAGCGACCGTCAAGGGTGGCGGCAAACTTCCAGATCACATACGGACGCCCGGCACGGACCGAATGCAGCCACCCGGCGTTGCCGTCAGCGGCCTCCCGGGTGAGCACGCCGTCCTCCACGTCCACGCCCGCCGCGCGGAGCGTGGCGGCACCGCCGGTGGCGAGCGGAGTGGGATCGGGGACGGCGATGACGACCCGGGCGATGCCGGCGTCGAGGAGTGCCTGGGCACACGCGCCTGTACGGCCGGTGTGGTTACAGGGCTCCAGCGTGACGACGGCCGTGCCGCCGCGAGTATCCGAACCGGCGTCGCGCAGGGCCTCGACTTCGGCGTGCGGGCCGCCCGCGCGGGCGTGCCAGCCCTCGCCGACCACGGCGCCGGTGGGGTCGAGGATGACGCAGCCGACAACCGGATTGGGGCTGGTGCGGCCGAGGCCACGCGCTGCGAGTGTGATCGCCCGCCGCATCGCCTCGTGCTCCGCCTGCGACGCCACCGTCTGCCTCCGTACCGGTCCGGGGCTCCGGGCGGGTACGGGTCTAGTGGCGCGGGCAGGCCTCCGCGCATCACGCGCGGCACCTCGGTGCCCGCGCGACTCCTCCCATCCGGACTTTCACCGTCGGTCCCGGAATTTCACCAGGTCAACCGGCCGCTGGCTGCGGACGGGTCGCGGACTGTCACCGCCGGCTCGGAGTTTCACCGACCCCGGAGCGCGCGTGCTACTGCTGGTTCACCAGCTAGTGTGTCACGCCTCCCAAGCTGGCGTCGCCGATCTGCGACCGGGATCACTCGTCCACGCGCTCTGGTGCCCGTCGTCGGCGTGCGCGCCGCCGGCCCGGCGGGCGGCGCGGCTGCCCTCCGGCGGCGGGTTCTGGATCGGCGCGCGGCGGGCCGGCGTGATGTCCTCCAACCCGGTCGCCCGGCGCGAATGGGGCCGGCCACCGGGCTCAGCGCCAGCCTCTGCCGCGGCGCGGCGGCTGGCGTCTGCCCCGGCTTCGCCGGCGGCGCGGCGGCTGGCGGCGCGGCCCTCGCCGGTCGGCGCGTCCTCAGGGGCGGAGTCCCAGCCTCGCCCGCGGGCGGCGGGGCCACGCCCCGGCTCACGCTCGCGCCGGCGGTCAACTGCCACCACCGAGCCCGGGCTGCGCTTGGCGACCTGCTTCATCTCGCTTGCCACCGCCACGACCTCGCGGTGGTCCGCGAACGAGCGCTGGGTGCTGAGCGCCACGCCGATCGAGACCGTCAGCAGGCCGTGCCGGTTGCGCCGGCCCTGCCGGTCGAGGACCTCGAAGTAGCCGCGCTGGGCGTCGTCGGCGTCGTAAAGGGCGGGGCTGGCTTCGGCGAACAGCGCTATGGCCCGTTCGGTGACCGGTCCGACCTGCTCCGGCGTGCACGCCACGATGAAGTCGTCGCCGCCGATATGCCCGAGGAACGGTTTCGGCCGGCCGGCGCCGACCACCGCGTCATGTAACGCCGTGGCCAGGGTGGCGATCATCTGGTCACCGCGGAAGAAGCCGTACACGTCGTTGACGGTCTTGAAGTGGTCCAGGTCGACGTAGCAGACCGCGTACTCCTGGCCGCCGGACGTACGCGCGGAGAACCGCTCGGCGATCTCGCCGAGGATCCGGGTGTTGCCGGGCAGGCCGGTGAGTGGCGAGACGTCGCGCATCTCCCGGTTGCGGCGCAGCGTCGAGCGGACCCGGGCAATCAGCTCCAGGGTGTCGAACGGCTTGATGATGTAGTCGTCGGCGCCGGCGGTCAGCCCCAGCACCTTGTCCGCCGAGAGGCCCTTCGCCGTGAGCATGATGACCGGCAGCGCGGACGTCATCGGATCGGCGCGCAGCTTGCGGCACAGCTCGACGCCGTCGATCCGGGGCATCATCACGTCGAGCAGGACCAGATCAGGCCGGCGCCGCTCGATGACCGTGAGCGCCTCCTGCCCGTCGTAGGCGACGGCGGCCTCGAACCCCTCGAAGACCAGGTTCATCTCGATAAACCGCGCGATGTCGGCGTCGTCGTCCACGACCAGCACGAGACCTGCACGGTCGGCGCTCACCGCGCGGCCGTCCCCGCCCGTACCCGCTCGGCCTGCCGCCGGAGAGCCGCCACCGCCATCGCCGGATTCTCGGCCCCGTACACCGCCGACCCGGCGACGAACACGTCCGCGCCCGCCTCGGCCGCCGCCTCGATCGTGTCGGCGTTGATCCCGCCGTCCACCTCGAGCCGCAGCTCCAGATGGCCGCTCTCGACCAGCCGCCGCGCCTGGCGGACCTTCGGCAGCGCCTCCTCGATGAACTCCTGCCCGCCGAAGCCCGGCTCGACGGTCATCACCAGGAGAGTGTCGAACTCGCGCAGGATGTCGAGATAGCCGTCGAGCGCCGTGCCCGGCTTGATCGCCAGCCCGGCAAGCGCGCCCGCCGCGCGCAGATCCCTGGCCACCGCCACCGGGTCGACGGCCGCTTCGGCGTGGAACGTGACGTTGCGCGCGCCGGCCTCGGCGTACGGCGGCGCCCACCGCTCGGGCTGATCGATCATCAGGTGGCAGTCGAGCGGGATGTCAGTGGCCTTGAGCAGGCTCTTCACCACCGGCAGGCCGATCGTCAGGTTCGGCACGAAATGGTTGTCCATCACGTCGACGTGTAGCCAGTCGGCCCCTTCGACCGCAGCTGCCTCCTCACCGAGGCGCGCGAAGTCAGCGGACAGGATGCTCGGAGCGACGTAGATGGAAGAACTCACAGCGCCAGAGTCTAGAGCGTGGTCACCGGCCTATGTCCTTGATCTGAGCTGGACGGGCCGCCCTACGGGCGACGAAGTAGGGCGAAGTACATCGCGTCGGTGCCGTGGCGGTGGGGCCAGAGTTGCACGGACGGGCCGTTGCCGAGATCGGGCACGCCAGGGAAGAGCGGGCGGGCGTCAAGATGCTCGGCGCCGCTGCGGCGGACCGCGTCGGCGACGGTGAGCTTGGTCTCGGCCAGGTGCGGCGAGCAGGTGACGTAGGCGACCAGCCCCCCGGGCCGCACCGCGCGCAGCGCCGCCGTCAGCAGCTCACGCTGGAGTTTCGTCAGCGCGGGCATGTCGCCGGGCTGGCGGCGCCAGCGTGCCTCGGGCCGGCGGCGCAGCGCACCCAGGCCGGTGCACGGCGCGTCGACGAGTACCCGGTCGAAGCCGCCTTCGGGCAGCGACGGATGCTCGCCCACCTCGCGGCCGTCGGTGTGCAGGACCGTGACGGGCAGGCCGGCGACGGCCCGCTCGACCAGGCCCGCCCGGTGCTCGGTGACCTCGACGGCCGTCACCGTGGCGCCACGCTGGACGGCAAGGGCGCCGAGGAGCGCAGCCTTGCCACCCGGCCCGGCGCAGAGATCGAGCCAGCGGGCGTCTGCGCCGTCGAGGTCAGCACCGGCCAGCGCGACGGCACACAGCTGGCTGCCTTCGTCCTGCACGGCGGCGCGACCGTCGGCGACGGCCGGGATGGCGCCTGGATCGCCGCCGTCGAGGTGGACGGCGTACGGCGAGTACGGGCCGGGCTCGCCGCCGGTGGCCTCGACGAGCGTGTCCCGTTCGAGCTGACCTGGGCGGGCAACGAGGTGTACGGCGGGCGGCCGATCGTCGGCGGCGAGGGCGGCTTCGGTCTCGGCAACGTCGCTGCCGAGTGAGTCGGCGAAGGCCCGCACGATCCAGAGCGGGTGGGCGTACCGGACGGCGAGGTGCCCGAGCGGATCGGCCTCCCGCGCGGGCGCGACCTGCGCCAGCCACGCCTCCTCGTCCTTCTCGGCGACCCGCCGCAGCACGGCGTTGACGAAGCGCGCCGGCCCGTCGGTGAGCGCGACCCTGGCGACCTCGACCGTGGCGCTCACCGCCGCGTGCTCGGGCACCCTCGTCCGCAGCAGCTGGTAGGCGCCGAGACGGAGCATGTCCAGGACGCGGCCGTCGATCTCCGTGAGCGGGCGGCTGCTGCACGCCGCGAGCACCGCGTCGAGCGTGCCCTGCGCCCGCAGCGTCCCGTAGGCCAGTTCGGTGGCGAAGGCGGCGTCGCGGCCGGTGATGCCACGGTCGCGGAGCAGCCCAGGCAGCACCAGGTTCGAGTAAGCGTCGCGGGACGCCACCGAGCAGAGCGTGTCGAAGGCCGCGCGGCGGGGCGCGTCGGGCTGCGGACGCCGGTACGGGCGCTTGCCGCCGCGGGCAGGACGTTCGGTGGCCCGTCCGCTCGGCCGGCGCGGTCGCTCGGTCACGGCGTGTTCCTCTCGAAGTGGCCGTGGCGGCTCATCCCAGCACCTCGCCGTCGGAAAGCCGGACGCCGCGCGCCCAGTCGGCGGCGGCCATCGGGCGTTTGCCGTGCGGCTGCACGTCGCCCAACTCGACCGTGCTGGTGGCGGTGCCGACGAGCACACGACGACGCTCGACCCGCAGCGCGCCGGGAGCGAGGTCGGTCACGTCCGCAACAGGGCGTACGGGGCCGACCTTGAGCCGGTCGCCGCGGAACGTGGTCCAAGCGCCGGGCGCGGGCGTGCAGGCGCGGATCCGACGGTCGACGGCGAACGCCGGAGCGGCCCAGTTCACGTGCGCGTCCTCGACGGTGACCTTCGGCGCGTACGAGACGCCCTCGGCCGGCTGCGGCATCGGGGTGGCCACGCCGTCGGCGATGGCGTCCACGCTCGCGACCAGCAACTCGGCGCCGGCGGCGGCGAGCCGATTGAGCAGGTCACCGGCGGTATCGGTGGGGCGGATCGGCTCGGTGAGCGTGCCGAAGACGGGCCCGGTGTCGAGCCCTTCCTCGATCTGGAACACCGCGGCACCGGTGACCTCGTCGCCGTGCAGGACGGCGTGCTGCACCGGCGCGGCGCCGCGCCAGGCCGGCAGCAGCGAGAAGTGCAGGTTGATCCAGCCGTGCTTGGGGATCTCCAGCACACTCGTGGGGATTAGCGCGCCGTACGCGACGACCGGCACCAGGTCGGGGGTGATCTCGGCGAGCCGCGCCTGGAACTCGGGCTCGGACGGGCGGCGCGGTGTGAGCACCTCGATGCCATGTGCGTCGGCGACCTCCCCGACCGGTGACCGGGACAGGTGGCGACCACGGCCGGCGGGCGCGTCCGGGCGGGTGAGGACGGCGACCACCTCGTGCCGCGAGGCGAGCAGCGCCTCCAGCGCCGGCACCGCGACCGCAGGGGTGCCGGCGAAGATGAGCCTCAGCGCGTCTTCCCGAACAGTGGGTGCGGGCTCACCTTGATTTGCGGCGCCGGCTGGTTGTTCCACTCCGCCTCCCGGATCGCCTTCATGGCTTCCTTCTTCGTCTCCGGATCGAGCCGGTCGACGAAGAGGATCCCGTCGAGATGGTCGGTCTCGTGCTGGACGCAGCGCGCCATCAGCGCGGTGCCGACTAGCTGGACCGGCTCGCCGTACAGGTCCTTGCCCTTGGCGACCACGTTCATCCGGCGCTTCGTGTCAAAGTAGAGGCCGGGGATGGACAGGCAGCCCTCGGGGCCGTCCTGCTCCTCCGCGTCCGGGAACTCCAGCACCGGGTTGATCAGGTGCCCGACGACATCGTCGACGTCGTAGGCGAAGACGCGCAGCCCGACCCCGAGCTGTGGTGCGGCCAGGCCGGCGCCGGCCTCGTCGAGCATCGTCTCGGTGAGGTCGCCGACGAGCTTGCGGAGCTCCTTGTCGAAGTCGACGACGGGCTCAGCGGGCGTGCGCAGCACCGGATCGCCGAAGAGGCGGATCGGCTTCACGGCCACGCGCTGCTCCCGGTCTTCTCGTGGGTAGTGGGGACTGCGCCAAGTCTATGGGAACTGGCCCGCGCGCCGGACGCCGCCCGGCCTCGCGATGGCGTCCGTAATCTATAGATTTATCCCAATCCTGCGTGTGGAGGAGCCACTGCCACTGGACGTCTGGCCGGCGCCCGAGCGGGAGGCTCCGCAGTTGGACCGGCCCCGGCACGAAGCGCCCCAGCGCCCCGGAGTCCTCCACCTCCTCGGTGTGGGCATCGGCACCGCCAACCTGGCCCTCGCGGCCCTTGCCGACAGCGTCGAGGGGCTGCCGGTCCAGCTCTTCGACGCCCGGCCGCGGTTCGCCACCCCGGCGCCGCCCGACGCCGCATCGCCGGTGAGCTTCCTCGCCGACCTGGTCACCCTCGTCGAGCCGGCGAACCGCTGGTCGTTCCTGTCGTACCTGCGCGCGCAGCACCGGATGCACCCGTTCTACCTGGACGGACGGTTCCACCTGCCACAACGCGAGTACGACGACTACTGCCGCTGGGTCGCCAGCGCGGTGCCGAACTGCCACTTCGGCACCCGCGTCGACGCGGTGAGCTGGGCCGGCGACCACTTTGTCGTGCGGACGGCTCGCACCGCCCACGCCATCCGCGACGAGGTCGCCGGCGACGGGGACGGCGTACGGGCGACATACCGCGCGCGGAACCTCGTGCTGGACCTCGGCGCCGACCCACAGCGGCCCCGATTCCTGCGTCCACTCGGAGATTCCATCGCCTGGGAGGAACCCGGCGCCGACCACCGCGTCCGCAACGATCCGGGGATCGCCGGCGGCCTGTTCCTGCAGCGTCCTGGCCAGGACGGGATCGACGTCGACGCCTACCGCTGCGCCGCGATCCTGAACCAGGTCGCCGGCCGGGAGGTGTTCAGCGACTCCTAAAGCGACTCCCAAGCGATTGGACGCCGGCTGCGACGCTCGGCGCATGACCGGACGCAACACGGCCGCCGCTGCCGGCCACAACGAGTCGTGACGACCTATCACGGGGGCGAGCCGACGGATCGGGAGCTGTGGGACGAGGCGGCTGCCGGCGGCGGCGCCGCCTTCGGCCTGCTCTTCGACCGCCACTCCCGCGCCGTGTACAACCACTGTTTCCGCCTCACCGCGTCCTGGTCCGCCGCCGAGGACCACACTTCCGCGACGTTCCTGCAGGCCTGGCGGCGCCGCACCGACGTCCAACTGCAAAACGCATCGGCGCTGCCGTGGCTGCTGACCGTCGCGACGAACGTCGTCCGCACCGAACGCCGGTCGCTGCGCCGCCGCCTCGCGCTGATCACGAAACTGGGCGGGCGGCAGGAGCACGTGGCCGACCACGCCGACGACGTTGCGGCCCGGCTCGACGACGAGCGCCGCATGGCGCCGCTGCTGGACGCGGTCCGCCGCCTCCCGCGCGGTGAGCGGGAGGCCGTGGCGCTGTGCGTCTGGTCCGGGGTCTCCTACCCGGACGCGGCCGCGGTGCTGGGCATCGCCGAGAGCAGCGTCCGGGCCCGGGTGAGTCGCGCGCGGGCCCGGCTGTCCCGCGAGTTCGCCGAACCAGAGCCAGCTGCGAACGTCGTCGCCTTCGCCACCCACGCCAAGGAGGACCGATGACCCCGCCTCTGCCGCCCGAGCGTGACCTGCCGCCGCGGCGTCACGCGGCGATCCGCGACGAGCTGGTCACTACCGTGACGGACGGGCGCGACCCGCAGCCGCAGCGACGTGCGCACCGGTGGATCGCGCCGGTCAGCGTCGCCGCCGCCGTCGCCGTCGTGGCGGGCGCGAGCACCGTGGGCGGGCTGATCCCCACCGACCTGCTGAGCATCCGCGACAACCAGCCGGCGGGCGCACCGCCGAGCGCGCCGGCAAGCCGGAGTCCGTCTCCCACCGGTACGACGGCGGATCGCGCCGCCCAGATCGTGGCCGAATGCACCAAGTCCGCAGCTGTATCGACCTGGAACGTCGCCACACCGTCGCCGTTCCCGGCAACGCTGGTGCCGACGCCGCCCGCCACGCCGGCGAGCGCCACGCGGACGCCGGTACCGGCCCCGCCGTCCGACGGCGAACTGGTGCTGCGCAACGTCGTCACCGACGAACTCGGCACGGTGGCCTTCCTGGTCGGCCGCCGCGGGCTGATCGCCTGCACCGCGCCGCGCGGGAAGGCGTTCACCGGCAGCCTCAGCACAACACCGCGCGGCATCTCCGGCTGGATCCCCGGCGCGTTCAGCATCGACGCGATGGCGGCCGGCGCCACCAAAGCCACGGCCACCGCCAGTGGCGAGCGGGTGACGCCGGAGAGCGAGACCGTGATGGGCCGCGTCGACCGGCGTGTCGCCACCGTCACCGTGACCGGCCTCAATGGCGTCCAGACCAGGGCCGTGCTGGCGAACGGCACGTTCGTGGCCCGGATCCTGCACGCGCCTGGCCGCCCGGTGGTCGGCCGCGACCAGCTGATCGTCCGCGCGTTCGACGCCCGTGGCACGCTGCTCGGCGCGCTCGACGCCTACAACGGCAGCGTCGGGTGCTACCTCACTCCGGACGGCATGTACGTCGGGAGCAGGCCCGAGCGCAAGGGCGTGCCGTGCAAGTCCGCCACCCCGTGGCCATAAAGCCCCGTGGCCATAAAGCTCAGAACAGCTCCAGCGGATCGACCTCGACGCGCACCGGGTCGGGCGCCTTCCGCGCGCTGCGGACGCCCAGGGCGGCGTGCAGCGCGGCGGCGAGCGCCCGTCCGGCGGAGCGCGGCACCCGCAGCAGGCTCCGTTCCACCGTCTCCTCGGAACCGGCGCGCTCGACCGGCACCGGCCCGAGCGTCTCGGTGCCGGACGGCAGGTCGGCGAGGGCGAGCAGGTCCGCGACGGCGTCCGGCGTGCCGGTGACGCTGGCCATCCGGACGGCCGGCGGGAACCCCAGCTCGGCGCGCTCGGCCAGCTCACGCTCCGCGTAGCCGGCCGGATCCCAGCGCAGCAACGCCTGGACGACCGGCAATCCGCTGTCGGCCATGACCACGACCTGCCCGCCGGCCCCCGCAGGGCGCACGAGCGCCGCCGCGTTGGCCCAGCGCCGTAGCGCCTCCTCCGAAGCCCGCAGGTCGGCGCGGGTGAGCAGCGCCCAGGTGTCCAGCAGCAGGGCCGCGCCGTAGCCACCGGCGACAACCGGTTCGGCGCCCGGCGTGGCCACAACCAGGGCCGGCTCAGCGGGCACCGAGGTGAGGACGGCATCCCGGCCGGACGTGCGGATCGGGGTGTGCGGGAACGCCTTGCCCAGCTCCTCGGCGGTACGGCGGGCACCGACCACCGCCGCGCGCAACCCCCGCCCACCGCACGACGGGCAGGTCCAGTCGCCCGCCAGGTGGCCGCACCAACGGCAGCCGGCGATCGCATGGCCGCCGCCGGGCAACGCCAGCGGGCCGGCGCACGTGGCACAGCGCGCCGGCGCCCGGCACCGGCCGCACGACAGCGACGGCGCGTATCCACGACGCGGCACCTGCACCAGCACCGGCGCGCCGGCCGCCAGCGCGGAGCGGGCCGCTTGCCACGCGACCGTGGGCAGCCGGGCGGTGGCCGCCGCCGCGTCCCGCGCGAGCTGCCCGTCCTCCCCCAGCGGCGTGACCCTCGGCGCGGCGTCGCGCACCGTGGCCCGGTCGGCCACCAGCGGCTGCGCCCAGCGCGTGGCCAGGAGCAGCTGCGCCTCACACGTACGGGCGTACCCGCCGACGAGCGCGGCGGCACCGGCGAGCTGCGCCCGGACCAGCAAGACCTCACGGGCGTTGCAGTACGGCGCGCGGGGCTCGGCATGCAGGTCGTCGCCGTCGTCCCAGATCACCACGGCGCCCAGATCGGCCACCGGGGCGAACGCCGCCGCCCGCGTGCCCGCGACGATCCGCACGTCGCCTCGGCGTGCCGCGAGCCAGCGCCGGTACCGCTCCTGCGGACCGAGCGCGGCGGACAGCGTGACGTGCCGGCCATCGCCCAGCCGCGCCGTCAGAGCGGCGTCGAGGCGTTCCAGATCACGGGCGTCGGGCACCACGGCCACGGCGCCGCGGCCACCGTCCAGGGCGGCGGCGAGAACGTCGGCGATCCGCGCCGGCCAGTCCTCCCCCGGCAGCGCCGACCAGACCGCGCGCGGCGACCGGCCGTCGGCGAGCGCCCGCAGGTACGCCGGGCCGTGCGGATACCGGTCCCACCCGGGCCTTGGACCATCCGGAACGGCACCGGCCGACGCGGGCCACGGCTGCTCCTCGGCGCGCGCGTGGCGCGGTGGGATCGCGAGGCGCAGCACGTCGGCGAGCGTGCCGGCGCAGCGGTCGGCGATCTCGCGGGCGGCCGCAGCGATCTCGGGCGAGAGCACGGGCTCGGCCGAGACGGCACGCTCCAGGTAGGCGAGCCGGCCACCGTGCTCGCTGCTCTCGACGCGGTCGAGGACGTACCCGTCGACGAGCTGGCCGGCGAACCGGACCCGCACCCGCCCGCCCACTACGACGTCCGCGTCCAGCTTCGCCGGGACGAGGTAGTCGAACGGCCGGTCGAGGTGTGGCAGCGGCAGGTCGACGCAGACACGGGCAACGGGCAGCTCCGCGGCCGGATCCTGGGCGGCCTTACGCGCCGCCGCCTTCTTCGCCGGCGCCTTCTTGACGGCCTTCCCGACAGGCGCGGCCGCCCCCGGGACAGCGTCGAGCCCGCCGAGAGTAGGTAGCTCGGCGGGCTCGACCGCGTCAGCGCTGTTCACGACACGGGTCTACCAGAAGGCACCGACCGCAACCGACCCGCACGCTCGTCAGCCACATTCCTTGGTGGGATTGTGGAGCCTGACTCTGCAATCCCACCCAAGAACGTGTGCCCTACGCTCCCGCGGCGTCTTTCAAGGCCGCTGCGCGGTCGGTGCGCTCCCAGGTGAAGTCCGGCAGCTCGCGGCCGAAGTGGCCGTACGCCGAGGTCTGCGCGTAGATCGGCCGGAGCAGGTCGAGGTCACGGATGATCGCGGCCGGCCGCAGGTCGAAGACGGTGGTGATGGCGTCGGCGATGCGGGCCGGGTCGACCAGTTCGGTGCCGTACGTCTCGATGAAGAGGCCGACAGGCTGCGCCTTGCCGATCGCGTACGCGACCTGCACCTCGCAGCGGGTGGCCAGGCCGGCGGCGACGATGTTCTTGGCGACCCACCGCATCGCGTACGCGGCGGAGCGGTCGACCTTGGACGGGTCCTTGCCGGAGAACGCGCCGCCGCCATGACGGGCCATGCCGCCGTAGGTGTCGACGATGATCTTGCGACCGGTGAGGCCGGCGTCACCCATCGGGCCGCCGATCTCGAACCGGCCGGTGGGGTTGACCAGCAGCCGGTAGCCGTCGGTGTCGATGCCCAGCTCGGCGATCTCCGGCGCGATGACGTGCTCGGCGATGTCGGGCGTGAGCAGCGTCTCCAGCGAGATGTCGGAGGCGTGCTGGCTGGAGACCACGACGGTGTTGAGCCGTACGGCCTTCACGCCGTCGTACTCGATGGTGACCTGGGTCTTGCCGTCCGGTCGCAGGTAGGGCACCACGCCGTCCTTGCGGACCTGGCTGAGGCGGCGGGCCAGCCGGTGGGCGAGCGCGATCGGAAGCGGCATCAGCTCGGGGGTGTCGTCGCACGCGTACCCGAACATGAGGCCCTGGTCGCCGGCGCCCTGACGGTCGAGCATATCCTCAACGCTCTCGCCGGTGCGCGCCTCGTAGGCGGCGTCGACACCCTGGGCGATGTCGGGCGACTGAGATCCGATCGAGACGCTGACGCCGCACGAGGCGCCGTCGAAGCCCTTCTTGGACGAGTCGTAGCCGATCTCCAGGATCGTGTCGCGCACGATCGACGGGATGTCGGCGTAAGCCTTGGTCGTCACCTCACCCGCGACGTGGACCTGGCCGGTGGTGATCATGGTCTCGACGGCAACCCTGCTGCGCGGATCCTGCGCGAGCAGGGCATCGAGGATGCCGTCACTGATCGCGTCCGCGATCTTGTCGGGGTGTCCCTCGGTGACGGACTCCGAGGTGAAGAGGCGGCGCGACACGATACTCCCAGGGGTTTGGCCAGTGGTTACCGGCGAGTGTATCCAGCCGGTCATCTGCGCAGGCAGAGAGAGTGGCACGGAGCCGGATCAGTAACCTAACGGTCGACGCCGGATCTACCGAAAACGGGCGGCGACCAGGTCCCAGACGACGCCGGCCAGGTACTCCTTGGGGCCGAACGGTACCTCGGTGACGCTGCCGTCCGCACCAAGAACGACCGCGGCGTTCTCCGCGACCTCGAACGCCTTCCCGTCTCCGACCTCATTGACGACCAGCAGGTCACACCCCTTACGGGCGAGCTTGGCGCGGGCGTGGTCAAGGACGGAGCCGGTGTAGTCGCCGGTTTCGGCCGCGAAGCCGACCACGATCTGGCCCGGCCTGGTCCGGTTCGCCGAGAGTTCAGCGAGGATGTCCGGGTTCTGGACCAGTTCGATCGTCGGGGCGCTGCCGTCGTCGCGCTTCTTGATCTTGCTGCTGGCGTAGCTGGCCGGGCGGAAGTCGGCGGGCGCCGCGGCCATCACGACCGCGTCAGCAGGCGCGGCGGCGGCCAGCACCGCGTCGCGGAGGTCGGCGGTGGAGACGACGCGGATCACATCCACCCCGGCCGGATCGGGCAGCGCCGTGTTGGCCGCGACGAGCGTGACCTTGGCGCCCCGCGCGGCGGCCGTCACGGCAAGCGCGTACCCCTGCCGGCCGGACGACCGGTTGCCGAGGAACCGCACCGGGTCGAGGTACTCCCGGGTGCCGCCGGCGGAGACGACCACGTGCCGACCGACGAGGTCCCGGACGGGCGAAAGCAGGCCGACCGCGACGGCGAAGATGTCCGCAGGCTCCGGGAGGCGCCCCTTGCCGCTGTCGGCGCCGGTGAGCCGGCCGACGGCGGGCTCCAGGACGGTGGCGCCGCGGGCCCGCAGCGTGGCCACGTTGGCCTGGGTGGCGGGGTGCTCCCACATCTCGGTGTGCATGGCCGGCACGTACAGCACCGGGCACCGCGCGGTGAGGAGCGTGTTGGTGAGGAGGTCGTCGGCGAGGCCGTGTGCCGCCTTCGCGAGCAGGTCGGCGGTGGCCGGGGCGACGACGACGAGATCGGCGTGCTGGCCGATCCGGACGTGCGGGACATCCTCGACGGTGTCCCACACCTCAGTGCTGACGGGCTGGCCGGAGAGCGCGGCCCACGTCGGCGCGCCGACGAAGCGCAGCGCACTGGCGGTGGGGACGACCTTGACCTGGTACCCGGCCTCGGTGAACTTCCGGAGCAGGTCAGCGACCTTGTAGGCCGCGATACCGCCGCCCACGCCGAGGACGACGCGAGCAGCGGTCATCGAACGCAGCGGCTCAGTTGTCGACCTGCTCGTGCGTGAGCAGGTTGGCGTTGATCTCGCGCAGCGCGATCGAGAGCGGCTTCTCCTGCGGGCTGGTCTCCACCAGCGGGCCCACGTACTCCAGCAGGCCTTCGCCGAGCTGGCTGTAGTAGGCGTTGATCTGGCGCGCGCGCTTGGCCGCGTAGATCACGAGGGCGTACTTGGAGCTGGTCTTCTCGAGCAGCTCGTCAATGGGGGGGTTGGTGATGCCCTCGGGAGCGGCGACAGTACCGGACACGCGGATCAGCCTCAAAGGATGTCTCGACGACGGGGGTTAGAGCAATGCTACCAATTCTTTGGCAGCCCGCTCGACCCGGTCATTCACGATGACGACGTCGAACTCTTTTTCGGCCTCGAGTTCCACCTTGGCGGCGTCGAGCCGGGCCCGAATTGTCTCGTCGTCCTCGGTGCCGCGGCCGACGAGGCGGCGCACGAGTTCGTCCCAGGACGGCGGGGCGAGGAAGACGAATTGCGCCTCCGGCATCGCCGTGCGCACCTGGCGCGCGCCCTGGAGTTCGATTTCGAGAAGGGCCGGCAGCCCGGCAGCCAGTCGGTCTTCGACTGGCTGCCGGGGCGTGCCGTAGCAGTTTCCGGCGTACTCGGCGTGCTCGAGCAGCTCGCCGGCGGCGACCATACGGTCGAACTCCGCCCGCGAGACAAAGTGGTACTCCACGCCGTCAGTTTCGCCGGGACGTGGCGAGCGGGTCGTCACCGAGACCGACAACCACACCGAGGGGTGGTGGCGGCGGATCTCGGCAACGACACTGCCCTTGCCGACGCCGGACGGGCCGGAGAGGACCGTCAGACGTGCGACGTCCGAGCCGGAGTGGGCCGGAGCCCGTCCGGACTCAGTGCCCACGGGAGAGTCAGCGACCACCGGAGTTGGTACCGAACTCCTGCAGCAGGGCACGGCGCTGGTTGTCCCCCAGCCCGCGAACCCGGCGGCTCTCGGCGATCTTGAACTTCTCCATCAGTTGCACGGCCCGAACCTTGCCGATACCTGGCAGGGCCTCAAGCACAGCGGAGACCTTCATCTTGCCGATGACGTCATCCGTCTCGGCGGTGTCGAGGACCTCCTGGAGGGACATGCCCCCGTGCTTGAGCTTGTCCTTTACCGCGGCACGTGCTTTGCGAGCGGCGGCCGCCTTCTCGAGAGCAGCGGCACGCTGCTCGGGGCTCAGCGGGGGAAGAGCCACTGGTCACCTCGAATGTCTTGTGTGAGCGGACGTATTCCAGCGCGCAGAAACCTAGCGAGGATCGTTGGTCGGAAGCAACGCGCCCCCCCAGTTAACGGCCGGGACGAACGACGCGGTAGGGCATTGGAAGGCCTGGAACGGACCGTTTTCCGACGTGTATCGGTGATCCAGGACACACAATGTCATATCTCGGACACGTGACGAGGTCGAGAACGGCGCTGACGTGCGCCAGATCGCTCGCCCCCACCTGCGGCGCTATCAGACCGTAGGCCGGCCGTTACCGGCCTACGCCCGCGCTCAGCACCGCGCCGCAGGCCTCCAGAGCCCGCTCTGCGGCGTCGCGCAGCCCAGCCGGTGTCGGGCCCTGCCGGAGCACCTCGCGCGACGTGGCGGGCAGCACGGCGCCGATCGCAGTACCGAAGACCGCACGCAGGTCGGCGGCGGTAGCGCCCTGGGCACCGATCCCGGGCGCCAGGAACGGCCCGTTGACCTTCGTGAGGTCGTGCCCGGTCTCGCCGATCGTCGCGCCGACCACCGCACCGATAGAACCGAGCGGCTCGACGCCGGCGTTGAGCGCGGCCACCGCGTCCAGCACGGACTGGGCGACCGTCTGGCCACCGGCGGCCCGGGCGTGCTGCACCTCGGGGCCTTCCGGATTGGACGTGAGCGCCAGGACGAACACCCCGGCACCGTTCGCCAGCGCCGTGTCGACCAGCGGGCGGAGCGAGCCGAAGCCGAGGTACGGGCTGGCGGTCATCGCGTCGCAGAACAGCGGGCTGGCGGGCTCCAGGTAGGCCTGCGCGTACGCCTGCGCGGTGCTGCCGATGTCGCCACGCTTCACGTCGGCCAGGACCAGCGCGCCGGCGTCGCGGGCGTCCGCGACCACCCGTTCCAGCACCGCGATCCCCCGGCTGCCGAACCGCTCGAAGAACGCCGACTGCGGCTTGAGCACCGCCACCCGGTCGGCGAGCGCCTCCACGACGGTCCGGCTGAACGTCTCCAGCCCCGCGACGTCGTCGCCAAGGCCCCACGCATCCAGCAGCGCGGCGTGCGGGTCGATGCCGACGCAGAGCGGACCGCGGGTGTCCATCGCCGCGCGCAGGCGGGCTCCAAACGGTGTCACGCTTCCTCCAGGATGGTCCGGCGCGAGCGTCGCGCGACGGACGTGTTGATCTGCCGGACGAGGCCCGGGCCGCGGTACAGGAGCCCGGTGTACAGCTGGACGAGGCTGGCGCCGGCGTCGAGCATCCGGTGGGCGTCGTCGGCGCAGAGAATCCCGCCGACGCCGATGATCGGCAGCCGCCCGCCGGTCTCGCCCGCGATGAAGCGCACGACCTCAAGAGCGCGCGCGGTCAGCGGCCGTCCCGAGAGGCCGCCGGCCTCGCCCGCATGCGCGCCGGTCGCCCCGTCGCGGGACAGCGTGGTGTTGGTGGCGATCACGCCTGCCACCCCGTGCTCCGTGCAGACGTCGAGCACCTCGGCGATCGCCGGCTCGGTGAGGTCCGGGGCGATCTTGACGAGCAGCGGCACACTGGGGCGGCCGTGGCCAGCCAGTGCGTCCCCCTCGCGCCGCAATGCGGCGAGCAACGCGCCGAGCTGGCCGCGGTCCTGCAGCGAGCGCAGGCCCGGGGTGTTCGGCGAGCTGACGTTGACCGCGACGTAGTCCGCGTAGGAGTGGAGGGTGCGCAGCGACGCGACGTAGTCCTCGACGGCGTCCTCCAGCGGCGTCACCTTCGACTTGCCGAGGCTGATCCCGAGCGGCACCGGCCATAGGCTCGAGCGGCCAGGAGCGGGCGATGGGCCCGAGCGGCCAGGAGCGGGCGATAGGCCCGAGCGGCCAGGAGCGGTATGCGGCCCCCACGCGGCCAGCCGCCGCGCCAGCGCCTCGGCGCCATCGTTGTTGAACCCCATCCGGTTGATGACGCCCTGGCTGGCCGGCAACCGGAACAGCCGTGGCGCCGGGTTGCCCGGCTGGGCATGCCGCGTGACGGTGCCCACCTCGACGAACCCGAAGCCCAGCGCCGACCAGGCCGGCAGCGCCACGCCGTTCTTGTCCAGCCCGGCCGCGACCCCGACCACGTTCGGGAACCGCACCCCGAACACCGTCGTGGGACTCTCCGGGCCGGCGAACCGGCGAGCGGCGGCCACCAGCCGGGGCCGCTTCGCCAGCACCGCCAGCGCGGCCAGAGTCCGCTCGTGCGCCGCCTCCGCGTCGCCCCCACCGATCCGGAACAACACCGGCCGGGCCACCCGCTCGTAGATCATGGCGTGACTCGTATGGCGCGGTGGAGTTCCTGGAGCGGCCGGACGCCCAGCTCGCCGCGGATCTGCGCCTCGATCCCCATCACCGCCGCGGCGGCGCCCTGCACGGTCGTGATGCACGGGACGTCGGCGGCGACGGCAGCGCTGCGGATCTCGTACCCGTCGATGCGCGGACCCGAGTTTCCGTACGGGGTGTTCAGCACGAGATCGACGGTGCCGGCCACGATCATCTGCAGGATGTCCGGCTGGCCGTCGTCCGGCTCGAAGTGCTTGCGCACGACGGTGGACGTGATCCCGTGCCGGCGCAGCATCTCGGCTGTGCCGGCCGTGGCCAGCACTTCGAAGCCGAGATCGGCGAGGCGCTTGATCGGGAAGACCATCGAGCGCTTGTCCCTGTTGGCAACGGAGACGAAGACCCGGCCGGCGGTCGGCAGCGATCCGTACGCCGCGGCCTGGCTCTTCGCGAACGCCTGCCCGAACGCGAGGTCGATGCCCATGACCTCGCCGGTGGACTTCATCTCCGGCCCGAGCAGGCTGTCGACGCCCATGCCCTCGCTGGTGCGGAACCGCTTGAACGGCAGCACCGCCTCCTTCACCGCGATCGGCGCGTCGGCGGGCGGTTCGCCACCGTCGCCGGTAGGCGGCAGCATGCCCTCGGCGCGCAGGTCGGCGATGCTCGCGCCGAGCATGATCCGGGCGGCCGCCTTGGCCAGCGGCACGGCCGTCGCCTTGGAGACGAACGGCACCGTGCGGGATGCCCGCGGGTTCGCCTCCAGCACGTAGATGACGTCGTCCTTGAGCGCGTACTGGACGTTCATGAGGCCCCGCACGCCGATGCCCTTGGCGAGCGCCTCGGTGGAGCGGCGGACGTTCTCGATGTCCGAGCGGCCCAGCGTGATCGGCGGCAGCGCGCACGCCGAGTCGCCGGAGTGGATGCCGGCCTCCTCGATGTGCTCCATGATCCCGCCGAGGAACACCTCGGTGCCGTCGCACAGCGCGTCCACGTCGATCTCGATGGCATCGTCGAGGAACCGGTCGACCAGCACCGGATGCTCGGGCGTCACCTCGGTGGCGCGGCTGATGTAGGACTCCAGCGTGGCGTCGTCATAGACGATCTCCATGCCGCGCCCACCGAGCACATAGGACGGTCGCACCAGCACCGGGTAGCCGATCTCGTCGGCCACCTGCTTGGCCTCGTCGAACGAGGTCGCCATGCCGAACTTCGGCGCGGGGAGCCCGGCGGCCTCCAGCAGCGCACCGAACGCGCCGCGCTCCTCCGCCAGGTGGATCGCCTCGGGCGGCGTACCGACGATCGGCACCCCGGCGTCCGCGAGCCGCTGCGCCAGCCCGAGCGGGGTCTGCCCGCCGAGCTGGACGATCACGCCAACTACGCCAGGACCGCCGGCGGCCACCCCGGAGGTGTGCTCGGCGTGCCAGACCTCCAGCACGTCCTCGAACGTGAGGGGCTCGAAGTAGAGCCGGTCGGACGTGTCGTAGTCGGTGGAGACCGTCTCCGGGTTGCAGTTGACCATCACGGTCTCGAACCCGGCTTCCCGTAGCGCCATCGCGGCGTGCACGCAGGAGTAGTCGAATTCGATGCCCTGGCCGATCCGGTTCGGCCCGGAGCCGAGGATCAGGACCTTGGCACGGTCGCTAGGCCGTACCTCGGTCTCGCCGTCAGCGTCGGACTCGTACGCCGAGTAGTGGTACGGCGTGGCGGCGTCGAACTCGGCCGCGCAGGTGTCGACGGTCTTGTACACCGGGCGGATCGCGAGCCGGTGCCGCAGCGCCCGTACACCGTCCTCGCCCGCCAGCTCCGGCCGGAGTGCGGCGAGCTGGCGATCCGAGCAGCCAGCCCGCTTGGCCCGGCGCAGCAGCGCGTCGTCCAGCACCGGCGCGGCCACGATCTCCGCGCGCAGCTCCACCAGCGCCAGGATCTGGTCCACGAACCACGGATCCATGCCGGAGGCGGCGCAGACATCCGCCACCGAAACACCCTGACGCAGCGCCCGCTCGACGTCGTACAGCCGGCCGTCGTGCGGGGTCTTCATAGCTTCTATGGGATCGTCCGTTGGATCGGGAACAGTCCAGAAGCCAATGCTTTTCGTTTCCATCGAGCGCATGGCCTTCTGCAGCGCCTCGCCGAACGAGCGGCCCAGACTCATCGCCTCGCCGACCGATTTCATCGTCGTGGTCAGCTCGGGGTCGGCGCCGGGGAACTTCTCGAACGCGAACCGCGGGATCTTCACCACCACGTAGTCGAGCGTCGGCTCGAAGCTGGCCGGCGTCTCGCGGGTGATGTCGTTGCGGATCTCGTCGAGCGTGTAACCGATGGCCAGCTTGGCGGCGATCTTGGCGATCGGAAAGCCGGTGGCCTTCGACGCCAGCGCGGACGACCGGGACACGCGCGGGTTCATCTCGATGACGACCAGCCGGCCGTTCTCCGGGTTCACCGCGAACTGGATGTTGCAGCCGCCGGTGTCCACCCCGACCTCGCGCAGCACGGCAATGCCGAGGTCACGCAGTCGCTGGTACTCGACGTCGGTGAGCGTCATCGCCGGTGCCACCGTCACCGAGTCTCCGGTGTGGACGCCCATTGGGTCGATGTTCTCGATCGAGCAGACCACGACCACGTTGTCCTTGCGGTCGCGCATCAGCTCCAGCTCGTACTCCTTCCAGCCGAGCACGCTCTCCTCGATCAGCACCTCGGTGACCGGGCTGGCGGCGAGGCCGGCGCCGGCGATCAGTCGCAGCTGATCCGGATTGTGGGCCATGCCCGAGCCGAGTCCGCCCATCGTGAACGACGGCCGGACCACCACTGGATACTCCAGCTCAATTGCGGCTTGTAGAACGCTTTCCAGCGAGTGGCAGACGGCGCTGCGCGGCACGTCGCCGCCGATCTTGCGCACCAGTTCCTTGAACCGCTGCCGGTCTTCGCCGCGCTGGATCGCGTCGATGTCGGCGCCGATCAGCTCGACGCCGTACTTGTCGAGCACGCCGCGCTCATGCAGCGCCACGGCGGTGTTGAGGGCGGTCTGGCCGCCGAGTGTGGCCAGGATGGCGTCCGGCCGCTCACGGGCGATCACCAGCTCGACGAACTCCGGCGTGATCGGCTCGACGTAGGTCGCGTCGGCGAACTCCGGGTCGGTCATGATCGTGGCCGGGTTGGAGTTGACGAGGCTGACCCGCAGGCCCTCCTCGCGCAGCACCCGGCACGCCTGGGTACCGGAGTAGTCGAACTCGCAGGCCTGCCCGATGACGATCGGCCCCGAGCCGATCACCAGGACGTGGCCGATGTCGGTCCTCTTCGGCATCAGCGACTGCCTTCCATGAGCGCGACGCTCGTATTCATTGTTTGCCTCCCATGAGGTCGGCAAATCGATCGAACAGGTAGTCGGCGTCGTGTGGACCGGCCGCCGCCTCGGGGTGGTACTGCACCGAGAAGGCTGGGCGGTCGAGCAGCTGAAGACCCTCCACCACGTCGTCGTTGAGGCAGACATGGCTCACCTCGACCCGGCCGAACTCGGTTTCGGTGGCGCCCTGCAACGGCGCATCGACGGCGAATCCGTGGTTGTGCGCGGTGACCTCGACCTTGCCGGTGGTGCGGTCCTGCACCGGCTGGTTGATGCCGCGGTGGCCGTACCGCAGCTTGTACGTGCCGAAACCGAGCGCGCGGCCGAGCAGCTGGTTGCCGAAGCAGATGCCGAACAGCGGCACCTTTTCCTGGAGGACGCCCCGGGCCACGCTGAGGTCGGCGGTGGCCGGGTCGCCCGGGCCGTTGGAGAGGAACACACCATCCGGGCTGAGCGCCAGGACGTCCTCCAGCGTCGACGTCGAGGGCAGGACGTGCACCTCGATGCCGCGGGCGGCCATCCGGCGGGGCGTGTTCCGCTTGATGCCGAGGTCGAGCGCGGCCACGGTGAACCTGCGCTGCCCCTGGGCCTCGACCACGTACGGCTCGGACGTGGTGACCTCACCGCAGAGATCGGCGCCAGCCATACCGGGGCTCGCGAGCACCCGCGCCAGCACCGACTCCGGGTTGGTGTCCACACTCGACACCGCAGCCCGCATCGCCCCACGCTCGCGCAGATGGCGGGTGAGCGCGCGAGTGTCCACCCTGGATATGCCGACGATGCCCTGAGCCGTCAGCTCGTCTGCCAGCTCCCCCTCGGACCGCCAGTTCGAGGCGGTACGCGCCGGGTCGCGGACCACGTAGCCAGAGACCCAGATGCGGTCGGACTCGCGGTCCGCGTCGTTGACGCCGGTGTTGCCGATGTGCGGCGCGGTCATGGCCACGATCTGCCGGTGATACGACGGGTCGGTGAGCGTCTCCTGGTACCCGGTCATGCCGGTGTTGAAGACGGCCTCGCCGAACGCCTCACCGATCGCGCCGTAGGCCTCGCCGCGGAACGTCCGGCCGTCTTCGAGTACGAGCAGGGCGGGCTTCACATGTCACTCCCGGAGGTCGTCGAGGCGCCTTGCACCAGGCCGAGGACCGCGTGCAGGTACGGCACGTGGACGGTGTGCTGGTCGGCGCGGAACGCGGTGTCGAGCAGTTCGCCGCGGTGCTCCCAGGTGACCACCAGCAACCGGCCTTCCCCCATCACCTTGCCGGCGAGCGCCGAGTCGAGCCGGGCATCGCGCAGGGCGGCCCGGGGGACGAAGACCGCAGGGGCGCCGACCCGGTCGATGAGCAGGCCGGCCGCGGTGAGGCGCAGGCTGCCGGCACTACGGTCGGAGAGCTGGCCGGCGACGACGCGCGCCTGCCAGTCACCGGAGATCGTCGTGCCGACGTAGAGGCCGGCGGCGGCCGGGAGCAGCAGCGTGAGTGGCCCGTCCGGCGCCACCGGCAGCGGCAGGAGGCCGCTCTGGCTGGCCGCCTTACGACGCCAGCCACGCCACATCCCGTACGCGCCGAGCGCGAAGACGGCGAACGTGAGCAGAGTCAGCAATGCCCTCACGATTGGACTTCCTGGTTCGCCTTGCCGTCGAGCACGGTCGGCCGGCCGCGCAGGAAAGTGGCCACCGGGCGGGCCGGCAGCCGCAGGCCGGCGTACGGCGTGTTCCGGCTGATGCTGGCCAGCTCCTCGCCCCGCACGGTCCAGGGGGCATTCGGGTCGACGAGCACAAGGTTCGCGGGCGCTCCGGGTTTCAGGCTGCGGCCGTGCTCGGCGAGGCCGGCGATCCGGGCGGGGGCGCGGCTCATCCGTTCGGCGACCCCGTCCCAGTCGAGCAGCCCGGTGGTGACCATCGCCTCGGCGACCACCCCGAGCGCCGTCTCCAGGCCAAGCATGCCGGGACGGGCGCAGCCCCACTCGCACTCCTTGTCCTCACGGGTGTGCGGCGCGTGGTCGGTGGCGACGACGTCGATCGTGCCGTCGGCCAGGCCCTCGCGCAGCGCCTGCACGTCCTCGCTGGTGCGCAGCGGCGGGTTCACCTTGTAGACCGGGTCGTAGCTGGACGCCAGCTCGTCGGTGAGGAGCAGGTGGTGCGGCGTGACCTCGGCGGTGACCCGCCAGCCTTTCGACTTCGCCCAGCGGATGATCTCGACGCTGCCGGCCGTGGATACGTGGCACACGTGGAGCCGCGAGCCGACGTGCCCGGCGAGCAACGCGTCGCGGGCGATGATCGCCTCCTCGGCGACGGCTGGCCAGCCGGTCAGGCCGAGGCGCGCGGACTGCTGGCCCTCGTTCATCTGCGCGCCGACGGTGAGCCGCGGCTCCTCGGCGTGCTGGGCGATGATCCCGTCGAACGCCTTCACGTACTCCAGCGCGCGCCGCATCAGGGCCGGATCGGCGAGGCAGTGGCCGTCGTCGGAGAACATCCGCACCTTCGCGGCGGAGTCGGCCATCGCGCCCAGCTCGGCGAGGCGTTCGCCGGCGAGCCCGACGGTGATCGCGCCGATCGGCTGCACGTCGACCAGGCCGGCCTCCTGCCCGAGCCGCCACACCTGCTCGACCACGCCGGCCGTGTCGGCCACCGGATCGGTGTTCGCCATCGCGCAGACCGCCGTGTACCCGCCCAGGGCGGCGGCGCGGCTGCCGGTCTCGACGGTCTCGGCGTCCTCGCGTCCGGGTTGGCGCAGGTGGGTGTGGAGGTCGACGAAGCCCGGGAGCGCGATGAGCCCGTCGGCGTCGATGACCGTGGCGTTCGGGGCAGCGGACTCCACGACCACGCCAGCCCGGATGTGCAGGTCGGTGCGCTGTCCACCGTCCGACAAAGCGCCCTTGATCGTGAAGTTCATGCGTTCTCCTTGGTGCCGGCGCCGCCGAGCAGTAGGTAGAGGACGGCCATCCGGGCGCTGACGCCGTTCGTGACCTGTTCGACGATCGTCGAGCGCACCGAGTCGGCCACCTCGGGCGTGATCTCCATGCCCCGGTTCATCGGACCGGGGTGCATGACGATCGCGTGCTCGGGCAGGACGGCCGTGCGCTTCGCGTCGAGGCCGTACCGGCGGCTGTACTCCCGCTCGGTCGGGAAGTAGGAGTCGTTCATCCGCTCCCGTTGGACGCGCAGCATCATCACGACGTCGCTCTTCGGCAGCACCGCGTCAAGGTCGTAGGAGACGTCCGCGGGCCACACCTCGACGCCGACCGGCAGCAGCGTCGGCGGGGCGACCAGGGTCACCTCGGCGCCGAGCGTGTGCAGCAGCAGCACGTTCGACCGCGCGACCCGGCTGTGCAGCACGTCCCCGACGATCGTGACCTTCAGCCCTTCGATGCGACCGAGCCGGCGGCGCATCGTGAACGCGTCGAGCAGCGCCTGGGTGGGATGCTCGTGAGTGCCGTCGCCGGCGTTGACGACCACGCCGTCGACCCACTGGGCGAGCCGGTGCGGGGCGCCGGACTGGCCGTGCCGGATCACGACCGCGTCCGCCCCCATCGCCTGCAGGGTCAGCGCGGTGTCCTTGAGGCTCTCGCCCTTGCTGACGCTGGAGCCCTTGGCGGAGAAGTTGATGACGTCGGCGGAGAGGCGCTTGGCGGCGGCCTCGAACGAGATCCGGGTGCGGGTGGAGTCCTCGTAGAAGAGGTTTACGACCGTACGGCCGCGCAGCGTCGGGAGCTTCTTCACCTCGCGGGTGGCGAGACGGGCCATCTCCTCGGCCGTGTCGAGCACCAGCAGCGCGGTGTCTCGGTCGAGGTCGGCGGCGGAGAGCAGGTGCGGGATCACTGTGCATCCTCCGTTCGCGCCGCTTCGGCGCCCTCAGCCGCGATCGACGCCCTGCGTCGCGCGTCCGCTGCACTCGCACCGCTCCCGTCTCCGGCGATCAGGACGGCATCCCGGTCGTCGACCTCGCGCAGCAGCACCTTGACGTTCTCGCTGCGCGAGGTGGGCAGGTTCTTCCCGACGTAATCGGCGCGGATCGGCAGTTCGCGGTGGCCCCGGTCGACCAGGACGGCGAGCTGCACCGCGCGCGGGCGGCCCAGGTCGTTGAGCGCGTCCAGCGCGGCGCGGACCGTCCGTCCTGAGAAGAGCACGTCGTCGACCAGGACGACCCGCTGCTTGTCGATGCCGCCCGGCGGCACGTAGGTGGGCTCCAGCGCACGGGCGCCGCGCAGCCGCAGGTCGTCGCGGTAGAGCGTGATGTCGAGGGTGCCGACCGGGATGTCGACCTCGGTGAAGGCGCGGATCCGGTCGGCGAGGCGGCGGGCCAGGTGCGCGCCGCGGGTGGGGATGCCGAGAAGGACGGTCTCCGCCGCGCCTTCGGTCTTCTCGATGATCTGATGGGCAATCCGGTCGACGATCCGGGCCAGATCGGCCGCGTCGAGGATGGCTCTCGCATTGGGGTCCGCTGGTTGTTCGGCCGCGGACATACCGAGGGCAGGCGTCACCGCCAGACCTCCTTCCCCGCCTCACGGGACGGGTCGTTAAAGGACGTCGGTCGGGGCCACGCTACCAGCGGCTTCACGCCCTCCCCGAATCCAGCGACGCAGCTCACAGCGGGCGTGTCGCGCGGTTACCGAGCGCGTGCGGCAGTCACGGAACGCAATGAAATCGTGCGTTCCTCTTGACCGCGCGTACGGAATGGCCGTACGGTCACTCTCCGTAGCGATTCGGCAGTCCGCAGCGAATCAGTCATTACCTTCGACCCCTCCGGAGTACATATGTCCGACTACGCCAAGGCGCTCGGCGCACGACTGCGCGCTATCCGGCAGCAACAGGGCCTGTCCCTGCAGGGCGTGGAGGAGAAGTCCGGCGGGCGGTGGAAAGCCGTCGTGGTCGGCTCCTACGAGCGCGGCGACCGCGCGGTCACGGTGGCCCGCCTCAACGAGCTCGCCGACTTCTACCGGGTACCGATCGCCGAACTGCTTCCCGGTGAGGGCCCCGGCCGGCACGAGGGCGCCAGCAAGGTCGTCATCGACCTGGAACGGCTCGCCCACCTGCCCGGCGACGAGATCGGGCCGGTCGTCCGGTTCGCGCGCAGCATCCAGCAGCAGCGCGGCGACTACAACGGCCGGGTCCTCTCGATCCGCGCCGTCGACCTCCAGGCGCTCGCGATCGTGTACGACCTCTCGCCCTCCGGCCTCATCGAGCGGCTCACCGAGTGGGGCGTGCTGGTCGCCACGCCCGTCCGCTAGATGCGTTTGAGGTGGGATCGGCGAGTCTGGCTAGTCTGGCTCGCCGATCCCACCCCAAATGTCAGCTCAACTCAGCCTTGAGGAGCTGGAGCCGGCCGAGCAGCCCGTTGACGAAACGCGGGGACTCGTCGGTCGACAGCTCCCGGGCCAGGTCCACCGCCTCGTCGATCGCGACGGCGTCCGGGATGTCGTCCCGCCACAGCAGCTCGTAGATCGCCACCCGCAGGATGTTGCGGTCCACTGCCGGCATCCGGTCGAGCGTCCACCCCTCGGCATACGTGGTGAGCAGCTCGTCGATCCGGTCGCGCCGCTCGGTGACGCCCTCGACCAGCAGCACCGCGTACTCCGGCACCGGCGGATCGGCCTGCGCGAGCCGATCCTTCGCCGTGTTCAGCACATCGGTGCCACGCACGTCCGACTCGTACAGGATGTCCAGCGCCCGCTTCCGCGCCTTGCGGCGGGCGGAGCGACGCTCGGGGTGTTCGCCCTTAGCCGGCACGTCAGTTGTTCACGCGGCTGATGTACCGGCCGTCGCGGGTGTCGACCTTGATCTTCTCGCCCGTGCTGACGAACAGCGGCACCTGGACGGTGGCGCCGGTCTCCAGCTCGGCCGGCTTGGTGCCGCCGGTGGAGCGATCGCCCTGGAGGCCCGGGTCGGTGTGCTTGATGAGCAGCTCGACGCTGGCCGGCAGCTCGACGTAGAGCGGCGTGCCGTCGTGCAGCGCGACCATCGCCTCGGCGTTCTCCAGCAGGTAGTTCGCGTTGTCGCCGAGGGTCTCGCGCGGCACATGGATCTGGTCGTAGGTGTCCGAGTCCATGAACACGAAGTCCTCACCCTCCTTGTAGAGGTAGGACATGCTGCGCTTGTCGACGTTGGCGGTCTCGACCTTCGTGCCGGCGTTGAAAGTCCTGTCGACGACCTTGCCGCTGAGCACGTTCTTCAGCGTGGTGCGCACGAACGCACCACCCTTGCCGGGCTTGACGTGCTGGAACTCGACGACGTTCCACAGCTGCCCGTCGATGTTCAGCGTCATGCCGTTCTTGAGGTCGTTGGTGGTGGCCATGCCTGGTCTGTCTCCTTGGTGGCCGGAGGCCGCGCGGGGCCGCCCGCCGGCTCGGCTGGTGGTCATGGTGAGTGTGCTGGTGGTTATGCGGGGCGCGGGGCGCCAGCGCCAAGACCCAGAGAGTGTACCGGTCGGACCCGCCCCACCTGCGAATCGCAGTCTTGACGGCTTGGGCGGCGTGCCTTAGCGTCCCGTGCGATTAGGAAACTTTCCTAACCATTAAGTCACGCTCCGGTCCGGGACGCACGAGGGGTCGACGATGAGTTCTCACCGCAGGGCAGTCGCCGCGCTTACCGCCGCCGGAGTCGCCGCCGCCGGCATCCTCATCTCGGGCGGATCGGCGTCCAACGCGGCGCCGCCCATCCCCACGGCCGTCCGTGTCGACCAGGTCGGCTACGGCGTCACCGAGGCCAAACAGGCCTACCTCATGGCCGGCGTGCCGTCTGCCAACGCGACGTTCTCCGTCGTCGATGCCGGCGGTAAGACCGTGCTCAGCGGCAAGGTCGGCGCCAGCCGCGGCCGCTGGAACAACCAGTTCGGTGCCGTCCACCCGATCGACTTCTCCCGGCTCAAGCGGCCCGGCACCTACCGGATCAAGGCGGCCACCGCCACCTCGCCCGCGTTCCGGATCGGCTCCAGCGCGGCGCTGTTCGGCCGCCTCGCCCAGGACAGCACCCACTTCTTCCAGGTCCAGCGCGACGGCGCGAGCGTCGTGCCGACCCGCCTCGACCGCAAGCCGTCCCACCTCACCGACCGCAAGGCCACCGTCTACGAGCACCCGGTCTTCAGCGGCGACGGCGGCGACGTGCCGGCCGAACCGCTCAAGCCCGTGGCCGGCGCCGCTCCGGTCGACGTCGAGGGCGGCTGGTTCGACGCCGGCGACTTCGTCAAGTTCACTCACGCGTCCGCGTACTCCACCGCCGAGCTGCTGTACGTCCAGCGCGGGGGCTCTCCCGGCCACACGCTCGACGCCGAGACGCGCCACGGTCTGAAGTGGCTCGACAAGGCGTGGGACGCCAAGCGCAGGGTGCTCTACGTCCAGGTCGGCATCGGCACCGGCAGCGAAGAGTTCGGCTTCCTCGGCGACCACGACGTCTGGCGGCTCCCCGAGGCCGACGACGCTTTGAACGCGAAGCCCGGCGATCCCGAGTACTTCATCAAGTACCGGCCCGTCTTCCGCGCCTCCCCGCCCGGCGGCAAGATCAGCCCCAACCTCGCCGGCCGCATCTCCGCCTCCTTCGCGCTCGCTGCCCAGGTCGAGGCCCGCCGCAACCCGCGCCTCGCCCGCCATTACCTGGACGAGGGCGCGTCGATCTTCGCCCTCGCCAAGACCACCGACGTCGGCGAGCTCCTCACCGCGTTCCCGCACGCCTACTACCCCGAGGACTCCTGGGAGGACGACCTCGAGTTCGGCGCCACCGAACTGGCTCTGGCTGGGCGTTTATTGGGTGACCAGCGCGCTGGGGGCTGGCTCCGCGCCGCCGGGCACTGGGCCAAGGCGTACCTCGCCAGCGACCATCGGGACACGCTCAACCTGTACGACACCAGCGCGCTCGCCCACACCGACCTGATCCGGCTGCTCCGGGCATGCCGGGGTCGCCTTGCTGTTGACGAACGCGCGCTCGTCGCTGACCTGCGCCGGCAGCTCGATTCCGGGGTCGCCGCCGCGGCCGAAAGCCCGTTTGGCGGCGCCGCCGACGTCACCAACTTCGACGTCGCCACCCGCAGCCTCGGCTTCGCCGCCACCGCCCGCCTCTACGGATCCATCACCGGCGACCGCCGCTACGACACCTTCGGCACCCAGCAGCGCAACTTCGTCCTCGGCGCCAACGCCTGGGGCACATCACTCGTGGTCGGCGCCGGCACCGTGTTCCCCCACTGCCCGCAGCACCAGGTCTCCAACCTCGCCGGCAGCAACACCGGCGGCCGGAAGGTCGTGGTGGGCGCCGTCGTCAACGGCCCGAACGGGGCCTCGAACTTCGAAGATCTCGGCATCCCGGACGGCGCCAACGTCTGCCCCGTCGACGGTGTCAACAAGTTCGCGGCCTACGACACCGCTGAATCCCGCTACCTCGACGACGTCCGCGCCTGGCCCAGCAGCGAACCCGCCATCGACTTCACGTCCACCGGAATGCTCGCGTTCGCCCTCGCCAGTCGGGGATAGGACGCCCAAGAACGGGCCCGCCGTCCGCCGCACCCGGACGGCGGGTCTTTATGCCTTTCGTCGCTGCGCCTGGACTCGGCCTCGCTCGCCACTCGGTGGGGCTCTCCGTTTCGGGATCGGGAGTCGGCGCGCGCTACAGGATGGTGACGGTGCCTTTGGGGTTGGCGGCCATCCACCGGGCGGCGGCGCGCGGATCTACCCCGGCGATCACCACGTCACCGTCGCGCGTCACCTGCGCCAACGGCCGCGCCGGGCGCTGCATCATCCATATCGAGATGGCGTTGGGCGCGATCAGCGGAAGCACGAGAAAGCCCAGGTGAAACGGGAGGAGGTCGTTGCTTCCGGTGATCATGTAGGCCGCGAACAGCCCTAGCGCCGCCAGGCTCAGCGGAATCAACCCGAACAGCTGCAAGCGCCGCAGGAACCAGGCCCGAGCCCAGCGGCGCTGGGTCGCCTCGTCAACGGGCACGTCAGCGATCGGCCGCCCGAACCGGCGCAGGTCGAACCGCCGCAGCGGCGCGAGCACGGGATCGCCGCTGCCATCCGCGAGCGAAACGTCCGGCATCCGCAGTGCGGCGAGGCCCTCCGCCGCCAGCAGTACGTCAGCCACGCTGAGCGATGTGCAGCAACGCCAGCCGGTAGCCGTCGATGCCGAGCCCGACGATCACGCCGGTCGCCAGGGCCGAAATGTACGAGTGGTGCCGGAACTCCTCCCGGACGTGCACGTTGCTGATGTGCACCTCGAACAGCGGCGCGGTGAGCATCGCGCAGGCGTCCCGGACGGCAACGGATGTGTGCGTCCACGCGCCCGCGTTGAGCACGACGGCCGCGCCCTCGTCGGCGGCGGCATGCAGCCAGCCGATCAGCTCGGCCTCGGCGTTCGTCTGGCGGACCTCGACGTCGAGCCCCGCATCCTTGCCCGTCCGCTCGCAGAGTTCGACCAGGTCGGCATACGTCTGATTGCCGTAGACGTGCGGCTCGCGCAGCCCCAGCCGGTTCAGGTTGGGCCCGTTGAGGACGTACACCTTCACAGCAGCACCTCCCCGCGCGACGGGCCAGAGCGGCCGGGAGCGGGGGGAGAGCCCGAGCGGCCAGGAGCGGGATCAGCGTCCCGCGCGACCTCCGAATAGGCGGCGACCAGCAGCGTCGAATCCGGGTCGTCCAGCACCGTCGGCTTCGCCAGCCCGTCCAGCACGATGAAGCGCAACCGGTTCCCGCGCGACTTCTTGTCCACCCGCATCGTGTCCAGCAGTTGCGGCCACGCGTTGCCGTCGTAGCTGGTGGGCAGCCCGAGCGCAGCGAGGACCGCCCGGTGCCGCGCGGCGGTGGCGTCGTCGAGTCGGCCGGCCAGGCGCCCCAGCTCGGCGGCGAACACCAGCCCGACGCTGATCGCGGCGCCGTGCCGCCACTTGTACCGCTCGCGCTTCTCGATCGCGTGACCGAGGGTGTGGCCGTAGTTGAGGATCTCCCGCAGCCCACCCTCCTTCAGGTCCTGGCTGACGACGTCGGCCTTGACCTGGATCGACCGCTCGACCAGCTCGCGCAGCACCGAGCCCGTCGGGTCGCTCGCCGCAGCCGGGTCGGCCTCGATCAGGTCGAGGATGGCCGGGTCCGCGATGAACCCGCACTTCACGACCTCGGCAAGGCCGGCCACCAGCTCGTGCCGGGGCAGCGACTCCAGCGTCGCCAGATCGCAGAGGACGCCGGCCGGCGGGTGGAACGCGCCGACCAGGTTCTTGCCCGTCGCGGTGTTGATGCCCGTCTTACCCCCGACCGCGGCGTCGACCATGCCCAGCAGCGTGGTCGGCACCTGCACGACCCGCACCCCGCGTAGCCACGCCGCGGCGACGTAACCGGCCAGGTCGGTCGTGGCACCACCGCCGAGGCCGACGACCGTGTCCGTACGGGTAAAGCCGGCGCGGCCGAGGACGTCCCAGCAGAAGCCCGCGACCTCCAGTGTCTTCGCGTCCTCGGCGTCCGGGACCTCCAGCGAGTGCGCCTCGAAGCCCTGCTCGCGCAGATCGTCCCGGACGGCCTCAGCCGTGATCCGCAACGTCGGCGGGTGGATGATCGCGACCCGCTGTGCGCCCTTGAGCAGGGGCGGCAGCTCGCCGAGCAGGCCGGTGCCCACGAGCACCTCGTACGGGGCGTCGCCGCCGACCTGGATGCGCGTGGTGGTCACAGCCCCTCCAGGTGCTTAACGACCTCGTCGGTGACCTCTTCGGGAGTACGACCGTCGGTTGCGACGGTCACGACGGCGACCTCCGTGTACAGCGGGCGGCGCTGATCGAGCAGGTGGCGCAGGGTGGCGCGCGGGTTCAGCGCGATCACCGGGCGATCCCTCGCCAGCCCGACGCGCGTGACGGCGTCGGAGAGGCCGACCCCCAGGTAGACCACGCGGTGGCCGTCCAACCTGGCCCTGGTCACCGGCGAGAGCACCGCACCGCCGCCCAGCGCCAGTATGCCGTCGTGCCCGGCCAGCGCGGCGGCCACCGCTTCAACCTCCAGCGCCCGGAACGCCTCCTCGCCGTCGTCGACGAAGATCTCCGAGATCGGCTTGCCGACGGCGGCCTCGATGTCGTGATCCGCGTCGCGGAACGCCACCCCGAGGCGCTCGGCGAGGAGCTCGCCCACCGTGGTCTTGCCGGCGCCGGGCGGCCCGACCAGCACCGCAACCGGACGGCTCACGCGATCACCAGCGTGTCGAGGTAGCCGGCGAGGTTGCGCTTCATCTCGCTCACCGAGTCACCGCCCAGCTTCTCCATCGCCGCATCGGCCAGCACCAGCGCCACCATCGCCTCGGCAACGACCGCCGCGGCCGGCACCGCACACACGTCACTGCGCTGCGCGATCGCCTTCGCCGGTTCGCCCGTGGCAACGTCGACGGTCGACAGCGCACGGGTCAGCGACGAGATCGGCTTCATCGCCGCCTTCACCCGCAGCACCTCGCCGTTGGTGATGCCGCCTTCCAGCCCGCCCGCACGGCCGGTCAGGCGCTTCACGCCCGCGTCTGTGTTGACGATCTCGTCGTGCGCCGACGATCCCCGGCTACGGGCCTGGGTGAATCCGTCACCGATCTCCACGCCCTTGATCGCCTGGATGCTCATCAGCGCCATCGCCAGGCGGGCGTCCAGCTTCCGGTCCCACGCGACGTGGCTGCCCAGGCCCGGCGGCAGACCGTAGGCCAGCACCTCGACGATGCCGCCCAGAGTGTCCGCGTCCGCCTTCGCGGCGTCGACCTCGGCGACCATGTCCACCGACGCTTGCTTGTCCAGGCATCGCAGCGGATCGGCGTCGATCGCGGCCCGGTCCTCCGGCGTCGGCAGCCGGTCGTTCGCCGCTGCCACCGAACCCAGCTCGACCACGTGACTGAGGATCTCCACGCCCAGGACCTGCCGCAACAGCGCCTGCGCGACCGTGCCCAGCGCGACCCGCGCCGCCGTCTCCCGGGCGCTCGCGCGCTCCAGAATCGGGCGGGCATCGTTGAAGTTGTACTTCTGCATACCGGCGAGGTCGGCGTGGCCGGGGCGCGGGCGGCTCAGCGGAGCGTTACGGGCCAACCCGTCGAGGATGGCGGGGTCGACCGGATCCGGCGACATCACCTGCTCCCACTTCGGCCACTCCGTGTTGCCGACCTTCACCGCGAACGGGCTACCAAGGGTGAGCCCGTGCCGCAGACCGCCCAGGACCTCGACCTGATCGCGCTCGAAGCTCATCCGGGCACCGCGGCCGTAACCGAGCCGGCGGCGAGCGAGTTCGGTGGCGATATCGTCCGAGGTCACAGCCACCCCAGCAGGCAGCCCCTCCAGGATGGCGACGAGAGCAGGGCCGTGCGACTCGCCCGCAGTTGTCCAGCGCAGCATGTGCGCCAGTCTTTCACGGCGACGCCGACCGCCCGGGACCCGCCGCCTCCCGTCCCAGCAGCCGAGCACACGCCCAACGCAGAGCCCGCCGCCGCCGTCGCCGCACCACCACAGCCGCCGTCGCCCGACCACCGCCATCGCCCGACCACCGCCGCCGCCTGACCACCGCCGCCGCCTG
>Ga0184623_10000095_pt1 | contig 33934 bp, 36 predicted proteins | sample PLM1_100_b1_FD_133138 | JGI IMG/M metagenome (GOLD analysis project Ga0184623, IMG submission 133138) | Groundwater sediment microbial communities from an aquifer in East River, Colorado, USA - PLM1_100_b1 | ecosystem: Environmental > Terrestrial > Soil > Riparian zone | place: USA: East River... | reverse complement strand
TACTCTTGCATAATTTTCTGTAACTCTTTTTGGAGAAGCCCAATATGACCAATATGAATTTTGTACATTTTCAACGTACGGAACCCATAAGGATTGCAGTGAATGGATAATCTCTTTTTGTGAGTCTAGAAAATTATCTGCAATATCTTTTGTGGCTTGAATAGTCTCTTCTTGATATTCGTTAACAGCCTTTGTAAACCGTGGAATTTCTTTTATTGCTTCATCTGTTGTCTTTTTAACTGTGGATTTTGTTTCGTCGAGAGCGATATTGATGATTTCTCTATTTTTTACTTCTTTATTTGATGACATATAATATATTACACATACATGGTATATATACATTGGTATTAATTGGTATTGAAAGCCATATAAACCCAAATTTTTCCATATTCCAGCGAGATCTGTCAATATTCAACCCAATACAAATTCTACTATTCATTAAGAAATATTTGAAAAATACAGAAGTTTAGTTTAATTTGAAGATAACTTAACTTTGCTTTTGTTTACAGTGAGAATCAATTCTATAATTTTAAAAATATAAAATTGATTTCAAGGAAGAAACAGTCTTTGCAACGCATGACCATTATCAGTTTGCAGATCAGGATCCTCCTAAGCATTGTAAAAGATGTAGATGCGCTAGTGCCCCCTTTTCATTAATTTTGCAAAAACTAAATCAAATAATTTCAACCTTCACTATAATTTTTTTCAAGTTGATCCTTTAAAGCTAAGCCTTAGGTGTATAGAAACTAATGCCAAAGGATATCAGCGAAATTCATTATTCAAACAAAAAAACATATACTAGTTTAGTAACTGATCAGCTTGACATCCTTTCAAATCTATCTAGGCTCACATTTACTAGTAAACTACCCAAAGAAGTAATTGCAAGAGAATTGAATAATATTATTCGCATAATCAGTGTTAACCTGGAATATGGAAATTCACCCATTTCCTCATTGAAGGAGATTAACGAGCTAGTTTTGGAGATTAATATTTTTTTAAAAAAGGCGTTTAGTAAAGGACTGATATCAAATGAGATACTTGAAAAAAATATATTGAGCTTATGTAGGACCTTGAATTCATCCAATAGGCTACCAAGTGAATTTATAAGTGATTTAGTTTCACACTTAGGGGATTAAAGACAAATCTGTTTTTAATAATGGAACGATTGGTTTCTCAGCTTTTTGAAGGAATAGAATTCAAAGCAAATAGAAGATTTTCATATGGTGTCAATGCCACAAATTGGGATTCCATACACCTTTTTGTAGTCCATCGGCATATAAAAAGCATGTATTTACATGCGGGTCCAGAGGGATGCGTGCCGATATCAGTGCTTAAAGTAGGTTCCTAATTTAAGAATAGAATACTAAGCTTTAAGTTTTTCTTTAAAGTAAGCGAACTAACTTCAACGGGACCAGCGATTTGTGAATCAAATTTAACACAATTTTTAGACGCGTTACAACGTAAAACCTAGGCGGATAATCCTCTATGAAGAAATCATAAAAAGGATAAAACAATGGTCACCATTCCTTCTAATCGAAGTTTTTGGTTGTGGTGACGACTTGAAGTTTATGTTAGGGGCGAGTTACGTAGTCCTTGAATTAATTATCCTAGTCATAAGGGCTTGCCTTATGTGAGCCTCCTCCACAACGAGTTTTTGATAATCGCTTATAAAATTTGGGTCCGGATTGTATATGACTTTCCCTGGCCTTTTTGGATCTTGTATCAAGCCGCTAAAGTCCTCCTTAAAACAACCAGGTTTACCTTCAAGCGGCACTTTTTGTCGCATTCTGTAAAAATCAGAGCCATTGTTGTATCTCTGTAACGGCGAGGAGTAGATCACTTTTTCCATTTCCTGAATCGTAGGTCTCGGCTCCAAATTCAGGAATCTTTCGCAAAGCCCTTTGTCCCAACCGATCAAATTTTTCAAATGGCTCGAATAATAAGAGTCGTTTTCATACAGTTTATTGAATCCGTTTATTCTCCTTCTCATCCCATTCTCTTTTGGCGAAATTTGATTGATTTGACCATGATTCCAGTTCTTTCTCTTGCATCTTGCGCATCTGCGCGGAATATTTCCATCCTTTCCATTCGTTCGATTAATCCACCTGTAGTCACAATGAGCACATTGGTACTCCTTCACTCGGACATTATGGATAGGCATTTAATACATGTAACCAATGGTAAAGCCAAATATATCTGTTCACCAATGGTAAAAGGTATTAGGTATTAATGCAGGAATTTGCGCTATTTGCATATCATGCTATATTCCCGAGTGTTAAATATTGAACCCACGACATCAACGTGTGTTTTATCAAATTTCCTATTGAACTTGACGTCCTTGCTATCAACGATTTGACTGTGTGCCCGCATTACCAACGAGTATACACCAGCGCTAGTTGAATCCCGACAATAACAATTTATCCAGACCTGTTGTCCAAAAGGCATTAAGTATTGGAAAAAACATCGATGGCTTTGAATATTTGGATGATCTTTACTCCTCCCAAGATTCCTAAATCAACAGTTGTTTTTCAAACGAGTTATTACTGTGAGCCTGCAAAGCCCTAAAACTATTTGATCTTCATTTTTAGAATTGATTAGTGGATTATTGCTACACCTAACTAGTGGTGATTCTTAGTAAATCTCCTGACCATTGGTGATTGCATCAATTTATTATACAGGTTTTGCAATCTTTTGCTTGTCGTGGTTACTCCTGCTACTGAATATTGAACTTTCGATGTGTATGGACTATTAATTAAATTTCTTTAAAGGAACTGGCTACGACTTTTTCCACACGGCATAATGCCGACTGCACAAACCACGGCTCATTATGCATTCAATCATTTCAGAATTTCTTAAGGACGTTTATCCAAGCCCCAAAGATAATGTAATAAAGATTTACATACCAAGAAAATCATGGGGACTAATAGATAAGGACATAAATTTCTGGACCAAAAAAGTTCTGCTTGGAGATTCTTCTAATTGGAGTTCATTTTCCATGATTTATACACTTTTTGTTGAGTTAGAACTCTATTTTAAGACTGATATCGTAACGGGCCCGGAGGGACTGATCTGGAATTTCATGTGGTTCCTAATTACTTGGAATAAATTGACTTTTCCCATAAGTATGCAAATGAGTTTTCCTGCGGGGCTATATATGATTCATCGTGTAGGATCCGTACTATATATAATTTGTTGCAATATACCTGTGAGCTTAATTTACACGGATGGATTTCAATAATCGAAATTCTAATCCTGATAGGGGACCAAGGGGATTTGAACCTTGCATGTAGTAAGGTTCTACTAACTTGTAATTCAAGTTATCTAAAAATAAGAATCACATAAACAAAACTTCTACATCATGGTATCAGTGGGATTTGAACCTTAGTAGTAAGTGGGGTCAGATAATCATGAAAGTACGAAATTCAGTTTTGAAATCTTTGGTTTGGGATAAATTTCGTTAGAATTGAGGAGATTGTATGTTGTGTATATCATGACAGAATTAAATAACTGAACGATATGCCAGCCACGAGACCTTAGTTCAGAACAATCATAGGAAAGAAAAGCTGATAAATTGAGTAAAACAAAAAAGGGGTTGAAAAAGAAAAAGATAGTGTATACTATTGAACGATGCAGTATTCTTTGGAGTTGTGTTGTTTGGACTGCTGCATGGAATTAATCCGTCACATGGATGGATTATAGCAGTGTTGTACTCCATTCAAAGTAAAAAACCATTGTTGACGAGTATCATCAGTTCAGGAATAATTGCCGTTGGTCATTTTCTCTCTTCAATTGCAGTAGTTGTAGCGTTTATGTCTGTGACTCTGTTTGTTTCTATTCCCCATAACTACATGAATTATGTGGTGGCCACTGCTCTAGGCATACTTGCTTATATTTTCTGGAGGGAAAAGGGGGAAGATTTTCTTAAGACACAGCATGGCCACCTACACGATTTTGCAGAAGAAACAGAACATGAACACATCCATTGGCACAGTCAAGTCGGAAACCATTCACATTCACATTTCCATGAGAAAAGGATATTGCCTCATCTAAAAATGATTGCAACCACCGCAATTATTTTAGGATTTGCACATGAAGAAGAGCTAGTAATCCTTTCATTAGCAGTCGGTGGTGTTAACCCAGTCCTATTAATGGTATCTTATGCCCTAGCGGTAGCCACAGCATTAATTGGAATCACTGTCTTATCAGTCAGGATATTTGAACAAATAAAACACAGAATCTTGCAATATACAAAATACTTACCGAAGATTAGTAGCATCGTACTTGTACTAATGGGTATAGGATTTATAATAGGAATTTTATGAACGAATGTCCAAGGATCAATTGTGCCTACGTCCTATGCAGTTTGTGATACAATGCCTTGCAATAGTCATTATTAAACACGTTTTAAATTAGCCCTTCATTTTCTTCTCACTAGTATAAGGACAATGATTCCAACTGCTGCTCCTATTAGTAACATCATCACAGGCGTCAGGGGATTTAACAAACTTGGAGGTGGTTGATGTGGAACGAATACAGAAAAGTCAGCTATATGGACAGAATTATTTGTATTTACTCTTGTTATTACCTGATGAGTCCCATCATCAGGAAAAATATATTTTATAGAAAAATCACCATCTGAAACTGTTATGTTTTCAAATTTGAATAATCTCTGACCACTGGTAACCACTACTCTAGCATCAAAGTCTTTTATATGTTCACCATTTGATAACTTTAGAACACTGAAATTCAAAGTAGTAAAAGTATCTATTATCGGTCTATCAGGCTTGTATGCAAAATCAATTCTGATATTGTCTCTTTTACTCATCCATACTTGTATCTTTGAACCTAAAAGATGAGCATCGGCATTGTTTGAAAAATAATAAGTTTGCATATACAAAAGAAGCATGACTATCATAGTCAAACGGAAATATTGATGGACGTATAGTATGCTCATAATTATTACTTCGCTATCTCAACAAAAACTATTGGAGTATATTAAAACGCCGTTCGGATATCTTTTTATTTCAACAAATTACTGACTTATGCTAAGAATGACACCTACTATGACAAAAAGTACAAAATAGTATAATAATTTCAAATACTAACAGTTAGTATCTACCCATACTTCAAATCGCTTGGATAATTTATCATACAACTCTTTGTTAATTTCTTACTTATCGAATAGTAAGCCCATATCAGAAGCGCTATTGACAGTAACCGTAACGGGGTCTGATAATTGGAAACGAAAGCAGAAGCAGTTACTCCTGCTGCTCCCAGTGTAGAAATTAGGAAAAATCCTAACGATGAACAACTAACACACATACTTGAAAGCACACTTAGTGATGAACCAGAGAGGAATGAAAGACTATTTAACTTCAATTTTGAGTGCCTAAATACGTAAATATTCATACTTACAACTATACCTAAGAGTATAGACGTAATGTTTACAAGAATAAAACCGACCACTGCGTCATCAGGAAGATAAAATATTACTATTGGAGAAAAGAAAAGCAACTGGTCAAAAATACTAGAAACAATCCAGAATATTATTGCAGTTGTGGCTGCAAATATAATATAGGTCCAAGTTGAAAATACCATCTTAAAGGAAAGAACGAGTGGGTTTCGAGGTCTAGATGATGATGATGGAGTAGCTGATTTTTTCTCTTCGCTCATAGATGGTCTACCTTCCAGACATTTTCTTGTCAATTACTGCCTTAAATGACTCAAATGGAAGAGCTCCGGCCAAAAATTCTAGGTTTGAACCATTGCTATATTCAATTATGAATGAAGGTGTCTCCATAAATCCAAAAGATAAAGCCAAGTCGATGTCTTTTTGAACAAAGCTTTTATAATTTTCGCTGTCGAGGCAGGAATCAAACTGTTGGGTATCAAGTCCGGCAGTCTGTGAAGCAAATTTCTTCAGATTTCCGTTACTTATCCATCCTGAATCAATAAGTTTTTGGTTACTATAAAGTAGTTTATGAAACTGCCAGAATTTCCCCTGGTCATTTGCACATTGAGCAGCAAGAGCTGCACCCATAGATTCTAATCCTCGATTAGGAAGATGTTTAAAGACTAAAGCTACTTTTCCTGTTTGAACATAAGTTTGATTTAGTAATGGTTCAGTATTTTTTACATGTCTGTTACACAAATAGCACTGGAAATCACTAAAATCAATTATAGTGATAGGGGCAGACACATTACCTAGAAATGGAGAACCATTTTGTATGAGACTGTGTAAAGACAGAATCTTAATTTCCTGATTTGACTTCTGAGCGGACGTGTCATTGTGATTGGAGCTACTGTTTTGAATAGAGTAAAGTATTAGAGAAGCCGTGCTAATAATGAATAGCGTAGACAACTCTTTTCTATACCGTAATCTAAAAAGCAACATTATAATGATGTTGTCAGGATATTAATATAATTACATATTGTATCGTATTAGATAATAATTTGCTTTTATAGATGTGAGTTCAGGGATAAGTGACGAATCTAATTAGAAACTCCACTACGGTTATCGTGGGAATAGCCAGTGGTTAGTGAATCAAATTTGACATAATTTTTAGACCCATTAAGGCTTAACTTGGAACAAGGATAAAGTTTATGAACAAAAGCACCTAATGCTGTTCAATTGAAATCGCTGTTAGTTTATTTTATAACATTTTTGATGTTTTCTACATCATCTTTATACTTTTTAGTAGCAATATTTGGTGAGACAATTGAAACCGGCGAAGCTCACGGAATACAATTTGCTGAAGGGCAAGCGGAGGAAACTATGGAATCTACCCAGAATGAGAGTCAAGGGGAGGTGCAAAGTGAAACTCACAATGAATCCACTGAATCACAGGAACAACGTCTGCAAGAAGAACAGGCGGAACAGAACGCCAGCGAATCTAAACACGTTGAAGGCGAAGAAACAGAAGAAATTCATGAAGAAACATCTGAAAATCAACGCAGGATTTTTGAATTCCCACTTTCAGTTAGTACCGGAGTTGGATATGCTGCAATAGGATTATGGATGATACTAGATAAGAGGAACAGTAAAATTCCTTACATAATCGCCATAGTAGGATCTATAATATTATTAGGAATTTATATTGCTTCAAGAACAGTAGGCATTTCTAATCTAGGTATAGAAGCGGTAGGATTGTTGGATGTTATTGTAGGAGTCCTTCAAGGTGGAACAATAGTTGGTTCATCGTATATTCTATTAAACAAGATATACGCCAAAGGAATGACTGTTGGTTAATAAAAATAAATTAAGCTGGAACAAGATAGCAGTTTCACTAATATTTTTTCTTGTAGCTGGATTATGTGAGATCGGTGGTGGTTATCTGGTATGGCTTTGGCTTAGAGACGGTTTGAGCTGGATGCTTGGCGTGCTAGGTGGTTTTGTTCTCTTTGCGTATGGAGTAGTTCCTACTTTTCAACCATCTCACTTCCATAGAATTTACTCTGCTTATGGTGGAATCTTCATTGTGATGGCTTTGTTATGGGGTTGGATTTTCCAGGGGATAAAACCAGATATGTTTGACACCGTTGGTGCATGCATATCAGTTCTTGGAGTTGTCATAATTTTCTACATGCCAAGAAAAAATGAGGCGATTGGGAGATTAGGGGAATGAGTACTACTGCGATTACTATATCTTCAATAGGACTATTTCTTCTGGCAGCACTTGCTGAAATTGGTGGAGGATATTTAGTATGGTTATGGATAAGGCAAAAAAAGAGATTAATCTTTGGTATTGTTGGTGGGATTATACTATTTACTTATGGCATAATCCCAACCCTACAACCGTCAAACTTTGGGAGAGTCTATGCTGCTTATGGTGGATTTTTTATTATTTCTTCAATTTTATGGGGAATTATTATAGACAAAAAGAAGCCAGATAGGTATGAGGTAATAGGTGCTATGGTGGCAGTTCTAGGAGCAGCTATAATATTTTATGGGCCAAGATAGTTTTAAAAATAGTTCTTAATGTGTCTGATGTCCAAGATTTATTGTTTCCCTCATTACCACCAAAACAAAAACTCCAGACCCTACTGCTAAAAAGGCTACTAGTTGAATAGCGCTATTAAGACCTAATAGATCTGCTATGTAGCCAATTCCCACTGCTCCAAATACAAAACCTAGGTCCCTCCAAAATCTGTAAACACCTAAAGATGTTGCTCTCCATTTTGGATGTGCTACATCGCTGATAGCAGCCAAGAGAGTTGGATATACAAGTGCAGTTCCTACTCCAAGTAATGACATACCGATGATCCAACCTAACATAGAACCAGTAAATAACACCACCCAAATTCCAATGCCTTGGATAATCATTCCTGGGTAAATCAGCACCTTTCTCCCCACCTTGTCACTAAATATACCTGTTAATAGTTGGAGAACTCCCCAAATTCCTGGATGAAGTGCCTTTAAAAAACCAATTTCGCTAATTCCTACTGCAAAGGAGGCGAAGTACAAAGTGAATAAACCCCATGTCACCCCAAAAATCAAATTATTGATTAAACCTGCCTGGCTAACTGATAGAAGCGTGCGATTTTTCCATGAAGTTTGAATAAAAACCTGTTTAAAGTTAAGGTCGGGTTTGTTTACATTTTCATTTGACAGGTCTTTTTTTATTTCTAGCATGGTAAATTTTCTGGTATCCTTAACAATAACCCAAGAAATAACAAGACCTAGGATGACAAATGCGATGCCAACGTAAAATGGATATGGTTTCAACCCATACGTGGAAGCTAAGTAGCCTGTTACAAATCCAACAACGGCCACAGATAAATATCCTGCAAATTCATTGAGACCCAGTGCTAGCCCCCTTCTTTGCTTTCCAACTAGGTCAATTTTCATATTTACTGTCATTGACCATGCCAATCCTTGATTGATTCCAAGCAAAACATTAGCGAAAATTATCCAATTCCAATCAGGTGCTAAGAGCAAAATAAATGGAACGGGAAATCCAAAGAGCCAACCTAATACCAATACATTCTTTCTTCCCCATCGATCAGATAGATTACCGGCATAGAGATTCAGAATAGCCTTAACTGCTCCAAAACTAGCTATGAATGATACAATTATGGCATTGGATTCGATGCCAAAATCATTTTTACCAATAAGTGGTACTACTGTTTGCTCAAGTCCAATCATAGAACCGACAAAAGCATTTACTAGAACAAGAATCAGAAATTGTCTAATATTTGGTAGTAAACCGAGCGTTATGCGACGGGGGTTGTCGTCATCGCAATTGGAATTCAAGTACGCTGCGCTGAATGCATCTTTATTCTGTTGTACGCTTCAGGTGCTACTACAGCGAATGAACCGGCAAGTAAAGCTAGTGGAATAGATAACAAGATAGATTGTTTATAGAATATTAAGCCTACCGTTTCTGCTGTCAGGATACATGCACTTTCTGCAGTAACCAAAATGATTAGACTAGTTTTTAGAAGTTGTCTTATATTTGGTTGCCTGTATAAATTAGGCAGTTTGGAAATTCCTATTTTAAAATTTCTAAAAGTTGTGAGAAGGTTCGAAAGAAACCCCTTATTTGATTGCTGCTCAAGTACTGAACAACAAGTATCTATCTTTGCATTATCTCTAGAATCATATCTACCAAGAATGGTGACAAAAGTGGTAAAGCCTGCCAAAGCGTATCCCATGATGTACGCTATAATGATTCCATGTACATTATATCCAAAAAAATATAATCCACTATTTTCTCCAATTTCTGCTGCCATAACGCACAACAATTCAATACCCAAGGCTGCTGCAAACAAAGTTCTTACGTTATGGGAAAATCCTAGAAGATGATTATTCTTATCTTTGATATGCTTATGAATTGCTGAACAACAACATGTTCCCTTAATACAAGCAGTACAATCTTTGTAAGTGATATTTCCACAGAGGCGTTGAACACATTTACATTCTGCGCATCTAAACATCTTGAAGATATATCGAGTTTATATTAATTAACTATTACATTTTAAATTCAAAAAAGGAGTCAATAATGGGGATCATTTTATTCATTTAAAACTGTTATGGGATCATTTTATTCATTTAAAACTGTTATCCTGATCATATATAACTGCTTGAAGTGTATATGTCAATTGCTCCTAGAAATGCTGCCTAGAGGTATACTACTCTGTGTCGCTGGTACTATGATCCTCATCCTTTTTTTGTCGAGCTCGGAACTGACAGAAGCGCATATTTTCGTAGACTCACCCAACGTATCTTTTAAAGACAAAGGGCCATACAGAGTAATCTTCTTGCCATTTCCGGGAACACCCAGGGTAAATGATAGTAGTACTCAACTTAATTTCAGCGTCCAAAATAATAATACCGATGTTGTTGCATTATTTGTCTCTCTTATCTTACAAGATAAAGTAAGTGGCAAGATACTCCTCCAGACACCTTACAAATTTCATGAATTCGGTGACGTCACATTTCCTTTTGTATTCAAAAAAAGTGGTCAATACGTAGTAAGTCTACAGAGCAAAATTAATGGAGACCCACTCTACAAACAAAACCCTTTGTTGGTTAGTTTTGACTTGGCGGTAGATGATATGGATAATAAGACGCAAGATTTGTTACTTTTTTTTGTTCTGCCATTTTCTATAATGGGTTTCATTGTTATTTACTTCTATGTCAGACCAAAGGCAACAACAAAATATCCTAGAGATGCAAAGCGACAAGACTAACAGAACCCAAGGATTACAAATACAATGCTAAAATTGCTTCTCCCTTTCGTTCTTATGAATCATCTATTTTTCACAAAGAAATTGAAGTATTGCAGAGATTATTTTTTAACGTGCTTTCATTATAAACCTGTCAAACGTAAAAGAGGATAAGTTGTTTCAATGCAATTTTAATTCTCTTCTATTGTGTGAAAAAATCTTACTTCGCGTAGCGTGCTTTATTCAGTTTATCTTTATTCCAAAAGGATTTTGAGCAGGTTTCACTGTTATAGTACCGTTCATATCCGGATGAATCAAGCACTTGTAATGATATGTTCCAGGATTCAGGAATGTTACACTGAATGAGGTCATGTAAAAGCCATTAGGGGTTTGTCCTTCGGGCCAAATAAATCCTGAATTCAGGAAACTTTCATTCCCCGTCATATGGTGGGATGGTGCGACAAGATATGTTACATCGAGACCGGATGAATTTATTACCGAGGGAAAGAAGACCGATCTTACAAAGTTCTCATCTAAATTGTCATTTCCAATCGTACTGTCATTATAGAATTTAATGAGGTTAGTAACAGGACCAACAGTCGCTGATTGCAGTAATCTTGTAATATTGGATATCTCCGACTTCAGAAGACTAGAGCTTTGATTTCCAATAAACGTAATCGTGTGGGGGTAGGGTTCTCCAACTGTTGGATTCATCCATTTAACGGTACTGTTGACATTGATCTCTTGGTTAGTTGGAAAAAATTTATTAATGAAATGACTGCTGTTTCCTCGTCCAGCATCAACGTTTGTAATAATTGTAATCTTCCCAAAATGAACCGCGTGTCCTGGAATGATGAGTGTAGGAGAAATGAAAGCAAGAAAAATTAGTAATATTGCAAATGCTGTTATCGTTATCTCGTAATTCACATTAATCGAAACCATATGGTTACATTTAATTTAATCAAGTACGAATAAAGCTTTTAAATTAATTAGCATCAATTTGAAAATTGGTCCTAGACGTTAATTAAATCACAGATTCAAAGATAATAGAATTTGTGATACTTTAGGACTAGGTACTTTACAATCAGCTCGTCGAGAATTACCTTCTGATTGGTTCCAAGTCCACTATACTCTCGCTTCCCTGTTCCAGCCATTTGGTCATCCTTCATATTGAAATATACTTAAGAGAATAAACGTACTTTTTTATTAGCAGTCTTAATTTGAACAAACCATTGAAGTCATACGAGTTTCTATTTTTTGCATTGGTTGGTATCTTAATTCTGAGTATGATTTCCCATAATGTATTTGCTCATAGCTTTTACAAGACTAAAACCTCTGTATTTTTCACCTTACTAAAGCAATATCAAGTAGAGGATGATCTTGCATCAGTGAGTCTTGCAACTAACAATTCAGTAGCTTTACAGCATTCACAAAATGCGGCTAGATTACTCAAACAACTTGTCTCTTTCAATAATGATATAAATAAAAACTCCAATTTTAGCAATTATGACAACATTTTTGCTGGCCTTGCGTTGACTACAAAAGCTCTAGTTGCAGCCAATCTTGCTGACGAGTGTCTTAAGGAATATGGACTAGCAATAGGGCTTGATTCCACTACGGCCTCTGGCTTAACAAATATGAGCATGGGCATGATTATGAATATGTATAGTTTAGCTGACAAAAACTTGACAGACGGTAATATTGCACAAAGCTCTGAATCCAGTGCACCCCAGTATGCTAACAATCAGTCGTTTGGCGAATTATTCAATCTCACTAATAATCGTAGCAATACTCAAGTCAATTATGAAAGTTCCACGATGCTTGCAAAATCACTAAAGCAACTATTTTCTGACAATCTGCAAAATTCTGTATTAGAGAATTCAACTGGATTGATGCGTATCCCTATGAATATGAAGATTGACTCGGTGAATAGCCTAGGTGAGGGTATAGACAATCTTATATTGGCACTGAATACAAATGCACCGCTCGAACAGGTTTTCAGTATTGTTCATGGTCAGATACATCCTAATCTGCATTTAGCATATAATTTAAAACTTAAAGGTGAATGAGTAATGCTTCCTTGTAAATATGATACGGGAAGGAAAATAAGGATAAAGATAACCAACACATTAAAATTTTAGAAACCTGTAATGGAACGTAAAAATCTTTCAAACGACACAAATCTGTTTAATCCTATTGAGGATACAGAAATACGAATTTTTACGATAGGAATTTTATAGTATCAAAAAAGTGCATCATAATATCAAGGTCTTTATCAAGATTTTCTTTAAGCGTAGTATACTTAAAACATAACCAATGTTCTTATGAACCAGAACAACAGTCATTGTTTGCTTGTTTACTTCGGAATAAGAGAATGAGGAAGCAGGTTGATCATCTATATTTATTGCATTTAAATTACCTGTTATTTTAGTGCCTTTCTTTTCTTTGTATGAGCCAAATATATAACTGGCAAAATCATATGAATTTGTTAGGGAATATTGAGGATCATCGCATACAGATGATGTAAATTCGCTGGTACTTGAAAAAAATTTCACCCCATCACTACTTACTTGCCAGTTATGTTGGAACGGATTAAGGGGTCTCTGGTTTAGGTGACAATAACATTAATGATTTTAGAATAAGTTACGTCTGCGTATCTTGCTCCAATGGTTAAAGTATAGTTTCCCGGTAACAAATCTTTTGTCGGCTTTATTTTGAAGTCCAAGGGGTAAGGAGCTAGTTTTTTAGAATCCTTCAAAATTGGCAATTGAAATTCTTTTATATTGAATTCTCCTGTCATGTTCCAAAGGCGACCAGAGGGAGACATTGATCCCGCCGCAGTCATTTTGACTCGATCATTCAACTCTACTTGGTTTGGAATCACATATACTTTGATTGATTTCTCATCGAGAGTTGCTCTGCTCAAAGCTACAGTATTTTCTGATACGTTTAGTACCAGAGGAAGATTTTTTAATTTATTGTTATCAAGTAAGCCTAGCTTGTTTTCTGTCCATTCGGTAAACCAAACAGAGCCGAAATTATCGACAGTAAATTTTAGAGGATTGGAAGTATTTCCCCACTCTTCAGATCCAGTAGGAATCTTAAATTCAACGAGTGTGGAATTTTTAATATTAAAATAGGCAATTGCATTACCCTCATGCTCGTTAAACCAGAGATTATCGTTACTAATAAGGTTCCAATATGGAAGAGTAGTCGTGTTGTTTCTCGATGTAGGCAACGAAGTTGAGTACTTTACGATTTTTTTAGTAACTGTATCGAAACTAAAGAAGAGATTAGTTGCATGATCGTTTATCCATAATTTGCCACTATTATCTTCTACGATTCCTATAGGAACTGCAGAGCCTTTTGATAAATTAAATACTGTAAATCTTTTCTCTTGAAAATCAAACTTTAGAATACTACCACCCTCGGGATATTTAACAGCTGTTAGCCACAGTGCATCTTTATTTTTGCTAATAGAAATTGGACCCAATGTCTCGAATTCTATACCTTGTACTGGATATTCGCTGATCCCTTTCGAAGTATTGTGCTCTGTTAAAGCAGGGTCTATGAGTCCAATTTTCTTACCAAAGATCTCTGAGAACCAAATCCTGCCTTGACTATCAATTACAATTGAACTTGGGTAGCTTCCAGGAGTGGGAATTTTGTACATTTCAAACTTACGTTCATAAGGAGAGTATTTCCAAATTGCGTTATTATTTTGATCAGCAAACCAAAGATAACCTGTCGTATCAAATTCCATGGCCCAAACCATAGAACCAAAAAGGTCCTCCGACTTCCAATTTGGAATTTTTATAAGATCTGTGAAGCTCTTCAAAGTCGGATCAAATATTGCCAGATGACCCGTTAGAGTAGCGGCCACCCAAATTTTGTTCGTCCTATCTACTGCTAAGCCCACTGGTTGCGAACATGACGACGGTAAAGAAAACTCTCGGATAAAATTATTATCCCCATCAGGAGAGAATCCACACATGTATTGACTAATGTTTGGTCGATTCTGTTTCACTAATACTGGTCCGTTTGTTTCGCCTGTCGTACTGGTAACATTGTTATTGTTGCTGGTTTCATCGAGCTGGGTTTCATTTGAAGGTGGGTTTTGAGTGGGACTATAATATGAATATGTCTCCAACAATACAACTAGCAATACACTTGCCACAGTTAAGAGCAGAATTATTAAATCCCGTTTGTTCAATGCATATCCCATTTAGATTGTGACTCAACTTCATATTATTTTTTTGATGTCAAGCCAATATGATTTACAATTTAAAATGTACTGGTGTGATGCTGTTGCTATTCTATAGTTTGCATCATTATTCCCATTTTCTAGGCGTATTTCCCTTCAGTCCGTAAAAAATAATTATATGGAACTGCACTTGAGTGATATGAAATTAATACTTGCACTAGTTTTACAACTATCACTATGTTCGTCACTAGTTTCCGTTGCACATGTTCATGCTCATGAAAAGCTGGAGAATGTATTTTTTTCCTTCCATGTTCCTCATGCTTGGAATTATGCTGAATACTCAAACACTGCAATGTCCTCACTCATCGGGATCGGGCCTCCTAATCAGATAATATTAGTGCCTGAGGAATTTAAGGATAGAATGCTTGATAGTAATGAGAAAGATAATGCAATATACAAAAACATATACAATGCTGGAGCATTTTCCCAGTTTGCGCAAGATGCGGACTATAATATTAAAAACGCTCCGCTAACCACGTATGTAAAATACTTTGCAAATAAATATCCTTATTTAAGTATCATTTCAAAGCACGATTCTATGGTTGGTAAAGAAAAGGCAGTTAAAATTGAAGGTAACGACAATTCTGAGAGTGTAAAACTTGTAATTTATCTTGTATTACATGACAATGCGGCCTATAACCTTGACTATGTCGCTAACGAAAACGATTTTGATAAATATTTGCCCGACTTCGAAAAAATGATTAAAGGCTTTCAATTTAACGACTGACATCAAACAAAATCAGTTGTTCCTTCTTCATCAATAGCCTAGGTCCCCAGTTGTTTAAATTTGTTCTATTCAGACGTCCTTTATAGATAATTCAAATATGATCTTTAGTCGAAGGATTAAGTTGGAATCATATCTGCTTGGTCCCATGTAGCAAGTGGGTTCAATAATACGTTACCAAGTCGTCTAATTATTATAATTCCAATTGGATCTAAAAATGCATTTTATGAATCCTATCGCAAGTATAGTACAGTTATTAAATTAGGTATCAATCCAAGGGGATTTGAACCTTGCATGTAGTAGGGTTCTACTAACTTGTATTTAGCTCTTTATTCCTATAACAATTAAGGATCTAGAATGTCAGATATACGAATTCTGTAGATAATAGGGCCAGTGGTTTGTGAATTGTTATTGACACTAATTTTGGAGGTGATGCTTTAGTTTATGGTCAAACATGATTAAGCCTAGCAACTTTTCATAGAAACTTTTAAAGCATGTTATCACATCCTCTCGGTATGATAATGAAATCTATTGCTTTACTTTCAATACTTTTTATGGCATCTGTTAGTTTAGTTTATTTAGTCGACGATAAGGTATTTGGAGCAAATGATAGCTTCAGTGCAAATGGACAGATAAGCAGCTTAATTTTTGGAATGCCACTGTCCATGAATACGGTCAATATGAGCACTGTAGAGAAGTTTATCTTATCAGGTTATTGGAAGTTAGTTACTGATAACGGTAAGGTAGTCAACTTCACTTCAGAATTCTATACAGGCCCTGTGAACGGAGCCGATAATCATACCCATTTGTTAACCCATATGCGTGTGGAATCTGATAAACCTGTTCAGCTTAGTGCAGACGGAAGTACGGAAATCTCCGGACTCGTAGATGTCAAGACAAACGGAAAGAGTGCATGGAATGACGTTCCTACTACAATATCAATTTCCAAAGGAAGAACAATTACTATCATCTTATCTGATAATGGCACCCAGAGACATTTTATGGGCCAAGCAATTTATGGAATTGTTAAAAGCTTATGACAAGCTGAGTTCTTAAACCTATTTTTAGAAATTTCATTATATAGTAGTGTCTTGAAGTCACTTTTTTAATTCTAGTGCTTTTGCGTTGCACTAGAAATTAACAAATATCTTAATTTAATTATAGAAAGAAAAAGTAGTCCCATTAACATAATGGCCCAGTGGTTTGTGAATCATATTTGACATAATTTTTAGACCCACTCTAGTAATTCTTGTAGAACTAATTTTGTATCGGTTTCTGTGGGATGCAATACCCAGATATGTAATATATTTTAGAAATATATGGTATTTAGTAACAGTAATAAAGAGAAATTATTGTTATGGGTGTCGTAGCGTTACTTACCTACTTACTATAACTGGACTACCAAATGTTTGTCCATTATCATTGCTTGCTCTAAATACCACTTGTTTTTGTCGAGTATTTTCATCAATGTCAATCCATGATATGTATACATTATTTCCTTGAGCTGCTATTCGTGCACCTATTGAACGTGCGTCAGGAGAATTGCTTATGTTCGTTGGTTCACCAAACGTTTTACCGCCATCTGTACTTTTGGCAAATACTACCTCCCAGTTTCCAGTTCTGTTATCCCACCAGATAACATATTCATTGCTATTACCAGATGCAGCTACGAGCGTATCTACTGAAATTGTAGCTGGAGGAGGCGCCTTTAGTGTCTTTACAGGTGATGTACCAACACTTTTTAGCATAACTGCTTCACCAAATGTCTTTCCACTGTCTGTACTTGCTCTTGAGAATACTTCCCAACTTCCAGTCTTGTTATCCCACCAAACAACGTATACGTTGTTTTCTTGAGCAACGGCGATATTACTATCAGCAGAAGCTCCTTTAGCATTGCTTAAGTTAATTGGTTCATCAAACGTCTTGCCACTATCATTACTTCCTGCAAAGAATACTTCATTGTTCCCAGTTTTGTTATCCCACCATGTAAGATAGATATTATTCTCAGTTACCGCCATGGAAGCTCTTGGACCTGAATATAGCCTATCTGCACCGCCGACACCGACAGCACCATATACTGGTTGTAGTAAAAGAATTGTCGTAATGCTAATAGTTAATATTGTAGCAGGGACTACTGCTGTAATAAGGGCTAAATTTACCCATAAACTTTTCATTGGATATTTTTGTAGAAAGGGGTATATAAGAATTGCAAATCCGTCTCCATAAAAAATATTTTATTTATAAATATGTTTAAGGGTAGACGATTTATGTAAATTTCTTGGGCTCGGAGGGATGCGTGACGATATCAGTGCTAAAAATGGGTTTCTAATTTAAGAATAGAGTACTAAGCTTTAAGTTTTTCTTTCTTTAATCCAAATGACAGCTTTTTTAATCCAAATCACGGTCGTACCAATCATTCCTATACCTCCAATAAAGATCGCCCCGAAAAGTAGGAGTAACCAACTAATTTTTGCTATATGGTGATAATAATATGAATCAGGTGGGAAATGTCCAATAAGTGCGCTGAATGTAACTTCATATTCATCAGAAATCCTATTTACACTAAAAGTATAGTGACCTGTTTTATTAAATTGTATGGTAGAATAGAAGGTATTGGTAAATTCTTCTTCAAATAAAGTCTGCTCATTTGAATCCAAAATGGTTGTCCTCAAGTCAACATCTCCTAAATCCCTGTAGTATGTTGGTCCACTATACACTGCAATTGATACTGGCTTATTAATATCAGAAACATTAAATGTGTGGTTGATAGAATTATTTGTATCATTAAGAGTAACGTCTGTTAGAATTTGATTCTGCTCAACAATATTTAAGTTATCACTGGAGATAAGCATTACTGTAATGCAAGATAGGAAAAGCAATGCTCCAATATTTAACGAAATCCAAGCCCAATGCATTAAGATTTACCTTTTTGTTCCTGCTTACGTCTTTTACTACACTCTTTTATGGCTTCATTTATCCAAGATATAATTTCATTCCGTTCCTCGGGAAGATAATCGTTTATGAGAGGGGGCCGTCCTTTGAAAATTTAATTATCGTTTTTCTTACTACCTTTTCAAGTTTTGTTATCCTATGCTTCTTACTTTCATATCGATTCAAGGAGGAAGTCTTAAGAAAAAAATAGTTGTCGGTTAAGAAAATTATTCCAGTCATATCAGAAGTCATTCCTTATCAGCCACCTCTAACATATCCTTCTCAACCGCCACACCCGCCACCTCCACCGCATCCGCCACCTCCACAACATCCACCTCCGCCTTCAGAACCACTACTGCCTATGGAGCCACAACCTGCAGTTCCAATTCCTCCTATCCTTGTTCCCTTCTTACCATATCCACCTACCTCGAATGCCCCAAGTAGTGCCATAATCCCAAAAATATTGTAAAACAAAGCTATGTAATTATCCCAGCAAATATACCAAAAGACGGTAATGAGTAGCAGTATTATTGTTCCAACAATAGCACTACCCTTAAACATACAATCGGTAATTTTTTCATCCTTAATTTTTACAGCTACGATCACGCTGATAACAACAAAGGCTATTCCAAGTATTATTGCTTCCAATAGTGCATGGAATATGTTTTGGTAGAACTGCCATATCAGGAATGTAGGAATAAGAAAAGCAAGCGATGTATATATGATAGCCAAGACAGTTTTCAGCTCTTTTCCTTGTTTACATTTTGTTTCGGAGGTCGCGCTTTTTCTTAACTTCCATACTTCTGGTAGACGTCCAAAGTACCTTTCATATTCTTGATTAAAAAATTCGGTACTTTCTTTTTTCTTATACAGGAAAAGGGGGTCAATCCCATATGCTGAATCTATATTGGGTTCATGATGAATGTATTCTCCAACCATGGTATCACAGAATTTTCTATATTCGTCTGTGAACAAGATGAATGTATGCCATACTTCATCTACTAATTCGCTTACCATTTCTACTCTCTTGTCTTTTCCATGGTTAATGACAAGGATTGCTACGAATTTCTTGAATTCATCAACTACTTCCTTGATTTGCCCATCTTTCATTTCATTAAAAAGCATCCCTTGTTTTAGACGTTCCGTAACTCCAGATGGAATCTGGTATTCTTGGAGCTTGGATAGTGATTCAATAGTCTTGTCAGAAAAGCCAGTAATTATTTCTTCAGAGATGTTAAAAAGTTTAGGCGAACCCCTGCAAACACTTTGTGTCCTCGTGATGACTCCCTTTTCGTTAGGGTCTATCACATATAATATATGAAGAAATAATATATAAAGTTCCCGATATTAGAAACACAAGGTTTTGCGAAGGCCGTAAAATTTTCAAGTTCGAGGGTCTTTAACCGTCGGGATGTGGATTGTTAACAGTGCGAATCCATAGGGGTTAGGAATAAATTTGATTCACAGACGTCGGTACCCACGACGCTATCGGTGTTAAAATGGGATTTCGACATGAGGTATGAAGTATTAAGCCTTAAGTTTTTCGCCTTAAAGCAAATAAAGCATTTGCATGACCAGGCCTTTAAATCAAATTGAATATAGTTCTGGTCTCTGTTGAGCCATGCAGTTTATGCCTAATCTGATTTTCAATTTCAGAACCATCATTTTATGTCTAGAAGAAGCAAATAAATTCTATGTTTAATGAAGAATCCTATGTTATTCCCTAGACTTGAAGAAAAAAAGCTGTTTATTTTCATTGATAGCTATAGCATTGATAAAAAATTAAAGAGTTCTGACAAGTGGAATCTGGACAGATTCGCGAGATATTTTGAAACACAAATATTCGAATTTGGAAGAACGTCTTACGAAACAAAATATGATTCTCTTAAACAGGTTACCAAGTTTCGCCAGAAACATGAAAAAAGAGATGAATTTCATGATATCCTAATTGAATACTGTAAGGATGAATACGAGGGAGAATACATGTTAGGATATAACTCGAAGACAGTAGAGATGATTGCTCAAGAGATTTTTGGAAAATATCCAAAATCACAAGACGTTGATTCACTCACGTGGCTCTTTGCTAATAATGACTGGTGTCTTTTCAATAGAAATTCAAAAATCGTGTTTGTTACCTTCAACAATACGTTACTAATGCGCAATACCACAGTAAGCAAGAATTTAAACAAAAACTTGTTTGTAGTAAATCTCTTTGATTCGATGCATATAATGGATTTATTTGCCAAGAGTCAGCATGGCAATTACTTTATCGATTCTAATTTTCTCACACATCCAGGGATGTGGTATTGGTACTCATTTAGGTCAAAGGTACCTCGTTATAATGTACCATCGCGAAGAACAGAGAGTGAGAAACATATTTTAGAAGAGTTTGCCAACAGATTCACATATCTTTTATGCTCACTTGATAATTTGGGCTTTCAATATTATTTTCCCTCCGATTCTCATTTTTTTGTTCCGTTTAATTTTAACTATTTCATATTATTAACAACAGGAATATTTGATTGTCTGGCAATAGAAAGCAAGGAAAAGTATAACCTGAAATTCGATTATGACATTATTCCTAGTAAGACAAGTTTGTACAGCAAATTAGGTAAAGAATTTCTGCAAGAATTAGAGAAAGTTAACTCTCAACTTAGAAAACACATTATAAAATATTCCAACTTCATTTACTTGATATATAGCTTGAGAGAGTACGCCATACACCGAGAAGGATTTAGAATCATGTCGCCATTTCAGACAAGATATAACACCAGGAGGACAAGTTCTTTAGATAGCGATTCTTTTACTGTCACCGAAGATGTAGTAAACGCAATTAGAGGCACTGGATATAAGAACAGTCCTAATGAAATAAATCAATGGGGAATATCCTATTCTGAACCTTTCATTTTCTTACAACCTTATAAGTTCTGTAAAACTCTGGCTATTCTATTAATTGAATTTTCTGACAGGTACTTAGACTTGCTTGGTTTTCCCGATTTTCTTCAAACTCCTTCTGGCAAGGAGATGAAAAATTTTAAACAAAGTAGAGTCGGATTTTAATACAACGTTAATTTTTGGCATTATAATAATATAATGTAATTTGTTCTCTATTGTCATTTATTATTTGGAGTTCAAAGTCAATTGTGAAGACAATCTTAATTGAACCATTAGAGTCAACTTCTACTTGCTTGTATAATCCAATAAAGTCTTTTGTTTAGCCTTGCGGTAACTAGGTTGTTCATCAGGGAATTGTAATTCAGTAATATTCTCAATTTCCTTTTGCATTCCCCATTCTACTGATGGAAGGCCCCTCATCAGTCTAAACATATTAGCAGTTGCAGCCCCAAAGCCTGCATAATGGTTATTCGCAGCTACAATACCTGTTTTGACATCTTTCTCATCTTCTTGAACTGTTCTAAATTTATCAGACCAATATTCCATTTCCTGTTCTCTATCTTTCTGTATCTTTCCAAATTCTTGTTCTTTAATACTTCTGTCTCCAATCAACCTAAGATACACAAAATCAGAAGTTACTATTGGAGGAGACTGTATTTTCTCCAGTTGATTCCACGCCATACAAATATTATTGTTTGAAAAGAAATTGTATGCTAAATCTGAAAACCATGATGGATGTCTTACTTCAACAGCATATCTAAAATTATCATCAAAGAAGAAATCATATTGTTTTAAAGCTTCCAGTCCTTCTGCAATCTTTACATAAGGAGGAAATTGTATTAACAGGGCAAGTAACTTGTCCTTCAAAGGTTTCATTGCATCATAAAATAATGTTAACTCTTTTTCTACATTATTGAATTTTTTATCATGCGTTATTACTTTGGGAAATTTTGCAGTAAATCTAAAATCGGCAGGTGTTCTTCTGGCCCAATTTTTAACCATAAATTGATTTGGAATTCTATAAAATGTGGAGTCAATTTCTACATACTTGAAAATTTGAGAATAGTATGATAGCCACTGCTTATTTTCTAGATTGGACGGGTAGAATGGACCTTGCCATGACGTATAGCTCCAACCTGAGCATCCGATGTAATGTTGCAAGAATTATCCTTCGACGCCGCTCAATAAATTCATTCTCAGCTATGCCAAAATCGGATTGTAGCGTGTTATTTTTCTACGCCCTCCCTCTCTCATTGTAGCTCCTTTATTAAATAGAGCTCAAATTCCTAAAATTAAGCTCCATGTCAGAACTAGTTACGGATTTAGAGAAAGCTACCTCCACTCAACAAGAGCTTATTACAAAACTCAAAACAGCTTATGATTACCTTAATCGGCTTTCATTTACAATTAACGGTACATCTAATAAAAATGTAGAATTACTTGTTGGAGACTCAGTCTGCCTTGTAGGTAATTCAAGAATGATAAATCTGATATTGACAAAAATAGGAGTCCATACATTAATGCCAAAAAAATATGGCGGCTTTAGCAGGAATTCAAACGTGTTTATTCTGGATGCTGGTAATTGTACGGACGTATACCAGTTTGTAGATTTTATGAAACAATATGGGCTGGATATCAAAAAGTCACTAAGGAAAATAATTATTTCAAGAGTATTTACTGTCTACCAGCTTACACATTTTTTAAGATATGAATTGTCCAAAAGCATTCATGTACATAAAGCCAATGTGGTAATAATTCCAGATTTACTTGCGATGTTCGTTCAAGAACCACAGACAAATATTAGAGAAGTAGAGTACCTGTTAACAGAAATCGCAGACGTACTTAAAGAAGCACCTTCCAAATACAAAATTTTATTGATAACTTCAATTTCACTCAATGACGACAATTTATCAGCCGATGTACGTGGTATAATAAACAAGGTGCTTGGCATGTTTAACAAATACATTATAGTTGATATGAACAAGACAAATGACAAATTTAAAGTGCTCATACAGGAAAAACAGGGTATCGACTATGTTACTGTCAAGAAATATTTGTCGGTATCTTCTGAAGATGTATTGACTGTCATAAGGAGATAATATTTAGATGGGTAGAACGATACCGTCTTTCAGATTAGCTTGTATGGCAGAAGAATTAAAGTGGGGTAGTTTTCGCTCCTATCTAGAGAGGGATGATAGAAAAAAATTTGATGAAATGTTTTCAGTTTCACGTCAATATAATAGCGCTTGTTCTAATTCCGCAAGACCAATTGTCATACACAGCATTATTATGTCAATTATTCTGTATCACTATAAACAGTTAATGGGATTGATGAAAAAAACTGCAAATAGCATGAATCAAACAAGTACTATGAATCGGTTAGATAATAAAAGATGACATTGTTTCCAAATGAAGATATATTGGCACAAGAAGTAGAATCGTGGAGAGGATTTGCAGATGCCCTGCGTGAAGAGGACAGGGAGCATTTTTTACGAATGTTAGACGAATGTTACCAATATGTCAACTCAATCAATTCAAAGGGTGAGTACTTTTCAAGCGAATCGCTTCTGATGAGTTTAGTTTTTGCGCAACACAAGATAATCGACTTGTTAATCAACAAGAAATATTAGAATTTGCTACAGCTCTATTCAATTTCAATTTTCAAGTTTTGCATTTTAAAAAAATTTTCAGGAGTTAATTCTGATGAGTCCAGCTTCTCATCTCTACACAAAAAGCATATGAATGGTAAACCATATTTAATTTTTCGAGCTCTATCTTGTTCAGGTAATTTTTTAAGAGCTTCATCCGCTGAAAAGGAGTGGTTTGTAAATAGTGCTGCAATTGGGTCTTTGGGCCGACTAACCAGTGCCAGGTGGTCTACTTCAAAGTCTGCTACTGTCATAATACATATCTTGCCGTCATATACTTCTCCAGGAACGTGCTCACAATCATCATCAAGCATGTCTTTTTCACAAATAGAGCATATACCTTTTTCATATGTAATGGCGATACTGGTTCCCATGCTATGAAAAGGAATTTCAGAATCCCTATCAAGACGTCTCAGGTAAATTGGGCACGTTACAACCACATTTTTGTTAATTTCGGGTAAAATACAGCCAAATCGACAAATTGTATCCTTGATATACTCCATTAGCCGTGGGTGATAAATACTGTAAAAATAATCATTTACTTTAGAACATTTGTACAAATATCTAAGACTGTCAAGACGCTTGTTTCGACAATCCTCAAACGTTTCTTCGCCTATTGGATTTGTGCTTCTAAAAAATAATAATTCTGCTTTTGTAGTCCATAATTTCATAATCAACAATTGCTTTTGACCAAAATCGACGCTAGGAATTTTTTTATTTATTATATTAATAGCTTTTTGATACAAGCTTTCGGCCATAGGAATATTGTGGTTATTCAATTGCTCTCTGGCCGATTTAAGGAGCTCCTCTACCTCAGAAATCATCCTTCTTTAACTTATCCAGCGCTTTTAGAGCTGTCTCAGCATCCCCTTCAATTTCTATATATTTTTTGGATTTTGTAAAATATAGTCGAATTTTTACTCCAGGCTGCTTTATTCCACTACCGGGCTTTTCAGCTTTTGCTTGTTTCCAATTGTTCACTTTATCATATATCCATCTAGCAATAAGGCCCAACACGATTACCTTGATTGAGGCACCAACAAAGGTTAGAGCTAGTTCCCATTCACCGCCTCTAAGTTCGACGTATTTTCTTTCTTTATTCGGAAGATAGACCTTGTTCCCTTCAGACCGAACTTTCTTGATTAGCCATACGTCATCAAAGCTAAGCAATCTAGATATTGGAACCAAGTCATATGACCCGAGAGTAGAAATATCTAATTCGCTATGTTCTCTAAGAAGTAGCTCTTCCGGCTCAATATCTGTTATTTTAAGACAATTAGGCTCAGTACCGTCCGACATATCTAAATTCCTTAAAATATTGTAGTTATTAAACTAAAGCAGCTGATAGATATTTGAGTAACAATACTCGAGAAAATAATAATTAGAAGAGCTTTTTAGATTGCTTGCTAAATTCAGAGTTGCTCATCAACCTTGAAATACCTCCCATTTGAAAAAGCTAGAGAATTTGTACGGTCGTTGGGTTTGAAGAGTCAAAAAGATTGGACAGATTATTGCAAGTCCGGGAAGAAACCTGATGATATACCATCCTATCCGGGAGGGACGTACAAAGACCACTGGAAGGGGATGAGCGATTGGCTTGGAACAGGGTATATAGCACTTCAGAAGAGAGAGTACAGAAAGTTTGAAGAAGCCAAGGATTTTGTTCAGAAAATTGGACTGAAAAATAGGGCAAAATGGTATGAATATTGTAGGAGTGGAAATAAACCGCACGATATTCCTACCGAACCAACTAAAGTCTATAAAGACAATTGGCTTGGTTGGGGTGATTGGCTTGGCACGGGGACTATTGCTGCAACCAGGAGAAAATTTAAACCGTTTATGGAAGCAAGAAGCTTTGTCCACGCAATGGGTTTCAGGAGCCGAGCACGTTGGGACATTTATAGACAATCTGCTGAACGACCCGATGATATACCGGCTAATCCGAGTGTAACCTACGCTCCACAATGGAAAAGTTGGGGTGATTGGCTGGGTACAGGAAACATATCTCCAAGAAACAGAGTGTATAGGACTTTTGCCGAAGCAAGAGAATATGCCCGTGGTCTTGGATTTAAAAGCGTAGAAATATGGAGAGAATTCTGCAAATCGCCTCAACTGCCATTAGACATTCCAGGTGACCCAGTTAGGGTATACAAAGAAAAATGGAAAGGTTGGGGCGATTGGCTGGGTACTGGAAACATAGCACCCCAAAACAAAGAATTCTTGCCATTTGAGGACGCGAGGATAATTGTGCATTCATTGGAACTAAAAGGTTGGGCTGCTTGGATAAAGTATTGCAGGTCAGGAAATAAAGAACCGAATATTCCATCAGATCCATCCGAAGTGTATCCTGAAAAGTGGAAAGGAATTTCGGATTGGCTGGGATACGAAGAACCTCAATGGTCCGTAAGAAAAGTAAAGGAACTATTACGCGACTTAATCCGGAGCAAGATAATTTACCAATGGGATGAAGCTGTTCTCTATTCCTTTTTGCTTAGAAAGGGCTTACTGAACCTACAAAGTCGTCATACACAATTTTTCAGGAATTTAATAGATGCAAGAAGAACTCCTGAAGGTCGCACGATGATAGATGAATATGCAAATTCTAATTCAGAGAATCCTCCAGACCTTTCACATGTTGCCAAAAAACAAGTCGATACTTCAGAAGAGATTGAAACTCTAACATCATCAGAGCTTTCAAACATAGTCGAGCCGAATGACCCCCTAGATTATAAGAATGATTTGACTGTCGAACAAATTCTGTCCCAAACTGATGTTCTTGAGTCCATTAACGTTGATGAGGAAGCCATGCAATTCTATCTTGACTATTCTGTAGATGAATTATGGAGATGTGCGTTTAAAAATGAATATGAAGCGGTGAGAAAAGTAAAACTGGCCGGCAAGAATGGAAACAAATATCATGATATGGTGGTAGATATTTTCTTGGGGGATTACCAAGGCAGTACAAAATTAAAAATACCGCCTCATTACTCGTTTCCTTATCCACCAACCTTAATGCAGCGATATGTAGCATATAAGGTCAGTAATCTTCCCTACTTTGGTAACTTTTCGGGTACGGGTGCAGGAAAGACACTGTCGGCAATTCTTGCAGGCAGAGTCATTGAAAGTAAGTTGACTATCATTGTTTGTCCCAACGATGTGGTCGAGCAATGGAAACGAAATATCTTAGATACATTTCCTAATTCCAAAGTTGTTACTGGAAAAGATGCTTTTTATCTTCAATATTCTAAACAGGAGTATCAATATGCAGTACTAAATTATGACAAATTCAGTCAAGACGAATCACCTAATCATATTTTAACCCTCTCAAAGCAGCGGGTAGATTTCGTTATTTTGGATGAAATACATTTTACTAAAATAAGGAATGAAGAAGAGGTAAGCCAAAGGCGTAAAAATTTAGACGGACTTATGACAGGTATTAGAAGGAATAATTCTAATGTTAAGGTTTTAGGTCTCTCTGCTACACCTGTTGTGAATAACCTCAGAGAGGGAAGGTCATTACTGGAGCTAATTTCAGGCAAAGTATATGATGACGTAGCTGTGAGACCAACTATTCCAAATGCAGTCACGCTTTATGAGAAATTATCTACAATCTCTGTTAGAGAACTACCAAGATACTTTGCAGATATCGATACTCATATTATTGACGTAATTGCACAAAAACCCCCTCAAATATCCATTCGACAGCTTAAAGGTAATCCACTAGCAATTGAAAAGTTCTTAACAGATGCCCGAATTCCAGAAATAATCAAACTAATTGATGGCCAAACTATTATCTATACTGAATATGTTGAAGATATTATTCAAAAAATAACCGATGCACTACAACGTGCTGGATATTTACATGCACTGTATACAGGATTTGACCGGTCAGGCCTCAGCAGATTTCTAAACAAGAAGGTGCAAGTATTGATTGCATCACGTCCTCTTTCTGTTGGTGTTGATGGCTTGCAACACATATGTAATAGACTTATTATTAACACGTTGCCTTGGACCAATGCCCAGTATCAACAGCTCCTTGGTAGACTCGTAAGAAAGGGTCAGATTAGAGATGTAGTTCATGTTTATCTAGTAAAGGCCAGTATAGGCGGTTACCAATATGATGAATTAAAATGGAAAAGGATACAGTTCAAACGTACTTTAGCTGATTGTGCTGTTGATGGAAGATTGCCTGAAAAAAATCTTGTTACTCCACAGCAAGCAGCTATGGAAGCAGTCAGATGGTTGGAGAGACTTGAGCGTGGTGAAATATCTACTGTTGTAAGAAGAGACCTTAATGTCGAATTAACTCCTGTAGAAATAAAGAAACGAGTAATTAAGTATGGGGACTTTACCAGATTAAATAACAAGATTAATACTGAAAACTCTGAAACCACTCATCATAGGATGTTAAAAGATCCACATGAATGGGAGGAATACCATAGACAATATAGAGAAGCTCGCAAGACTTGGAATATAATCCCTTATGAAGAAATCATCGGAAGAATAAAACAACTATCACCCCGACTCTTAATAGGAGATTTTGGATGTGGAGAGGCAAAGATATTGGAGCAATTTGGAGATAGAGTTTTCAGCTTTGACCATGTTGCGATTAATAATAAAGTGAAGGCCTGTGATATGAAATCTGTGCCGTTACTGGATGAAGCTATTGACATCGCAGTGTTTTCGTTATCATTAATGGGAAAGAATTGGCCAAATTACATAAAAGAAGCAAAAAGATGTCTTGCAACAAATGGATATTTGCTAATTGCAGAAACAACAAAAGCAATGAAGGGAAGATTGGTAAAGCTTAAGGAAGTAATTGAGCGACATGGATTTGATATTTACAATGAAGAAGAGAAGGGAGACTTTACTTTTATAGAAGCCAGAGAATTATGACCCTGTTTTTAAGTATAATTGAAGAGACTTTGGCTTCACAGCTTTTTTGCTAAGCTTTTTAATCAAACTATTTATCCACTGTATACATATTGGAAAAAGGCGTAGTTTGTACAGCTTCGATTGATTTAAAATAAAGCTGTCCACAAATTTAAAGAAAAAGCTCCAGAATTGGTTAAAGCTGAGGTGCAGCTTTTTATAACAAATATTTCTCTATCTTCTAGAAAGGGCCTGCAAAAAAGCTTTAAGCTTCTAGCGTTTTGAACTTTTTAGATATGATTTGAGTCTTGAGAATATTCCTTCAACATTGTTCACCGTAGGTTCAGGAGGAATAGTGGGATTTCTAATTGGATTTGCTTTGAAACATGTTATGAAAATTCTTGCTGTAATTACTGGTATTTTCTTTGGAGCTTTAATGTACCTACAATCTCAAAGTATAATCGATATCAACTGGGATAAATTATATTCTGTCTCAGAATCGGTATTATCTATAATTGGTAACTCGTTAACTAACTCAGGACAGATTTCTACTATTGCAGAAAATTTAGGGATGCTTCTAACGGGTGGACTTTCCGCCGGCTTTACATTAGGCCTTATTAAGGGATGATAAATGGTGGTAACAAATATATGCATAATAGTGTAAAAAGTGTTTCTCCGCCAAAGAACGACGCTAATTGCAATTCATAAAAATCCATTTTTTCGTCTTTGCGAAAAATATCTTTATTAGTTGAGTAGAGGATTAATGCGTCATTAATAACTCCTTCTAGAACATCCACCATGTGATTGAAATAAAATCGTTGACCTTTGAGGGATGGTTCTTTTGACGCACGCCTATATTCTTGTAGTAGCTCAAATTTACTCATACCTACAAGTTTTATGTAATTAAATACATTTTTCAAATGTTGTGCGGAAATTTCAGTATCATCAAAAGATAACGTAGCAAAAATTTCCTTAAGCATAACTAATCTAAGAATTGGCTTGTATCTGGCGGCTTTAATCATTGAATATCCAAGCAGTCCACGATTGTAGGAATAGCTTAGAATGCGATACCAAATTATCGCGATAATTATTATTATCATCATCAATACTATCATAATTTCTTTGAATAAGTTGAGTGAAGCTAGTCCTAAAAAAATCGTAGTTGCTAGGCCTATGATTGGTAAAATTTTGTCCTTCGTGCTGTCTACAGTAGACTTTACTTCCTGTTGACGGGACTCAAATTCTTTTTTATCGGCTTCGCTAAGTTCCAGCATACTTTGGATATAATATTGAATTTGACTATAGCGCCACCTATTGTTTTCGGTCTCAGACAATACTCTAATTATATTCCAAGTTATTTTTAATCTCTACCTCTTCATTTCTGTCTTATTAATCACACTTGCGGGAATTCTTCTCATTAATACCATAGGTTTGGTAATCCTACTATTTGAGTAGGTGAAGTGCCCATATCCATTAAAACCAATAGTGAAAATTAAATTGTAAAAATTATTTAATTAATCGTTATAGTATGTGTTTTAATCTGTATTTTTTTCAAATTCAACTTATAGCAGTAGGTAACAGACCTTAGCTACATTGTAGCTCTGTAGCAGCAGTAACATGGAAAATAAATACTAAAGAATCACTTATACTTATGATAAGCAATGGTCAATCCTTTTGCGGAAACTCCAGAAGAGAAGCGGGAGCTAGCACTTCACATGCATAACAATGGTCATACATACAGGGAAATTTGCCAAGAGGTGCGTATTTCGCCTTGTACACTCAGTAGCATAATAAAGTCAGAATCCGGTTATATTGAAGATTCAGACAAGCAGTTACTTCACAAAAGTAAAGAAACCAGGGCGTTGGCGCTGTACGATGACAACAAAGCGCCATTAGAGGTCGCCATAGAATTGAATATTTCCACTGATGAGGCCATTAATCTTTATCAAAAATTTCAACAGATAAATTGCATACCACTAGAAGATAGACGTCTTAGGCTTCAAAAGGAAATTGAAGCTATAGAATCAGCCAAAAATAATGCCCATTCACATCTAATATATCTGAGGAACCAAATATCTGAACAGACCAGAACACTCGAACATTACACAACACAATGTGAGAATTGGCGAAATCAGCTTATAGTTCTATATTGCCAAAGAAAACAACTTGTAGGTTGGTAATGCCTGTGTTAATAGATGCATCAGCAATAATCAGTCTACAAAGTAAGATTTTTCTGAAATAACAAAAATTCTGTGATATTAACCCAGTATTGCACAGAACGTTTGATTAAAATTTTCCCGTTATGACAAAATCCATTATCTTTGAAATTTCTGACATGTTATCTATTGTAAGTGGTTGATTTATCGTAAACAATTTCTTATTCTCTCTGATGGAACATATTTTGTTAGGGTCTATATCAAGAGGAATACCTCCTTCATTTACGGGCAGGTCCTTTTTCAAGAGATTACCATAGATATTCTTTTCAGCTGATGGAGATATTATGAGAATTTTTTTACCTCTCTTAAAAAATTCAGAAAATATCGCGTTTATGTGTTCATCTCTAAACGAAAAACCAATTACTATGCATACATCAGCGACATCCATAAACTTCTTAAATTCATCCCTAATAGTCTTATATGGTTCTATCTCTTCGCCACTTTTTGGTGAAACGGTGGGATAAACTAACATGTTTTCGATGTAGTTTAAATCCCGCGACTTTCCTTCTTCCTTCGTTGCCTCAATCCCATGCTGTTTATGCATCTTCCATGTCAAAGAGCCATGCAATTTGTATAGGAGTATATTCTTTTGGTCCTCGTTTGGAGGATACGAATATTTGCCAGACCAGATTCGTCTATTGCTATATTCATTAAGTGTAAATCCATCTATGCATCGATACTCCATTTTACCACAGTATTCCTCAATGGCAGCATCATAATTTGTCGTAAAAACATGAATTTCCCTTGAGTGTTTTCTTATAACTCCAAATAATTTGTCCAAGATTCCAACCAATGCTTGGTCGTAGGAATGGTTCCAAGAATAATTTCGAAACACATCGTCTTCTATCATAGTTCTTACCTCTTTGATGTTTTCAGTCAAATTGTTAAGCGTCCAAGGCCGATTAGGGTGCTGGTATCGATATTGTGCCTCCAAAAGATATTTGCCCCCATACTCACTATTGCTGAAGAAGTCATCGATATCTTTTACACATTGCAATATATGCTCAACATCTTCAAAAGTAGAAAATGAAATCATAGAATAAAGATAAAACTGTGAAGGGGTAACCCCAACGTGTGGTTCGTGTTTATACTTTTCAGAAAGTTGAATTTTGAGCTGTTTGGTGGTGGGCTTCCCGAATGGCACGGACGCTCCTGCGCCTAGGAATAGAGCTATCTTGAATTCTTCAGTCACTTTAATTTCAAACTGTGAAATTAGCATCTGGTATTAAAATTATTGTCCGCCTTCTAGAATTAATGGGTCTTGTGAATTCTAGTTCTGGTTCTGTGAAATCGCTCTAGGATAACGAAGATTTTGTAATACTTGCAATACAGGAGAACACGAACTCATTAATCCTTCGAATCGTAAAAAGGCTTTGTCTTCAATCGATTTAATATAAATTCTTAACACATCGAAAAATGATTTGCATGATATCTTCTCTTGAATTTGCATTACGTATACGTTAGGGTAAATCTGTAAGGCTGGAAAAGATATTTGCATTCCTTCCGTAACTTCTACGTCGATGTTGACATCACATTCTGTGAGTATCCATTGCGCAATATTTGGTATAATGCAGCCCCTTGAATCCGAAAGATGGTCTAACGATTTACCGCGAATCTGTCCTAAGTAGGTGTGAATAGCATACTCATCTTCTGTTGTTTCAATCTTAAATGGATTTTTACTGCATGGTATTGTTACTGCAACGGTGCCAGTTCGATAATATAGAAAAGTAACTACATTTCCATCTATTCTATGTTCTAGTTTTTTTGCCTTCGTACGATTTTGTATAGGTGCATCAATATCGCAGTAATATTGCCTATGAATTGGGAATTGTAAGTGGATGTTATGAAAATACCTAGGGGATGTATAGGTAAGCATTAACGCTTCAAGGAGCGAGTCTGCCTTCTGTCCGTTCAGGTTTTCTAAAGGTAGGAAGACACCATTTTTGCTTGGCTCTTTTCTATCATTGTCCGTACCCGTACCCGTGGTATCATTTAGTACATTCTTGTAAAGATATTGCGTTACTTCAGCCTTTCTTGATGTAGGATAATATACCTGGGGATTAGTTCTACCAAAAGTGAAAAAGTAGTTTGCGTTTACACCTCTTTTTAATATTCTCTGAGCCTGCTCTTTTGTTAATTCAAATTTCCTTTCGAGATTTTCAAATTTAATTCCTTTTTTCCAACGTTCAAAATAGTCTCCTGCAAAAGACGAAACTTCTTTTAATTTTAAGTTTCCTATATGGCGTAATTGTCCTAAATGAGGATTTAGTACATTCTTTTGACCTCTTTTTGGTACAAATTTTTTTTCAGGCAACTAGATTTTCACTGCTTTGGGAAGATTTTGACAAATGGGAATCGGGCACGATTGAAATCAAATTACCATTATTGTCAAATTCTAGCTGGATTAATCGACTACTTTTTTCAATAGATTGGACTAACTCAGAAAATCTTTCTATTGGAACAGTAAATTTGTGAATTTGCGGTTTGAAGCAAGTTGCTAACGTTGGACCACTACTTCTTTCAAGGGCTTCCTCCAGCTGTTGGTTTCTTATCTTCAACACATTACAATCTGGACAGCCGTTTTCACCATATTCATCGTTCTTATTGTGTTTTCCTTTATTATTAGTACTTAATGAATCGTTGGTATCATATTTAGTATAGCTGGGCTTATGCCGTGGCGACACAACTCGTCGAGGAATATTAGGATTGTCAGAAG
>Ga0184623_10000094_pt1 | contig 33961 bp, 33 predicted proteins | sample PLM1_100_b1_FD_133138 | JGI IMG/M metagenome (GOLD analysis project Ga0184623, IMG submission 133138) | Groundwater sediment microbial communities from an aquifer in East River, Colorado, USA - PLM1_100_b1 | ecosystem: Environmental > Terrestrial > Soil > Riparian zone | place: USA: East River... | reverse complement strand
GAGGAGTACGAGGACGCCCTCTTCAGCGCATTCGCTGCCGCCATCCCCGATGCCGACCGAGAGAAGCTGCCGGACCCGAAGGTCGTTCTGCCGTTCGCCAATCTCCGTTCGACCGGCGGCGAACACAAGGCGCACGGCCTGACCGGGTACCTCGTGCCGGAGGAAAAGGTGCCGGTCCAGCCGGCAGGTCGGGTCGTCGACATGCCGCCCGGCGACGCCGACGGAGCGGGCGGACTGCCCGCGTCGCGGGCTGCTGGCGGAACGACCCGGCGAACGGGTCGCCCACCCGCGCCGCGAGCGCCCAGGCCCGAACGTGTCTCCACGGCTGCGCCCCGGCGCCGCACCGCAACTCCGGGCGGCCCGCCGCGGGGCGAGCCGACCTACCTCTCAGTCGAGGGGATCGATCGTCTCCAGCGCGAGCACGCCGAGCTCACGGGAGTCCGCCGTCCGGAGGTGATCGCCCGGATCAAGTCGGCCAAGGAACTCGGCGACCTCAAGGAGAACGCCGACTACACATCGGCTCGCGAGGAGCAGTCGTTCCTCGAGGGGCGGATCGCCTCGATCGAGGCGATCCTTCGCGACGCGACGGTGATCGAGGCGCCGGCCGCGAGCGCAGATGGGCGGATCGACCTCGGGTCCAGGGTTTCGATCGAGATGGTCGGCCAGCCGGGCGAGGTGACCGTCTACGAGCTCGTCGGAACGGCAGAGGCCGATCCAGCCGCGGGTCGCATCTCGAATGCGTCGCCGGTCGGCCGGGCACTGATCGGGCGGCGGGTCGGTGACACCGTCGCCGTCAAGACGCCGAGGGGCGACGTCGAGTACCGGATCGTCGAGGTCGCCTGAGCGGAGGGGCCGGCCCGCGGGCCGCGCCGACGGCGCGCTACGTGCGCTGGCGTCCCCGGACGAGGCTCCAACCGAGCAGGACGACGCCGAGGCCGATGAGCGCGATCGGCAGCAGCTCCGAGCCAAGGAGGAATGGCTCGCCGGATAGCCCGATGATGCCCTCGAAGAAGAGGCCGAAGGCCGCGAACAGGGCCAGCCCGCTCCCAAGCGACCGGATCCCGTTCGAAACGAGGTCCCGCTGTTGCTTCAACAGGCCGTAGAAGATGAGCCCGAGACCGGTGGCGCCGGGTCCGACGAGCGCCCAGGCGTACGCCCACGTGGCCCAGAGCCCGGTCGCGTTCTGATACGCGAGGACGAGCCCGACGACAGTCGTGATGGCGCCGCCAACCGCGAGCCCGGAGCCCTCGCGTCCGCCGACCGCCAGGCTGGCGGCCATCAGCAGCAGTCCGGGCACGATGACGAACAGCGGCCAGCCGAACCGACCGAACTGGACCCCGAATGCCCGCTCGGCGAGGAACAGGACACCGAGGACGATCAGGACGCCGCCGATGATTAGTCCGCCGCGGTCCTGCCGCGGAGCGGACGACGCGGTATCCGATGCGGCGGCGGGCGGCGGCGAGGAGCCCGAGGCGTCGTTCGGCCCGGGCTCGTCCGACACGGTCAGCGAGCCGGCTCGGCCAGCTTGTGCTCGACCGCCCACAGCGCGGCCTGGGTCCGCGACGCGAGCCCGAGCTTGCCGAGGATGTTCGAGACGTACGTTCGGGCCGTCCGCTCGGTGATGAACAGGGCGGAGCCGATCTCCTTGTTGCTCATCCCCTGGCCGAGCAGGCGAAGGACGTCCTTCTCGCGGTCGGTGAGGGGCTCGACCGGCTCATCCTCGCCGGTCTTGCGAGCCCGCATCCGCTGGGCGAGCAGCCGGGCGACCGCCGGGTCGAGATGGACCTCGCCGGCGAACGCAGCCCTGACCGCCGCGGCGACTTCTTCCGCTTCGGCATCCTTGAGGACGTACCCGGACGCGCCGGCCTCGAGGGCGGCAGTGACCTTCTCCTCCTCGATGAAGCTCGTCATCGTGACGATCTCCGTCTCGGGGCGCTCGGCCTTGATCCGGCCGAGGGCGGTGACGCCGTCCATGTTCGGCATGAGCAGATCCATCAGCACGACATCCGGCTGCAGGCGGCGGGCCATCGCCACGCCCTCGCTGCCGTCGGCCGCCTCGCCGACGACTTCGATGTCGTCCTGGAGGTCGAAGAACACCCGAAGTCCCATCCGGACGACGGAGTGGTCGTCGACGATCAGGACCCGGATCCGGGAGCTGTCGTCCACCTGGCCTCCTGCGGCGAATGCCGGTCGGACCGGCTGGGAAATCGATCGAAGAGCTGCGGTCGAGTCTAGCAAGGAAGTTCCCTCCAGTTCGTTCAGGCGACAGTCTTGCTGGCAGCGCTGACGACGGCGTCGATCAGCTCGTGCGCTCGAAAGGTCTTGCGAATGTAGACGTCGGCGCCGGGCAGGCCGACCTGCGACTCGGCGGAATCCGACCAGTTCAGGACGACGATCCGGACGTCGGGAGAGACGGCGCGGAGACGCTCGATGAAGGTGCGATCGGCACCGATCTCGGACAGGCGTGAATCGACGACGACGACATCCGGCACCATCGATTCCGCGAGGTCCAGCGCGCGGTCCGGTTGACCGGCAGTGGCGACGACCAGACAACGGCCACCGATCGGCAGCAGCCGGGCCAGGCTCTCGCGAATTCGGTCGTCGGCATCGACGACGAGGACCCGAAGCGGGGCCGAAGCGGCGTTGGTGGGTTGGGTCATGCCGGAAGTGTCGGCTAGCCGACACCGGACGCACACCGCCTGGAGGCTGGTATCGCCTACGCCGAACTGCGGCCCTCGGTGTACGTCATTCGGCCGATGACGGGCCGTCCGAAACGGGGCTCGGCGGATTCGCGGCGGCGGCCGCTGCGATTGCGGCGTCGGGCACCGTGACCTCGATCGTCGTGCCGGCGCCGGGCCTCGAGGTCACGTCGAGGGACGCGCCGATCCTCTCTGCCCGCGCCCGCATCCCCGCGAGCCCCAGGTGACCGTCGGCGACGCTCGCGGCCTCGAACCCCCGGCCATCGTCGACAATCCGGAGTCGCACGCCGCCCGCCGCACGATCGATCGACAGCGTGACCTGGCGGGCCGCGGCGTGCTTCACGATGTTGTGCAGCGCTTCCTGGCTGATCCGGTACAGGACTTCCTCGAGCGCGAGCGGCAGCCGTTCGGTGAGGTCGCTGGTGACGACGATCGGCAGGCCGATTCGGCCCTGGAGGCCTGTCGCGTGGGTCTTGAGCGCCGCCAGCAAGCCGTCCTGCTCGATGTTGCCCGGCCGCAGCTCGAAGATCAGCGCCCGCATCTCGGCCAGTGCCTCGCGCTGGAGGTCGCGCAGCGAACCGAGCTTCTCCTTGGCGGCCGTCGGATCGCGGTCGACGAGGAGCTCCGTCGTCCGGGTCACGAGGGTCATGCTGAAGAGCGCCTGGGTCACCGAATCGTGGAGCTCGCGGGCGAGATGGGCCCGCTCCTGGCTGGACGCGAGCTCGCCGGCCTGGCGACGGAGGTCGCGCTCGAGGCGGTCGCGCTCGCTCATGTCGCGCGCGGCGCCGTGGACGCCCGAGAACTGGCCGTCCCGCTGCGATGCCACGGAGCTCACCTCGAACGGGAGTCGCCGGCCATCGCTGTGGATGAGGCTGAGGCGCGACGTGATCTCGAGGCTCGGGTCGTCGCGCAGCTGGCGGAACCGGGCGCCGCTGGCCTCGGGCGTGTCGTAGTGGACGACCGAGGCGAAGGGCTTTCCGATGAGATCGTCCGGGTCGTAGCCCAGGCTCCGCCGGATCGTCTCCGAGACATAGGTGAATCGCCCTTCCTCGTCGACGGCGTAGATGACGTCGGGCGAGTTCTCGACGAGGAACCGGTAGCGCTCCTCGGACGCCCGAAGCTCGCGCTCGAGTCGGTCGCGCTCGCTCATGTCACGCACCGATCCGTTGGCGCCGGCGAAGCGGCCCTCCAGGTCGAGCGACCCGAACGCGCTGAACTCGGCCGGGATCGGGTGGCCATCGCGGTGCAGGAGATTTACGCGACCGCGCAGCTCCTGGAACTCGGCGGTCAGGTCGGCGGTCCAGTCGAGCTCGGCAACGGCCCGTGACGATTCGTGGACGAGGGCCCCGAAATGCTTGCCGAGCAGGTCCTCCGGCCGCCAGCCGGCCAACCGCTCGCAGGTATCCGACACGAACGTGAATCGCGCCTCGGCGTCGATCGACCAGACGAGATCAGGCGAGTTCTGGACGAGGTGCCGGTAGCGTCCCTCGGACTCGCCGAGGAGCTCGTAGAGGTTCGAGTTGGTCAGGGCGATCGCGGCCTGGTCGGCGAGGCCCTGGAGGAGGTCGAGCTCGTCTTCCAGGATCTCGCGCGGCGTCCGATACGAAATCGCCAATGTGCCGATGACCTCGCCGGCAGGCGCGCGCAGCGGCGCTGCGGCCATCGCCCGCAGCCCGAGGCGCTCGGCGGCCTGCTCGTCCTCGGGCTCGTGGGGGATTCGGGGGTCGGCGGCGTAGTCGCTCGTCCAGACCGGCCGGACCTCCTCGGCTGCCAGGCCGTTGATCCCGCCGCCGAGCGGGAACTCCATCTGCTTGAGCCACTCCTCGGTGCCCGCGTCCATCCCGCCCGCGACGAAGACCGGAACGAGGTAGGTCCCGTCTTCGGACATCCGGGTCAGGTGCGCGCCATCGGAGCGGAGCAGGCGTCGCGACTCTTCGACGACCTTGGCCAGGATTTCGTCGGGATCGCGGAGGGACGTGATCCGGGCCGTAATGTCGCGCAGGGCGCGTTCGCGATCGGCGCGCGCCTCGACCGCCGCCTGCGATCGGTTCAGCTCCGCGATGAGTCGCGCGTTCTGGATCGCGATCGCCGCCTGGTCGGCCAGGGCCTGGATGAGGCCGCCCTGGGCCTCGTCGTACGCGTCCACGCGATGGCTGCTGACCGACAGGGCGCCGAGCGGGCCGGCCTCCCCGCGCAGCGGAGCGGACAACACTGAGCGGAAGCCGGTGATCTCGACGAGCTTGTCGGAGACGGGAACGTGATGGAAGCGCTCGTCGGCGAGATAGTCGCCGGTGGTGAACGCCTCGCCCTCGACTACCACCCGGCCGGCGACCCCCTCGCCGACCTTGAACGACATATCGAGCCCGGTTTCCCGTGTCCGGACCGGGTCCTCGCCCGCCGCGAATGCCCAGGTCAGGGTGTCGCCCTCGAGCATGTCGATCCTGGCGGAGTCGGAATCGAGCAGGCGGAGCGCCTCGTTGACCGTCTTCTGGAGGATCGCCTCGGCGTCGCGCAGGGCGGAGATGTCGGCGGCGATCTCACGAAGCGCACGCTCCGCCTCTGCCCGCCTCCCGATCTCCTCTCGCGACTTGCCGATGGCTTCGATGAGCCGGGCGTTCTGGATCGCAATCGCGGCCTGGTGGGCGAGGGCCTCGGCGAGCGCCACTTCCTGCGGCTCGAAGGCGTCGGGCTCCGGCCAGCTCACCTGGAGTACGCCGAGCAGGCCCTCCTCGCCGGTCAGCGGCGTGACGATCAACGACCGGATGCCGTCGAGGCGCACGGCCTCGTCGAGTCTTGGGTTGTGCTCGAACCCCGTATCGACCAGGTAGTCGGGGCTCACCACGGTCTGGCCCGTTGCGATGGCTTTTCCGGACGCTCCGAACGGGAACGGCTGGCCCTCCTCGTCGACCGCCGTTCCACCGATCAGGTCGCCAGCGCCCGGCAGATGGGTGAAGCCGACCCGGCCCGCGGCCGGCATCACGAGATCGATTCGGACGCGTTCCGCGTGGAGCAGTCGGGCGGTCTCGTCGACGACGTGCTGGAGGAGGTCCGCCGGGTCCCGGATCGCGGTGATCCGGGCGGCGATCTCGCGCAGGGCTCGCTCCGCGTCGGCCTGACGGCTGAATTCTTCCCGCGAGCGATCCAGCTCCTCGATGAGACGTGCGTTTGTCATTGCGATGGCGGCCTGTCCGGCCAGCGCCTCGATGACCCGGGCGTCGTCCGGGGTGAACGCGTCCGTCTCACCGGTGTACACGGTCAGGGTCCCAAGCGGGCCCTGGCCGCCGATCAGGGGCACGGCGACGACCGATCGGATCGCGTACTTGCGGACATGCTCGTCGGGCGCGGACGCATGCTCGAAGCGATCGTCGTTGAGGTAGTCGCCGGTGAAGACGGCCCGCAATTCCCTGACGGCCCGTCCCGAGATCCCCTCGCCGGCCTTGGCCTCGCCCGTCCCGCCGATGGGACCGAGACCGGGCCGCCGCCCCGTCGTCGCGTCGTAGGCCCAGTAGAGGGCACCGCTCGCCTCGTCGAGGATGTCGATCCGCGCCCCGTCCGCTCCCAGCAGGCGCGCGGCCTCGTCGACGGAGCGCTGCAGGACCTCTTCGGGGTGACGGAGGGCGATGATCCGCCCGTCGATCTCGCGAAGCGCGTGTTCCGTTTCGGCGCGTCGTTCGACCTCCGCACGCGAGCGTCCGAGCTGCTCGATGAGGTCGGCGTTCGCCATTGCGGCGGCGGCATGGTCGGCCAGGGCCCGGACCAGGGCGACCTCGGCGTCGCCGAAGGCGTTCCGCCGGCCGGAGAACGTGCCCATGGCGCCGTACGTCCGGGAGCCGCTGACGAGCGGCGCCACGACGAAGGAGTGGGTGTCGATGTCGTGGACGAGGCGGTCGGCCTCCGGAAAGTGGACGAAGGACGTGTCGGACTGGTAGTCGCCCGTCACGGTGACCCGCCCCTCGGCGACAGCCCGCCCGAACATCCCGGTCCCGACTTCGACCTTGATGGAGCGAACCCATTCGCGGCGGCGGTCGTCGGTGATGCCGGCGTCGTGGGCGAACCGGAGGATTCCCGTCGACTCGTCGAGAAGGTAGGCCATGGCGCCGTCGGTCTGCAGCAGTCGGGCTGCTTCTTCGACGGCGCGGCGGAGGATCGCGTCGACGCCCGTGGAAAGGGGCGCGGGCGCGGTCGTCGGCTCGGGCGCGGGCGCTCGCTCAGACGCCGGCGGATCGGGAACGGTCGGCGTCGGTCGCGGCGGACGGGTCGTGGCCACGGGCCGAGGATAGCCCGACCCGCAAACGGGCGGGATTGTCGCCCGTCGGCCGCGCCTACGACATCTGTCGCGTCGTGCCGCCGACGAACGTGCCCCTCCGTCGCGGGCCTTCGACGACGACCCGTTATCGATCAATGCCGACGGTCCGGCGCCCCGGCCGCAAGCGAGCATGGCCGCAGCCGATAAGGCAGTGGAGACGGATCGACCCCGGAGATTGAGGCCGAGCGCACGACAAAGCGAGGCCGACGCCCGATGGCTGGTCGCTTCTCGACGCAGACGATGCCGTCATCAAACAACTGGCCAGCACGGAACGCAGATCGCGGTCCGCGGGCCCGGACGACAAGGAGACATGATCATGAGCAACGCGATCTCCCGAAGCACCGCTCGCGCCCTTGGCCCCGTCGACATCGCTCTCCGGATCGGGATCGTCGGCCTGACGCTGGCCACGGCCTACATCCACGCGACGCTCGGCGGCCTGCTCTTCACGCTCAACGCCACGGGCTACGTCGTCGCCGCCATCGCCCTCGTCATCCCGCTCGCGCTCGCGGTACGCTTCCGCTGGGTCGTCCGCCTCGCCCTCATCGGCTATGCGGCCACGACGATCATCGGCTGGGCGATCCAGGGTCCGTACTTCACGACCGCCTATATCGCCAAGGCGATCGAGGTCACGCTGATCATCCTGCTCGCGATCGACTTCGCTCGGATGGACGGCAACCCCGTCAAGGTCTTCAAAAGCGAGCTCGCGGAGTTCAGCGCCCGGTTCGGTCGCCGCTCGGCCACCGGTCGGCCGGCGCCTGACCCGTCCCTTCAAGCCATCCCGTAACGGAGAGTCCACTCAGATGAAGCGCCTGACCCTCAGCCTGGGCCTCCTGGTCCTGGCCGCAATCACCGCCGCCTGTTCGTCTACGTCGGGCGCCAATCCGCCGGCCTCGGCCGGACCGGTCGATCCGAATGCTCCCGTCGCCGTTGCCCAGGGCAACGTCTTCTCGCCCTCGACGCTCAACGTCAAGGCGGGCAAGGACTTCAGCCTGACGCTCGACAACAAGGACAGCGCCCCGCACAACGTCGCGATCTTCAAGGACTCGACCGCGGTGGAGAAGATCTCGATCGGCGAGATCGTCAGCTCGACCAAGGCCACCCAGCAGGTCCCCGCGCTGGAAATGGGCCAGTACTTCTTCCGGTGCGACGTGCACACGGATATGACCGGGACAATCGTCGCCGAATAGGCCGATACCAACGATGACGACCTCGGGCAGCGATGCTCGAGGTCGTTCGCTTTCCCGCCAGGGCTCCGGCCGCGCACACGGACCGGATCGCCGCTAGAGTCGAGGCAATGCTTCTCATCGAAGACCTCACCAAACGCTACGGGAACGTCGTCGCGCTCGACGGCGCGACCTTCGACGCGCGGCCGGGTCGGCTCGTCGGTTTCCTGGGCCCGAATGGCTCGGGCAAGACGACGACGATGCGCTGCATCTTCGGCCTGGTCAGGCCGGACCGCGGGCGAACGCTCTGGGATGAAGCGCCGATCGATCGGCTGACGCGGCTCCGGTTCGGCTACATGCCCGAGCAGCGCGGCCTCTACCCGCGGATGCGGGTCGCGGAGCAGCTCAGCTATTTCGCCCAGCATCACGGGATGTCGGGCCGGGACGCGGACGCGGCCACGAAGCGCTGGCTCGAGAGGCTCGGGCTCGCGGACAGGGCCGGCTCGAAGCTCGAGGAGCTGTCGCACGGTAACCAGCAGCGCGTCCAGCTCGGTGCGGCGCTCGTCCATGACCCCGAGCTGCTGATCCTCGACGAGCCGTTCTCCGGCCTCGACCCGATCGGCATTTCCACGATGTCCGAGATTCTCCGCGAGCGCGCCGCCGCTGGCGTCGGCGTGCTGTTCTCGAGCCACCAGCTCGATCTCGTCGAGGACATCTGCGAGGACGTTGTCATCATCGCCCGCGGCCGGATCGTCGCCCAGGGCCCGATCGATGAGCTTCGCTCGGCGTCCGAACGCCGCCACCTCGACGTCGAGGTCCAAGGAGCCGGCAGCCGATGGCTCGATGGCCGCGCCGACCTGACGGTCATCGAAGAGAAGGGTGACCTCGTCCGGCTCCTCGTCGGCGCAGACGTGGACCTGGCCGCATTGCTCGCCGCGGCGACCGCTGCCGGACCGGTCCGACGCTTCTCGTTCCAGCCGCCGGCGCTGTCGGAGCTGTTCATGGAGGTCGTCCAGTCGTGAGTCGCTGGCGTGCCGTCTGGCTCGTCGCCCGACGCGAGATCCTGGAACGAGGCCGGAGCCGGGCTTTCATCGCATCGCTGGGGTTGACGCTGGCACTCATCCTCGCTGGTATCTTCCTGCCGGCGATCCTTGCTGGGCCGGGCGCAAGCGCCGAGAAGCTGGGCATAGTCGGCACTCCGCCGGCGGGGTTCCAGACCAGGTTGGCGGTGATCGCCGACGATGCCGGCATCGAGGTCTCGACCGAGACGGTCCCCGATGTCACATCCGGCGAGCCGCGGCTCCTGAATGGGTCGCTGGATGGCCTCCTCGTCATTCCCACAGACGGGACCGTCCCGACCTTCGTCGTCAAGGAGTCGCAGGGGAGCCAGCTCGCTCCGATCGTGAACGCGAGCCTCTCGACGGGACCCGCGGTGACGCTCCGGGAGCTCGAGCCCGCCGACCCGAACCGGGATGCGTCATTCATCTTCGCCAACGTCGGAGTCATCCTGCTATTCATCTCGATCTTCACGTTCGGGACGTGGGTCCTGACCGGTGTCGTCGAGGAGAAGCAGAGCCGCGTCGTCGAGGTCGTCCTGTCGACCGTTCAGCCGCGCGACCTGCTCGTCGGGAAGGTCCTCGGGATCGGCCTCCTCGGGCTCGTCCAGCTCGTGATCATGGTCGCCGTCGGACTGGGTGCGGGAACCGCTGCCGGCCGATTCACGCTGCCACCGACGACCGCCCCGACCGTCTTCATGCTGTTCCTATGGTTCATCCTGGGATATGCCCTGTACTCGACGGCACTCGGCGTGCTGGGCGCGCTAGCGTCGCGGATGGAGGAAGCCTCCAACGCGTCGAGCCCGGTCAGCATCGTGGCTACAGGTGCATACGTCTTCTCGCTGCTGGTTGCCCTCGACGACCCGAGCGGGACCGCGGCCCGGATCGCGACCTTGATCCCACCCGTCGCCCCGATGGTCGTGCCGCTGCGGGCGGCCCTCGGCGCGATTGAGCCGTGGGAAATCATCCTGTCCGCGGGCCTGACCGCCGCGACGATCTGGGCGCTCCTGGTCTTCGGAGGCCGGGTCTATTCCGGCGCCGTCCTCCAGACGGCCGGGAGGATCAAACTGCGCGACGCCTGGCGGGCGTCCCGGCGGGAGGCTTAGCGGGGTCTCCCCTCGCCCAGGCCTCGCGACGTCGCCGTTCGGCCTCGCCGCACACCCCCCGCAAAGTTGATGACCGTAGTTCGCATCTTGACGCCCGTTGTTCGCATCAAATATGGGCCGCGGGGGTTCAAGGGCTGCGGTTAAAGGGCTGCGGTAAGGGGCTGCGGAAAGAGGCTGCGGGTCTACGGGCCGCGGGGTTTGGGCCCGCGGGGGTTTGGGGATACCCCGGCGATCTGTTAATCGGCAGTCGACCCGCGCCTGCTCTACTTTGCGGATGCCGTTTCCGCTGCCCCGGGTGGACCCGATCGATCAAGCCATGCTCGTTGAGCTTGGCGCCGACCTCCGCCGCCGACGCACCGAGGCGATGCTGACCCAGCGCCAGCTCGAAGAACTGACGCACGTCGATCAGACGACAATCTCGAGGATCGAAAACGGCCACATCTCGACCCTCCGCCTTCATCGTTACGCGTGATTGCTCGCCGGGATCGACGGCCGGTTAGGGGCTGTCAAACGCCGCCCGCGGCGCCGACGAGAGCGGGACGACTGGTAACGGCTCCACGCCCACGACGTTTTTCGATGCGCACACGGTCTTCTTGATGCGCACGATTGTCATCAACTTCGAAGGGGGTGTTCTTCGCCGGGCAGCGTCTCGAACAACCCGGGCGTCCCGCCCGCGTGCCAGAACACGACCGTCCCCTCGAGGCGGCCGTCGCGGCCGCGTGCTATGAGCTCGGCGAGGGCCTTGGCTGTGTAGATCGGGTCGACGAGGAGGCCCTCGGTCCTCGCCAGGAGCTCGGTCGCCTGCTGAGCCGCCGCGGTCGCCACCCCGTAGCCCGGGCCACGCTGGTCGTCGGTCAGGTGGATCTCGGCCGGGTCGACCGCCAGGCCGACCACCGGGGCGAGGCCCTCGAGCAGGCGCGCGATCACCGGTCGCAGCTCGTCCGCCGGGGCGGCAACGGCGACACCGATGACGCTGGCTTCAGAGCCGGCAAACCGCAACCCGGCGAGGACGCCCGCCTGCGTCCCTCCCGTCGCCGACGGGAGCACGACGACCGATGGCGAGATTCCTGCCGTGCTCGCCTGACGGGCAGTCTCGATGCCGGCGAGCACCTGGCCTGCCGTACCAGTCGGCCCGCTCCCGCCCACCGCCACGACGAATGGCCGCTTCCCCGCCGCTCGAAGATCCTCGGCCACCCGAGCCACGAGCGCCTCGCGATCGGCGCGGACGTCGGTCGCAGCGACGTGGATCGTTGCGCCGAGAAGCGCGTCGAGCCGCTCGTTCGGTCCGGGCGGCGAGCTCGGCGGTCCGCTCAGGACGAGGTGCACCGCGAGACCGGCCCGCGCACCGGCCGCGGCCGTCAGGCGGCAGTGGTTCGACCAGCGTCGCCCGGACGTGACGAGGGTGTCCGCGCCGGCGGCCAGCGCCTCGCCGACGAGGAATTCGAGGTTGCGAAGCTTGTTGCCACCGAACGCGAGCGGAAGCAGGTCCTCGCGCTTGATCCAGACCTCGGCGGTCCCGCCGAGCGCGGCCGAGAACCGAGGAAGCTGCTGGAGCGGCGACGGGCCGTCGATCAGCGGGAAGCGCGGCAGCGCGGCGATCGCGGCGGGAACGTCATCGGTCGTCACCGGCGGATGGTAGCCGTGCCGCCCCCCGGCCATTCGGCCGCTACCATCGACGGATGGCGACGAGGGTGACACCGAGCGAGCGTGCGACGTCGGCCGGCCAGAACGGCGACATGGAGCGCTCCATCGCCGTGTCGGCGGACACGGTCGGTTCGGTCGGGCTCTACTCGTCCGTCGTGACGACGGCGCCGGGCGGCAAGACCCGGATCCATCACCATGGCGAGTGTGAGACGAGCATCTTCATCGTGTCCGGTCGGGCGCACTACACCTGGGGGCCGACCGGCCTGGAGGACGCGATGGACGCCTCCGCCGGCGACTTCATCTACATCCCGGGCGGCGAGGTCCACGTCGAGGAGAACGCGTCGGCGACCGAGCCGCTCGTCGTCGTACTGACCCGCAACTGCCCGGGGTCGGTGGTCCACTACTTCGACGAGGGATGAGGCTGGAGCTCGAACCGCTCGAGGAACTGTTCGAGCGATTTGGAGTTGACGCAGGCTCAGAAGAGCCGTTTCCGAACGACGGCTGGTCGGGCGCCGTCCTAACGCATTTGCGCGGTCGCGACGGCCGTCCCTATGTCCTGAAGCGGAATACCCTCGATCGAGACTGGATCGCGCAAGCCACGGACGATCGCGACACGAGCGGCCTCCGCGAGACGTTGTTCGCCGCGTTTGGTCCGCCCCTCCCCTGGCCTGCTCATGCGGCTGCGCTTGGAGCGGGATACGACACGGCGACTGGCGAGGAGGCGATCCTCATGCCAGATCTTTCCGGCGTCCTCTTTGACTGGAATAGGGCGATCACGATCGATGAGCTCGACGTCGTATTGGGCGGCTTGGCGGCCGTTCACTCGATTCCCGAGGAGGCGATCGAGGGCCAGGTCAACGACACGTGGTGGGACGAACGACTAAGGCTGATCTGTCGTTCGTCGCTGGAGCGTCCCGGCCCGGCGCACGATGCCGTCGCGACAAAGATTCTGCCGGGATGGGACGCGTGGGACCGTGCTGCATCCCCGGCCGCGAGGTCGATTGTGGACTCCCTGGCCAGCGACAGGGAGCCATTGTTGGACGCTCTTTCTGACGAGCATTCCGCACTGCTTCACGGCGATCTGAAGCTAGCGAACGTCGGCATCGGCCCCGACGGAGCGGTCGAGATGATCGACTGGCAGATGGTGATGATTGCGCCCGTCGCCGTCGAGCTGGGCTGGTTTCTCGTCTCCAATGTCAATGCCCTGCCGCTGCCGCCGGCCGAGGTTCTCGACCGCTACTGGCGGGCTAGAGGGCTCGACGGAACGCGCCAGAACGACATCGCGATACTGGTCGGTTTGCTTCTCCGAGGCTGGCGCAAAGGCTACGACGCCGAGGCGGGCATCTCACTCGCCTCCGGCGTCACCGCCGCCGACGATCTCGCGTGGTGGTGTGGGCGAGCCGTTGAGGCCGCCGGCCGCGTCCTCTGACGCCTAGCTCGGGGCCGCGAGGTCGCGCCGGGGGAACTCGAAGAGGGCCCAGGCGATCGCCGCGATCCCGACGGCCGCCGGAAGCGCGAGGTCGGTCCCGGATAGCGCGCCTTCGAGAATGGCCTTCGGCTGGAAGTAGTGGAAGAGCGAGTACGGCTGCAGGCCCTCGGCGTCCGGCCAGAACGTTCCGAGGACCTCGAGGAAGTACATGACCACGACGAGGCCGACGGCGACCCCGAGCGCGGGCGAGAGCCGGTCGAAGGAAACCGACGCCGCGAGCCCGATCGCGGCAATCGCCCCGAACAGCAGGAACCCGTTCAGCCAGAGAAGCGGCAGCCGGTCCACGGCCAGCTCGTCGAGGACCCCGCCGATGGCCGACCCAGCGATCGCTCCGACGATTGTCGCGAGGAGCGCCACCCCGACGAACGTGAGCGTGGCAGCGAGCAACGTCAGATAGGTAGTCCGGCGCGAAAGCGGCCGCGCGAGCAGGACCTCGAGCGTGCCCCGCTGCCGCTCTCCGGCGATCGCCGCGGTCGCGAACCCGACGGCGAAGATGGAGTTGAGGATGAGGGAGATCGGATGGATCGCCCCGAGGGCGATGGAGCCCGACAGGGTGAAGATGTCGCCACCGCCGAACTGCGTCAGCTCTTCCGGGATCAGCCCCGACGAGATGATGTCCTTGAACGTCTGACCGAACGTGCCGTAGACGATCGGCAGCAACGCACCCCATATGGTCAACGCGACGAAGACGATCAGGATCTTGAGCCGCTGCGACCGCCACGTGTGGAGGTACAGCGCCCGGTTCATTCCGCCACCTCGGCCTCGTCGTGGTAGAGCTCGAGAAACGCCTCCTCGAGGTGCGCTGGCTCGATGGTGAGGTCGACGATGCGGCTGTCCCGGATGGCCGCCAGGAACGGCCCGACATCGCCCTCGAGCTGGCAGGTCACCAGGCCATCTGCCACGGTGAGGTTCGAGACTCCCGGGACGCCTTCGAGAACCGGCGCCGGATCCTGGACCCGCATCTCCACGTTGCGCTTCCGCCGGGCCAGCAACGCGTCGACGTCCTCGAGGGCGACGAGCCGGCCTCGCCGAATGATGGCCACCCGGTCGCAGACCCGCTCGACCTCCGACAGCACATGGGACGAGAAGAAGATCGTCCGGCCGGCCGACTTGAGGTCGTCGAGGATCCCGTAGAACGCTCGCTGCATGAGCGGATCGAGTCCTTCGGTCGGCTCGTCGAGGATCGCCAGCTCCGGGTCGTGCTGGAGCGCCTGGACGATCCCGATCTTCTGGCGCATCCCCCGCGAGTAGTCCCGCACGAGGCGGCGGAGGGTCGCCGCGGACAGTTCGAGACGGTCGCACAGCTCCGCTCGTCGGACGGGTGGCCGGCCGGTCAGCCCGGCGAGATAGTCGAGCAGCCGCTCCCCGGTCAGCGTGTCGTACAGGGCGATCCCGCCCGGCAGATAGCCGGTCCGGCGGCGGATCTCGACGGAGTCCCGGACGATGTCGAGTCCGAACACGGCGCCTGACCCGGCCGTCGGGTGGAGGAAGCCGAGCAGGAGGCGGATCATCGTCGATTTGCCGGCCCCGTTCGGGCCGAGGAAGCCGAAGATCTCGCCCTCGTGGACCTCGATCGATAGTTCCTCGAGGGCCCTGATCTCGGCCGTAGAACCCCGGCCGGGGATGTGGATCGGGCGTGTGCCGTGGCCGTATCGCTTTGTGAGCCCGGCCGTGACGATCGCATCCATCCGCGGCAAGGCTACACGGGTCTTCGGCCCTCGCGCTGCGGTCGTCGACGGGCGAGACGCGCGAGGGCGGCTGCGGGTGGGGCTCCCGCAGCCGCTCGCGCTGGTGTCAGCGGGTGATGATGAACTGGTCGATCGCTACCGGCCGGCCACTCCCGATGACCTCGATGGTGATGGTGTGCGACCCAGTCCGCCTCCATGACCGGGTGAACAGGTTGACCTGCGGCTTGAACGACGAGCGGCGCATGTCGACCACGCCGATGACGACGCCGTCGACCGAGACGCGGGCCTTGCCGCGAGTCGACCCGACCGGTCCGATCCACGTCACGCTCTTCGCGTAGAACGAATACGTCGCCGTCGCCCCGTCACGCTCCGAGTAGAGGACCTGACCGCCTTCGTAGCCCCGGTGGCCTGCGGTAGCCCAGCGGCCGACGTAGGCGATCCCCACGTTGTTCTCCTGGATCCGGCGGCTCGTCACGTCGACGACGCCGACGGGTGGCGGGGGCGGAACCGCGCCGACGTCCAGGGCGGCCGTCGTCTCCGAGACCGCGTGGTAGAGCTTCATGATCTTCGCGACGTATGTCTTGGAGTATGTGGACCAGAGCGCCTGGTTCCGCTCGCCGGACCCCGTCAGCCACCAGTGGGCGACGTTGGGCCACGTGTCGAGCCAGACGTACAGCGCGGTGACCTTCCCGCGAGCGACCTTCTCCTGGTTCACGGGGGTCTGCGGGGCCGACGAGCTGCCGACATACAGCTTCGCCCAGCCGGGCCAGTTCGCCGGCATGATCTGGTACTTGCCGTATGCGCCACTCGAGGAATTGCGAGCGTAGTAGTTGCCGCCCGATTCAACCTGCCCGAGGGCGTAGAGGAAGCGGTTGATTCCGGGGGGTGCAGTGGCAGAGGTGGCGGCGGTCGGAATGATCGACACGACGATTGCGGCGACGAAGATCGCGACGGAGACCGCACGACGGCGGCCCTTAGGTTCTGGCAATGGTGCTCCTTCCTACCGGGACGGCGCGGTGAGCGCGCCGAGCGATGGAGAACGCAAGCGGAGAGCGGTCAGGCGGCACCGAATACGGTGAGCGCATTCGCCGGCTAAAGCCTCTCTCCGGCGGCGGACGTCTTCGGTTTTACCGCGCGACCCCCGTCCGCGGCGGCGCCTGGGGTGACGCCTACAATACGTTGCCTGTCCATACCGAGACTTACCTATTCCTCTTCTGGCGCTTATTCGTGGCTTATCGGGGGCTCACGTGGCGCTCATCCCGCGGTTCATCCCGAGCGCAGCGCTTCGAGGAATCGGGCGGTCCGATCGAGCGCATCGTCGAGCACGGGCTTGAGCGTGTGCCCCAGGCCGGGATACGTCACGAGCTCGGCGTCACGTAGCGTCGGGACCGCAGCCCGGAGCAGGTCGAGACGTGCCATCGGGTCCGACGCGCCCGACAGCAGCAGGACGGGGCAACGGATCGCCGGCCAGTGGCTCGTCCGCTCGGCCGCCCTGTCGGGCGCGTCGCGTGCACCGGGGGCGTGGAGCGGGTAGCTGAACAGGACGAGCGCCGCGTAGTCCGTATCGGGCTCGGCGGCGGCAAGGCTTGCCACCCGCCCGCCATACGACTGGCCGCCGACAGCGATCGGGACGCCGTCCGGGCCGGGCCCATCGGGAACGACCGCGCGCATCGCGACCACGGCGAGCTCGGCCTTCTTGAGTGGCAGGTCGATCGCCTCGGCATCGATCCCTAGCCGCCGGAGGCCCGCGACATGGGCGGCCATGCTCGCCGCGTTGCCGCTCGCGCCATGACCAACGAAGAACCGTATCGCCATCGCCCACAGCGTAATCCGCTGCGCGCGCCTACGCGCCCCCTGACCCGAACGGATGGCGGCACTGGCTCCGTCGGGCCATGGCCGGTGCGCGGCGGCAACGTCACCGTGAGCGACCCGCACGAGAGAACCGCTCTTGCCCGCTCGCCCGACTCGTCCTCACGTCGCCGTCCTCCTGTCGGCCCTCCTGGGCCTGGCGGGGCTCCTCCTCGCGCCGGCGGGCTCCGCGGCGGCAGATCGGACGCCGATCGTCGTCGGGACGCCGCCCGAGACGACCTTCCATGGGCGTGGTTGGGGCCATGGCGTCGGGATGTCGCAGCACGGCGCGCGTGGTCGAGCGATCGCCGGACAGTCGGCCGCGGAAATCCTCGCCCATTACTACGCCGGCACGACGCTCGGATCGATCGACCCGGCGACGCCGATTCGCGTACTCGTACTGACGGGATTCGCGGCCACAGCCGGCGAACCGGCAATCGTCTTCGGCCGCGGGGGCACCTGGACGATCGATGGGATCGCGGCCACCTTCCCGCCCGACGCGAAACTCACCCTCGCTCCGACGGCGCCGGGTGCGTCGACCTGGGCGCTCCGCGTCGTCGCCCAGGGCGGCACGCAGCTGCACGCGTCGACCGTCGGCGGCTCGCTTGCAGTTCGACCCGCCGGCGCCGCCTCGCTGCTCCAGCTCGATTCGAGGCCGTCGTCGTACGACACCTATCGCGGCACGCTCCGGATCCACCTCTCGACGACGGTCAGGGTCGTGAACGAGCTCGGTCTCGATGTGTACCTCCGTGGCGTGGTGCCCGCCGAGATGCCATCGAGCTGGCCGGCCGAGGCGCTGAAGGCACAGGCGGTCGCCGCCCGTTCGTACGCTGCGCGCCGACTCCGGCCGGTTGAGTCGACCTTTGACGTCTTCGACGACACGCGGTCACAGGTCTATCGCGGCGTCGAGGGCGAAGCTGCTGTGACGAATGCCGTCATCCGGGCAACGGCCGGCAGGATCCTGCGAAGCGGGACATCGATCGCCAACGCGCTCTTTCATTCGACCGGAGGCGGCGCCACGGAGCACAATGAGAACGTCTTCGTTTCGGCGAGCGGGAAGATCGTGGCCGGGCCGGTCAGCTACCTCCGCGGTTCGCCGGATCGCATGCCCGATGGCACGTCGTACGATGCCGCCGCTCCGCTCGCGACCTGGCAGACCGCGCCGTGCACGAGGAGCGAGCTATCGGCCATCTTCGGCGAGGACACGCGCACCGACGTCGGGGCGATCAGCAGGCTCGACCTCTCGAGGCGCGGCGTCTCGGGCAGGCTGATAAGCGTCACGCTCGTCGGATCCGCGGGCACTAAGACCGTCTCGGGCGACCTGTTCCGAGCCGTGTTCAACGATGGCAATCCCGCGTCCGATCCCGACCTCCGGAGCACGCTCTTCGCGACCGCCCCGATCCCGTAGGCCATCTCGCGGTATCGTCCGGCTGATGGCCGCAACTCCCCCACCCCGCTGCTCCTGGGCCGGCGACGACCCGCTCATGACCGCGTATCACGACGATGAGTGGGGCGTCCCCGTCCACGACGACATCGAGCTGTTCGAGCGGCTGGCCCTCGAGTCGTTCCAGGCCGGGCTCTCGTGGTCGACGATCCTCCGGAAGCGGGAGGCATTCAGAGCCGCCTTCCAGGGATTCGATCCGTCCGATGTCGCGGCCTACGACGACGCGGATCGAGCGCGGTTGATGGCCGATGCGGGAATCGTCCGCAACCGGGCCAAGATCGACGCCACGATCGGCAACGCCGCGGCGTTGCTGGATACGGCCGCCGAGTTCGGATCGTTCGACGCCTATCTGTCGACGATGATCCCGCCGCCGGTGCTCAGGCTTGGGTCGACCGCCAGGATGGGCGACATCCCGGCGACGACCGATGCGTCCGATCGGCTGTCGGCCGACCTCCGCCGGCGCGGTTTTCGGTTCGTCGGTCCGACGATCGTCTACGCGTTCATGCAGAGCGTCGGGCTCGTCGACGACCATCTGCCGGAGTGCTTCCGCTACCAAGGCTGATGCGGACGCATTCGGCCTCGACGAGGTCGTGACACGCTAGCTGTCACAGCCGGGGCTCACGCTCCGGCCATGATCTACATCGAATGCGCCTGGTGCGAGACCGAGGTGGCCGTGGATGGCCTCGACGCGACGAGCGTCGAATGCGCGGACTGCAACGTCACCGTCGAGATCGCCCAGGACGAAACCCACCCGATCTCCGTCGCCGCCTGAGGTCGCCTCATCGCGGTGCCAGCGAGGCGCGGCGGAGGGCACCGATCGGGGCGAAGACGAGCGACATCACGCCGACCAGGACGCCCATCGCGACGATGGTCGTCGCGCCGTTCGTCGCATCGATCAGGAGGCCGCCGGCGAGCATCCCGACGGGCTGGAGCCCGAGCGAGATGGTCCGGGCGGTGCTGCCAATCCGGCCGAGCAACGCGTCGGGCGAATGGGCTGTGCGGAGCGTCAGGTACGTGACCAGCACCGCCGAGTCGGCGATCCCGGCCGCGAATCCGAGCGGCAGGAGCAGCTCAACACGGCCTGCCACGCCGATTCCGATCAGGATGAGGCCGCGGGCGAGGTTGCCACCGAGCAGCACAGGGCCGGCCGAGCCGCGGCGGCGTCGCGAGATGGCGAGCGCTCCGCTCACCGTGCCGGCGCCGTACACCGCCAGGAGCAGGCCCAGGACCCAGTCCTCGAAGTCGAGATCCCGGGTGATGTAGACCGTCAGAGCGGGAACGAGCGGCGCCGTCATGATGCTGACGATGCCCCAGAAGCCAATGGCCGAGCGGAGCGTCTGGTGGCGGACGATGAAATCGATCCCCTCCCGGATGTCGGTCAGGATGTGGGTCTCCGGCCGGTCGGTCGGGGCGAGGAGTTGGCGGCGCACGAAGAACAGGCCGAGACCCGACAGCAGGAAGCTGACGGCGTCGATCGCGAGCGTTGGCCCGGGACCGATCAGTGTCGAGAGGATGCCGGCGACCGCCGGGCCGATGATGTAACCGGTGCTGTAGACGGCCTCGAACAGGGCATTGGCGCGGGCGAGTTGCGAGCGCCCCACGATGGCCGGCACCGATGCCGTGTAGCCCGCGAGGAAGAGCGATCGCAGGATGCTCATCGGGGCCGCGACGATGAGGATGACGACGAGCGTCGGACCGCCCAGCCAGACCGAGATCGGGATCAGTGCCGTGAGCACCGCCCGGCCGACGTCGGCCAGGAACATCATCCGCTTCCGGTCGCTCCGATCGGCGAGGGCGCCCGCGACCATGCCGAACAGGAGATCGGGCAACGTCTGAAGGGCACCGACGACGCCCATCGCCGCGCCCGAGCCGGTCAGCGCGAATACGAGGAGCGGCAGGGCCGTGAAGCTGACCGCGTCGCCGATCGACGACACCCCCTGCGTCGACAGAAGCGTCCTGAAGTCGCGGTTGCGCCCGAGCGGCTCGTCGACCCCGTGCACGCTCGGATGCTAGCCCTTCGAAGGGGTCTTCCGGACCGCGTCGCGACATCCGTAACGAGGACGCAACCTCCCATCTTCGGACTGGGTCGCATCGAGCACGCCCGCGCCGGCACCGTGGGCCGATGGAAAGTGTGCTTTCGTCGCTCGTTCCATTCGCGCTGTTCGTTGCGATCGTCGTGACCGCCTACGAGATGCGGACCTCGCTCGAACCCGACTCGTGCACGGAATGCCCGCACTGCCAGGCCCTCGCGGCCGAGCGAGATCGGCGTGATCAGGAGTTGCAGACCTGGTACGCGCGGACGAACCGCATCGACACCGACGAGGACGACGACCGCCGGATCGGCTGAGGTCAGGCCTCGGGCGCGCTGAAGCGCTGCGCGTTGCCCATCTGCGGCCAGACCCGCGCCTGGGTGTTCGCGAGCATCTGGCGGACGTGGTTGCGGTCGTGATGGACCCATTCGGCAGCGAGGTCGGCGACGCTTAGCCGGCCCACGAACCCGTGTACGCCTGACCGGCCGAGATCGGCTGGGCCGAGGGTGCGGACCAGCGCGATGCTGTCGCCGCGGACCTCGAGGAACTCGGCGAGGAGCTCGGCCGGATCCCGGTCGCAGTCGCGCCGAGCGGCAGCAACGCCCCGCTGATCCCAGCCTTCGAATGTCGGATCGGTCGCCGCCAGGATCGTCCTTATCCGTCCGTTGAAGCCGCGCCGCTCCGCCTCCAGGACGTGGCCGAGCACCTCGTTCGCGCACCACTCGCCCGCCGCCGGGTGCCATCTGGCGTCGTCGCCGAGGGCACCCATCTCTGCCTCGATCGTGGCCGCCGATGCGGCGAGCAGCTCGGCAAGGACGGCCGGCGGCAGCGGTTCGTCGGTCATGCGGGCACCGTACCAGGGCGTGGTGGCAGGACCGGCAGCTCGCGACCACCTTCGGCCAGCCAGCAGGCCGCCGACTGGCCGCCCCCGACGTCGAAGAGCGGTGGCTCCTCGACCCGGCAGCGATCGAAGACATACGGGCAGCGCGGATTGAAGCGACAGCCGACCGGCACGTTGGCCGCATCGGGCGTCTCGCCGACGAGGATCGTCCGCTTCGCCCGCTCGCCCATGGTCGGAGGCTCCGGCGTCGGCGAGACCGAGACGAGTGCCTGGGTGTACGGGTTGTGGGGCGCCCGGATGACCTGCTCCGCGGGCCCGATCTCCATGATCTTGCCGAGGTACATGACCGCGATCCGGTCGGCGATGACCCAGGCAAGCGACAGGTCGTGGGTGATGAAGAGGTAAGTCAGGTCCCTCTCGGCCCGGAGGTCGAGCATCAGTCGGAGGAGCTCCGTCCGGATCGAGACATCGAGCATCGAGACCGGCTCGTCAGCGACGATCACCTGCGGCCCCATGACGAGCGCTCCGGCGATCACTACCCGCTGGCGTTGGCCGCCGGAGAGCTCGTGGGGATACCGCCCGGCGAAGTCGCGAGCCGGGCGAAGTCCCGCCGCCTCGAGCGCATCGACGACGCGGCTCTCTCGCTCGGCCGGCGTCCCGATCCCGTTGACGAGCAGCGGCTCCATGACGAACTCGCGGATCGTGTGCTTCGGGTTGAGTGTCTCGTATGGGTCCTGGAAGATGAGCTGAACGCGCCGCCGGTAGTCGCGAAGCGCGCGCGACCCCCACAGGTCCGACACGTCCTTCCCGTCGAGCGACATCCGTCCCGCGGTCTGGCGGGTCAGCTTGACCACGACGCGCCCGGTCGTCGTCTTGCCGCTGCCAGATTCGCCGACGAGCCCGAGGACCTCGCCACGACGCAAGGTCAGGTCGATCCCGTCGACCGCTCGGACGACGCCGCGCGGACGCTTGAGGATGGCGTCGAGGAGCCCGCCCCGAACCGGGAAGTGGACCTCCAGGCCCTCGAGCCGCAGGATCTCGTCGCCGCTCGGCGCGGGGTCGCCGCCCGGCGCGGGGTCGGTGCCCGGCGCGGGGTCGGCGCGCAGCGCGGGGTCGGCACTCGGCGTGGCGTCGCCGTTCGGCATGGGGTTCGCGCTCATCCGCCCGCGACCTCGAGCGGCGGCTCGGCCGGCGGCGGCTCGACGAGGGGCACCGTGGCGCCGATCGCATTCGGCGGCGCCGTCGTCACCTGCACCCCGTCGCTCCCCGGCGGGTAGAGATGACAGGCGACGCGGACCTGGCCGAATGTCACCTCGGGCGGGACGACCTCGGTGCAGACCTCCATCGCGAACGGGCAGCGCGGCGCGAACCGGCAACCCGGCGGCGGGTGGCGGAGGTCCGGTGGCGACCCGGGAATGACGTCGAGTGTCCGCCGGTCGGCCCGGATGTTCGGAAACGCCGCCAGGAGCTTCTGGGTGTAGGGGTGCCGAGGCCGGCGGAACACCTCATCGACCGTGCCCTCTTCGGCGACTCGACCGGCGTACATGATGAGGACTCGGTCACAGGTTTCGGCGATCACCGACAGGTCGTGGGTGATGAGGATCAGCGACAGCCCCAGCTTGTGGCGAAGGTCCTCGAGCAACGCGAGGATCTGGGCCTGGATCATGACGTCGAGCGCCGTCGTCGGCTCGTCGCCGATCACGATCGCCGGGTCGCAGGCGAGGGCCATCGCGATCATGGCCCGCTGGCGCATCCCGCCCGACAGCTCGTGGGGGTACGCCCCGCCCCGCTTCTTCGGGATCCCGACGAGCTCCAACAGCTCGCCGGCACGCTTGCGCGCTTCCTTCTCGGACATGCCGAGCCGCTCGGTGAGCGGTTCGACGATCTGGTCACGGAGGCGGTGCACCGGATTCAGCGCGTTCATCGCCCCCTGGAAGACGATCGAGACCTCCCGCCACCGATAGCGCCGCAGGGCATTGGCGGACTTGGTGACGAGGTCGATGCCGTACAGCCGGACACTGCCGTCGACGATCGAGGCGTTCGACGGCAGGAGACGGATGAGCGACAGGGCGGTCGTGGTCTTGCCGCAACCCGACTCGCCGGCGATCCCGAGCGCCTCGCCGTGGTTCAACGTGAAGCTGATGCCATCGACGGCATGAACGGTCTCGGCGCCCAGGGAAAAGTGCGTCTTGAGGTCCTCGACGACGAGAAGCGGCGCGCTGGGATCGGCCAGCTTCGGGAGGGATTGCCGGCGGCTGGCGACGGTCATCGGCGCTCTCTCCGCTTGGGGTTGAGCTGGTCGTCGAGGGCGCTGCCGACAAGGGTGAAGGCCAGGACCACGAGCACGATGCATGCACTTGGCGGGACGAAATACCACCACGCCCCGAGTCCGGGCGCCCCGATCGCCCGGGCCGATTCGAGGAGCTGCCCCCACGACGGCTGGAGCGGGTCGCCGAGGCCGACGAACGAGAGAAACGTCTCGGTCAGGACGGCGCCGGCGAAGACGATGACCGCATTCGCGACGATCAGATTGATGACGTTCGGCAGGATGTGGCGGCGCATGATGTGGCCGCCTCCCGCGCCGATGACGCGAGCCCGGTCGACGAACGCGCGCTCCTTGAGCGACAGCGTCTGCGACCGGATGATCCGGGCCGTCGACGACCAGCTCGTGATGCCGATCACGACGACGATGACGACGAGCGTCATCCGGATGCCGAAGACCTCCCGCGATCCCGAGCCCACGAGGTCGCGGAGGATCGGCGTCAGGATCAGGGCGAGGACGAACGTCGGGATCACGAGGAAGAAGTCCGTGATCCGCATGAGGAATCCATCGAGCCGGCCGCCGGCGAAGCCGCTGACGATCCCCACGACGGCCCCGACCAACACGGTGATGACCGTCGCCAGGAGCCCGATGACCATCGACACACGCGCCCCGTGGACGGTCAGGTTGATCATGTCGCGGCGGAGGTGGTCCGTCCCGAGCGGGAACCCCTCGATGGGCGGCGACAGGCGAGGTCCCTTCGCCGTGACCGCGGTCTGGAGGGGCCCGACGAACAGCTCCGGGGCGATGGCCAGCAGCGCGAAGAAGGTGAGGATGATGACGCCGATCAGTCCCTCCGGACGGCGGAGGACGGCGCGAAGGAGGCTACCGGCGCCCACGAATCGTCGCGCCCCACCGGGCCGCGCGAGGGCGACCTGCCCCGCCATCAGCTCCGGACCCGCGGATCGAGGACGCCGTAGATCAGATCGGCCACGAGATTCGCGAGGACGACGGAGACGCCGAGGACGAGGAAGACGCCCTGGAGGACCGGGTAGTCGCGGGCTTCCAGCGCCTCGACCGCGAGCGTTCCGAGGCCGGGCCAGTTGAAGACGACTTCGACCGTGATCGCGCCAGCGACGATGTACCCGAGATTGATCGCGATCAGCGTGACCGTCGGCAGCAATGCGTTCGGCAGGGCGTGACGGCGGAGGATCCGGCCGTCCCGCAGGCCCATCGCCCGAGCGGTCGTGACGTAGTCCTCGGACAGGGTCTCGATGATCGACGAGCGCATCACGATCGCGTACTGGCCGATGAGCCCGAGCGCAACGGTGGTCAGCGGCAGGGCCAGATGAGCCAGGAAGTCGCCAAGCCGATCGAGGATGTCCGTGTACCTCGCCCCGGCCTCGAGCATACCGAAGGTCGGGAACCAGCCTAGGCCCGGCCCGAAGATGAGCAGCAGGGCCATCCCGATGATGAAGTACGGCGTCGAGTACAGGACGAGGGAGATCCCGTTTCCGACCTGATCGATGATGCCGCCGCGCCGCCACCCGGAGATCGCGCCCAGGGCGAGGCCGGCCGCGATCGCGATGATCTCGCCGAGGCCGAACAGAATCACGGTCGGCCAGATCCGCTGGCCGATGACCTGCCCGACCGTCTGGCCACGGGCGACGAACGAATAACCGAGATCACCTCGCACGGTCGCGACGACGAATGCACCGAACTGGTCCGGGAAAATCGGATCGTTCAGGCCCCAGCGTTCGCGGGCAGCATTCAGCTGGGCCGTTGTCACGTTCGGCGTGCCGCGAAGGATGACCCGCTCCGGAGATCCGGGCATCGCCCGGAACAGGATGAAGTTGATGATCACGATCATCGCGATCGTGAGGAGAGCCGACCCAAGCCGCCGCGCCAGGTAGGACATGCCCGCGTTCCGGACCGGCTAAGAATCAGCCGGGGAGCGCCGACAAGCGGCGCTCCCCCGAGTCGCGGTTCACGGGCGCAACGGTTGCCGATCGCCCGCCGCCGTCACTCCTCCTCGCCGGCGACTCTCCGTCGGCGCATCAAGAGAGCGGCGATGACGAGGACCAGCACGAGGGCGGCGATGCCGACCACGAGCAGGAACGCCGTGTTCGACGTACCGCCGGTGGAGGAACCCTGGCCTGCGGGGGTCGCCGCCGGGCTGGCGCCACCGCTCGGTGCACCCGCAGAGACTGAGGGCTCGGGGCTGGCGGCGGCGAGGTCGGTGAGCTTCGTGTAGCCGAACGATCCGTAACCGAAGAGCGGCGTGCCGCCCTCGCTCGGCTGGTTCGTCCAGCCAGCGAACTTGTCGGTGCGGTAGGCATGGAGCTCGGCGTCGTAGTAGAGGATGTGATACGGCGCCTCGGCGTAGACGAGCTCCTGCATCTGCGTCAGGAGGTCCTTCCGCTTCGCCGTGTCCGACTCCGCGCGCTGCTCGAGGAACAGCCGGTCGTACTCAGGGTTCGAGTAGTAGCTGTCGCTCGCGCCGCCGATCTCCTCGGTCCTGAAGAAGTTGAGGAGCGACGTCGGATCCGGGTCGCCTACCCAGCCCCACATGTAGATGTCGTAGTTCGCCGGCCCGGCCGGGGGGCCCGTCACGTCGTCGATGAGCGTCCCCTCGGCGGTCACCGCCGCGTCTACGGTGATTCCGAGGTCGCCGAACCACTCGACGAGGAACTCAGCGTTCGTTCCGTTCTCGGGCTCCGAATCCGGCCACGTCAGGCGGAGGTTGATCACCTTGCCATCCTTGTCGAGCCGCTTGCCCGAGCTGTCGAGGGCGTAGCCCGCAGCGTCCAGCCGGTTCTTGGCTTCTGCGATGTCGAATCGGCGCGGATTCGCCGGTGGGACGTGCCAGCGGGTGTGGAACGGCGGGATGATCGTCGAGCCCGGCGTCCCGTACCCACCGAGCGTCGCCTCCACGAGCGCTTCGTTGTCAATTGCGTAGCCCAGAGCGTCGCGGAAGGCGATGTCGGCCAGCGCCGACGTCGATCCGCCGTAGCCCTCCTTGTTGCCACCGGTGTTGAACGACAGTTCGGTGTAGCCGTTCGCGATGCCCTCGACGACCGCCATATCCGGGTCGTCCTTGAGATCGTCGAATTGGTCAGCGAGGACGCCCCGGACGTAGTCGACCTCGCCTGTCTTGAGCGCCTGGATCATGGTGTCGGCGCTGCCGAAGTGCTGGATAATCACCTCATCGGCGGCACCCTCCTCGCCCCAGTAGTTCGGGTTGCGAGCGAACCTGATGAAGTTGCCGGGCTCCCACTCGACCGCCTGGTACGGTCCGGTCCCGACGACCGGCGGCTCATTGGTGAACGGGGTCACGTCGGCCGCGTTCGCGATTTCGTCCATCGTGTGCGTCGACCAGATGTGCTTCGGGAGGATGGGCACGTAGGCCTGGAGCAGGAGCGTGTTCTCGAACTCCGTCTCGACGACGAGCGTTTCAGGGTCCGGCGCGCTAACCGCCGTGATCCCGGCGTTGGTGAGGTACGGCTCGAGATAGCCCTGGCCGAGGTAGTAGCCGTCCTCGCTCGCCTCGCTCTTGGCCGCGGCGTCGATGACGAGCTGGTAGGTGTAGAGCGCGTCCTCGGATGTCGCCGGCTCGCCGTCTGACCACTGCATGTCGGGCCGGATCTTGAAGGTCCACTTCGTGCCGTCCTGGGTCCACGACTCAGCGAAGCCCGGAACCGGCTCGAGGTCCTGCCCGAAGTTCACGAGCAGGTCGTAGTTGAGGGTGAAGACCTCGAAGTCGGCGACGACCACCGAGTTCCACGGGTTCAGGACCTGGAGATCCTGGTCGGTGCCCGCCTTGATCACGAGGTCGCCCTCGGCGGCACCAATGAAGGATGCCCCCGGCAGGAGCGTCGAAAGCGCGAGGCCGAGCGCGACAAGCGCTCGCATCGCCCGGGTGCGCAGGGGTGATCGCATTACGTACACTCCTCCTCATCGTCCGCCGATCGCGCCGGCCGGACCCCCGGTCCCGCCCCGATGCCTGCAGACTGGCGCGGAGCTTCCCACAGCCGAACGTGCGGCTGCAAGCATGGACCGCACCGCGCGTCAGTCGGCGGTCACAACCTCTTCGACGACAAGTGTGCCAGCGTCGGCGTCGAGCGTCGCCATCGCGCCGAACGGGACGGTCGCATGGTGCTTCCCGTGCCCGATCGGCAGGCCGAAAATGAGCGGGACGCCGAGCGGCCCAAGGAGCTCCTCGACGATGTCCTCTGTCGATAGCTCCGCGATTCCGCCCGACCACTTCGTCTTGATGTCGCCGACGACGATGCCGGCGACGCCGTCGAACAGCCCCGCGTTGCGGAGCTGGGTGAGGATGCCGTCGAGGACGTAGCCCTCCATCTCGATCTCCTCGAGGACGACGATCCGGCCGCGGAAATCCGGCTGGAGCCGCGTCCCGATGGACGAGCTGAGCAATCCCGCGCAGCCGCCGGCCAGCCGGCCCGTGGCGCGCTCGCCGACGATCGTCCGGACATACGGATCGTCGGGATTCGGGCCGATCGGACCGTATGGCTCGTCGCTGAACAGGGCGCGCTGGAGGCATTTCTTCGAGAAGTCGCTGACCTCCGGCGAACCGACGCCCGACGCGCCGTTCGAGTAGAAGGAGATCATGTTGCCCCATGTACCGGCGGCCAAGTGGAGTGTCGTGAGATCGCTGTAGCCGCAGACTGCTTTGGGGTTCGCCGCGAACAGCTTCTCGTCGAGCAGCGGGATGAGGCGCGGCATGCCGTAACCGCCCTGGAGGCAGACGATCGCCCGGATCTCCGGGTCGGCGAGCATCGCGTGGAGATCCGCGGCACGGTCCTCGTCGCGACCGGCCATGTAACCGTGGCGGTCGTTGATGTGGTCGCCGAGCCGGACGGTCAGGCCCCAGGCCTCGAGACCGGCCACTCCCCGGAGAAGCTCGCTGCGGTTCTCCCAGGAGCTCGCCGGCGCGACCACGCCGACGGTGTCGCCGGGCCGAAGGCGCGGCGGCTTGCGCGGGGCGTCGGACGGGTCGGCCATCTGTGGACTCATACCATGAAGCTCGTCACCGGGTTCGCTTCGAGCAGGATTGGCCGATCGATTCGGAAGCGCTCGATCTCGGCGTGCGATTGAGTCCCCCCATCGACGAGGAGCTCCGCGGCGATCCGACCGAAGAGCGAGGCGAACTTGAAGCCGTGCGCCGCACCCAACGCGACGAGCACGTTCGGATGGTCCGGCAGCCGATCGAGGACGAAGTCGCGGTCCGGGGTCAGCGTGTAGAGGCAGGTCTTCGTGTAGATCGGCGGGCCGAGGTGACCGGGCAGGTGCCGGGCGAGGAAGTCCTCGAGGCGCCCGAAGGCGACCTCGTCGCGGTCAAACGTCCGGGCGTCGGGCGTCGTCTCGTCCCCGCCGACGTCCTGGGCGGCCTTCGGGCCGGGTTCGCCGTAGGTCGGGAAGCCGTAGAAGCACGGCTCGTCCATCCAGATCCAGATCGGGAAGCGGTCCGGCGCGAAGGCAGCGGGATCCGGGCAGGCGAAGTAGGTGACCTGTTCCTTCGTGATGGTCAACGGTAGCCGCCGGTCGAAGTGGCGCAGCAGGTCGTTCGTCCATGCGTCGGCGGCGAGGACGACTTGGCCGGCGCGATGGACCGCGCCGTCGGCGGTTTCGATCTCGATCTCGCCCGCTGCGTCGCGGAGGGCCACGACCGGCGAGCGGTAGCGGAGCGTGGCCCCGTGTTCGCGGGCGAGACGCTGGTGCGCTTCGTTGGCGCGGATCGGGTCGGCGAGACCGGACTGTGCCTGGTAGAGGCCGTGGTGCTCGTCGCCGAGCCGCCACTGCGGCCAGCGCCGCATGATCTCAGCGGCGTCGAGATGCTCGAACGGGACGCGCTCGGCGGTCAGGGACCTCGTGTAGTCGTCAAGCGGGATCGACGCCTCGCGTGGAGCGACGTCGAGGCCGCCCGTCGTCGTCACGATGGTCGCGCCGGAAGCGCCTTCGACCTCGGCCCACGACTCGTACGCCCGTTTCGCGAGCCGGACGTAGTCGGGCCGGTGATAGGACAGGCGAATGATGCGGCTGTGGTCCTGCGAGGCGCCGTTGTCGTGCCCGAACCCGAACTGCTCAAGCCCGAGGACGCCGTCGCCGAACCGGCGGCTCAGCCAGTAGGCAGCCCCGGAACCGATCGCGCCGAGCCCGACAACGATGGCATCCCAGTCATTCCTCACAGACCGATGGTAGGCCTCGGCCCTGCTGCCGGGGGTCCCGTCCCGGCCGACGAGCGTTGACGCCTGCGATGGCGTGTGCCAACGTGTGCGCATGAATGTGCGCACGAATCTCCTCCTGCCGAAGGAACTCGTCGATGAGGTCGACCACTTCGCCGGGACACGCGGGCGAAGCCGGTACGTCGCCGAAGCCCTGAGAGCAAGGCTGAAGCGCGATCGCCTGGAGGAAATGATCGAGAAGACGGCCGGAGCCTGGTCGCCGATCGACTACCCGGAGTTCGCAACCTCGGAGATGGTCGTCGACTGGGTCAGGGCGCGCCGGGCAGAAGTGACGGACCCGGGACCCGAAGTCTGACGATGCGGTATCTCCTGGATACGACATTCGTGATCGATCACCTGCGTGGCGATCCAGTCGCGGTCACACGACTCGCAAGCATCGTCGAGAACGGCGACGAGCCATTCGTCTGCGATGTGGTCGCCTGCGAGGCATGGACGGGAGCCCACGACGACTTCGATGCGGATCTCGTGGGACTTCTCCGCTTTGTCGAATTCGTACAGGCAGGACCCGCGCAGGCACGTCGCGCCGGCCGCTGGCGAGCCGACGCGCGTCAGCGAGGATGGACGCTGAGCTCGCCTGACGCCCTGATAGCGGCGTCGGCCGAGGCTCTCGATGCCGTGGTCCTGACGAGGAACGTGCGCGACTTCGCCTTGACATCGGCCCGGGTCGAGAGCTACTGACGATCGGAACTGTCGGCAGGCCGACAGGAAACGCACGAGGTCTATCCGCGTCGAGACAGCAGGTCGCGCTACCTGGTTCCTGGTGAACCCCAGCGGGACGCTGGGGAGATGCAATGCGAACACGGCGAATCGCCATCGTGGTCGTGGCGGCTGTCGCGACCGTCACGATCGTCGGCTACGGGGCGGCGAGCGCCGTAGTCTACGACAGGCTCGCGAAGGTCAGCGGCGACTGCCCGCCGGCCTGGGAATCGAACGACCCGACGAGCTTCGAGCTCCTCGCCTTCGAAGGCGGGCCCGTCAACGGCCACGAGGATTTCGACACCGCCCCTTACCGGATGCCGGATCCGGAGGCCGTCACGATCCCGAGTCGCGACGCCGGCATCGAGATCAGCGGCTGGTACCTCCCGGCGGAGGCACCCGATGCGCCGGCGGTCGTCGTGGTCCACGGCGCGACGGCCTGCAAGCGCGACCACGCGATCCTGCTGCCAGCCGGCATGCTCCACCGGAACGGGTTCTCCGTCCTCCTGATCGACCTCCGCGATCACGGCGACTCGACGTTCGAGGACGGCCGCTACGCCGGCGGCACGGAAGAGTACCAGGACGTCCTCGGGGCCTGGGACTGGCTGCAGACGAACCGCGGCGTCCCGGCCGACCGGATCGGGCTGGTTGGCGTGTCGCTGGGTGCCGCGACTGTGCTGATCGCTACGGGCCACGAGCCAGGCGTAGCGGCGTCGTGGGAGGACTCGAGCTACGCAGACCTGCCGTCGATCATGCGCGACGAGCTCACGCGCGGGGGTTACCCGACCTTCCTCGAGACCGGCGGGGTCCTGGCGGCGAAGATCCTGAGCGGCGATGACCTGACCTCGTTCAGCCCTCTCGACGGGGTCGATCGGCTCGACGGACGGCCGATCTTCATCACCCACGGTGATCTCGACGACCGGATCGCGGTCCGCTACGGACATGCTCTGGTCGTCGCGGCCAAGGCCGCCGGAAGCAACCCTGAGACGTGGTTCGTCGCGGGCTCAGGGCACACCCAGGCCATGGTCGACCAGCCCGATGAGTACGAGCGGCGGCTCGTCGACTTCTTCACGGCCACGATCGGACGGTCGCGATGAGCGTCAGGGTCGATCGTCGGCCGTCGACGCGCCGCCCGCGGCCCGCGCCAGGGCAACCCGCTGCAGGCCGATGATCGACATCGCGTCGGTGATCCGTCCGTCCAGTGTCATCGCCAGTGCCTCGTCGAACGGGACCCAGCGGCTCTCGATCTCCTCGGTCGGCTCCGGCTCGGCCGCCCCGTGGGTGACGATCGTCGCCAGGTAGAGGATCCCGGCCTCGTCTGACACCGAGTTGGAGAGGTGGAAGCGGGCCAGCTCGATCCACTCGGCGGCCTCGACGCCCGTCTCCTCCTTGAGCTCACGCCGGATGCCGTCGAGCGGCGCCTCGGTCGGCGCCACGCCGCCTTCGGGGATCTCCCACGACCAGGCGTCGAGCGTGTAGCGGTGCTGGCCGACGAGGAGGACGCGATCGTGCTCGTCCAGGACGACGACGCCGGCGGCGAGGTTCGCGAAGTGGACCACGCCATAGATGCCCGGGCCGCCGTCGGGCCGGCTGACCTCGTCGTGCCAGATGGTGATCCAGGCGTTGTCGTAGGCCGTCCGGCGCGTGCGGCGAACCCACGGCCCGACGGTGACGTCGGCCGCCTCGGGATCGCCCGCGGGCTCGGAAGTGCTCACGACGCGCATCGTCGCACGCCGCGGTCGCTGCCGCGCGGAGGGCCGCGCCGCTCCTATCCTTGTCGGGATGTCCGCCCCATTGGTCGATCCCGAACTCAGTCGTCCCGCCAGCCAGCCGCGCCACGAGGTCGGCGTACTCTACGACGTCCGAATCCCAGCGAACGACGGGCTCGAACTCTCGGCGAACCTGTGGCTGCCGCGGCCACTGGCCGAGGAACCGGACCAGACGTTTCCGGCGATCCTCGAGATGATCCCGTACCGAAAGGACGACTGGCGGCTCGCGAGCGACATGGCCCGCGGCGAGTGGCTGGCGGCCCGGGGCTTCGCCTTCTGCCGGCTCGACATCCGCGGTACCGGCTCCTCGCCGGGCATCGCCCTGGATGAGTACACGCCGCGCGAGACGCAGGACGGCTACGACGCCGTCGAGTGGCTGGCCGCCCAGCCGTGGTGCAACGGCAACGTCGGGATGTGGGGAATCTCCTACGGCGGCTTCACGTCGATCCAGGTCGCCATGCTCCGTCCGCCGCATCTCAAGGCGATCGTGCCCGTAATGGCCACCGACGACCGCTACACCGACGACGTCCACTACATCGGTGGCTGCGTCACCGTGTCGGAGCTGAGCCAGTACGCGGTCAGCATGGTCGGCATGAACGCGATGCCGCCGAAGGCCGAGTACCGCGGCACGGCGTGGGCGGACGAATGGCGCGAGCGCCTCGAGGAAACTCCGGTCTGGCTGTTCGAATGGCTCCGCCAGCAGCACGACGGCCCGTACTGGCGGCAGGGCTCGCTCGCCCCTGACTACGGCGCGATCAAGGCGGCGATCTTCTCGATCGGTGGCTGGATGGACGAATACGTCGATCCGGTCCTACGGATGCAGGAGCGCTGCGCGGCCCCGCGGCGGTCGCTCATCGGGAACTGGGTCCACTCGCTGCCGGACGACGCCTACCCCGGCCCGAACCTTGACTGGCTCCACGAGATGGTCCGGTTCTTCGACCACTGGCTCAAGGGCATCGACAACGGCGTGATGGACGAGCCCAGTCTCGTGCTCTTCCGTCGCGAATACGCCGATCCGGAGCCCTTTCCGGCGTCCTGGCCGGGCGAGTGGCTGGGGCTGCCGACGTGGCCACCGCTGGACGCCGGGGAGCGAGTCCTCCATCTCGCCCCCGGCCCGTTGCCGCTCGTCGGCGGCCTCGACGATGACGCCGGCGCGGAGCCGTCCGTGGAACGTTTCCGGCACCGCCCGACGAACGGCACGCGCGCAGCGCTGTCGTGGGGCGCCGGCGGCGCCCCGAACGGCCTGGCCCGCGACCTTCGCCCTGACGAATCTGTAATCCCGACCTTCACGAGCCTGCCGCTCGAGGCACCGCTCGACGTCGTCGGCTTCCCGGCGGCCGTCCTCGCATGGGAGTCGAGCGCTCCGATCGCGACCGCGGTCGTTCGGCTCAGCGACGTGGCCCCCGACGGAACGTCGTCCCAGGTCACGGCCGGGATCCTGAACCTCACCCATCGCGACTCGCACGCCTCGCCCGCGCCTCTCGAACCGGGCACGGTCACCAGCGTCCGGATCCAGATGCGCTCCACCGCCTACCGATTCCTGCCGGGTCACCGGATCAGGGTGTCGGTGGCGTCGTCGTACTGGCCCGTCATCTGGCCGTCGCCATTCAGCGCGGAATACGGACTCCATCTCGGCGGCGACGCGGGCAGCAGGGTC
>Ga0184623_10000093_pt1 | contig 34103 bp, 28 predicted proteins | sample PLM1_100_b1_FD_133138 | JGI IMG/M metagenome (GOLD analysis project Ga0184623, IMG submission 133138) | Groundwater sediment microbial communities from an aquifer in East River, Colorado, USA - PLM1_100_b1 | ecosystem: Environmental > Terrestrial > Soil > Riparian zone | place: USA: East River... | reverse complement strand
GAGGCGGCGTCGGATTCCTCGTGCGGTCGATCGGCGGTGAGGGCGACGCGGTCGATGCGGTGATCCTGCTGCTCGGGGCTGTTGGCTACGTGGGCGCAGCGCTGCTGGCCCGGCGCCTGGGCCACGACCGGCTCGGCCCGGACCTCGCCCAGGAGCGGCCGGAGACCCGCGAGGCGGTGCGGCATGTCGTACGCGGGCTGGCCGCCGGCGCGCGGCACGTCTGGGCTCGCCGGGCCGCCGCCCACGCGCTGGGCGCGATCGGGCTGCACCGCTTCTTCTACGGTGTGTCGACGATCAGCACGATCCTGCTCTACCGCAACTACTTCAACGCCCCCGGCGACACCACGGCGGCGATCGGCGGGCTCGGCTTGGCGGTGGGCGCTTCTGTGGCGGGATTCCTCGCCGCGGCGGTGATCACTCCGCCGGTGGCCCGGCGGATCGGCACCCAGGCGTGGGTGGTGGTGCTCTTCGCGTTCGCGGCGGCGGTCGAGGCCGTCTTCGCTGTGGCAATGACCGAGGCGATGCTGGTCGGCGGGGCGTTCCTGGTCGGCCTGGTCGCCCAGGGCGCGAAGATCTGCGTCGACACGATCGTGCAGGAGTCGGTCGACGATGCCTTCCGCGGCCGGGTGTTCTCGTTCTACGACATGCTCTTCAACGTCTCGTTCGTCACAGCGGCCGCGTTCGCCGCGCTGGCAATGCCCGCCGACGGCTACTCGCCGCCGCTGTACACGCTTATCGCCGCCGGTTACGCCGGGACCGGGGTTGCCTACGCCTGGGCCGCCCGGCGCGTGCCCGTGCCTGTCTAGTGGTCCGGTTGCTGGATAGAACGGCCGAACGGTCACTGACCGTGCTGCCGCTCCTCCCACCAGCGAAGGAGTTCGGCCACCGCGGCCTCCCGATCGATCGGACCGTGCTCAAGCCGGTGCTCGAGCATGTGCGCGTAGGCCTGCCCCACGATCGGCCCGGGCCGGATCGCCAGCAGTTCCATGATCTCGTTCCCGTCGAGATCGGGCCGGATCGCGTCGAGCTCCTCCCGCTGCTTCAGCTCCGCGATGCGCTGCTCGAGGTGGTCGTAGGCCGCACGGAGCGCCTCGGACTTCCGCCGGTTGCGAGTGGTGCAGTCGGACCTGGTCAGCTTGTGCAACCGAGCAAGCAACGGCCCGGCGGCGCGGACGTAGCGCCGCACCGCCGAGTCGGTCCACTCGCCGGTGCCGTAGCCGTGGAAGCGCAGGTGCAGCTCGACCAGGCGGGATACGTCGCTTACGACCTCCTTCGGGTATTTCAGCGCGGTCAGCCGCTTGCGTGCGAGCTTCGCCCCGACCACCTCGTGGTGGTGGAACGACACCCGCCCGTCGGGTTCGAACGCCCGCGTCTTGGGCTTGCCGATGTCGTGCAGCAACGCGGCCAGGCGCAGCACGAGGTCGGGCCCTTCCTCCTCGAGCGCCATAGCCTGCTCGAGGACGGTGAGGGAGTGCTCGTATACGTCCTTGTGCCGGCGGTGCTCGTCGATCTCCATGCGGAGCGTCAGGAGCTCAGGCAGCACGTGATCGGCCAGGCCGGTCTCGACGAGGAGGGTGAGCCCGCGCCGGGGGTCGGGGGCGAGGACCAGCTTCGACAGCTCATCGCGGACGCGCTCGGCGGACACGATCGTGATCCGCTCGGCCATCGCCCGCATCGCGGCGACCACCTCGGGAGCGACGTCGAAGCCGAGCTGGGCGGCGAACCGGGCGGCCCGGCACATGCGCAGGGGGTCGTCGCGAAACAGCTCCTCGGGCGTCCGGGGTGTCCTGAGCACTCGGCGACCGAGGTCCTGCAGTCCGCCGAAGAGATCGACGAATGCGTGCTCGGGCAGTGTCACGGCCATGGCGTTGACCGTGAAGTCGCGCCGGGAGAGGTCCTCGTCGAGCGAGTCGCCGTAGGTCACCGTGGGCTTGCGCGACCCCGAGTCGTACAGCTCGCTGCGGTAGGTCGTGATCTCGAGGTTCAGCCCGTCCTTGCGCAGGCCGACCGTGCCGAAGGCGATCCCGGTGTCCCACCTCGCGTCGGCCCACCCGTCGATGAGCGCGATCACCTGGTCGGGACGCGCGTCGGTGGTCAGGTCGAGGTCCTTGTCGTGCCGGCCGAGCAGCGCGTCGCGAACCCAGCCGCCGACGAGCGCGAGCTCGTGCCCAGCAGCCGCGAACCGCCGGCCGAGGTCGTCGGTGACCGGGGACACCCGCACAAGCTCGGCGACAGCACGACGCTGCGCCTCGGACAGCGCGCGGTCGGTGGCGGAAAGCTGGTCAGGCACGGGACACCAGCCTATTCCAAGACGTCGGTCCCTCGGTCGGCAATGATCATTATGCACAGCGCCCGCCGAGTTCGTGGACAAGTCTCCGGCGGCCCTGTGGATCATGGACAGGCCCCGTCGGCTCCGCTGGCTACGATCGCCGATGTGACCGACCACACTGACAGCCGCTCAGGACGCACGCCCGGCCGTGCGCCTCGTCGGCGTGGGAGGCGCGGCGGTCGGCCCAACCTCCGGAAGGTCGAGGAGACCTCGGCGGGAGGGATGGTGGTCGACCGCTCGGGGTCGGTGCCCCGGGTGGCGCTCATCGCCCGGCGCGACCGCAAGGGGCGGCTGCTGTGGTCGCTGCCCAAGGGGCACGTCGAAGACGGCGAGACCGCCGAGGACGCCGCGATCCGTGAAGTCGAGGAGGAGACCGGCATCCGGGGCCACGTGCTCGCTCCTCTCGGCGTCATCGACTTCTGGTTCGTCGTCGACGACCGCCGGATCCACAAGACCGTGCACCATTACCTCCTCGAGGCGGCCGGCGGCGCGCTCAGCGATGACGACATCGAGGTGGTCGAGGTCGCCTGGGTCCCGCTGCCTGAAGTCGGGGGCCGGCTGGCCTATGCCGACGAACGCGCGCTGGCCGTCAAGGCCGTCGATCTCCTTGCGGATTCCGCATGACCGGGGCCAGTGGCCGGGCCAGCAGGCTCGCGAGCGCGCTGATCGTGCTGGGGGTGGTCCTCGGCTTGACCCTCGCGCCCGCAGTGCTGCCCGCGGTCGCGTGGGCGGTGACATCTCCGGCAGCGCCCGCGGCAGCGCCCGCGGCACTGCCTGCGGCACTGCCTGCGGCATTGCCTGCCGCGTCGCCGGCTCAGACCGGCGGCGTGCGGCTGCCGGTCGCCGTGCTCATCGACTCGATCACGCCGCTCGCGCCGAGGTCCCAAGACACGCTGACCGTCCAGGGCCGGCTGGTGAACATCGCCGACCAGCCGCTCGGCCGCGTCCGGGCGCACCTGCGCGTTGACGACACGCCGCTCACCCGCACCCAGATCGCCGACTACGCCAGCGGCCGGAAGACCAGCCCGAGCGGCGCCGTCGCGCCCGGCGAAGCAGCCGACCTCATCGTCACCGACGAGCTGCCCGGCCGGGGGCGCACCCCCTTCACGCTGTCCGTGCCGGTCGCCGACCTGCCGGTGGACCGGCCGGGCACCTACGTCCTGTCCGTGGAGCTCATCGCGACCTACCCCGATGGGCGGCGCGAGCGGGCCGGCCTCAAGCAGACCTTCCTCCCCTGGCTGCCCGACCCGGTCCAGGCCACCCGGGTCGTCTTCCTGTGGCCGCTGATCGACCTGCCCCGGCGCGACGCCGAGGGGATCTTCCTCGACGACGAGCTGGCCGAGGAGTTGCGGCCCGACCAGCCGATCGGCGGGTTGGTCGCCGCCGCCGCGGGCCGGCAGGTCACCTGGGCAGTCGACCCCGAACTGCTCGAAACCGTGGCCGACATGGCCGACGGCTACCGCGTTCGGGCCGGCCAGGAGGTCCGCGACGGCGCCGGCCAACAGATCGCCGCGGAGTGGCTCGACGACCTCCGCGCGGCGATGGCGGCCGGCGAGGTCGTCGCGCTCGGCTATGCCGACCCTGACGCCTCCGCGCTCCAGCACAACCGGCTCAGCAACGACCTGATCGCCGCCACCTCGCTCGGGCGACGGGTAGCCAGTGAGAACCTCCAGCAGCCCGTGACCGACGACGTCGCCTGGCCGGTCGACGGAGTTGCCGATCCAGCCACGCTCGAGACGCTCCGCACGGCGGGCACCGGCGCGGTGGTGGTCAGCAGCCGGCAGGTGCCCACTGACGCTTCGTTCACACCTTCTGGGCGCGCGACCGTTCGCACGCTCGGCGGCACGCTCGACGGGCTCGTGCTCGACGCCGGCCTCAGCGAGGCGCTGACCGAGCGGATCAACTCCCCCGCCGCCTTGACGCTCGGGGTGCAACGGTTCCTGGCCGACACGGCGGCGATCACCGCCCAGCGTCCTATCGACGGGCGCACCGTGGTCGTCGCCCCGCCACGGCGATGGCGGCCCACTCCTGCGGTCGCCGCCCGGCTGATGACCGCCGTGGCGCAGGCGCCGTGGGTGAGCGTCACGCCGTTGTCCGAGCTGCGCTCGACGCCGGCGCCCGACGTCCAGCGAAAGCAGGAGGCTTACCCGCGGTCCGCCGCGCGGACGGAGCTGCCGGCCGGCTACCTGCGCGAGGTGTCTCAGCTGCGGCACGACCTGTTGAACTTCGGGGCCATCCTGACCGAGCCCACCCCCACCACCGACGCCTACGACGCGGCGATCCTGCGTACCGAGTCCTCCGCGTGGCGCCGCGAACGCGGGCGGGCGGTCACCCTGCGCGCCGCGGTGCGGTCCCAGCTCACCGAGGTCCGGTCCGCGGTTCATGTGATCGTCAGTCCCAACGCGACGCTGGCCAGCAGCAGCGGCGTCCTCCCGGTCACTGTGGCCAACAAGCTCGACCAGCCCGTCCGCCTTGGGCTCGCGCTCGCCTCCGACAACCGCGCCCGGCTCACCGTCAACCCGCCCGAACGCATCGAGGTGCCGGCCGAGACCAACCAGCAGGTCACGGTTCCGGTCCAGGCCGTCGCCAACGGGGTGACCGTCGTCCGGGTCCATCTGACGACACCCGACGGCGAACCCTACGGCCCTGGGGTGCCGGTGCGGGTCAACGCGACCTCGATCGGCACAATAGGGATGATCGTGACCGGCGGGGCGCTGGCCGTGCTTTTCCTTGCCGCGAGTGTCCGCGTGATGCGGCGGCTGCGCGCGGGCGTCCTCCGCGAGCCGCGAAGGAGGTCGGGGTGAGCGTCGACGAGTCGAGCCTGGTTCGGTCGAGCGGCGTCATGGCGGCTGGCACGATCGTCTCCCGCATCACCGGGCTGGTGCGCGACATGGCGCTGGTCGCCGCGATCGGGCTAGCGGTGCTCGGCGACGCCTACCAGGTCGCCAACAGCCTGCCCAACATCGTCTACATCCTCCTCGTCGGCGGCGCGCTCAACTCGGTGTTCATCCCACAGCTGATCCGCCACACGTCCGGCGATCCCGATCGAGGCACGGCCTACGCCCAGCGACTACTCACCCTGGTCGCGCTCGTCCTGCTCGCCGTCACCGCGCTGGCCGTCTTGCTCGCGCCGCTGATCATCGACCTTTACGCCACCGGCGAGTGGGCGCCACGCACGTTCGAGGTCGCCGTGGCGTTCGCGCGCTTCTGCCTGCCCCAGATCCTTTTCTACGGCCTGTTCACGATGTTCCAGCAAGTGCTGAACGCCCGCGGAGTGTTCGGGCCGCCGATGTTCGCGCCGATCGTCAACAACCTGGTGGTGATCGCCACCTGTGGGCTTTTCATTGTGGTGACCGCCGACACCGACCCGCTCACGGCGGCCACGATCACCGACGGCGAAGTGGCACTGCTCGGTCTCGGCACCACGCTCGGCATCACGGCCCAGGCGCTGTGCCTGGTGCCGGCGCTGCGCCGCGCCGGCTTCCGGTGGCGACCACGGTTCGACTTCCGGGGAGGGGGCCTGGGCAAGGCGGGCGACCTTGCCCGATGGACCTTCGCCTACGTTCTGATCAACCAGATCGGTTACGCCGTCATCGTCAATCTCGCCACCGAGTCCGGCGCCCAGGCGCAGGCCGCGGGATTGACCTACGGCGCGGGCATCGCGACCTACAGCAAGGCATACCTGATCTTCCTCCTTCCCCACGCGGTCATCACCGTCTCGGTCGTGACCGCGCTGTTCCCGCAGCTCAGTCGCGAGGCGGCGGCCGGGCGCCTAGACGAACTCCGGCACTCGCTGGCCGAAGGCCTCCGACTGATCGGCGTCGCGATCGTGCCAGCCGCGATCCTCTTCCTCGCGCTCGGAGCCTGGATCGGCGTGATGCTCTTCGGCCTTGGCGCCGCGGGCGTCGACAGCGGCCGCTACGTCGGGCTGACCCTGCAGGCATTCGCGCTCGGGCTGGTGCCGTTCTGCCTGTTCTACGCCCTCAACCGGGCCTTCTACGCCCTCGAGGACACGCGCACTCCGGCCCTCATCAACGTGGCGGTCAACGTGGTCAACGTCGGGGCGGGATACGCGTTGTTCGTCACCGTGCCGCTCCGCTGGAAGATCCCCAGCCTCGCAGTGGCCTACGGCCTGTCCTACCTCGCCGGCACCCTCATCTCGGCCGTTATCCTGCGCCGGCGCTTGGGCAGCCTCGAGGCCGGCAAGATCGTGCGCAGCTACCTGAAGCTGACCGCCGCTGCCGCTGTCGGCGGGCTGGCCGCCTGGGCCGTCGCTGTTGGCGCCACCACCCTGTTCGGCGAGGCCAACCTGGGCGCCGCGGTCGCCGTCCTCGCCGGCTTGCTCGCAGGGGGCGGCTGTTATCTCGCGCTGGCCGTTGCGCTACGAGTTCCGGAGCTCTCGACAGCAATCGACACCGTCCGCCGTCGGCTGAGACCCCGGCGTTAGTTGCGCCTGCCACACGCGGAATGCCGGGCTGCATCGCTATGCTCGTGGCTGACGGCTACGAAGACTGAGCATTCTGCCCGTGGTTATTGGCGCGTCGTTCATCTCGCGCACTTAACATATTGGGGTGGGACTCGGCAGGGACCCACACAGGGTACGACCTTCACATACCCGTCATAAGGCGGGTTGGGGGGACGACTGCGGGAGAGGCTCGTGCACACCGACTCGGTGCAGCCCGGCACCCGCCTCGCCGGCCGCTACCGGCTGGACGAGCGGATGCAGGGGGGCGACGGCACGGCCTTCTGGCGCGCGACCGACGAATTGCTGCGGCGGCCGGTCGGCATCCGCACCCTGACCGCCAGTTCCGCGCGCGCTGACGCCCTGGTGTCGGCCGCTCGGGCCGCGTCCTTGGTGTCCGACCCGAGATTTCTCCACGTCCTCGACGTGAGCGAGCAGGACGGCCAAGACGGCAAGGGGCGCATCATCTACGTCGTCAGCGAGTGGGTTCAGGGCTCCTTGCTCGGCGCGCTGATCCGCGCCCATGGCCCGCTCGCGCCGGAGGAGGCCCGCCGGATCGCGAGGGAGGTCGCCGAAGCGCTCGCCTTGACCGGCGCGCTGGGGCTGGCGCACCGCGCCGTGAATCCTGAGTGCGTCCTGCGCACGGAGAGCGGCGCGGTGAAGCTGATGGGTCTCGGCGTCGATGCCGCTGTGGCCGGGCTCGACAGAGTCAACGGCGATAACGGCGCCGCCGCCGACGCGCGCGGCGTGGGCGCCCTGCTCTACGTCGCGCTCACCGCGCGCTGGCCCGACGGGCCCGCCTTCGGTTTCCCTGCCGCTCCCGTCGAGCACGGTCACCTGTGCACGCCCCGCCAGGTCCGGGCCGGTGTGCCGGCGGATCTCGACGCCGTCGCCGAGCGCGCGCTCGCGGAGCAGCCGAGGCAGGGACCACCCCTGCGCACGCCAGCGGCCATCGCCGCCGCGCTCTCAGTTAACGGGCAGCGCAGCCCGCTCGGTGGTCGCACCTCTCTTATGGAAGCTGTGCCGCCGGTCGTCGGCCGGGAGCCGGCGCAGGAGCAGGTGACCTGGCCTGGACGGCTGACGACGGTGGCGCGAGCGATCGCGGCGCTGCTGCTCGTGTCCGGTGTCGCCCTAATCGGCTGGCAGTTGGCTGAGTCCGGGTTGAGCGACGAACCGGGCCGGCAGGGGGACGGGTCGACGACCACGCCGCCCGCAGGGACGCCCTCGACGGTGCTGCCGATAACCAGCACAGACGACTTCGACCCCGAAGGCGGCAACGGCGAGGAACGCCCCCGAGAAGTGCCGCTGGCGACAGACGACGATCCGAACTCCGCCTGGCGCACCCAGAGCTACCGGCAGGCCGACATCGGCAACAAGACGGGCGTCGGCCTGCTACTCGACCTGGGCTCGGTGAAGGACGTCCGACAGGTGGCATTGCGCCTGGTCGGCACCGGCACCGACCTCGAGTTGCGGGTCAGTGAGTCCTTGGGCGAGCGAGCGCAGGACTACCGCGAGGTCGCGACGGAGAGCCAAGCCGGCTCGCGGGTCGACCTCACCCCTAAAGACCCGGTCCGGGCGCGCTATGTCGTCATCTGGCTCACCAAGCTGCCATCCGACGGCGGGGAGTTCCGCGGTGGCATCGCCGACATCGAGGTACGCAGCTAGCGGTCCCCACGGCCGACCAGTAGCGCAGGCTGGGTGGTAGCCGACCCCAGTACGCTGACCTGATACCGCAGGTAACGGGAGGCAGCGTGTCGGACGACGCCCTGAGCGGGTCCGACGCCGAGCTCGTCGCCCGGCACATCGCCGGCGACCCCGACGCCTTCGGGGAGATCTTCCGCCGGCACCGCGACCGGCTCTGGGCGGTGGCGCTCCGGACGCTCGGCGACCCGGAGGAGGCAGCCGACGCCGTGCAAGATGCGATGCTCTCGGCCTTCCGGGCTGCCGCCCACTATCGTGGCGACGCCGCCGTCACCACCTGGTTGCACCGCATTGTGGTCAACGCCTGCCTCGACCGGGCACGGCGGAGAGCCGCGCGGCCAGCCGTGCCGCTCGGCGACGCCGAAGCCAGGTTGCCCTCCACCCGAGACCAGATTGCCGCCCGGGAGACCGCTCTCGATGTCGCCCAGGCCCTGGCGACCCTCCCGCCAGAGCAGCGGGCCGCGTTGGTCCTCGTTGACATGCAGGGATTCTCGGTCGAGGACGCCGCCCGAATACTCGACGTGGCCCCTGGGACAGTGAAGAGCCGGTGCTCCCGGGGGCGGGCCCGGCTGCTCCCCCTGTTGAAGGCGGCCGAGGCTGGGAACCGACCGGGCGGCACGGGCGTCCCATCAAGGCAGCCGAGTGCCAAGGGAGGAGGTGACGTCGTTCGATGAATGCCGCGTGGCATCCGGACGCTGACCTCCTCGCCGACGTCGCCGAGGAGTTGGCCGACTCCGCGTCAGCCAGGCGGGTCGAGGCGCACTTGACCGAATGCGCCAACTGCCACGCCCTTCGCGAGGGCCTCGAGTCGGTGACTGTGATCCTCGGGAGCCAGCCCATACCTCGCATGCCTGAAGAGGTCTCCGCCCGGGTTCTGGCTGCGCTCGCCGCTGAGCCCCAGCCGATGGCGGGCGCGGCGACTGTGGCGCGCCTCAGTCCAGCCCGCGTTGCCCGCCGCCGCGGCCGGCTACGGCAAGGGCTCGCCGCGGCGGCGGCCGCCGCGGCGATCGTCGGAGTCGGGACGGTGGGGGTCACCGTGTTCCGCGAGGCCGGGGTGGGCAGGAGCGCGAGCGACGACTCGGCCAGCAGCACCTCCGCCGAGGAATTCGCCTCTGGGGGAGGGCCGGCCGGGCCCGCTGCGGCCGACGCGGCGCGTTCCCAGCTGGCGACCGGGCGTGCGTACACGCCCGGGAACCTTGCCGTCGCCGCCGCTCTGCTCGTCTCGCGCGGCCAAGCGCTCTCCGATCAAGCACCGGCGGCACCATCCCGGGAAGCGCCGAGCGCTGCGGCCGGCGACGGCGACCCGAGGTTAGGTCAACTCCGGGACCCGGCCGTCCTGTCAGGCTGCGTGAGCGAGCTGACCGGCGGCCGTCAGGCGGTGCCGCTGATCGTGGATTTCGCGACCTACGAAGGCCGACCGGCCGCGGTCGTCGTCGTGCCGAGCCCGTCCCCGGACCGGCTGGACGTGTTCGTCGTCGGCCCCCGGTGTTCGTCGACAGACAGCGACCTCATTGCCTCCACCAGCATCCGTCGGTGACCTGCCGGGGCATGCTGGCCCGTTCCACCTAGCACGACACACTCTGACATCCTCGACGGTGGGCAAGGGAATGAGCCACGCCATCGAACGGTTCTTGCCAATGGATCTCGATGCGGACATCGAGATCGTCGAGGAAGGAAAGCGTGAGCGACGTACGCGACGTCATCATCATCGGGTCCGGCCCGGCCGGCTACACAGCGGCGATCTACGCCGCCCGAGCCAATCTCCGTCCTCTCGTCTTCGAGGGTGCTGTCACCGCCGGCGGCGCGCTCATGACCACCACCGACGTTGAGAACTACCCTGGGTTCTCCGAAGGCATCCTCGGGCCCGACCTCATGGACGAGCTGCGCAAGCAGGCGGAGCGGTTCGGCGCCGAGCTCGTGACCGACGACGTCACGGCCGTCGACCTGACCGGCGCGATCAAGGTCGTGACCGACGGCTCTGGCAGCGAGCACCGGGCCCGGTCCGTCATCATCGCAACCGGCTCCCGCTATCGCGTGCTGGGCGTCGAAGGCGAGAAGCGCCTGGCCGGCCACGGTGTCTCGTGGTGCGCTACCTGCGACGGGTTCTTCTTCCGCGATCAGGACATCGCGGTGGTCGGCGGTGGCGACTCGGCGATGGAGGAAGCGACGTTCATCACCAGGTTCGCTCGGTCCGTCACCATAATCCACCGTCGTGACCGGCTGCGGGCAAGCAAGATCATGCAAGATCGCGCCTTCGCCAACCCCAAGGTCCGTTTCGTGTGGAACAGCGATGTCGTCGAGGTGCTCGGCGAATCCAAGGTGACCGGCGTCCGGCTTCGCGACGTGACGACCGGCGAGGAGTCCACCCTCGAGGTCACCGGCCTCTTCGTCGCGATCGGTCATGATCCGCGAAGCGAGCTATTCACGGGACAGCTCCGCATGGACAACGAGGGCTACATCCTGGTCGATCATCCGACGACGTGGACCAACCAGCCGGGGGTGTTCGCGAGCGGTGATGTCGTCGACCACATCTACCGCCAAGCCGTCACAGCGGCCGGCACCGGGTGTGCTGCAGCTCTCGACGCCGAGCGTTACCTCACCTCGCTCGACGATGCCGAGTTGACCGGCGAGCCCGTCCAGGTTGCCGTGTTCCCGGCCGCAGCTCTCTGAATCGCCACCATCGCAACCGCCTCTAGCAAGGAGCCATCTGTGGGACAGGCAACGAAGACCGTCACCGACGCGACCTTCGACAACGAGGTCCTCGGCAGCGACAAGCCGGTGATCGTCGACTTCTGGGCCGAATGGTGCGGCCCGTGCCGGATGGTGGCCCCGATACTCGAAGAGATCGCGATGGAGTACGCCGAGAAGCTCACGATCGTCAAGCTCAACGTCGATGAGAACCCTCGCATCGCGCAGGCCTACAACATCGTCTCCATCCCGACGATGAACATCTACCACGGCGGAGAGGTTGTGAAGCAGATCATCGGGGCCCGGCCCAAGGCCGTGATCCTGAAGGACCTCCAGGAGTTTGTCGCCTAGACCGCGCCCGTCAAGACTGACGGCGGCACCAATCGCGGTGCCGCCGTTGGTTTTTTGTGGGTATCTCACGGGCAACGTCTACCATCTCAGTCTGCTCCAACGTCGAGGCAGGAGACATCACCTTCGATGCCGTTCCACGCCGCACGATCGCGCCGAGCCGGCCCGAGCTACCAACTCGGCGACCATGGGCCAGCTGTCGCCGAGATCCGCAGCAAGCTAGCGATTCTCGGCCTGCTGCCGACCGGCCGAGATCAGCCCGAAGAGGACGAATTCGACGAAACCTGTGACTTTGCCGTGCGCCAGTTCCAGCAGCAGCGCGGCCTCACCATCGACGGCATCGTCGGACCGCAGACCTACCGGGTACTCGATGAGGCGCGCTGGCGCCTGGGTGACCGGATCCTGTCCTACACGGTGAGTCATCCGCTCGTGGGCGACGACGTGGCCCAACTCCAACGCCGGATGCTGGAGATGGGCTTCGATTGCGGGCGAGTTGACGGGATCTTCGGCGCTAACACGCTTCGCGCGCTGCGGGAGTTTCAGCGCAACGTAGGGCTCAACCCCGACGGCACCTGCGGCCCATCGACCTTCGCGGCTCTGGACCGCCTCGTCCGCACTGTCACCGGTGGACGGCCCTTCGCTCTTCGCGAAAGCGAGTTGATCCACCGGTCGGGACCAGCCCTCGCCGGGAAGGTGCTCGTCATCGACCCCGGGCTAGGCCCTGCGGATCGGAAGGTCATGCGGCTTGGCAACGATGAGCTGCCCGCAGCGGAGGTCGTCCACGACATCGCTCGCCGTATTGAGGGGCGGCTGACCGCGCTCGGCGTGACCGCCTACCTGAGCCGCGGACCGGAGACGGATCTCGACGAGACCGCCCGCGCGGAGTTCGCCAACGCCACCGGGGCCGACCTGCTCATCTCGCTGCACGTCGACGAGCACTCAAGTCCCCTCGCCCAGGGCGTCGCCACTTTCTACTACGGCAACGACCGGCTCGACGGCTACAGCGCGGCGGGCGAGAAGTTCGCCGGCCTGGTCCAGCGGGAGATCGTCGCCCGGACCGGCTTGGTGAACTGCCAGACGCACGGCAAGACGTGGGACATCCTTCGCCGCACCCGGATGCCCGCGGTCCGCGTCGATATCGGCTACATCACCAACGCCGGCGACGCCGCCCGGCTGGGTTCGCGCAGCTTTCGTGATTGCGTGGCGGAGGCGGTCGTCGTCGCTGTCCAGCGTCTTTACCTGCCGCCAGACGACGACGCCCCGACCGGCGCGATGCAACTGCCGGCGCTCGCCCACTGAATGTCGGCACACGATTCACGTGAAACATCCCGGCATCAGACCGGGCGCAGCACTCCCTCGGGAGACATGGACCCGAGCAGGCGCTCGAGGGCGACCTCAACGTCCTCGCGCCAGGAGAGCGCATTCTTGAGCTCGAGGCGCAGTCGCGGGTAGCGGGGATGCGGCCGCACAGTCTTGAAGCCGACGGACAGCAGGAAGTCGGCTGGCACCACACACGCCGGCTTCTCCCAGCGAGCGTCTCCGAACGCCTCGATCGCCTTGAATCCCCGGCGACTCAGGTCCTTGGCAGCACCCTGCACAAGCATGCGGCCCAGCCCGCCGCCAGCCCAGTCCGGGTGGATCTGTGCGGTCATCAGGAGGACGGCGTCGCCGCTGACTGGAGAGGTGGGAAAGGCGATCGAACGGGGAACATACGCGGGCGGCGCGTAAAGGACGTAGCCCGCAGGGATCCCGTCGACGTAGACGATCTTGCCGCACGAGCCCCACTCCAGCAGGACCGCGGAGATCCAGGCTTCCTTCTCGAGCCCAGGATCGCCGGCCGCCTGCGCGCGCTCTCGCGCAACGGGGTCGAGTTCCCAGAAGACACACCTGCGGCATCGATGCGGAAGATCATCCAAATGATCGAGGGTCACGCTTGCCGTGCGGCGGGACACTGGCGGCCTCCAGGCCTCTCTGTACGAAGCTCAGGCGTCAGCTGAGCCCTCGGGCCTCGCTGCGGCGGACGGATCGGCGACCGTATCCTCTGACAGCGAGGTATAGGTCTGGGAGTAGGCCGACGGAGGGTGGCTGCGAAACAAACCGGCAGCAATGCCGGCTAGCGCGCCGAGAACGAGCCCGGCGAGGATCCAGCGCAGAACGCGCACCGCTGCCTCCTAGACCAGTTCCGTGCGGCATCGTAGTGACAAGGGACGCTGGCCGAAACTGGGAGGAGCTACTTACGTGACCGGATCACGGCTCGATGCGTACATCGACCGGTATGCCGCACGCACTGATCGAATGAAGGCGTCCGAGATTCGGGCGCTGTTCTCGGTTGCGTCGCGGCCGGAGGTCGTGTCGCTCGCCGGCGGCATGCCGTTCGTGTCGGCGCTCCCGCTCGACGCAGTCGGCCAGACGCTTGGCCAACTCGTCGCGGAGCGGGGGGAGGTCGCTCTTCAGTACGGCTCTGGCCAGGGCAACGAGACCCTGCGCGAGCAGATCTGCCAAGTGATGGCGCTGGAGGGCATCGGTGGTCACCCCGACGACGTGGTGGTGACCGTCGGCTCCCAGCAGGCCCTGGATCTGGTCGCCCGCGTGTTCTGCGATCCGGGCGACGTGATACTCGCCGAGGCACCGTCCTATGTCGGAGCGCTCGACGTCTTCCGCGCTTACCAGGCGGAGGTCGTCCACGTGGAGATGGACGACGACGGCCTCGTTCCCGACCGGTTGCGAGCGGCGATCGCGGGCCTGGCGGCGAACGGCCTACGAGCCAAGTTTCTGTACACGATCCCCAACTTCCACAACCCGGCCGGAGTGTCGCTTTCGGTCCCACGACGCACGGAGATTCTCGACATCTGCCAAGCAGCCGGGCTGCTGATCGTCGAGGACAACCCTTACGGCCTCCTCGGCTTCGACGGCGAGCCGCCGCGGGCGTTGCGCGCCGATGACGCGGAAGGCGTCATCTACCTCGGCTCGTTCTCGAAGACCTTCGCGCCGGGCTTCCGCGTCGGCTGGGCACTAGCGCCGCACGCAGTGCGCGAACGCCTTGTGCTCGCGTCGGAATCGACTGTGCTGTGTCCGCCGACGTTCTCTCAGCTCGCGGTCTCGCAGTACTTGTCCACCCAGCCGTGGTGGGAACAGGTCAAGACGTTCCGCGAGCTGTACCGCGAGCGCCGTGACACGCTGCTCGACGCGCTCGCCACCCACTTCCCGGCTGGCGCTACCTGGACCCATCCGGGCGGCGGCTTCTACGTGTGGGTGACCCTCCCCGAAGGGCTCGACTCAAAGGCGATGCTGCCCCGAGCGGTGACCAGGCTCGTGGCTTACGTCCCCGGCACGGCCTTTTATGCCGACGATTACGGCTCGCTCCATCTCCGGCTGTCGTACTGCTACCCAACGCCCGAGCGGATCCAGGAGGGCGTCCGCCGACTCACGACGGTGGTAGAGGAGGAGCTCGAGATGCGGGCGCTGTTCGGCGCCGCTGCGCCTCCGGCACGGCGCAGCATCGACAATCCGGGCCCAGAGCTGACGTGAGAAGGTTCCCGCATGACCGATCTTGACCGCGTCGTCGTCCTTGCCGGCGGGCTCTCCCACGAGCGCGAGGTGTCCATCCGCTCCGGTCGCCGGGTCGCCGAGGCGCTGCGGGGGGTCGGAGTCGACGCGGAGGTATGCGACCTCGACGTTGCTCTCATTCCCGCAATCGCCGCGGATCCGCCGTCGGCGGTCTTCATCTCCTTGCACGGCGGCCCCGGTGAGGACGGCGACGTCCGCGACGTTCTTGAGCTTCTCGGCATCCCCTACGTCGGGGCGCGGCCCGACTCCTGCCGGATCGCCTTTGACAAGTCTGTCGCCAAATCCGTCGTCCGCACGGCTGGGATAGCCACACCACAGTCGGTCGCGCTGGCCCACGCAACCTTTCGCGAGCTCGGTGCGAACAGCGTCCTCGACACGATCGTCGAGCACCTCGGGCTGCCGCTGTTCGCCAAACCGGCCAGGAGCGGTTCCGCGCTGGGCACGTCGCTGATCCAGCGCCCCGAGGACCTGCCGGCGGCGATGGTTGGCTGCTTCGCCTACGGCGAGACGGCACTGATCGAGCGCTATGTCGAGGGGACGGAGATCGCCGTCACCGTCGTCGACACGGGTGCCGGGCCACGGGCGCTGCCTCCGGTCGAGATCGTTCCCGACGGCGGGGTCTACGACTATGCCGCCCGCTACACGGCCGGAGCGACCGAGTTTTTCGTGCCTGCCCGGCTCGACGCAACTGTGCTAGCCCGCACCTGCGATCTTGCGGTGGGCGCGCACAACTCGCTAGGGCTGCGCGATCTGAGCCGAACCGACCTCATCGTCGATGGCGAGGGACTCCCCTGGTTTCTCGAGGTGAACGTGTCCCCTGGAATGACCGAGACGAGCCTGTTCCCCCAGTCGGTAGCAGCCGACGGCCTCGACCTCGGCCAGGTTTGCCGGGAGTTGCTACACCTCGCCGCCATCCGCGCCTAGCCCGCTGTCCGGGGACATCAGCCGAACGATGCGTTCGAGATCGTCGATCGACGCAAACTCGACGACGATCCGGCCCTTGTTGCGACCGAGATCGACCTTCACCCGGGTCTCGAACCGGTCCGCCAACCGAGCGGCGAGATCGTCGAGTGCTGGTGCGACCGGCTTGTTCGCGCGCGGCTTCCGGGCCGGCTTGTCCGGCTCCCCGACGGCCACGATCTCTTCGACGGCCCGCACCGAGAGCCCTTCGGCGACGATCCGCTGGGCGAGTCGATCCTGAGCCTCGGCCTCGTCGAGCGCGAGCAGCGCACGTGCGTGTCCGGCCGAGAGCACGCCAGCAGCCACTCGGCGCTGGACAGCCGGCGGAAGGCGCAGCAGCCGCAACGTGTTCGACACCTGCGAGCGCGACCGGCCGATGCGGTCAGCCAACTCCTCGTGCGTCGCACCGAAGTCCTTGAGCAGCTGGTCGTAGGCGGCCGCCTCCTCTAGCGGGTTCAGCTGTTCGCGATGGAGGTTCTCCAACAGCGCATCGCGCAACATCGCGTCGTCAGCCGTGTCCCTAACGATCGCCGGCAGGACACCCAGTCCCGCCTCGCGTGCGGCTCGCCACCGCCGCTCCCCCATGACCAGCTCGTAGCGGTCCGGTGAAACGCGCCGCACGACGACCGGCTGCAGAAGCCCGACTTCCTTGATCGAGTGCGCCAACTCGGCCAACGACTCCTCGTCGAAGGCCTGCCTCGGCTGCCGTGGATTGGGGCTGATCATTTCGACCGGGATCTCCGCGAAGTGCGCTCCGATCACGGGCGCCCCAGGCAGGCCCGCTCCTGTCACGGCTGGCGGGTAGCGATCCATACCGGAGTGTTCCTCCGGTATGGATGCCGGCGCGGTCGGAATCAGGGCACCTAGACCGCGGCCGAGACCGCGGGGTCGAGTGTTCACCGGACCTCCTGCACCGAGGTCGCCAGCGTCTCCGTCGAGCCGGCCGGTTGGTCTTGCTTAAGCGCCATCTCCCGTGCGGCCTCAAGGTAGGACAACGCGCCGGAGGAGCCCGGGTCATAGGTCATGACCGTCTGGCCATAGCTCGGGGCTTCGGAGATCCGGACCGACCTAGGGATCGTGGTACGGAGCACGACGTCCTCGAAGTGGCTGCGCACTTCATCGGCCACCTGTGCGGCAAGACGAGTACGGGCGTCGTACATCGTGAGCAGAATGGTCGAGACGTGCAGCCTCGGGTTCAGGTGGCCGCGGACTAGCTCGACGTTGCGGAGCAACTGCCCGAGCCCTTCAAGCGCGTAGTACTCGCACTGGATGGGGATCAGCACCTCGGATCCCGCCACGAAGGCGTTGACGGTCAAGAGGCCGAGCGAGGGCGGGCAGTCAATGAGGATGTAGTCCATCTCGGCGTCGTAGGCCGCGAGCGCGCGCTCCAGCCTCGACTCGCGAGCGACGAGCGAGACAAGCTCGATTTCCGCCCCGGCTAGGTCGATCGTTGCGGGCGCGCACCAGAGGTTAGGGATCGCCTCGACCTTCTGGACGACTTCGACTAGCGGACGACCCTCGACGAGCACGTCGTAGACGTTCGGGATGTCCGCGTGATGGTCAATGCTCAAGGCGGTCGACGCGTTGCCTTGCGGGTCGAGATCGATCACGAGCACACGGATTCCATGCAGCGCGAGCGATGCGGCGAGGTTGACTGTCGTGGTCGTCTTGCCGACGCCACCCTTTTGGTTCGCCACAGTGATCACCCGCGTCACAGATGGCCGCGGGAGGTCACCAGCGAGACGGTTCGCGAGGACGCGCACTGCCGCCCAGGCAGCTTCCGCGATCGGCGTGTCTGGTGTTTCACGTGAAACAGCGCGCTCGGCCAGCTCTGCGGCGGTCACCACTCGAGGCCCCTCCTCCGGAGCCTCCGGTTCCACAGGGATCGGAACCGTGACCGCGTCCGCGAGCGGAGCCGACTCGTTCGTAGACATCAACCCTCCGGCATCTCTCGTTTCACGTGAAACAGCGAGCACAGCCGGATCTGGCCAGCCAAGGCCGACCCGCTGCGCCGCGGCTATGGGCACAGTTTGATCTGGGACAGTCTGGGGCCAACCTAGGCCGGACGTCACGGGTGGATCCGCTTGCGCGACCACGTCACCCCTCTCTCTCACCGCCTGCGGCGGCCTATTCGAACCTTCACCACCGTCGTGGCTGGTACTACGACGGTCTCACCTATTCGCAGCATCTCGGTTTCCACCACGCCGAGCGACTTGAGCACACGCTCTGCGTCGGCGAGCTCCGCGTCGGCGTTCGCGCCCTTGATTGCCAGGAGCTTCCCGTTGTCGCGCAACAGCGGCACCGCCCACCGAGCAAGCCGCGCGAGGGGCGCGACCGCCCGAGCAAGGACGACGTCGGCGAGCACCTCGCCGACGACGTCCTCTGCCCGGCCACGCAACACCTGAACGTTGTCGAGTTGGAGTCGCTCCACGCATTCGAGCAAGAAGGTCGACCTGCGGAGGAGCGGCTCCAGGAGCGTGATCTCAAGATCCGGCCGCAGGATCGCCACCAAGATACCGGGCAAACCAGCGCCCGAACCGAGATCCACAGCCTGACCTGAGTTATCCACAAGATCGGCGACCACCCCACAGTTAAGAAGGTGTCGCCTCCACAAGCGGGGTACCTCGCGCGGGCCGATGAGGCCTCGCTCGACCCCGTCGGTAGCCAGCAACTCGGCGTAACCTTGCGCTAACGAAAGCCTGTCGGCGAAGAGCGTCGCAGCGCCTGCCGGTGGCTCCGGGACTAGGACGGCAGGGACGGCAGCACCACCACGAAACGCTCGGGCTCTACGCCCTCGGACTCGCTCCGGAGTCCGGCGGCAGCGACGGCGTCGTGCACGACCTTCCGCTCGAACGGCGTCATCGGGTTGAGGCGAACGGGTTCGCCGGTGTCCTTCACTTGCTGCGCGGCGCGCGCGCCCACCTCAGCCAACTCGGCCCGGCGGCGGGCGCGATAGCCGCCGACGTCGAGCATTAGCCGGCTCCGCTCGCCGGTTTCGCGCAGGACGGCGAGCCTGGTCAGCTCCTGCAGCGCCTCGAGCACCTCGCCGCCGCTGCCCACAAGATGGCCTAGGCCCTCGCCGATCACTGACACCGCGGCGCGTTGGCCGTCGACATCCATGTCGATGTCACCGTCGAGGTCAGCGATATCGAGCAAGCCCTCGATGTAGTCGGCGGCGACCTCGCCCTCAGTTTCCAGGGTGGCTACGTCCGCCTCCTGCTCTGCCGCCGCCTCCTGCTGTGAGGCCGCGGGCACCGCGTCGTCGACGACGGGCGTGCTGTCGGTCACGGACACGTTCTCCATTCCGTCTCGTCGTGCCGTCTGCTCTCGACCCGCGCTCATCGTTTGGCTGGCGGCTTGCTGCGTTTGCTGCGCGGCTGCCGTTTGGGCTGCACCCGTTGCTGAGCAGGCCGCTCCTGGGGCGGTGGCTCCGCATCGGCACCGTCACCGCCGTCACCCCCGCTGGCGCGGGCCGCCTTCTTCGCCGCCTTCGCCTTCTTTCGGGCCTCCCAGGCGTCGTACGCCTTGGTGCCTGGAGATGGATTATTTCGGATGACATAGAACTGCTGGCCCATCGTCCACAGGTTCGTCGTGAGCCAGTACAGCAGCACACCGACGGGGAAGTTCACGCCGGAGACGGCGAACACCAACGGGAAGACATAGAGCAGGATCTTCTGCTGCTGAGCGAACGGGTTGTTGTCAAGGTTGGGGACGTTCTTCAGCATGATCTGGCGCTGGGTGAGGAATGTCGTCGCCGACATCAGAATGATCATGATGACTGTCACGAACTTGGTGGCGGTCGGATTGCCACCTAGCGCGATCACGTCGCTGGGGCTCATCAGGAACGTCGACGCGATCGGCGCCCCGAAGATCTTGGCTTTCTGCGCCTGCTCGACCAGCACCGGATCGTCGAGGGCGTACTGCGGGTTGTTCTTTGCCACCACGTGTTGGAGGACGTGGAACAGCGCGAAGAAGAACGGTGCCTGCAGCAAGATCGGCAAGCAACCCGACAGCGGGTTGGTGCCCGACTGTCGGTAGAGCTTCATGACCTCCTGGCTCTGCCGCTCCCGGTCGTCCTTGTGCTTCTTCTGAATCTCCTTGATCTGCGGCGACAACAACTGCATGTTGCGCTGCGCCTTGATCTGCTTGACGAACAGCGGGATGAGCACGATCCGCATGATCACGACGAGGACGACGATTGACAGGCCCCACGTCCAGCCGCTCGCGGGGTCCAGGAAGGTGCTCCACATGGAGTGGACCGTGACGAGGATCCACGAAACGAGGTAATAGAGCGGGTCTAGCAGCCCCACAGCGAAGCTCCTCGGGTGTCAATGCGCTCGGTTCTGGTCGGATCGGTCGGATCGCCCGACGTCCCTGCGGACGGAACGGGGTCGTACCCTCCAGGGTTCCACGGATGGCAACGGCCGATGCGCCGCACCCCCAGCCAACCGCCCCTGGCCAGGCCGTAGACGCTGATCGCCTCCGCCGCATAAGCGCTGCAGGACGGATGGAACCGGCAGCGCTGGCCCAGAAACGGGCTGACAAGCAGTTGGTAGCCCCTGATCAGCGCGACCGCGAGCCGCCTCACGGCCGGCCCCACGAGCCGGCGGTGGCGAGCACCCGGTCGAGGGCGCTGTCAAGGTCGGCGGCCAACTGGGCGTAGGCAGCATCGGCGGCCGCCGGAGTCGCCCGCACTACGAGCAGCGCCCCCGGCGGCAGGCGGTCGAGTCGTTCCTTCATGAGGTGGCGCAGCCGCCGACGAACGACATTGCGAGTCACTGCGCCGCCAACCGATCGGGCAACGACGAAGCCGACCCGGCTTGGATCGAGATTCCGGCCACCCGAAGCACCGCCATCACCGCCATCACCGCCATCACCGCCAGGATGTGCACAAAGATGGACGACGATGGATGGGCGCCCCGCTCGGCGGCCCCGGCGCACGGCGGTCGCGAAGTCGCGACGCCGCCTCAGCCGATTCCCGGCGGGCAGCACGGCACGGTCAGTCAGGCGGAGAGCCGGGTGCGACCCTTGGACCGGCGGGCAGAGACGATCGCCCGGCCGGCCCGCGTGCGCATGCGCAGCCGGAAGCCGTGTGTCCTCGCGCGACGACGGTTGTTCGGCTGAAAGGTGCGCTTGCTCACGTCAGGCTCTCCGGGTGTCGGGCGGTTCATCGGGTCCGCGACCGGTCCGCCGCCGCAGCGGGCAGGCTACACCAGCCGGACAACGTCTCGACCGACTTACGGTACGTGGCCCAGCATCATCGGGTCAAACGGGTGTCGACAAGCGCGCCCTGGTTATACACAGGCCGCGAGGAACTCTGTGGACGACCCGCTAGTGCCATTGACCCGGTCATGGTCACAGGAACACTACGAAACCGTTTGGAAACAGCGCGGAAGCAACCAGCTGCCGGTTCGCAACGACGGTCAACGCAGTTCGGATGGGTTGTGGACAACCGCTTGAAGCCCTTTCCGGGGCTTGTTAGCGTCCTGCAAACGCCGGACCTTTCCCCGCCGCTACATCGCGCCCGCGATCACGCGACGTTCGGCCGATCTTCACAGCCTGTGGAAGATCATGTGGATGACGGCGGCGACGCCATCATCCCAAGCCCGACCACGGTCCGGCGACGAGCTCGCCGCGGCCGACGGACGAAAGCCGACGCCCGTGCCTGACGAGATGACCGACCTCGGAGCCGTGTGGGTGCGGTGCCTCGAGGGCTTCACTGGCGACTCGGTCCCGGCTCAGCACCGGGCGTTCGTCCAGTTGACCCGGCCGCTGGCCCTCGTCGAGGACACCGCCCTGCTCGCGGCGCCCAACGAGTTCGCCAAGGACGTCCTTGAGACCCGCCTTCGCGCTCTCGTGACCGACGCCCTCAGTCGCGAACTCGGCCGACAGGTGCGCATCGCCGTCACCGTGGAGCCCGGGCCGCCAGCGGCATCGGCGAGCGGGCTTGCCGATCACCCTCGACCGTCCGCGACCTCGTTCCCGCCCGGTGATCTCGGCATGCCCCCGATCGACGACCCGTTCGCCGTCGCCGACGACACCGACTCGCTGCCGCGTCTGAGCGCCCAGGGCCTGCTGCTTCCCGCCGCCGGCGTCCCCGGCGGGCACCACGCGGGCACCGGGCGAGAGCGCGGGGTGCCGCGGCGCGAGAGCGAGCCGGCCCGGCTTAACCCCAAGTACCTCTTCGAGACGTTCGTCATCGGCTCGAGCAACCGCTTCGCACACGCGGCGGCGGTGGCGGTGGCCGAGGCGCCGGCCAAGGCCTACAACCCGCTGTTCATCTACGGCGACTCCGGCCTGGGCAAGACCCATCTCCTCCACGCGATCGGCCACTATGCCCAGCGGCTCTATACCGCTGCGCGGGTGCGCTATGTCAGTTCTGAGGAGTTCACCAACGACTTCATCAACTCGATCCGCGACGACAAGGCCTCGGCTTTCCAGCGGCGCTACCGCGATGTCGACATCCTGCTGGTCGACGACATCCAGTTCCTGGAGAACAAAGAGCGCACGCAGGAGGAGTTCTTCCACACGTTCAACACCCTCCACAACGCCAACAAGCAGATCGTCATCTCGAGTGACCGGGCGCCAAAGCAGTTGTCGACGCTCGAGGATCGGCTGCGCAACCGGTTCGAGTGGGGCCTGATCACCGACATCCAGCCGCCCGACCTCGAGACCCGCATCGCGATCCTGCGCAAGAAGGCCGCCCAGGAGCGGCTGTCGGCGCCGCCGGAGGTCCTGGAGTACATCGCCAGCAAGATCGCGACCAACATCCGCGAACTCGAAGGCGCGCTCATCCGGGTCACCGCGTTCGCCAGCCTGAACCGGCAGGGTGTCGACCTGGCCCTCGCCGAGATCGTGCTCAAGGACCTCATCCCCGACAACACCGGTCCCGAGATCACGGCTGCGGCGATCATGGCGCAGACCGCCGCCTACTTCGGCCTGTCCATCGAGGACCTCTGCGGCTCCTCGCGCAGCCGGGTGCTGGTCAACGCCCGCCAGATCGCGATGTACCTTTGCCGCGAGCTCACCGATATGTCGCTGCCTAAGATCGGCCAACAGTTCGGCGGACGCGACCACACAACCGTCATGCACGCCGACCGCAAGATCCGTTCGCTCATGGCCGAGCGCAGATCGATCTACAACCAGGTCACCGAGCTCACCAACCGCATCAAATCTCAGGCCCGGCAGTCATGATCACGGTGGCGTCGGGCGTGGCTCCTGGAAGGCTCTCGGCTTGCCCGGTCCCTGAGGGCGGCCGAAGAGTCGTCCCGGCGATCTATCGACATAGCAGTGCACAGGCTGGGGACAACCCTGTGGATTCGGGCCATGAGAAGGGGGACGACCTGTGCGCCGCCGGTGGATGGGGTGGCCTTGTCCGCAGCACGGCCGCCGACGTCCACCGCCGGTGCACAGCCGCAGTGGATCTCGAACCGGCCGCTGACCAGCACATTCGACTCGTTTCCACAGTGTCCACGGCAGCTAATACGACGCTCCAACAGTTCTTCTCGGCAAAGATGAACCCACAAGGTCTCGCACCGGACAGGCTGGGGATATCCACACCAACACGGTGTGACCTAGATCACACCGTCTTTCAGCACATTCGACGTCAGGGAGCAGGAGGCGGATTCCGGTGAAGTTCCGGGTGGAGCGTGACGTTCTCGCGGACGCCGTGGCATGGGCGGCGCGGACCCTGCCATCGCGGCCGCCGGTGCCTGTGCTTGCGGGCCTGCTTCTCGAGGCCGGTGGGCCGCTGTTGACGATGTCGAGCTTCGACTACGAAGTCTCCGCGCGAGTCGAGGTCGAGGCCGATATCGCCGAGCCCGGCCGGGTGCTGGTGTCCGGCAAGCTCCTCGCCGAGATCTCCCGCAGCTTGCCCAACAAGCCGATCGAGGTCGTGTCCGAGGGCACCAGGGTGGTGGTGACCTGCGGCAGCGCGCGCTTCACCCTCCTCACCCTGCCGGTCGATGACTACCCATCGCTGCCAGCCATGCCGGCCGCTTCAGGTTCCGTCGCCGGCGACGTCTTTGCCTCCGCCGTCGGCCAGGTCGCCATCGCCGCTGGGCGCGACGACACGTTGCCAGTGCTGACCGGCGTTCGGGTCGAGATCGACGGCGAGCGGGTGACGCTGGCGGCAACCGACCGCTACCGGCTGGCGGTGCGCGAGTTCACCTGGACGCCCGAGCAGACCGGTCTCGAAGCCGTATCCCTCGTCCCCGCGCGCACCTTGGCCGACACGGCGAAGGCGCTCACTGCTGGCGACAAGGTCACTCTCGCGCTCCACGGAGGCGCGGCGGGCGAAGGCCTGATCGGGTTCGAGGGCGCGGGCCGGCGCACGACGACCAGGCTGCTGGAGGGCGAGTTCCCGAGGTACCGGTCGTTGCTTCCCACAGAGTCAGCGGCAATCGCGCGGGTCGAGACTCCGGTGCTCATCGAGGCCGTCAAGCGGGTCTCACTCGTCGCCGAGCGCAACACCCCGGTCCGCCTCTCGTTCAGCGCTGGCCAACTCGTGCTCGAAGCGGGCGCTGGCGACGAGGCGCAAGCTTCCGAGGCGGTTGAGGCGCACTTCGACGGCGAAGACATCACGATCGCCTTCAATCCCTCCTACCTCCTTGACGGCCTCAATGTGATCGACGCGCCCGCCGCGCAGTTGTCGTTCACGGTCCCGGCCAAGCCGGCCGTCATGACCGGCGCGCCCTCACTCGAACCCAACGCCGAAGCCCAGGTTGGCCCGGCCGACTACCGCTACCTGCTCATGCCGGTCCGGCTGTCGGGCTGATCGCCCGACCACCTGTGCGGCCCCCGCGACCACGCCACGCGATGCACGTCACCCACCTGTCCCTGGCCGACTTCCGGTCCTACTCCGCTCTGGAGTTGGCGCTCGAACCGGGAGTCACGGCCCTCATCGGGCCCAACGGGCAGGGCAAGACGAACCTCGCCGAGGCGCTCGGCTACGCATCGACGCTGGGCAGTCACCGGGTCGCCAGCGACGCGCCGCTCGTCCGGCTCGGCGCCGAGCGAGCGATCGTCCGGGTCGCCGTCACGCGCGACGGCCGCAGCCAGCTGATCGAGATCGAGATCGTCCCCGGCAAATCGAACCGAGCCCGGCTCAACCGTGCGCCTGTCCGGCGGCCGCGTGACATCCTCGGCATCCTGCGGACGGTGCTCTTCGCCCCCGAAGACCTTGCCCTGGTCAAGGGCGATCCGAGCGAGCGGCGACGGTTCCTCGACGAGCTCCTGGTCGCCCGCGCCCCCCGGCTGGCCGGCGTCCGGGCTGACTATGACCGTGTTCTCAAGCAACGCAACGCCTTGCTGAAATCAGCCGGGGCGACCCGGTCCCCTGACCTCCGGACTCTCGACGTCTGGGACGCCCACCTGGCCCGGGTCGGCGCCGAACTGCTTGCCTCGCGACTCGAGTTGGTCGAGGTGCTGACCCCGCTCGTCGACAAGGCCTACGACGCCGTGAGCCGGGGCGGCGGCCCTACCGGGCTCGACTACCAGAGCTCCCTGGGCTCCGAAGCGCTGCAGCGGGACCGCGACGTGCTTGCGGCCGCCTTCCTCAACGAGCTGTCCCGGGTCCGCCGCGCGGAGCTCGAACGCGGCGTGTCGCTCGTCGGCCCCCATCGCGACGACCTCGTCATCCGGCTCGGCCCGTTGGTGACACGCGGCTATGCCAGCCAGGGCGAGTCGTGGTCCATCGCGCTTGCCTTGCGGCTGGCCTCCCACGACCTGCTGAGCAGCGACGGGGCGGAGCCGGTGCTTGTCCTCGACGACGTCTTCTCTGAACTCGACAACGAGCGCCGCAACCGGCTCGCAACCCTCGTCGCGCCCGCTGAGCAGGTCCTGGTCACCGCCGCCGTGCCAGCCGACGTCCCTGACGTGCTCGAAGGCGCGCGCGTCGATGTCGCGGACGGCGAGGTACGGAGGGTGCGGTGAGCGAGGGAGAGCGTCCGGCCGACCCGGCCGCTGGCGTCGATGGCCCGGCTGGCCCGGCCGGCCCGGCCGGCGACGAGGCCTCGGGCGTCGATCTGGCCCGCGCGGCGCTTGCCCAGGCAAGGGCCGAGGCGCGGCGGCGAGGTTTCGGCGGGCGGCGGCAGACCGGAGGAGCGGGCGAGGCCGCGACTGCGGCTGCCGAGCGCAGCGGCGCCCGCCCTGACGACCGCGACCCGCAGCAGCTCGACCGGACCATCAGCCGCCTGCTCGCCGAGCGCGGCTGGGAGACGACCGTGGCGGTCCACGGGGTCGTCGGCCGCTGGGACGAGATTGTGGGCAAGGAGGTCGCTACCCATTGCCGGCCCGAGCGGTTCGCGGACGGCATCCTGACGGTGGTCGCCGACTCGACGGCCTGGGCGACGCAGGTGCGGCTGCTCGCGCCTGCGCTGGTGCGTCGGCTCAACGAGGAGTTGGGTGACGGCACCGTCAAGCGGGTCAGCGTGTTCGGTCCGACCGCGCCCAGCTGGCGGAAAGGCCATCGCCGGATCTTCGGCGAGCGCGGGCCGCGCGACACATACGGCTAAACCTAATGCTCAGTTCATGCCGCTAGCCGCCGATCTTGCCGTTGCACGAACTACACGTGGTGACGGGGGGAACGGATGGGAAGCCGCTCAGCTGCCGTGCTCCTAGCCCTGGCGGTCGCCGGCAGCACAACTGTGGCCGGCCCGATCGGGCATGGCGGCGACCAGGCGGAGGTGCTCGAGGCGGCGCCCTTGGCGGACCAGCTCGTGGGGCGTCCGACCAAATCCGCTGGTTTTCCCTACGCCGATCGGGCGCAGCGGGCGGAGAGCAGGTACGGCGACCGGTCGCCGTACCTCGGCGGCGCCCGCATTCTGCTGCGGCAAGGCACGAGTGACAGTTACACGGTGTGCTCAGCGGGCATGCCGGTGCGCGGTCGCGACGGCACCGAGTACATGCTCACCGCCGGCCATTGCGCACCGTCCAACCGCGGGCAGCACACCGCCGCGACCGGCTACGTCTCGCGCGGCAGCTCCGGCCCGGAGGTGACCGTCGTGGCCACCATGGGCCCGGTCACGGCGTCGAGCTTCGTGAGGGGCAGCAGGACGCCGCACGACGACCTGGCTCTCATCCGTACCAGCACGTCGAAGGGCGTCTGGCACGGCAGCTCGCGCCGGCCGACGCAGATCAAGCGGCTGGCTGGCTTCCGTGCTGTCAAGCCCGGGACGATGGTCTGCCATGGCGGCGCGTCGACCGGCCGGTCATGCTCATGGCGGGTCGAGCGAATGGATGTCACGGTCCGCTACGGGGAGGGGGGAGGCCGCTACAGCTACGTCGGCGGTCTCGTCATGGCCCGGCGAGTCGGACCCGCGGTGCTCCGCGATGGTGACTCGGGCGGGCCGGTCTACGGCTGGACTTCGTCCGGCCGGGCATATGGCTACGGGGTGGTCAGCGGCGGCTCGGGTGCCGACTGGTTGCTGTTCACGCCGGTCGCCCGCGCGGTCGATCGCTGGGGGCTGAGAGCGTCCTAGAAGCCGATCTACCCCCCGGCCCGCATAGGGGGTCATGACCCCTGGAAGAAAGCCCCTCCCTGCCGTCCTCAGAGGCCGCCGGCGGCCCCTTCTGCGGCCGTTCCCGGGTAGAATGAAACAGACTTGCAGGCGCCCCCCACGCGCACGGGCTGTTGGCACGCCGAGCCTGTGCACGCGCGGGGCGCCTTTCACCGGTAGGAGGATGCCGCACCAGTGGCCGTTCCCATGCCCGCCTACGACGCGACCTCGATTACGGTCCTCGAAGGCCTCGACGCCGTCCGTAAACGCCCCAGCATGTACATCGGTTCGACCGGTGAGCGCGGGCTCCATCATCTCGTCTATGAGGTCGTCGACAACTCCGTCGACGAAGCCCTTGCCGGCTACTGCGACCTGATCTCGATCACGCTCCTTGCCGACGGCGGCGTGCGGGTGACCGACAACGGCCGGGGCATCCCGGTTGACGAGCACCCGATCGAACGCCGCCCTGCCGTTGAGGTCGTGCTGACCACCCTGCACGCTGGCGGGAAGTTCGGCGGCGGCAGCTACACCGTGTCTGGCGGCCTTCACGGGGTCGGCGTCTCCGTCGTCAACGCGCTCTCCAGCCGCCTCGAGGTCGAGATCAAGCGCGATGGTTTCACGTGGAACCAAACCTACGATCACAGCCGGCCGGCGACGCGGCTCACTCGTGGAACCCCGACGACCGAGACTGGCACAACAGTCACTTTCTGGGCTGATCCGGATGTCTTCGAAACCACGACGTACTCGTTCGAGACGCTCGCCCGCCGTTTTCAGGAGATGGCTTTCCTCAACCGTGGGCTTACGATCACCCTTCGCGATGAGCGGACCGAGCTGACAGAGGACGGCCAGCCACGGGAGACGACGTTCTGCTACCAGGGCGGCATCGCCGACTTCGTCCGGCACATCAACGGGAGCAAGGACGGCCTGGTCCACAAGTCGGTCATCGAGTTCGGGACCGAGGACGCCGGGCGCCGCATTAGCGTCGAGATCGCTATGCAGTGGAACACGCAATTCACCGAGAGTGTCTACACCTTCGCCAACACGATCAACACCCACGAGGGCGGGAGCCACGAGGAGGGCTTCCGCTCGGCGCTGACCCGCATCGTCAACGACTATGCGCGGAAAAGGGGCCTGCTCAAGGACAAGGACGACAATCTCGCCGGCGAGGACATCCGCGAAGGGCTGGCCGCGATCGTGTCGGTCAAGCTGTCCGAGCCGCAGTTCGAGGGGCAGACCAAGACCAAGCTCGGCAACACCGAGGCGAAGACCTTCGTGCAGAAGGTCGTCGGTGAGCACCTGACCGACTGGTTCGAGCGCAACCCGACCGAGGGCGGCGACATCGTGCGCAAGGCCGTCCAGGCGGCCACCGCCCGGATCGCGGCGCGCAAGGTGCGCGACCTGACCCGGCGCAAGGGCCTACTCGGGGGCGGCGGGCTCCCGGGCAAGCTCGCCGACTGCCAGTCCACCGATCCCAGCGAATCGGAGGTGTTCATCGTTGAGGGCGACTCGGCGGGCGGTAGCGCGAAGCAGGGTCGCGACGTGCAGACCCAGGCGATCCTGCCGATCCGCGGCAAGATCCTCAACGTCGAGAAGGCTCGCATCGACCGGGTCCTGCAGAACAACGAGGTGCAGGCGCTCATCAGCGCGCTCGGCACGGGCGTGCACGATGACTTCGACCTCTCGAAGCTGCGCTACCACAAGATCGTGCTGATGGCCGACGCGGACGTCGACGGCCAACACATCCGGACGCTGCTGCTCACCCTGCTCTTCCGCTTCATGCGCGGGCTGGTCGAGGCCGGCCACGTCTACCTGGCGCAGCCGCCTCTTTACAAGATCAAGTGGGATCGGCGCGCCACGGATGTCGACTACGCGTATAGCGACCGGGAGCGCGACGCCGTGATCGCATCCGGCCTCGCGGCCGGCAAGCGCGACCCCCGCAAAGAGGACGGCATCCAGCGATTCAAGGGCCTCGGCGAAATGCCGGCGTCAGAGCTCTGGACCACGACGATGAACCCGGAAACCCGGCTCCTCCTGCAGGTGACGCTTGACGACGCCGCCCAGGCGGACGAGCTGTTCAGCGTGCTGATGGGCGAAGACGTCGAGTCGCGCCGCGGCTTTATCCAGCGCAATGCCAAGGACGTCCGGTTCCTTGACATTTAGCGACCTGGCCCGCGCGGCCGCGGCCCGTCGAGCTGGACGACGATCACCAGCGCAAGAAGCATGAAGGAGCCTGACAACTCGTGACCGACATCACGACTCCACCGACACCGGGTGACCGTATCGAGCCGATCGGGCTCGAAGTCGAGATGCAGCGGAGCTACCTCGACTATGCGATGAGCGTGATCGTGGGGCGGGCGCTACCCGATGCCCGCGACGGCCTCAAGCCGGTCCACCGGCGCGTGCTCTACGCGATGTACGACGGTGGTTACCGCCCGGACCGCGGCTACTTCAAGTGCGCCCGGGTTGTCGGCGACGTCATGGGCAATTACCACCCGCACGGCGACACCGCGATCTACGACACCTTGGTACGCCTCGCCCAGCCATGGTCGCTGCGTTACCCGCTCGTCGATGGCAACGGCAACTTCGGTTCCCCGGGCAACGATCCGGCCGCGGCCATGCGCTACACCGAATGCCGGCTCGCGCAGCTTGCGATGGAGATGCTGCGCGACATCGATCGCGACACGGTCGACTTCGCGCCCAACTACGATGGCCGGTCGCAGGAACCGGTCGTCCTGCCGAGCCGCTTCCCCAACCTCCTGGTCAACGGGTCCGCCGGCATCGCGGTCGGCATGGCGACCAACATTCCGCCGCACAATCTGCGGGAGGTCGCGTCCGGCGTCCAGTGGTATCTCGATCGCCCGGACGCCACCAGCGAAGAGTTGCTCGAGGCGCTCATCGAGCGGATCAAGGGCCCTGACTTCCCGACCGCCGCGCTCGTCGTCGGGCGTAAGGGCATCGAGGACGCCTACCGGACCGGCCGTGGCTCGATCACTATGCGGGCCGTCGTGGAGGTCGAGGAGGACGCACGAGGGCGGCAGCAACTTGTCGTTACCGAGCTCCCCTACCAGGTCAACCCCGACAACTTGGCGCTCAAGATCGCGGAGCTGGTCGACTCCGGCCGGGTCCAAGGGATCGCGGACGTTCGGGACGAGTCCAGTGCGCGGTCCGGCCAGCGGCTGGTCATCGTCCTCCGCCGCGACGCCGTCGCCAAGGTCGTCCTCAACAATCTTTACAAACACACACAGCTGCAGGACACGTTCGGCGCGAACATGGTGGCGCTGGTCGACGGCGTGCCTCGGACGCTGCGGCTCGATGAGTTCATCCGCCATTACGTCGACCACCAGATCGAGGTCGTTGTCCGCCGGACGCGTTACCTCCTCAGGGAAGCCGAACAGCGGGCGCATATCCTGCGCGGGTTGCTCAAGGCGCTCGACCGCCTCGACGACGTCATCGCCCTCATTCGCGCCAGCGAGACCGTCGAGGCTGCCCGGGTCGGCCTGATGGACCTACTCGAGATCGAGGAGGTCCAGGCGACCGCGATCCTCGACATGCAACTGCGCCGGTTGGCCGCTCTGGAGCGGCAGAAGCTCATCGACGAGTACGACGAGCTCATGGCCAAGATCGCCGACTACAGCGACATCCTCGCTTCCCCCGCCCGGCAGCGGCAGATCGTCAGCGACGAGCTCCGGCAGATCGTCGACAAGTACGGCGACGAGCGCCGGACGCAACTTGTGCCTTACGACGGCGACATGTCGGTCCAGGACCTTATCGCCGAGGAGGACGTGGTCGTCACCATCACCAGGGGCGGCTACGCCAAGCGGACGAAGACCGACCTCTACCGCGCGCAGCGGCGGGGCGGGAAGGGCGTCCGGGGCGCCCAACTGCGCCAGGACGACATCGTCGAGCACTTCTTCGTCACGACGACGCACCACTGGATCTTGTTCTTCACCAACAAGGGACGCGTCTACCGGGCCAAGGCCTACGAGTTGCCCGAGGCCGGCCGCGATGCCCGCGGCCAGCACGTGGCCAACTTGCTCGCTTTCCAGCCCGACGAGACCATCGCCCAGGTGCTCGACCTGCGCGACTACCAGGTGACCCCCTATCTGGTGCTGGCCACGAAGCTGGGGATGGCGAAGAAGACCAGGCTCGACGAGTTCGACTCCAACCGGTCCGGCGGTGTCATCGCGATCAACCTGCGCGAAGACGACGAGGTCATCTCCGCGCAGCTGGTCCGGCCGGAAGACGACCTGCTCCTGGTCAGCCGGCGGGCACAGTCGGTCCGTTTCCACGCGACCGACGAGGCGATCCGGCCGATGGGCCGGGCGACCGGCGGCGTGATCGGCATGCGGTTCCACGACGGTGACGAACTCCTGTCCATGGATGTCATCTCGCCGCCCGTCGAGCGGGAGCCGCGCGCCGGCTTCGTCTTCACCGCGACCGACGGCGGCTTCGCGAAGCGGACGCCGATAGACGAATACCGCGTCCAGGGCAGGGGTGGCACCGGCATCAGAGCGCACAAGATCACCGAGGCCCGTGGCTCGCTGGTCGGCGCGCTTGTCGTGCACGAGGACGACGAGGTCTTCGCTATCACCTCCAACGGTGGCTTGATTCGCACTCGCGTCTCCGAGATCAACCCGACCGGGCGTGACACTATGGGTGTCAAACTAGTCAATCTCGCCCCGGGTGACGCCGTGGTGGGTGTGGCTCGCAACGCGGAGGTCGCGGAAGAAGCTACGGTCGGGGTTAGGGAGGAGACTGAGGGTACTTCTCTAGAGCAGCCTGGCGGCGACGGGGCCGCGTCCGGCACCGGCAACGGTGAGGAGGACAGTTCGTGACAATGCCTGCAGTGCCCGGCCGGCCGCAGCCGGGTGCCGCCATTCCTCGGAGACCAGGCGAACCGGTTCCTGACGAACGGTCCGCTGGCCCCGGTGCGGGGCAGCCCGAGCAGATCGGCGCGGCAGTGCCCGAGGACTCCCGAGGGCCGGCGCCGCCAGGCGACCGTCGAGCTAATCGGACCAGCAGACCGGCGGACGGCTCGCCGGACGTTGCCGCCGCCGGCAAACGTGCCGGTGCAGCCGCCCAAGATGCGGTCTCATCGGCCCCGTCCGAGGCGCCGACCGAACGGATGCGTCGCCTAACGCCCGCGCCGTCGGCGCCGCGCGCATCCTGGCCTCGGGCAGCTGCTGGAGTGCCAACCCATGCCGCTGCCGCCGCTCCCCCGGCCAGTGCCTACGCCCGAACTGCCGCGGTGCCTCGGGCGCCACGGCCTGCGGCCCCGGCACCGGCCCCCAGCCACGGGCGAACTCGTCAGGCCCGTCTGAAAGTCGTGCGGATCGACCCGTGGTCAGTCATGAAGTTGTCGTTCCTCTTGTCGATCGCAAGCGGCATCATCCTCGTGGTGGCCGCTTTCGTGCTCTGGTCGGTGCTCGACTCCATGGGCGTGTTCACGTCAGTTGGTGGGACCATTTACGACATCACCGGCACGGATCAGACCGAGGGCTTCGACCTCGTCGCCTACCTCTCGTTGTCGCGGGTCATCGGCTTCACCACCTTGCTGGCGATCGTGAATGTCCTGCTCATCACGGCGATCTCGACGCTGGGCACGTTCCTCTACAACCTCGCGGCCAGCTTCGGCGGCGGCATCGACATCACGCTCAGCGACGGTGACTGAGGCGCGCACCTGCCCGTATCGCTTTGTTTGCCAGCCGACCCCTGCGGTAATCTGCCATCTACCCGGGCCTATAGCTCAGTCGGTTAGAGCGCTTCCCTGATAAGGAAGAGGTCAGAGGTTCAAGTCCTCTTAGGCCCACCAGGAACGCGCAGCTCAGGGCCTGATCACCGGATGCGGCGGTCGGGCCACTGATCGTTTGACCGTCATTTGACCGTGGGATCGGACCTCAGCCGACGACACTCGACCGTCATTGTCGACATCGCGGGTGCTGAGTCTTAGTGGTTCCGGCGGGAATTACAGTCGTGTAAGTTGAGCAGTCTCGGCGAGGGAAAGCTGGCCGTTCGTGTCGCCTGGCACGAGATTCGGGGCGAAGGAGTCAAACGCGACGAACCGACCGTCGCGGTTCACGCGCTCGGTCGTCCCCGTCAGCCGGTCGTGGGCGAACACGTCGCGCCTCTCATGGGTGTCGCCGGGGACGAGGTTGGCGGCGTCGGAGGCGAAGATCACGAAGCGGCCGTCGCCGCTGATCTCCGGTGAGATGCTGCTGCCGCCCACCGCCTCCGCGCCGGCGCTGTCCACGCTCACTCGCTCGACGGCACCGGTCTGGCGGTCCTTGACGAAGACGTCGAACGCGTCGTTGGTGTCGTTCGCGATGAGACCCGAGCCGAAAAAGCCGAAGGCGACGAAGCGGCCGTCGGCGCTGATCGCAGCCGCATCGGCGCTCCCGGACGCCTCGCCACCCGAGCTGGACACGCTGACGCGCTCGGTCGTCCCGGCCACACGATCGCGGACGAACACATCGTCGACCCCGTTGCTGTCCCCCATGACGAGGTTGGAGGCGAGCGAGTCGAACGCCACGACGCTCCCGTCGCCGTTGAG
>Ga0184623_10000092_pt1 | contig 34447 bp, 29 predicted proteins | sample PLM1_100_b1_FD_133138 | JGI IMG/M metagenome (GOLD analysis project Ga0184623, IMG submission 133138) | Groundwater sediment microbial communities from an aquifer in East River, Colorado, USA - PLM1_100_b1 | ecosystem: Environmental > Terrestrial > Soil > Riparian zone | place: USA: East River... | reverse complement strand
GTCGGTGCTGGGGGTGCCGATGCTGGTCAGCGGCGAGCTGATCGGCGTTATGCACGTCGGGACGCTCACCCCCCGCTGGTTCTTCGACGATGACGTCGAGCTGCTGCAGCTGGTGGCCGACCGGATCGCCCTCGCCATCCAGGCGCACCTGTCCGCGCTCGACCGCGCCGCAGCGGCGGCGTTGAAGCGGAGCCTGCTGCCTTCTCGGCTCCCCCGTGTTCCCGGGGTGGAGATCGCCGCCCGTTACCTTCCCGGCGAGCAGTCCGGTGTCGGTGGCGACTGGTACGACGTGTTCGTGCTTCCGAGCGGGTGGCTCGGTGTGGTCGTCGGTGACGTAGTGGGGCGCGGTGTACGCGCGGCGGTCGTGATGGGCCGGCTGCGCAGTGCCCTGCGGGCGTACACGTTGGACTACGACGATCCTGCGGACGTGCTGGAGCGGCTCGACCGCAAGGTCCAGCACTTTGAGACGGACATGATGGCCACGGTGCTGTACGCGATATTCGAGCCGACCTTCGAGCGGATGCACGTGTCGGTAGCCGGCCACCTGATGCCGGTAATGGCGGCTCCGGGACGTCCCGCGGCGCTACTCGACGTGCCCGTTGACGCCCCCGTCGGGGTCGGGTCGCGGCTAAAGCGGCGGACCACCCTGGTCGAAATGCCGGTTAATGCGGTTCTCTGTTTCTACACAGACGGCCTGGTCGAGCGTCCCGGAAGGTCCCTCGACGAGGGCATTGACCGGCTACGCCGCGCGGTCAAAGTCGGCCCGGCCGAGACCGTGTGCGCGGCGGTCATCAGCCAGCTGATCGGCAGCGATTCCAACGACGACGTCGCTCTGCTAATGCTGCGTCGCCAGATGGACTCTGCCGGTCCGGATCTCTGAACGGTCGTCAGGCTAGGTAGCGGCCGAACCAGTCGAGGACTCGCTGGTAGGCCGCCGACGCGGCGGTGGCGTTGTACCGCTGACCGGTGTCGTTGAAGAACGCGTGGTCGGCGTCCGGGAAGGTGACGACTTCGTGCGTGACCTCGGCCGCGCGTAGCGCCGCCGTCGCGGTGTCGCGGCTGGCGTTGACCCGCGCGTCGCGCTCCGCGTAGATCGCCAGTACAGCGGCCCGCGACCTGGAGAAATCGGCACCGTCGGGAAGCGGCCCGTAGAACGGTACGGCTGCGGAGAGGCGCGGTTCGCCAGCGGCGAGCAGCGTCCACACCATGCCGCCGCCGAAACAGAACCCGACCACGCCCAGCTTGTGCGTCTCCCGCCGCCCGAGTTCGCCGACCGCCGCCCGCATATCGGCGACGAACCGCTGCTGCGGTACGCGGCCGAGTGCGGCGGTCGCCGCCGCCGAGTCGCTGAACGAAGAGGTGCCACCCTCCTCCGACAGGAGGTCGAGCGCGAGCGCCGAGTAGCCGCTCATCGCCAACCGGCCGGCGACCGTACGGATGTGGTCGGTGAGGCCCCGGTTCTCGTGGATGACCAGCACGGCGCCGCGCGGATCCTTGGCGGCGGCCCACGCGCCGTGGAGTGTTTGGCCCTCGGGGCCCGCGAACGTGACCGCCTCGGTGGTGGCGGCAGGTGGGGATGCTGTTGGCGAGGTTCCGCTCTGCGTGGGACTAGGGCTGGCCGTGGTGTCGCCGTCGCTGCTGCAGGCGGCGAGCAGGGACGAGGCGGCGGTCAGGCTCAGGCCGAGTAGCGCCAGGCGCCGCATGGCCTCGCGACGGGAGATGAGGCCGTCCGTGTGGTCGAGCGCCACCTCCTCCGCCAGGTAGCGATGTATCGATGTCATCTCTTCCTCCGCGCCGGATCAGCGCCGGACTCCGTCGCGCCCTCGGAACAGGGCGCCTCGGGACAGGACCGACCTAACCATCATCGAACTACACAGCGCGTCTTGGGCAACGCGGTGAGTCCGCAACGACAACGAGTCGGTAACGCCGTCACCCGGCGGTGCGCGTGGTTAATTGATCGACGCAGCTGGTGAGCACCTCGCTGGAATCGCCAAGGAACGTCGTCTCCATGCCCCAGCGCACTCGCATTACCGCGCCATCCCTGAGCGTGAGGGCGAAGGCGAACGCCTTCCCGCCCGTCAAGACGCGAAGACCGCCGATCAGCGTAAGGGCCCGGGCAAGCACCGTCCCACTGGTGCGAACGCACCGCGTCACCTGGTCATATGGCACGTACGACGTTTGCCGTCGACCACGACGTTCGCGATCGCACCGATGACCCGCTCGGGCGGTGCAGCTTCCGGTTGCTGCTCCACGGTGAGATCGAGAAGGATGCCGCGTTCGAGCAGCTCCTTCTGGGCCTGTGCGGTGGTCTGCGGGTCAGCGAGCTGCTTGGCGATCCTCTCGGCGTCGAGCTTCTCGCCGTCGGTTCCGACCAGGATCGCCGGGCCAGAGGACCACGAGTGCCGCCAGCTCGCCGCGCCGGAGCGCACGGCGCACGCCGCGATCACTGTCGCCAGTGGGCCATGAGCCTCGTGGCGCTCGGCCTCCGTCGCCTGCGGCAGGACGCCGCGCAGGAACTCGTCGTAGCTGGGCGTACCGATCGCATCGAGGAGTTCTGTTGCGCTTGCGGATTCCCGTCCTGTCTGCCGGGCGAACTCGGCCAGTACAGCGTCGGCATCTTCGGCCAGCTCAGCCTCGGCTGCGTGAACGGTGTACTCGTCCCACGGGACCAGCCGCTGCCCCTCGCGACTGAAGTACAGCTCCTCCAACCGCCCGGTCAGCGCGGCCAGGTTGGGTAGGAGCGTGGTGGCCGGACGAACATCAGCGTCCACATGGGACTCGGGCATCGCCGCGATATTGGCGATGCGGTCGGCGATTGGCGGATGGCTGTCCCACGGCGACCGCTCCTGCTCCGCCACGACGGACCGCAGCTTCGTCAGCTCGTCGGCGCGGGCCGCGAGCAGTTCGCGGAAGCCACCGAAGATCGCGTCAGGGGCATACCCGGACTGCCACCCGCGGCCGACGTAGCGATCGATGTAGAAGTGCCAGGCGGCGCCGAGGGCGGGAAGGTCGGCCAGCGGCGACACGCTACCGTCGTGCCCTGTAGCTGTCTAAGACCTGGTGCTCGCTTGTCGATCATGCCGGTGTCGTGGCGGTGTGGCTGTGTTCGGGTCTGAGGCCGGGTGTTTCCGTGGCGCCGGCTCGTCTCGTATGGCACGAACCAGGGCCGATAGGCCGGTGCTGAGGGCGTCGCGTTCGGCGAGGGTCATCGTCGAGACCCACCGCACGTACTGTTCGTGGAAGACGGAGGCGATGCGGACGTGGAGGGCGCGGCCCTCGTCGGTGATCCGGAGCCGGTAGAGCCGGCGGTTGTCTGGATCGCGCTCGCGGACCAGAAGTCCGTTGCGTTCCATCTCCGCGGCCATCCGGCTTACGGTGCTCTTCTCTAGGTGGAGCCGCTCGGCCAGGTCGCGCTGGGAGAGTGGGGCGTCGGTGTCGAGTTCGTGCAGCGCGAACGTCTGGGACACGGATATCGGTTGCCCGGGAACTGCTTGGTCTGGATGAAGCAGGCCGCCGGCCCGGACGAGGTCCATAAGCAGGTCGTGGAGCCGTTCTGGCGATGCAGGGTCCACGCTGCCGTCTCCTGTCGAACCCGCCGGAAGAGTTGTCCTCTACAACGGTCCAGTGTACAGTCGGAGCCAACAGTTGTAACGTACAACTCTTGGAGGTTGTCGTGCACACACCAGGGCGGGTTCATCGCCGCAACCGACCAGGCGCCTTCCAGGGGCGGGCCAGCCGGATCTACGACTTCGCGGCCAGGCGGCTGCTGCGTCGCACCTACCGGCGACTCGCTGAGGACCTCAGCGAGGCCGTACCAGACAGCGGCACCGTTCTCGATGTCGGCACCGGCCCAGGCGTACTCCTGGTTGAGATCGCCCGTCGCCGCCCCGATGTGCGGCTCACAGGCGTCGACCTGTCGCCCGATATGGTCGCCGCGGCCCAGCGGAACCTCAGCCAGTTCGGCGACCGCGCCACCGTACGCGTCGGCTCCGTCAGCGACCTTCCGTTCCCGGATCGGTCCTTCGACCTGGTCGTCTCCTCCTTCAGCCTGCATCACTGGGACGACCCCGCCGCGGCCGCCCCGGAGTTGGCGCGGGTCCTGAGGCCGGGCGGCAGGCTCTACATCTACGACTTCCGGTTCGCGCCGTTCGAGGCTTTCACCGCCGCCGCACACGCCCGGTCCCTGTTCACCGGACAGCCGCAGCGAACGCTGATCCGCACCGGCATCCCACTGCATCCGCGTTGCGTCAAATACGTCGTATCATCCGCATCGCCGTAGCGGCGCGACCCGACTGCGCCGAGCACGCCAGGACGGGGCCGGTACGCTCGGACCCTATGGTCGGATCGCGCGGTTCCGGATCTCCAGGCGTGGTCGCCGCGCCGCCGCCCGCTGGTGCCGGATGCCGGCCCAGCCCATGAGTCTGCCTACCGATGTCGGATCCCCGCACACGCAGCTGACCACGGCGCGCGTCGGTGGGCTGCTGCTCGTCATCGGTGGTGCGCTCGCGAACACGCTGATCGCGACCGTCCCGGGATTCGTGCACGGACGTACGACGCCCACGTTGGTCACGGCCGGCACTGCAGTGGCCGTCGGCCTGCTCTGCGTAGTCAACGCGCGGCGGATCCCAGCGTGGTTCCTGCCTGTCATCGGGCCCCTAGGGATCGTTCTTATCGCGACGTCCTCAATACTCACCCGCACAACGACGGACGGCAGCGAGCTGCTCTACCTCTGGCCGGTGTTGTTCAGCGCCTACTTTCTGTCGTGGCGCAGCGCGCTGTTCAACGTGGTGCTGATCGCGCTGGCCTACCCACCGATCGCGATGTCGATTCTCGGCAGCGCAGGCGTCACACCCTCGGTGTACATGGTGGGTACGTCCATCGTCACGCTCGTGGTGACTGCGAGCCTGCGCCGCCAGATCACCCGGGCGATCACGGCTGCGGCGTTGGAGGCGCGCACCGACAAGCTCACCGACCTGCCTAACCGGCGGTCTTGGGACGACGGGCTTGCCCGGGAGGTAGCACTCCAAGCCCGCCGGCGGACCCCATTGTGTGTGCTGATGATTGATCTCGACCTGTTCAAACGGCTCAACGACACGCACGGGCACGCGACGGGCGACTCCGCTCTGGCACTCGCGGCGGGGGTCCTGCGCACCCAGGCGCGCGAGACGGACCTACTGGCCCGCATCGGCGGCGAGGAGTTCGCCCTCGCGTTGCCGGACTGCGCCCTCGCCGAGGGTGCACAACGGGCTGAACAGATCCGGCGCGCCGTCGAACGCACGTCCGCCGGATGGCGGACACCGCTCACCGTGAGCATCGGGGTCGCCGCGCTACCTGCCCACGCCTCCACGTGCGCGGAACTGATGGCGTCGGCGGACGCTGCGCTGTACGAAGCGAAGCGGTCCGGCCGCAACACCGTGCGCGTGTGCCCCGTGGGCACGGCGCGGCAGACATCCCTGCCGTAGTGCGGCTTCGCGTAGCAGCGCCACACGCAATCTTGGCGCGAACTCCCAGGCTAGGAGCCCTGCGGCGGGAGAGATCCGAGCAATTACTTTCGACAGTTCCGTTTCGCGAGGGTTGACACGAAACGCGGACTGTGAACACTAGACATCGCGCACAAAACATAGGATCTCTGCCAGGGCGTTTGGGTTCCGCGCGATCGCAGTGACTCGTCGCGACCTGGCCGAACGGGAGCGCGCCATGGTACGAGACTTATACAGCCGCCGGCCCCTTCGGCTCACGCTGGCGGTTCTGACCACCCTGACGTTGGCAGCGGCTCTCACATCGGCCGCAACACCGGCGGCCGCTGCCGCGACGCTATACGAGGCGGAGGGCGCCCAGATCTCGCTGGGCGTTGTCGAGTCGAACCATCCAGGGTTCACCGGCACAGGATTTGTCGACTACAACAACGTGGTCGGCAGCGCGGTCGAGTTCACGGTGACGTCCGCCGTCGCCGAGACGACCCCGCTCACGTTCCGCTTCGCCAACGGCGCAGCCACCAACCGGCCGGTGGACATCGCCGTCAATGGCACCACGGTTGCGGCGGGCGTCGCTTTCGACAACACCGGCTCCTGGTCGACCTGGAGCACGTACACCGCCAACCTTGCGCTGACCGCCGGGACGAACCGCATCCGGGTCACGGCGACCACAGCCAACGGCGGCCCCAATCTCGACTCGTTGACCGTGGGCGCCGCGCCCGGCGATGGGCCGATCAAGGATCCGATCCCGCAGAATCCGATCCCGTCCGGCCTGGGGTTGACCCTCACCCAGTTCGCCACGTTCCCGCAGTCCAATCCCGTCCCGGCGCCGACCGACAACCGGCTGAAGCGCCGGGCCCGGATCAACTACCTGGGCGAGACCCCCGACGGCACGGGCCGGATGTTCGTGCCCGACCTCAACGGCAGGTTGTACTTCCTCCGGGCAGGGACGGCGCCGAGCTCCTATCTCGATGTCCGCGCTCGGGTCGGGGACAACTTCTTCTCCGGCCGGGGCCTTGGGAGCGGCTTCGGGTTCGTGGCCTTCCACCCCGACTTCGCGACCAACGGCAGGTTCTACACCACGCACACCGAAGCGTTCGGGGCGCTGAGCTCGCAGCGGCCGGACTGGACCCAGTCCGGCGCCGTCATCCACAGCGTGCTGTCCGAGTGGACCGCGACCGACCCGGCCGCGAACACCTTCAGCGGAACTCGGCGGACGCTGCTTCGGATCGGGTTCGCCAGCTACCTGCACGCCATCCAGCAGATCGACTTCAACCCCACCGCCCGTCCGGGCAGCCCGGATTACGGGCTTCTCTATGTCGCGGTCGGCGACGGCGGCGTCGGATACCGGAACAGCGATCCGCAGAACATGCGCATCCCCCACGGAAAGGTCCTGCGGATCGACCCGCGGGGCACCAACGGCGTGAACGGGGATTACGGGATCCCGGCGTCGAACCCCTTCGTGGGACGGCCGAACATCCTGGGCGAGATCTACGCCGTCGGGCTGCGTGACCCGCACCGCTTCAGCTGGGACACCGGCGAGGGCAACCGGATGTTTCTGGGGAGTATCGGCGAGCACGACATCGAGTCGGTCTACGAGGTGCGGGCGGGTGACAACTTCGGCTGGAGCGAGCGGGAAGGGCCGTTCGTCTTCAAGAAGTCCGACCGCTGCGACCTTTACCCGCTGCCCGCGGACGACGCGCGATTCGGCTACACCTATCCGGTGACGGCCTACGACCACAACCCGCCGGCGGGCCACTCCTGCACCGGTGACGTCGGGCGCGCCATCGTCGGCGGGTTCGTCTATCGCGGCAACGCGCTGCCCGCGCTGCGCGGCAAGTACGTGTTCGGCGACCTCGTCCGCGGGAACATCTATTTCACCAATGCGAGCGACATGCGCCGGGGCGGGCCGCTGGCCACGGTCTACGAGCTCAGGATCTTCAACACCGCTGGTACCAGGGTCACGATGCAGAACCTGGCGGGCGACTCCCGGGTCGATCTCCGGTTCGGTACCGACCGAGCAGGCGAGCTCTACGTGCTGGCCAAGGCGAACGGCAGGGTCTGGAAGGTGACCGGCACCAGCGGGTCGGCACGGGCCACGGCGCAGAGCACGGGCGCGACGGCCGCCTCACCGCACGTGCACCCCAGCCTGGAGCCGAACCTCGTCTCCTACTACGACTTCGAGCACCCGGTTAGCGGAAACGCCGGCCAGGAGCAGGATCAGGGCGCTTCCGGCACGAAGATCAACCTCATCAATGGCGGAGCATCCATGCGCGTGGCGGGCGACGGCGCGTACCCGGGAAGCACGGGTTCGATGCAGGCGAAACAGGTCAATCCGACGAAGAAAGGCAACGACGACTGGAAGGCGGGGAATTACTCGTCGGGCGGCGTGCCCACGTTGAACCGGTTCAGTCGAGTTCAAGGAATCACCGTCATGGGGTGGTTCAAGATGACCGGTCAGAACCCGAGCCCCAACTCCAACTCGTCGAACCCGAACGACTTCTTCGGAGCGATCGGGCTGGCGGGCGTCCTGACGGGCGACTCGAACGGCCACCCGGCAAGGGCCCTACTCGAACTGGAGAAGGTGGACGGCACGATGCGCGTGGTGGCCTCGGGCCGGCGCATCGATGGGAAGGAAAGACAGTATCTCGCCGCACGCGAAGATTGGCGCACCTTGATGCCGCCCAATCAATGGGTATTCCTCACGGGGACGTTCGACTACAACAAGGGCACCATCGCGCTGTACAAAAACGGGCAACCGCTCGACGCGTTCTACGTGGTGTCCGGCGATCCCTGGGACGTGAAGGGCCCGGGACCGCACTACACCTCCGCGACCAACCCCCGAGGATTGAAGATCGGCGGAAGCTACCCCCAAGACAACAACGAAACGAACCCGTGCAACTGCCGTATGGACAGCCTGATGTTCCTTGACCGGGCCGTCACCGCCGACGAGGTCCTGCAGCAGTACCGCCACGTGACAACGCCGTCACCGTCCAGCTGCGACGTCGGCGACACGACGGTCACCAACGTGATGGGGGCGAGCAACTGGAACCCGCTCACTCCTCGCCGGTGGCAGTTCCCCGGCACGGCCGTCATCCAGGCGGAGCCGGGGGAGCCGCGCCCCGGCCCCCGCCGGCCGCTGGAGTACGCGGTGCTGTCCGCAGGGCCGAGGTTCGGCTCAGCCGAGATCCGCAGCGAGGTCCGCATAGACGTCCCCGTCGAGACCACCAACCGAGACGTGATCATGGTGTTCGGATACCGCTCCGACACCGAGTTCTATTACGTACACCTATCGACGGACAACACCATCTACCCGCACAACGGCATCTTCGTCGTGAACAACGCCGACCGACTGCGGATCGACGACCAGTGGGACGGTTCAAAGGGCGCCCCACCCGCCATCAGGGACATGGGATGGCACCAGGTCCGCGTGGTGCACTGCGCCGACTCCGGAACGATCGCGGTGCACATGGATGGTTCAAGTACTCCCTTGATGACCGCTACCGACACCACCTTCCGCACCGGCAGGGTCGGTTTCGGGTCGTTCGACAACATCGGCCGGCTCCGCAATCTCACAGTTTCCGGGACCGCCGTAGGCGGGTGACCGCAGCCGCCAGCCACCGCGGCCGCGGAATCGACGAGCACCTGTGCAGCCGCGCTCAAGCACAAGGTAGGCGGCTCCGGCGCCGCTGTTGGTAGAGCGCCGGAACCTCACGGTCATGGCCGCCGCGGCAACCTGACCGTGTATGTACCCTGTGCCCACCTCTGGCCGGTTCAATCACTGGTTCCTACGCGGATCCGCGGACCACAGACCAGGTAGGCGGTGCTGGTGGAGTTGTCGGTGCGGGTCTGGTCAGGAGACGTAGAGGGTCAGGGTCGGGCTGGTGCCGGTGTAGTTGAGCGTCGTGGCGGGGGCGACCACGCGGAAGGTGAAGGTGCCCGGCGTCGACCAGACGAACGGGAAGACGTACGTTCCGGTCGAGGCCACCGTCGTCGAGGAGACCAGCGTCCAGACGCCGTTGACCAGCCGCTGCCGCTGCACCACCGTGCCAGCGCGGACCGGCCCGACGCTGCCGCGCAGATAGGCGGTGGTGCCGCGGGCGATGGTGTTGTCGGCGAAGGCGCCGGAGACCCGCCAGCGGACCAGCGTCTTCGCCTCCATGCTGATCCCGTTGACCCACTCCCAGGACGAGTACGACGCCAACCGGAACGAGCCGTTGGACGGCGGCGCGTACGACAGCGCGACGGTGCCGGTGGACGAGGTGCTGCCGGTGGCCACGGTCTTCCACGTGGTCGACCCAGCGGCCAGCCATTGCAGCACGACGGGACGGCCGCTGATTGGCGTGCCCGTGCCGGTCGCGGTGAGCTTGCCGGTGACGGTCACCCCGGTGCCGTACGTGGTGACAGTCGGCGCGCTCGCCGTCAGCGTGACGCTCTTCTGGATCGCGTACGTGCGGAGGATCGGCCACTGGCGGGTGTCCTCCTCGGCGACCGCCCAGAAGACCAGGCCGCGCAGGCCGTACTTCTGGATCAGCGTCATCTTGGCCTTGGTGGAGTCGGCGTCGTTGTACCAGACCACGTGATTGACGCCGTTCGTCGCGGTGTAGCTGAAGTACGGCGCCGCGTCGGTGGCCGACCACTGGCGCGCGGCGTTGTACTGCAGGCGCAGCGCCTCGGCGTCGACGAAGCTAGTGGAAACGGCGTTGCCGTAGCCGTCGGGCTGGGTCGGGTCGGCCGGCCAGTCGTAGCCGTACAGCGGCACGCCGGCCTCGATCTTGGCGCCCGGAATGGCCGTGACGGCGTACTTGAGGACGGTCTCGACCCAGTTCAGCGGGGCGATTGCGCCGGGCGACCCGCCGCGCCAGTGGTAGTCGTAGGTCATGATCCGGACCCGGTCGGCCGCGGGCGCGATGCCGGCGTAGTCGAAGACCAGCCAGTTGGCATCGGTGCCGGACGTTCGCGGTCCGACCGTGACGGAGAGCAGCTTGCCATGGGCATTCAGCGCCGTGTTGAGCTCGGCGACCAGGGCGACGAAGCCGGCGCGGACCGCCTGCCGTTCGGTGAGCGTGCCGCCGAAGTTCATCGCCTCGTAGTCGAGATCGATGCCGTCGTAGCCCTTGCTGGTAACCAAGTTCACCAGCGTCTGGACGTGCGCGGTCCGCTGGCTCGCGTTGCTGAGCAGGACGGCCATCGCCGACCCGTTGAGGCTCTCGGTCACGGTAGGGATCACCGTGATTCCCCGGCTGCGCAACGCGTCGATGACCGTCTGGTCGCCGGCGCCGGGGTGGCCCGTGATGGTGGTCGCCCCGGTGGCCTGGTACCAGAACGGTGAGGCGCTGCTCCAGAGGTCGGCGTTCTGCGTCACCGAGTTCAGTGACTGCGACATCGTCCAGTACGGCAGCCAGCCGTTGACGATCCGGCGAGGAGGGGTATCGGCGGACGCTGACCGGATGACGATGAGGCCGGTGACGAGCAGGACCATCGCGAGGGCGGCACCGACCAGGGCGCGGATACGAGCGCGCGGCATGCCGTGGAAACGAGCACGGGGCATGGCGCAACCGTACGGACCACCTCACCGCGTGGGGATCAGCCAAACCGGCGATTAGTGCGGTGCCAGCGTGGTGACTATCGAGCGGCGCGGCCACCTCTGAGTCCCACGGCGACCATCACCGCACCGACAAGCGCAATCACCGGGCCGACCACGGCCCACACGGTGGCGCCGGTCATCACACTGCCACCTATATAGCCGAGCCCTTGGAGCGTCCAGAGGACTCCCACGATGACAAGGAGCGCACCCACTCCGATGAGCAGAGGTTTCTTCATGGTCGTTGCTCCTGATCTGGAACAGGCGGTGCGGCCGAGGCTAACCTCGATCCGCACCGTGGGGTATAGAGCGCCGGCGGCGGTGTAGCGAGGGGATGATGGCGGTGGCAACGCTTGCGTTGGCCGGTGACACCATGCTGGGGCGCGGCGTAGCACAGCGCCTGGCCACCGCGCCGTTTCGCACCGTGTTCGCCCCGGCGCTCCGCGAACTCACCGCCGAAGCCGACGCGTTCGTGCTCAACCTGGAGTGCTGCGTCTCGGACCGCGGGGCGCCGTGGGCCGCACCTGGGAAGCGATTCTTCTTCCGCGCTCCGCCACGCGCGGCTGATGCCCTGGCGTGGCTGGGTGTCGACTGCGTGACGCTGGCCAACAACCACGCCCTGGATTACGGCCCGGTGGCGCTGCAGGACACGCGCAGGCACCTGGCGAACGCGGGGATCGACGTCGTCGGCGCGGGCGCGGAAGTCGATCAGGCCCGCGAGTGGAGGATGCTGACCGTCGGCGACCTGCGTCTGGGTGTCCTCGGCGTGACCGATCATCCGCCGGACTACGCTGCCGGGCCCGCCCGACCCGGCGTCGCCTACGCCGATCTAGCCAGCGGGGTTCCGGGCTGGCTGCGGCAGCACATCACCGCCATGGTCCAGGTGACAGAGGTCTGCCTCGTTACCCCGCACTGGGGCCCAAACATGGCCGGCCGTCCGGTTCGGCACGTGCGCGCCGCGGCGGCGGCGCTGCTCGATGCGGGAGCGAGTCTGGTGGCGGGGCACTCCGCGCATATCTGCCAGGGTGTGGCCGGTCGCGTCCTGTACGACCTCGGCGACTTCATCGACGACTACGCCACTCACCCAGGTCTCCGCAACGACCTCGGGCTGCTGTTCTTGGTCACACTGGACGCACAGGGCCCGATCAAGCTGGAAGCGGTACCGCTCGCGCTCGACTTCTGCCGTACGAGGCTCGCCGACACGGCCGAGTCCGCGTGGCTCAAGGACCGGTTCACCGCGGCCTGCGCCGAGTGGGGCACCGAGGTGTCGGCCGCCGACGACGGCCGTCTCGTCGTGCGCCTCCGCTGACGAGGTCCTGGTCCGCCGCAGTTCTTGATGCGCCGGCTCGCCGGCTCATCCACCCAATAAATCGGTTGCCCTCCGGGTGGCCATCTGCTGGACTGCCGGCAAGACAGCCGATTGCCCGAGCCCAGGGAGAAAGACAATGCGAGAGGCGTTCGTGTCCACCCAGGAAGCAATTGCCACCTGCCTAGAGGACATGACGCTGGATGAGCACGTTAAACTTGGGGATTTTGGCGCACGTCGACGCCGGTAAGACGAGCCTGACCGAGCGGCTGCTCTTCGCCGCCGGTGTCATCGACGAGATCGGCAGCGTCGATGACGGCAGCACCCAGACCGATTCCATGGCGCTGGAACGGCAACGCGGCATTACCATCAGGTCCGCCGTCGTGTCCTTCGTCATCGATGACGTCACGGTCAACTTGATCGACACGCCTGGCCACCCGGATTTCATCGCCGAGGTGGAACGGGTGTTGAGCGTGCTCGACGGCGCCGTGCTGGTGATCTCCGCCGTGGAAGGCGTGCAGGCGCAGACCCGCATGTTGATGCGGGCGCTGCAGCGACTGCACATTCCCACCCTCATTTTCGTGAACAAGATCGACCGCGGTGGCGCGCAATATGCACGCTTGCTGCAGAGCATCTCCGAGAAACTGACCACGGCAATTATCCCGATGGGATCCGTCAGCGGGCCGGGCACCCGCAACGCTCTTTATGCGCCATACGGCGCGGCCGACGCTGATTTTACGGCTAGGCTGGTTGATCTACTTGCTGACCACGACGATGCATTTCTTGCCTCGTACGTGGACGACCACACCGCAGTCTCGTACCGCCAACTCCGCGGCAAGCTTGCGGCGCAGACCAGGCAGGCACTCGTGCATCCGGTGTTCTTCGGCTCGGCCATCACGGGCGCGGGCGTGGATTCGCTGATCGCCGGCGTCAGAGAGTTGCTGCCTGCGGCTGAAGGCGCTGTCGATGACCCCGTTTCGGGCACGGTTTTCAAGGTCGAACGAGGTCCGGCCGGGGAGAAGATCGCGTATGTCCGGATGTTCTCGGGCACGGTACGAACGCGGGATCGCCTGCAATTCCGCCGGAAGGAGGAGGGGAAGCTCACCGCGATCAGCGTCTTCGACCGCGGCTCGGCCGTTCGGCGTGCGTCGGTTGCCGCGGGGCAGATCGGAAAGCTCTGGGGCCTCGGCGACATCCAGATCGGCGACGCGATCGGCATGCCGCGAACGACGCTGCCGGAGGGCCACTATTTCGCCCCGCCGACGCTGGAAACGGTCGTCGTTCCCGGCCGCCCCGCCGATAGAGGCGCCCTGCACGTTGCGCTCGCCCAGCTCGCCGAGCAGGACCCGCTGATCAACCTGCGGCAGGACGAAATTCGGCAGGAAATCTCCGTCTCGCTCTATGGCGAGATGCAGAAAGAGGTAATCCAGGCAACGCTGGCGAATGAATTCGGCGTTGACGTCTCATTCCGCGAGACAACGACAATCTGCATTGAACGGCCGGTCGGCACCGGTGCGGCCGTCGAGACGATCGGCAAGGAGCCCAATCCGTTCCTCGCAACTGTCGGGCTGCACATCGAGCCGGCTCCGACCAACTCCGGGGTGGAATTCCGGCTGGGGGTCGAACTCGGGTCGATGCCACTCGCGTTCCTCAAGGCAGTCGAGGAAACCGTGAAAGATACGCTGCACCAAGGGATCTACGGCTGGCAGGTCACCGACTGTACGGTCACCATGACGCACTCCGGCTATTGGGCGCGGCAAAGCCACTCCGGTGGTGTCTTTGACAAGAGCATGTCGAGCACTGCTGGAGACTTCCGCAACCTGACGGCGCTGGTCTTGATGAGTGCGTTGAAGCAAGCCGGCACCAGGGTGTACGAGCCGATGCACCGTTTCCGCCTCGACATCCCGGCAGACGCGTTCGGATCGGTACAGCCCGCAGTGGTACGGCTGCGCGCTATTCCGCAGATGGCGGCAATGCGGGGTTCGTCGTACCTGCTGGAGGGTGAGATTCCAGCGGCCCAGGTGCACGAGCTGGAGCGACAGCTGCCGGTGCTGACCCGCGGCGAAGGCATGCTGGAATGCGCCTTCGACCACTACCAACAGGTCCGCGGCGCGGTCCCGACCCGGCCGCGGTCGGACCACAATCCACTCGACCGCGAGGAGTACCTGCTGCATGTCGTACGGCGGGTCTAGCGTCGCCGCTCGCGCTGGCTGCGGTGGTCGGCCACGGCGCGGCGGACGTCCTCGGCGATGAGGTCGGCGTTGATGGCTGCGGCGGTGTTCAGTCCTGCGGCGGCGGCGCTGATCACCTGGGCACGCAGGTCAGCGACGTTGCCGGCCACCCACACCCCGGGGACCGCGGTGGCTCCGGTGGGGTCGGCGGGCACGTAGCTGCCGATGACGTGGCCGTCGACCTGCTGCTCGGTCGGCTCCAGCCCGAGCGTGGTGAGCACGTCGGCGCGGGCGGTGAAGCGCGGTCCCACCACGACGGCCTGGCACGGGACGAGCTCACCGGACCTCAGCCGGACGCCGGTGAGCCGGTCGTCGGTCACCTCCAGGGCGGCGACCTCGCCGTCCACGAGCGTGATGCCGCGGGCGGCCAGCTGCTCGCACTCGGCCTGGTCGCGCACCTCCCACCCGTGGCAGTACGGGCAGTGCAGGACGTCGCGCCCCCATCGCTCGGCCAGCCCGGGCACGTCGGGCAGCTCGTCGACAAGGCCGGTGGTTACCAGCAGCCGCCGCGTCAGCACCACTCGACCGTCGGCGAGCACCGCGCGGAAACCTCCGCCGTCCTCCTGGCCGTCCAGGGGCTGGGCCGAGGTGACGCTGCCGGTCACGACCTCGCCGCCGTAGCCGGCCACCTCGGCGCGACCGGCAGCCAGCAGTTCGCCGGGGGGCGTGCCCTCACGGGCCAGGTAGTTGTGCACATGCCCGGCCGGGACGTTGCGCGGGGCGCCGGCGTCGACCACCAGCACCAAGCGGCGCGCCCGCGCCAGAGTCAGGGCCGCGCTGAGCCCGGCTGCGCCACCACCGACGACCACCACGTCGTACTTCTCCTCCACGAGCGCTCTCCTCCGCTCGTCCGTGCGGCCGCCGTGCGGTCACGACGACCACCCCCGCAAGACTGTCCGTCCGCAACGACGGACTTGACAAGCGGCGTTGCCGAGATGGCAAATAATGGGCGTGAACGACGACGCGCCTGCCCTCGACGATGTCCTCCAGGCCGTGGGCCCGCGGCTGCGGGCCCTGCGCCAGCAGCGCGGCGCGACCTTGGCGCAGCTGTAGCCGTCCAGCGACATGCTCGCCCCGGTGTAGACCATGGTCATCGGTCTCTCCTGTGATTCGTGGTGTACGTCGTCACCGCCGCCGTCCACGGCGACGTCGCCGTTCACGCCGCGGTACTTGTGTCGACGGCCGTTGCGCCAGCAACAAGGCGGCTTCGCCCCCGGCAGACGGGTCTAGGCTGTGGCGAAAATAGCTTCGCGCGCTCGGTACCACGGGAACCGATGCGAAGGAGGCGCCCGCCATGGCGCAGACAACCAGCCCGGAATTGCGCGGACACCCGAGGCGGACCGCGCTGACCAGCCAACTCGGCGACTGTCCGGACCTGCGGACCAGCTGGGTCTATGACGGCATCGACCGGATCACCGTGAGGGTCGATGGCGAAATCGATGTTGCCACCGTCGACGAGCTCCGCGACGCCCTCGATATTGCCATCGCCAAGGGTGTCCGCCAGGTGATCGTCGACCTCCGTGGTGTCAGCTCCCTTGGCACTGACGGCGTGAACTGCCTGGCCGAGGCGTCCCAAAGCGCCAAGACCACGGGTTGTCGGCTCTACACGATCGCGACCGAGCGGGCCGTGGTCAGGACCGTCGACATCACCGGATTCGCACGTGCGCTACGGGTACTCGACGATCCCGCCACGGTGCCCTCGCCGTATCTCGACTGCTAGCCTCCGTCAGATCTCGCGGAGGATCCGCGCCTTCTGATCGGCGTACTCCGCGTCGCCGATCAGACCGGATGCCCTGAGTTCGGTGAGTTTCTGGATCCGCGCGTACGGGTCGCGTTCCCCGTCGGTCGCGGCAGCTGCGGATGCCGGCACCTCGACGCCGCTGTTTCGGAGCGCGTCTGCGACGGCCTTGCGCACCTCTGGCCGCTGCCGCAGGTCAACGGTGCCCGCAGGGTTGATGCCGTGCTGCAGCAGCACCTGGGCGACCGCTTCGCGGGCCGCCGGGTTGCTCGTGAATTCGACCTGCGGACCGTCCGCCGATGCGATCGTGGCCGGACCGGGAGCCGGCCCCGCCGCGCCGGGCGCGCTGCTCCAGTCCAGCGCGAACCGGGAGTGGTCGGCGCGGTCCACGTAGACAGTGACCGGGGAGCCGCTGGTAAGCCTGCCGAGGGCGATCAGCGGCACGATCTCCCGCTTCTCTGCCTCGAACGGGGTGACGCCGGGCGCGGCGATCCGCAGCTTGAGCTTGACCACGGGCTGGCGGTTGATCTGCGTGCCGGTCTGCGTCGCCTCGACGATCGACGCCTGGCCGAGGATTCCTTCCATGCGGAGCTTCTCGGCCTTCGCGCCGGGGCGGCCGAGTAACCAGAGGCCGGCGATCATCACGAACGAGACGGCGATCCAGATCTGACCGATCCAGATCTCCGGCATGGCCACCGTGAACCACACCCCGCCGCCGAGGAAGAAGACAAAGAGCAACCAGCCCACCGGGTTGATGCGCATCGTTCGGCCCACCGCTCCTCGGCTCGACGGCCGAACGGTTGTCGGCGGTTGGGTTCGAGCGCTCTCGCCACGGTAGGCCCGCAGCGACGCGGCGAGGAACTGCCGGTTCGGTCAGAGCAGCGGTTGGGGCATGCCTCGCCGGCAGGCTGGGCGAGAGGTCGGAGTCGTCGATGATCGTGATGTCGAGGTCGGCGTTCGCGCGGCCCACTTCGTCATTGGGTGAGCTCGGCGCTGCGGTTGGCGGTGACAATTGAGGTCAGCCGCCGGATGATCGGACGTGGCTCGGGCTGCGCCGCCATCCAGCTGCCACGCTGCCGATGACTGACGCGAACGGGGTTCCCATGACTGACCAGGAAATCGTCTCGGATGTGCTGGTCGTCGGCGCGGGGCCGACCGGGCTGATGCTGGCGAACTGGCTGACCAAGCTCGGCGTACGCACCACGGTGATCGACGCCAAGCGGGGTCCGACGAGGGAGTCGCGCGCGCTCGTCGTACAGGCCCGCTCGATGGAGATCTACGACCAACTCGGCATCGTGGACGAGGTGCTCGCGCAGTGCGCACAGGCGCGGTGGCTGGCGCCGGGATTCGACAGCAGAACCTTCGGGCGGATCCCGATCGGTGAACTGGGCAAGGGCCTCACGCCGTACCCGCGCATCTATGTGCTCGAGCAGAGCCGGAATGAACAGATCCTTCTTGACAGCCTGCGCCGCCTCGGCGGTGACGTGCGGTGGGAGCACCGGCTCACCTCGCTGGGCACCTCGGGCACCTCGGTGGAGGCGGCCGTGAGCGGTCCCGACGGCGATGTCACGCTCCGCGCCCGGTACTGCGTGGGCACCGACGGCAGCTCCTCCGCGGTGCGGACCATGCGGGGCATCCCGTTCGAGGGGATCACCAATGAGCAGACGTTCTACGTGACCGACGCCACCGAGGCGCGCGGGCTGGTTCCGGAGGCGGTGAACGCGCGCCCGGCCGAGCGCGACTTCCTGTTGGCCTTCCCGATGGGTCCGCACGGGCACTACCGGCTGATCGGCGTCGTCCGCGACGCCGACCAGGACGGCCAGCTGACGGAGGACGACACCAGGGAGCGGCTGCGGCAGGTCTTCGCCGTCGCCTACGGGCCATCCCGCTGGTTCGCGACCTACCGGATCCACCACCGGGTGGCGGCCGCGTTCCGGGACGGACCGTTCTTCCTGGCCGGAGACGCCGCGCACGTGCACTCGCCGGTCGGCGCCCAGGGCATGAACACCGGACTGCAGGACGCGCACAACCTCGCGTTCAAGCTTGCCGACGTGCTTCGCGGCCGCGCCTCGGACGCCTCGCTCGACCGGTACGAGGCCGAGCGGCGGCCGGTCGCGCGGCGCCTGGTGCGCACCACCGACCGGCTCTTCGGCGCCGTCACGTCCGAGCGCCGCCTGCTCCGGGCCGCGCGGCGGTGGGTGCCGCCGCTGATCGCCCCCGTCGTGGTGCGCTTCGTCCCGCGGGTCTCCGGGGCGTCCCGCCTGTTCGGGTATGTGTCTCAGATCCGGGTGCACTACTGGATGAGCGAGCAGGCCGCGGCTCGCGGCCGCCGCGGCCGCGTCGTCGGCCGCCGACTGCCCTGGACGGGCAGCAACTTCGACGTCCTGAAGAGGCTCACGTGGCAGATCCACGCCTACGGCTCGGTGGACTCGGACACCGTGGAGCGGCTGAAGCGCGAGCTTCGTGCCGATGTCCACGTGTTTCCCCCGGCGAACCCCGACACCGGCCTTCGCGACCGGCTGCTGTACCTGGTCCGCCCGGACGGCTTCGTCGCGGCAGCGGCGACTCCGCAGGCTGCCACGGTCGCGTTCGGCCGCGCGCTGCCGGACCGGTTCCTCACCGTGCCCCCCGCGCAGAGCGCCGAGCCGGCCTCACCCCGGCCCGACTGAGCCTGGCTCACCGACGCTCGAAAAGCCGGCCACCGGACGGGCACGGCAGGAGGCTGCTCTTCACGCTCACGTCCGGCGGATGGGAACTCTCGATCGTCTACGCCAGCCTCGTACACCATGGCTCGACGGATCTGCGAATGCCACGATCGATGGATGCGTGCACTGTCGAACAGGACTCTCCTCGCGGTCACGACGCTCGTCACCATCGGGATCGCCGCCGGGTGTGGCGGCGGAGTGAAGGAGCCGGCGCCGCGCGCGCCGACCGAGCTACGGGTGTCTAGTCCCGCCTTCGCGGAGGGTGCCGAGATCCCGACGCGGTTCACCTGCAGCGGCATGGGGGCATCGCCGCCGTTGGTCTGGTCGGGACCGGTGCGCGCCGCCGCGACGCTGGCGCTCGTGGTCGACGACCCGGACGCACCGAGGGGAACGTACGTGCACTGGGTGGTGCTGGACATGCCGGCGAGCACGGCGCGGCTGGCCGAAGGTCCCCGCGGTGCGGTACCGGCCGGTGCCTCCGAGGCGAAGAACTCCGCCCGCCGGACGGGCTGGACGCCACCGTGCCCGCCATCGGGTACGCACCGCTACCGGTTCACAATCTATTCGCTGGACGCCCCGACTAAGCTCCCTGACGGCGTCGACCTCGACAAAGCGCTGGACACGATCGACGAGCATGCCACCGCCCGTGGCCGCCTCACCGGCAAGGCGACGCACCGCTGACCATGTAGCGGTCCAATCGAAGAGAAGGCTACGGCCGATGCGTGGCTTTGAAGACCGCTGACCCTCACCGCATTCCCGGAACGCAACAGCGCCTTGTCAGCCTAGGCGGCGAGCGGTTCACGAGTCACCCGCTCGGCGTCCTACGGAACCTACGACCAACGGCCAGGAACCGCTGCACCAATACAAGTTGGCGGTTCACAACTCACGACCCCGGGTTGTTGGAGAACCTCAAGAGGGTGACCGGATGCATCAACCGCGACCGTGGTTGGCGCGGCTCTGTGATTGGCCTCAATGCGGCGAAGGACGAATTAGCGAGCTCGTATCAGGCGAGGTTACCGACTAGGTCTTGCCTCTCACGTGTTAGCTTTGCTTACGCTGGTCAATCGACATACACCCGGCTCTAGTTTCCAGAGGGCTACTCTCAGGAGGAAAGAAATGGCACAGAAGGTTCAAGTCACGCTCGTGGATGACCTCGACGGCGGCCAGGCCGAGGAGACGGTGGCCTTCGCCCTTGACGGCTCAGCCTACGAGATTGACCTCTCGGCCAAGAACGCCCAGAAGCTCCGTGATGGGTTCGCCGCCTACGTCGCCGCTGCCCGCAAGATTGGCCGCACAGGTAAGCGCGCCCGTACCAGCGGCGGGGCAGCCACGGCCGACCGCGAGCAGAACCAAGCCATCCGCGAATGGGCCAAGAAGAAGGGACTCAAGGTCAGCGAGCGCGGCCGTATTCCGGCCGAGATTGTGGAGCGGTACCACGCTCAGCGGTAACCAGCAGCAGAAGCGGCGTGCGCCAAAGAGGAGTTTGGCCCGCGCCGTTTCTGCGCCCTCACGGCTGGCCTGTCTCTCCACCACGGGCGCTGACCTGGTATTGCGATGCAGATTCTTGAAATGGCGTTCCAGCCATAACGAATAACGGAAGGTCTGGTCACCGCGAGCCATTGAGGCGCAGCTGGGGCCGCAGCCCAATGGTGGAGCCACCGCCAGGCATTTGGTGCTGGCGACGCCGATTGCGCGGCACAGCTCCTGGGCCTTGGCGCGTAGCGCTGTCGCGGCTGGCCCGTATGCGAGCGCCACCAGGGCCGAACCGGTCCCGCCGAGGACGAGAACGACGGCTGGGTTGCCGTTCGGACCGAGTTGCAGCGCGGCTGCGGTGGCCAAGGTCGCCAGCGCAACCAGGGACCCGACGGCGGCGAGGAGGCAGTCCGCACGTCGCCCCGGATACGGGTCAGCGAGACCTGCGGCGAAGCCATTGACATTGTTCACAAGTTGATACAAGCTGCGCGGAGAGCGCTCTCACTCCTTCCTTCCGCGCCCACAAAGGAATCGGCATGAGACTCTCTGCGCTCGCGAGCGCAGCGGCCATCGCTGCTGCGTTCATCCTGTCGCCCGGGCACGCGTCCGGCGCGAACCGGCCGGCCTCCAGACCGGCTCCTTCCCCCGACAACTCCGCCACCATGACCGGCGCTCTTCAGCGGGACCTGCAGCTGACGGCCACGCAGGCAAGGGTGCGTCTGGCGCATGAGGCCGCGGCTCCGATCGTCGAGCAGCGGTTGCGCGCGCAGTTGGCCGATCGCTTCGGTGGCGCGTGGTTCACCGCCGCCCGCGGACGCTTAGCGGTCGGCGTGACCGACATCGCGGATACTGCCGCGGTGCGGGCCGCTGGAGCTGATCCCGTCGTCGTGCGGCGCAGCCAGCGCCAGCTCGACGCCACGAAGGCGAAACTGGATCGCATTGCTGGTCAGGTCGGCACAGCCGTGCACAGCTGGCATGTGGACGTCCCCAGTAACAGTGTCGTCCTGTCCGCCGCGACCCCGGCGGCGGCTGCGCAAGCGATCGCTGCCAGTGGCGTCGAGAGGTCGGCTGTCCGGGTGGTGACTGGCAGCGAAGCGCCGCGGCCGGTGTACGACGTGCGCGGCGGTGACCAGTACGTCATCAATGGCAACACTCTGTGCTCGGTGGGCTTCTCGGTCAGCGGCGGTTTCGTGACCGCCGGGCACTGTGGACGTGCCGGCAGCCCCACACTCGGCTACAACAACGTCGCTCAGGGCACGTTCCAAGGGTCATCGTTCCCGGGCAACGACTACGCCTGGGTACGCGTCAACTCGAGCTGGACGCCGCGACCGTGGGTCAACAACTACTCCGGTGGCAATGTCGCCGTCGCCGGTTCCCAGGAAGCCGCGGTCGGCAGCTCGGTGTGCCGCTCCGGCCGCACGACCGGCTGGCGGTGCGGCACCATCGAGGCCAAGAACGTGACGGTCAACTACTCAGGCGAGCTGGTGTACGGGCTCACCCAGACCAGCGCCTGCGCCGAACCTGGAGACTCTGGCGGCGCCTACATCACGGGCAACCAGGGGCAAGGGGTTACCTCCGGCGCGTCCGGCAACTGCGCGACCGGCGGTCGCACCTTCTTCCAGCCGCTCAACGAGATCCTCGGGGCATACGGCCTGAGCCTCACCACCACGGGTGGCGGGAGCACCAGCCGGATCATCGGGTATGCGGGCAAGTGCATCGACGTGCCTTACTCCAACGGCTCCGACGGCCAGTACCTGTGGCTCTGGACCTGCAACGGCACCGCTGCGCAGAACTGGACGTTCGCGGGCGACGGCACCGTGCGCGCCTTCGACCTCTGCATGGACGTCGCCTGGGGCTCCACCGCCAACGGGGCGGTCATCCAGTTGGCCCGATGCAGCGGCAACCCGGCCCAGCAGTTCGTACTCAGCGGCGCCGGCGATCTCGTCAACCCCCAGGCCAACAAGTGTGTCGATGTGAAGGACTGGGACTCGGCCGACGGCGCCCGCCTGCAATTGTGGGAGTGTCACGGCGGCGCGAATCAGAAGTGGTACCGCGGCTGATCCGACCGTGACCGGCCAAGCTGGCCTGAAGAGCGCTCAACCCGGCCCGCCGCCACGATGGGGTGGGCCGGATCGCTGGGCGGCGGCTCGTTGGGGCGAACCGCCTACGGGCGGGCGCGAACGTCGAGCCAGACCAGCCGGTGGTCGGAGCTGGGGAACGGGAACGTCCCAGTCAGCCGCGACAGCGGGTCGCTCGACACAGGCCAGAACACCGCGCCGCCCTGCACGCGCAGCCTCCGCGAGGGCAGCACGTAGTCGGCGCGGAGGTTGCCCGGTGCCGGCACGTCGGCGAAGTCGGCCGTATCGTGGGCCGGGTCACCGCGGTGGGAGATGTTGGCGCCGCCCTGCAGGGCGCTGGCCTCGGCGGCTCCGGCGCTCGACGGCGTGAACTCAGCGTTGATCCAATGATGGTTCAGCAGTTGCTGGGCCGCGCCCGGAACGCTGTCGCCGTCAAACGGGTCGGAGTTCATGTCCCCGGCGATCACGAACAGCGAGCCCGGCCGTAGCCCGCCCCGATCTCCCTGGTCGTCGTAGATGTAATGGCCGGAGCCAGGGCGGACGTAGTCCGCCCAGAAGCGGATCTCGTCGAAATTGCGCCGCCCGTTGCGGTCCTCCGGTCCGTCGAAGACCGGCGGTGTGGGGTGGCTGACCAGGAAATGTACGGTGCGGCGTCCGATCTGAATCGGCAGGTCCCAGTGGCTCTTCGACGAAAGCCGGAAGATGGCCAACTCCTCCGGGGAATACCAGTCGGCGGGCGCCGGGGTAGCCGGGTCGTCGGGCAGCAGCGCGCCTGGCATGTCCTTCCAAAGGAAACGCTGGAAGGTGCGGACTCGGTCTTGGTCTATCGGATAGTGGGAGTAGACGACCATGCCGAACTGACCGGCGAAGGCGCCGAAGCCCAGCGCGTCATCGCCGTATCCGGGCGCTCCCGGCTGGGTGACCACCCGGCCGTCGTTGTTCAGATCAAAGCCGGACGCGACACCGGTGTTGCTCGGTGCGATGAACCGGTGGGAGTAGCCGATCGGCGCGGCGCCGTTCTGACCGACCGACAGGTAGTTGTCCTGGAACAACTGCGCCGCCTGCGGGTCGAAGTCGAACTCGTTGATCAGCAACACGTCCGGCCGATTGCGTTGAATGATCTCGGCGATGGTCGCGGCCTGCGCGTTCCCGGACGTGGACAGGTCGGCCCGCAGGGCGCCCGCGGCGCCCCGGTTGAGAGAGGCATTGAAGGTGGCGAACCGCACGTCGCTGCCTGCGTCCGCCGCTGCTGGAGCAGCCGATGCCGGCACGGCGGGCAGCGCGGCGAGCGTGACCGCCGCGGCGAGCACCCCGGCGCGGACCACCACCCGTCGGGTTCGCCGGAACGTGAACGACATGCGTCCTCCTCACCGTGTCACCCGGGCCCGTGATTCCCCGTGCCATGATCCGAGTGCCGGGGTATCGGCCACGGCCGGAGTCTAGGCACCGACAGCGGCGTTGGGAACGGCCCGCTGACCACGCTCCACGGCTGGCATCGCCGGACGGCCGCGCTACGGAACCTGCGGAGCCGGAATGCGTACGTCCATGTGATGGCGGTTCCGCCGTTGGCGGCGGGGGTGAACTCCCAGTCGCCTCGCGCGGTCATTCGGCAGTGTCGGACGCGTCGCGGGCCCGGCACCGCGCGACACGGGGCAGTTGAGGTCGATTCAGCACCGAAGGTCAATGGCGCGGCAGCGTCTCCGCACGTCGCAGCGCGCGCATCGCGAGCAGAGTGAGCCAGGCCCATCCGATGGTCGAGCGGGTTCGACCACCCCCGCGCGCCAGACCATCCGCAAGACGTGACTGGTCCGGGCTGGGACACGGCATCGGTGTTGGGCCGGCGGCTTCATGCGTCGTTCCTTGCCGTCCCGCTTGTGACCGCAAGACCGGCAGGGTCGTCGGCGTCGGAGCCGTGCCGGCAGCCGATACTGGGGGCATGGTCCGCGAGAAACCGGGTTCCGACCCGCTGGCACACAACGCCGATGTGCGGCTGAGCCTGCTCGACTGGCTCAGCGGCCTCGATCAACTCGGCGACGAGGAGTTCTCGCAGCGAGCTTTGCGTGGTTTGATACGGCGGCTCGACATGACCGACTCAACGGAGTGGGACCCGACCTCCGCCCGGGTGCAGGCGCTGACCCGGGCCATTGCCGCCGCCGGTCGAGTGCTCATCCGCCATAAGGGGTTTCGCGACGGACATCCGGGGTAGCCGGACGCTGACCGCGCGACTCGCCCCATCCACTTCTCCGCTGGTGCCGATCAGCTGGACAGCTTGGCGGCTAGCACGTCGATCGGCTTGATGTCTGGCGGCGAACTCAGCAGATCGTCGGCCTTGGCCATCAGCGCGGCAGCGATGGGGCCATCGAGGTGTGCCTGGCGGCCCTCGGGCCCGGGGAACACATCAAAGATGCCGTAGGTGGTGTTGTCGATCTTGATCGCAAACCAGGCGACCGTGTCGTCCTCGGCCTGGGCGAGGGGCAAGGCGCTCACCAGGAACGACGCGAGGTCATCCTCTTTACCCGGTTTCGCGTTGAGTGTCGCCAATAGACCTACCGTGACCATGCGTCGCCTCCTCGTCGATCGACCGGCCCGCAACTTGAACTCCGATGCGGCAGCTCAAGGCCCGACGACTCGACACTAGACCTCCCTCCGTGGAGCGATTCCAGCCTGGAGAAGTTCCTCATGCTCAGAAGGGGCCGCGTCGAAGTCAGACATTCAGTTAGGACAGCAGGGGAAAGCGCGCCTGCGCGATACCGAGTATCGCCCGTTCATCACTGGTCAACTCTCGGCGTCCGGTACCCACCTCCAGCAGCGTCTGGGCGTCCCATCCGAGCTGCGCGGGCGGCTCGGCTCCGAGCAACGAGACAAGCATCGGGTGCATGACATCCAGCGCGGATCGACGGGTCCGTGGTGGCAGATTGACTGTCAGGGCTACGTCGAGCCCGTGCGCGGCAACGGAGACGACGCGGGTGACGACCCAGTCGGCCAGCTTCATCGGGCCGCGACCCGGCACCTGAACGGGCTGGCCGAGGTCGCGGCGCCCCAGCGTGTCAAGCGTGTCGCTGGCCACCTCGTCGAAGAACCGCGCCGCCGAGGTCCGGGCGAGGATCCTGCGGGCTAGCTGCCGTGTCTGGTCCACGTTGCGCTGGCGGTACTCCGACGTGTCCCGCTCCGGACGGCGGTAGTAGTCGGCTGCCGTCATCAGGACGGAACCCGGCGGCGCAGCCAGCAACGCGTCGTCATCGAGGCGAATGCTCGCCGCGATGTGCACCACAAGTTCGTTCAGGTTCCACGGCGGGCAGTTCGTCAGACGCTCGAAGTCCGCGGCGCTGAGCCGTCTTAGCAGCGCGGACAGCGTGCGGGACTCATCGGCGAGTGCCGTCAAGGGATCCCGGTCACGCATTGCTTGGGTAGCTCCCATATCTGGTTAATGGGTGCCGTGCATCGCAGGCGCCCGCAAGAAGGTTACGACTTGACCATCTTGCTGGACTTCCGCCCAGACGTTCTTCTCCGATTGGAACGTCACTGCTGTACACCACCTCACCCCGGACGCGGAGACGATGGCTGTGACGGTGAAGGGCCACACCAGCGGTGAATGGCGTACGACGCCGGTGAACTTGACGGGCACCGCTACCTCGTCTCGGCCCGGGGGAGGGCCAGTAGGTACGAAACCTGCGTGCCGCCGGAACCGCCGAGCTGCGTCATGGGTTCAAGAACGACCATGACTCGGCCGACATGACGCCTTCGGTGGACGGCGCAGCCGAACGCACGAGGTCGCAGGACCACCGTCCCAGGTACTCCTGCGGGGTAACAGGGCCTACAGACCATCCCGAGGTGCATCATCGGATGGTGCGGTTGGAGGGCTGGAATCATGTTCCCCGAGGTTACGGGGCAAGTTTCGATACGGGGAGCGCTCCATGGTGGCTGCGGGCGTGGTTCAGGACGCCCTTCGTCGATCGGTTCGCCTACCCCGTACTGGTCAAGCGAGGACTGGGCTGGCTGACTGCCTTTCCCATGTCGCCCGGAGAGGTACGAGAGCCCGTCGCGAAGGGCTGGCGGGTTCGCCCCGACAGCGATGATCCACCCGCGGCGTGGTCCAGCCTGCGCCCGGACGACGGCCGGTGAGCGGGGGACTCGGTCACCGGCGTCGGCAGGGCGGTTGAATGGAAGCCGGGAGGCGTCATGGACGTGGTCGCGGACCTCGAGCGGGCTCGGGAGTACCACCGCCGGCAGCAGTGGGCCGATGCGTGCGATGCATTCCGGACGATCGACGGCATTTCTCCCTTGGAGATCGGCGACCTGGAGCGACTGGCCGAGTCCACGCACATCTTGGGTCGGGGCGACGAAGCCGCAAGCCTGCTGCAGCGCGCGTACCAGGTTCACGTCGCCGCCGGTGACATCGGCAGTGCGGTGCGGGTTGCGTTTTACCTGTGGCACGCCTTGGCGGCCACAGGAGAGTTCGGGCACGCGAGGGGATGGATCGCGCGGGCCTGGCGGCTGACCGAGACGCAGCCGGAGTGCGCCGAGCTGGGGTACCTGTTGATCCCGGAGGCGGAGCGTCAGTTCGGCGAAAGCGACTTCGCTGGCGCGTTCGCCACTGCCGGTCAACGCCTACGTCGATCGGGTGCTGACCGCCGCCGAACGCGACCCCACGGTGGCCGAGCAGTTCATCCGAGTCGCCACCCGCCAGCACCCGCCCACGCGCCTGTTCCGACCCTCCACGGCACTGCGCGTGCTGCTCGACAATCTTCGGCGCAGCCGCGTACCAACGATCGACGCCGCGACACGCGTAGAAGCCACCGGTCCCTGCGCGCTTGAGGAGAAAGCGTGACTGCCCCGAACGCCCGGCATCTGCAGTTCTCGCGGGGATCGATCAGCGACCTCAACCGGTAATCCTTGGTGGTCAGGTCGCTCGCTGGCGCGGGCGCTGCCGATACTGGGTCATCGGGCCACACAGGCGTGCCCTTCCACTGAGCGGAAGGCCGGCGCATACTCGGCGAGCCGGATGTTGCCGAGCAGACGGCGGCCGTTTCGAAGTGCCTTTGTGGGAGCGCCGGTGGCCGGGAGAACGAGTGAACCAGGGCGCTCGGTGACGTCGCGGGTACTCGCGATCTTCGATGCGTTCGACATCGAGCATCCTCAGCTGACTCTGTCGGACATCTCTCGCCGTTGCGGTCTGCCTTTGGCGACGACGCATCGGCTCATCGCGGAGCTCGTGGCGTGGCGCGGTCTGGAGCGGGACCAGCATGGCATGTACCACGTCGGGCTACGATTGTGGGAGGTTGGGCTGCTGTGCCCGCTGCATACCAGGCTTCGGGAAGTCGCCATGCCGTTCCTGCAGAGCCTGTACGAGGCGACGCGGGAGAACGTGCACCTCGCCGTACGTGACGGCTTCGACGCCCTGTATGTGGAGAAGCTGTCCGGCCACCGGTCGGTGCCGATCATCTCCCGGATCGGCGGCCGACTGCCCATGCACACGACCGGTGTCGGCAAGGCGCTGTTGGCGCACGAGTCACCGGATTTCGTGGAGGAGTACGTGTCCCGGCCGTTGGAGCGGCCGACGCGCTACACCATCGCTGAGCCCGGCCGGCTGCTGCGCGACCTCGCGAACACCCGTCGACGCGGCTACGCGGTCACCCGCGAGGAGATGACCTTGGGCAGCTGCTCGGTCGCGGTGCCGGTGCTCGACGAGGAAGCCCGTCCGGTTGCCGCGGTCGGTGTTGTCGTACACACGGTTCGGGTGGAGTCGGACAGACTCGCCCCGCCGATCCGGCTCGCGGCCGAAGGCATCGCTGCTCGCCTTGTGGCCACTCGCGACGATCCGTACCCGAGCTACGTGCACGACTACGCCCGGTTTCGACGCAGCGCCCGTCGCTCCTGACGCGTCAGGCGTAGTAGCGGTGAACAGCCTGTGCGACGCAGCAGGGCTTGTCGGATCCGTCGCGCTCGACCACGAAGTCGATGACGACCTGCACGCCATTTCCCGCAATGTCCTCCACGGCGGCGAGGGTGGCTCCCAGGCGGATCTTCGAGTTGACCGGTACGGGCTGCGGAAACCGAACCTTGTTGAGGCCGTAGTTCACCTTGGTCGTGACGCCTTCGACCTCCAGTAGCTGCTCCCACAGGGGGATGATCAGAGACAGCGTGAGGTAGCCGTGCGCGATCGGACCGCCGAAGGGTCCGGCCTTGGCGCGCTCAACGTCGACGTGGATCCACTGATGGTCGTCCGTGGCATCCGCGAAGGTGTTGACCCGGTCCTGGTCGATCTCGAGCCACTGGCTGTACCCGAGGTGCTGGCCGACGAGGGTCTTCAGCTCGGTCAGGCCGTTCACGGTGTTGGTCACTGAGGTTCTCCTTGTTCGGTCGCGTATTGCTTGCGCAGTTGGGCTTTGAGGAGCTTGCCGGTGGCGTTGCGCGGCAGGGACGCGACGAACTCCACGGTCTTGGGCACCTTGTACCTGGCCAGCCGGGCGGCAAGGAACGCCAGCAACTCGCTGTCGTCGATGGCGGCGCCGGGCCTAGCCACGACGACGGCCTTGCCGACCTCGCCCCACTTCGGGTCCGGTACGCCGATGACGGCGCACTCGGCCACGTCCGGGTGGTCGTACAGCGCATTCTCGACTTCCGCGGGATAGATGTTCTCGCCGCCGGAGATGATGACGTCCTTGACGCGGTCGACGATGAACGCGTAGCCGTCCTCGTCAAGCACGGCCACGTCCCCCGAGCGGAACCAGTCACGGTCGGCGAATGCCGCGGCGGTGGCGTCGTGCTGGCGCCAGTACGACGGCATGACGTTGGGCCCGTGGACCAGGATCTCGCCGCGCTCACCCTGTGCGACGTCGGTCCCGTCAGGTCGCACGACTCGGACGTCGGTGAAGAAGTGCGGGACGCCGGCTGATCCCAGCTTGCGTGCGCCCGCCCTCGCCTCCATGTCCAGCAACAGCACTCCGGGTGCCGTCTCGGTCATCCCATATCCCTGAACGAAGGAGAGCCCGCGTTCCAGATAGGTGTGGATCAGCGCCTCCGGCACGGGGGCACCGCCGCAGAGCAGGGTTCGCACCGAGGACAGGTCGGCGCTGCTCCACCTTGGTAATTGCGCCAGCGCCGCGTACATCGTCGGGACGCCGAACAGCAAGGTGACGCGGCGTTGCTCGATGACGTCGATGACCCGCTCTGGTTCGAATCCGGGCTCGATGACCACTTGCCCACCCTTGAGCAGAGTGGGCAGGCAGGTCATGTTCAGTGCGGCGGTGTGAAACATCGGAGCGGTGACCAACGTGACCTCGTCGGAGGCCAGATCGACGTCGACGAGGACGTTCAGGCAGTTCCAGGTGGCGTTGCCGTGGGTGAGCGTCGCACCCTTGGGTCTCCCGGTGGTTCCGGACGTGTACATGATCATGCATGCCTCGTCGAGGCCGACCTGTTCGTCGAGCGGTTCCAAAGGAGCGGCGGAGAGGGCCGTCTCGTAGCCGCCACCGACGGCCAGCAGCGTCGCTGAGATGTCGTCGGCGATGTCCTTCACCGTGGTCTCGCACTCGGCAGCGAAGATGAGGACGGCCGCGCCGCAGTCGGCCAGCATGTACTCGATCTCCGCGGCGGCCAGCCGGGTGTTCAGCGGTACGAAGACCCCGCCGAGCGCGCCGGTGGCGAACATCGACTCGAGGAACGCGGTGTGGTTCGGGCCCAGGTACGCCACCCGATCGCCGTGCCCGACGCCGAGCGTTTGGAGCGCTCGGGCGAGCCGGGTGACCCGCTCGTCGAGCTCGCGGTAGGTCAGCGCTGCGTTCTGATGGACGATGGCGACGCGGTCGGGGGTCTTGCGGGCGCGTCGACGTGGCCACGAACCGATGCCCTGGTTGCGCATGTCTCGGTCACTCCTTCACCAGGCCGAGCAGGCGGGTCGCGTTCTCCTTGAGGATCAGCGGGCGCACCTCCGGCTTGATGTCCAGCGTGTCGAAGTCGGCCAGCCAGCGGTCCGGCGTGATGACTGGATAGTCCGAGCCGAAGAGCACCTTGTGCCGGAGCAGCGTGTTGGCGTAGCGGACCAACTGTGGCGGGAAGTACTTCGGCGACCAGCCGGATAGGTCGATATACACGTTGGGCTTGTGGGTGGCTACCGCGAGCGCCTCGTCCTGCCAGGGAAACGACGGGTGGGCGAGGACGATCGGCAGGTCCGGGAAGTCGGCGGCCACGTCGTCGACATCCATGGGGTTGGAGTACCGCAAGCGGATACCTCCGCCGCCGCGCGCACCGGCGCCGATGCCGGTCTGCCCAGTGTGGAACAGCGCTGAGACGCCGAGTTCCTCGATCACCTCGTACAGCGGGTAGATCTTCGGATCGTTCGGGTGGAACGCCTGGATGGAGGGGTGGAACTTGAACCCGCGGGCGCCGTGCTCCTCGACCAGCCGCCGGGCCCGCCGCACGGCGGCCCTGCCCTTCCAGGGATCCAGGCTGGCGAACGGGATCAGCACGTCGGCGTGCTCGGCACAGGAGGCCGCCACCTCCTCGTTCCGGATCGGCGGATGTCCGGTGGCGGTCTCCGCGTCCACGGTGAACACCACAGCGGCGATGCGCCGCTCGCGGTAGTACGCCGCCATCTCCGGGATCGTCGGCTGTACGCCGTGCGCCCTGAAGTACGTGCCCTTGGCCGCCTCCAGTTCCGGGCTGAGCGACGGATGCCCGTCGGAGGAGATCTCCGCGTGGGTGTGTACGTCGATCGCGACCAGATCCGCGACCTTCATCTCCGGCATGGTCACTCCTCCGGCGCCTGCGGGGCAGGTATACCGACAGTCTGCGGGTTGCGGCCTACCGACGTCGGCCACGCGGTGGCGATCGCCTCCGCGCTCCAGCCACCGTCCCTGACCGCGACGGCAGCCTCGTGCGGGTGGGACCACAGCGACAACCGGTCGCCACCGATCCCGATGGCCTGCCCGGTGACGTCCGCGGCGGCGTCAGAGGCGAGGAACACGACGAGGCCGGCGACGTCCTCCGGCGTGCCGAAACCCTCGCCCTGACGCAGCCATGCCGGCAGCGACTCGCCGCGCTGCTCCAGAGCGTCGACGTACGGGGCGAACGCGGGGATCGTCGCCGTCATCGCCGTCGCGGCGACCGGGATCACGGTGTTGACGGTGATTCCTGCCCTGGCGCACTCCATCGACCAGGTGCGGGCCATGCCCACGATCCCGGCCTTGGCCGCGGCGTAGTTGGTCTGCCCGAAGTTGCCCCGCTGACCGGCGGGCGACCCGATCAGGATCACCCGACCGCCCTCGCCGCGTTCCCGCAGGTGCCGCACTGCCGCCCGCGCGCAGGTGAACGTGCCCCGCAGGTGGACGTCGGTGACCGAGTCGAAGTCGTCGTCGGTCATCTTCCACAGCACCTTGTCGCGCAGGATGCCCGCGTTGGTGACCAGGATGTCGAGCCGCCCGAACTCGGCGACGGCGCGCTGCACCAGCCGTTCGGCGACCTCGGTACTGCCCACCGCGGCCGGCTCGGCCACGGCGGTGCCGCCGTCGGCGATGATCTGCTCGACGGCCTCCTTGGCCGCCCGCTCGTCGGCATCGTTGACGACGACCGACGCACCGGCGCGCGCGAGCGCGGTGGCGTAGGCGAGGCCCAGGCCCCGGCCGGCGCCGGTGACCAGCGCGCTCTTCCCTGAAAGATCCATGACTGGCCCTTCCTCTCTGGTTCGGCTGGGGACGTCAGGCACGCACAAGTGCGGCGTTCGTCACCGGTGCGGCGTCGACGGGCGCGAGGTCCTGACCGCGGGTCTCGCGGACGAGCCAGGCCGCCACCGCGCTGACGACGCAGCTGGCCATCAGGAACAGGGAGACCAGCGCGGTGCTCGTGCCGCCCGCGGCGGAGAGCAGGCTGCCCGCGATGAGCGGGGCGAAGCCGGCGCCGAGGACGGCGGCCAGCTGATAGCCCAGGGACGCCCCGGTGTACCGGGTGCGGGTGCCGAACATCTCGACGAACAGCGCGGCCATGGGGCCGTACATCGCGGCGTGCAGGACGCTCTGACCGAGCACGACCGCGAGCGTGAGCAGCAGCGGCGACCCGGTGTTGATCAGGGCGAAGATCGGGAACGCCGCGACGGCCATAGCCAGCGCGCCACCGAGGACGACGGGCCGACGGCCGACCCGGTCCGAGAGAGCCGCGAAGGCCGGCAGCCCGATGACCGCCAGACCGGAGGAGATGGTCAGGCTGACCAGAACCGTCGACCGCTCGTATCCCGTCTGCGCCGCGTACGCGATGACAAACGTGGTGAGCAGCGACTGCGCGACGAACGCGCCGAAACCCACCGACGACGCCAGAACGAGGTTCCGCGGGTGCCGGCGCAGGACCTCGATCAGCGGCCGCCGGGGCACGGTGTCCGACGCCTTCAGCGCGGTGAACAGCGGGCTCTCGCTGACCTTGAGCCGCACGAACAAGCCCACCCCAAGGAGCACGACGCTGAACAGGAACGGCATCCGCCAGCCCCAGGAGAGGAACTGGTCCTCAGGCAGGGTCGAGAACGCGGTCAGGACCCCGGTGGACAGCAGCATGCCGGTCGGTGCGCCCATCTGGGTGAAGCTGGCCAACAGCCCGCGATGCCCCGATCCCGCGTGTTCGGCAGTCATCAGCGCGGCGCCGCCCCACTCACCGCCGACGGCAATGCCCTGCAGGAGACGCAGGGTGACCAGCAGTGCGGGGGCCCAGATCCCGATCTGGTCATAGGTGGGCAACAACCCGATGAGGAAGCTCGCGACGCCCATCAGGCTCATCGTGGCGAGCAGCATGGACTTGCGGCCGATCCGATCGCCGAAGTGCCCGCACACGATGCCGCCAACGGGCCGGGCCACGTACCCGACCGCGAAGGTGCCGAACGCGGCGATGGTGCCGGCGAGGGGATCGAGGCTGGTGAAGAACAGCTTGTTGAACACCAGCGCCGCGACGGTGCCGTAGAGCAGGAAGTCGTAGAACTCGATCGTGGTGCCGAGGTAGCTGGAGAACACGACCCGCCGAAGCTGTGTGCGGTGGTCTCTGTCGGCTTGGAAGGCGGTGTGTGGCATGGCAGGACCCCTTGTCCGGTGTGATGGGGCGCGGGCGCTTGGCGTGTCTGGGCGCCCGGCCCAGCGCTTCCTCCACGCCCCCGTTCCGGCTAGGTGCTTGCCGTTTCCGACGGAGTGGAGGACGATGGATAACCATCAGGAACCCTGATGATGGAACACCCAGAGAGGAGCCGTGTCAATGGCCGAAGCCAAGGCGATGGTGGAGAGTTCGGGACGACTGTGACCGTGGTGCAGGATGGCGGGGTGAGCACACGGACGCAGGATGATGCCGACCAGGCAGGCCACACGCTGTACATGGTCAAGCAGCTGGAGCAGGTGATCCGATCCCACCTGGACGAGCTGCTACGCCCGCTCGGTCTGACCACGCAGCAGTACACCGCGTTGACGGTGTTGGAGCGGCGGGACGGGCTGACGTCGGCCCAGCTGGCGCGCCACTCCTTCGTGCGGCCACAGACCATGCACGAGATGATCACGAGCCTCGACGAACGTGGCTTCATCCAGCGCAAGCGCGACCCGGCCAACCGCAGAGTCCTCCTCATCAGCCTGACCCGGCAGGGCCGGAAGATGGTGGAGAAGTACGACGAGGAGGTTCGGCTTCTCGAGGAGCACATGGTCTCCGGCCTGACCCTCCGTCAGCGGAAGACGCTGCGTGATGCTCTGGACGCATGCCGGCGGAATCTCGCAGCCCACAGCGGGCGCCCCCAGTAGTACCGGAGTCGGCTCAGGGGTCGGTCTTCGAGGTTTTGCGGACGAATTGGCGGATGGCTTCCACGCAGGCAGCCGGTTGATCTTCAGGGATGAGCGTGTAGCTGT